>ENA-ORTI01001224-ORTI01001224.1-human-gut-metagenome-genome-assembly--contig:-NODE-1224-length-27160-cov-2.961446_pt1 | contig 27160 bp, 23 predicted proteins | sample MGYA00242071_ERZ509191 | MGnify/ENA primary metagenome ERZ509191 (study PRJEB26280, sample SAMEA2338832) | human gut metagenome | biome: human gut; feature: human-associated habitat; material: faeces...
GAATCGAAATATCGAACGTACCGCCGCCCAGGTCGTACACGGCGATCTTCATGTCCTTATTAGCCTTGTCCAGACCGTAGGCGAGCGCGGCCGCCGTCGGCTCGTTGATGATCCGGCGGACTTTCAGGCCCGCGATCTCACCGGCTTCCTTGGTCGCCTGACGCTGCGAGTCCGAGAAGTAGGCCGGTACGGTGATAACTGCCTCGCTCACTTCGGTGCCCAAATAATCTTCGGCCGTTTTCTTCATTTTCTGAAGGATGATGGCCGAAATTTCCTGAGGCGAGTAGAGGCGCCCGTCGATGTCGATGCGGGGGGTATTGTTGTCGCCTCGTACTACCGCATAGGATGCTCGCTCGATGTCCTTGCCCACTTTGTCGTAAGTTTCGCCCATGAAGCGCTTGATCGACGTGATCGTCCGCTTGGGGTTGGTGATGGCCTGACGCTTGGCCGGGTCGCCTACCTTGCGCTCGTTGTTGTCTACGAAAGCGACGATCGAAGGCGTCGTGCGCCGTCCTTCGCTGTTGGGTATTACCACCGGCTCGCTGCCTTCCATGACGGCGACGCAGGAGTTCGTGGTACCGAGGTCAATTCCAATAATCTTTCCCATAATCGTTATCTGTTTATTTCTGTTATTACTCAGTTTATCGTTCTGATTTTGTTTTGCTCTCGGATTCTTCAATCTTTATGCCAAGCGGTCCGACAGGGCGATTTTGCGTCTATGCTGTCAGCGAGGGCGCTGCCATTCGGACAAGTTGGCATCCTTCGCTGACATTTCGTCCGATCGGAAACTGTTTTTGCGAAAATCGGACGATACATTTTGAATTTATAATAATTTACCTTAATTTTAAAAGCGGATCGCCATGGCATGAAAATGGAATCGAAATCTTGCATAATTATAAACTAAACCTCAGACGTTATGGTAATTACATTTAACGAGCTGCGTCGTATCAAGGACAAGCTGCCCAGCGGCAGTTCGCAGCGGATTGCCGATGAATTGAATTTGGATGTCAACGTCGTTCGCAATTATTTCGGCGGCAGGCATTTCGATGAGGGAGGGTGCCCGGCAGGGATTCATATCGAAAGCGGCCCGGACGGCGGGGTCGTTACATTGGACGATACGTCCATACTGGAATGCGCGATGCGCATCATAGCCGAAAATGCCGAGGCATAGTAGCCTTCGCACGGAACCGATAGTTTACAGGGAAAGGGGAGCGCCATGCGCTCCCCTTTCCCTGCGTTTGTCCGGAGACCGTGTCAAGCCAGCGGAGTTCCGCTTCCGGCTCGTGCGGAAACGTTTGTTGTCGGGGAAAGGCTTCCGAACTCGGAGGCGGAGGGAGCGGCCGGCCGTTGGTATAGCCGCAGTCCGAAAGCGGGCATGACCGCCAGCAAGTGGTTGAGCAGGTCGGCTACCACTTGCTCGTAGACCGGGAACGACTTCTCGGTCGAGAAGCCGTATATTTCCAACGTCAGGCCGTTTTCGTCCCACGGAAGATAACGGGCCAGTACGGGGAGCGAGTGCACGACTTTCGGATGTCGGGCCATGTAGATCTGGGCATAGCAGCGGAACAAGCCGAAATTCGTCCGGCACGGGCTCGTGCCGGTTTGCCGGTCGAGTATTAGCATGGCCTCGGCCAGTTCGACGATGCGCGGATCGGCGGTCAGGGCCGTAAGCTGCTCCTCCGAAAGCGTCGAGACGGTCGTCGCGTCGATGCGCAGCGGGCGCTTGAAACGCCGTCCGGCGCTCTCCTCCATGTTGCGCCAGTTCGTGAACGACTCCGAAACGAGCGAGTAGATCGGTATCATCGTCATCGTATTGTCCCAGTTGCGGACCTTCACGCTATTGACGTTGATTTCGCTGACGACCCCGTCCGCTCCTTTCGACGGCATCTCGATCCAGTCGCCGGGCCTTATCATGTCCTGAGCCGAGAGCTGGATCGATGCGACGAAGCCCAGAATCGTGTCCTTGAACACGAGCGACACCAGCGCCGCCGAAGCTCCCAGTCCGAGCAGCAGGTCCGTCGGATCGCGGCCGATCAGGATCGAGACGATCAGGATGCCTGCGATTATCCATACGACGATCTTGGCCGTCTGTACGTAGCCCCGGATCGATTTCCGGCGCGACTGGGGCTTCGATTCGTAAATGTCGTTGACCGTATTGAGCAGCGCTCCGATCATCAGCGCTCCCACGACCGTCATGTAGACGCGCAGCACGAGCGTGATCGCTCCGATCAGCGCGGGCCCGTACCCGCTGAAGACTGTTCTGACCAGAGCCAACAACCCGCCGGCGGTTGCCAGTTCGATCAGTCGGGGAAAGAATTTGTGCCGTAGCAGATGGTCGTCCCACAGCGTTTCGGTCTTGCTGACCGCATGCCGGATCAGGCCGAGCAGGACCTTCGTCCCGAGCCGGTCCAGTACCCATACCAGCAGGGCCAGTACGGCGAATGTCGCCAGCAGCGTGAAAGCGCTTGCTCCGGCCGGGCTCAGCCCGGTTTTCTGCAAATAGCTTTCGAGCGATTGCAGCAGGAGGAATTTCTCGGTCGGATTCTGTGCGAGTATTTCCATGTCGTCGTTTTTGGGGAAGCTTGCGAGGAATTGTTTCGTTGAATTATGTATTTGTTGCTGATTTGCAATTATATAGTCTGATTTGAAGGACCGCTGCACGGACTTGCGTCTGCAAAGATAACCGCATCGGTCCACGATTCCGAACGTGCGGGATAAAATTAATACGTCGGGATGCCTTTCTGTTGTATTTGGTAAAAAAAATGCGTAGGTTGCAGACCAAATGCGGATATTGCAGTAAGATAGCCGACAATCGAAACAAAAATAATAACTAAAAACAACATGCAGAATAAAGGTGCACTGAAATTTTTGGCCATCGCTCTCGCGATCGCTTGCGCGTATCAGCTGTCGTTTACGTTCGTTACGCGGCATGTCGAGAAGAAAGCGGCCGAATATGCAGCCGGGGATGCCGTGAAAGAGCAGAATTACCTCGACTCGATCAAGTCCCAGACGGTCTACAACCTCGGTTTCGTCAAGTTCAACTACAAGGAGTGCAAGGAGAAGGAGATCAACCTGGGCCTCGACTTGCGCGGCGGTATGAACGTGATGCTCGAAATTTCGGTCGAGGACGTCGTCCGGGCTCTTTCGAACGACAGCAAAGACCCCGCTTTCAATCAGGCGCTCAAGGAGGCCACCGAGGCTCAGAAAAACAGTACGAGCGACTATATCACGCTTTTCGCCGAGGCATACGAGCGGATCTCGAACGGAGGACGGCTCAGCTATGTCTTCAATACGCCCGAGTTGCGCGAGCAGATCACTCCGAACAGTTCGAACGCCGATGTGATCAAAGTGCTCCGCAAGTCGGCCGACGGTGCGATCGAGAACTCGTTCAACGTGCTCCGCAACCGTATCGACCGTTTCGGCGTTACGCAGCCCAATATTCAGCGTTTGGAGAACTCGGGCCGCATTCTGGTCGAGCTGCCGGGCGTGAAGGAGCCCGAGCGCGTGCGCAAACTGCTTCAGGGTACGGCGAGCCTCGAGTTTTGGGCTACCTATAATAATACGGAGATCTACCCCCTGCTGATGGAGGCCAATCAGGTGATCAAGGACCTGCAGGATGCCGGTCAGATCGCGGGCGGCGATACGACCGCGCGCGAGGTGGCTGCCGTAGACTCGCTTGCTTCGCGTCAGGCCGTCTCCGACAGTACGTCGCTGCTGTCGGCTCTCGACAGTCTGGGACATCCGGCCGAGGCCGAGGACGATGCCGCTCTGGCTGCCCAGTATCCGCTTTTCTCGAAGCTGACGCCGGTCGCCGATCAGCAAGGACGGGTGGGCGACGGGCCGGTTATCGGTCAGGCGCTGTCGTTTGATACGGCGACGGTCAACCGCTATCTGAATCTGCCGCAGGTTAAGGCGTTGCTGCCCCGCGATCTAAAGCTGATGTGGGGCATCAAGCCCGTCGATGTGCAGGAGACGGTCTTCCAGCTTTACGCCATCAAGGCCAATACGCGCGACGGCAAGGCTCCGCTCGACGGCGGCGCGGTCGTGAGCGCTCACGAGGGATATGCGCAGCACGGATCGAGCGCCGTGGTTTCGATGACGATGAATGCGTCGGGAGCCCGCACATGGGCCCGTATGACGGCCGATAACATCGGTCAGTGCATCGCCATCGTGCTCGACGGCTACGTCTATTCGGCTCCCGTGGTCAATCAGGAGATTACGGGAGGTCAGTCGGAGATTTCGGGTCACTTCACCATTACCGAGGCCCGCGACTTGGCCAACGTGCTCGAGTCGGGCAAGCTGCCCGCTCCGGCGCGCATCACGCAGGATACGGTCGTCGGTCCTTCGCTCGGACAGGAGTCGATCAATTCGGGTATGTTGTCGTTCATTCTGGCATTCGTGCTCGTGCTTCTTTATATGATCTTCTTCTACAACAAGGCCGGCATGGTGGCCAGCATCGCACTGATATGCAACCTGTTCTTCCTGTTCGGCGTGCTCGTCTCGTTCGGAGCCGTGCTGACGCTGCCCGGTATCGCCGGTATCGTGCTGACGATGGGTATGGCCGTCGACGCCAACGTGATCATTTACGAGCGAGTCAAGGAGGAGCTGCGTATGGGCAAGACGCTGAGCGTCTCGGTGGCCGAAGGATACAAGAACGCCATGTCGGCCATCATCGACGGTAACGTCACGACGCTGATCACCGGTATCGTGCTGTTCGTCTTCGGTACGGGTCCCGTTCAGGGTTTCGCTACGACGCTGATCATCGGTATCATCACGTCGCTGTTCACGGCCATCCTGATCACGCGCCTGATTTTCGTCGGCATGCTTTCCCGCGAAAAGAAGATCACGTTCTCGAACCGCCTGACCGAGAATTTCTTGGCTCATACGAAATTCGACTTCATCGGCAAGCGGAAAATCACCTATATCATTTCGGGCGCGTTCCTGCTCGTTACGCTCGTCTCGCTCGCCGTGCGCGGTATGAACTACGGCGTCGACTTCTCGGGAGGCCGGGCCTATGTCGTGCGTTTCGACCATAACGTGACCGCCAACGAGGTGCGCGACGCGCTGAGCACCGTTTTCGACGGCGCCGATGCCAACAGCAGTTATGAGGTGAAGCAGTTCGGGCCCGAGAACCAGATGCGCATCGTTACTCAGTACAAGTACGACGACGCGGGCGACAATGTGACGGCCGAGATCGACAAGATGCTTTACAAGGCTTTGGCTCCGCTGAATGACGAGTCGCTGACCGAGGACGAGTTCGTAACGACGGCGACCAATCCGGTGGGCATCATCAGTTCCGACAAGGTAGGTCCGAGCGTGGCCCACGACATTAAGGTCAATTCGGTGATCGCCGTGCTGTTCAGCCTGCTGGCCATCGCGCTTTACATCATTATCCGCTTCAAGCGCTGGCAATGGGGCGTCGGCAGTGTGATCTCGCTGGCTCTCGACGCGCTGTTCACGATCGGACTGTTCTCGCTGCTGCACGGTATTCTGCCTTTCAATCTCGAGGTCGATCAGTCGTTCATCGCGGCCATTCTGACGATCATAGGCTACTCGATCAACGACAAGGTCGTGATCTTCGACCGTATCCGCGAGTACCAGACGCTCTATCCGAAACGCAATATCCGGGAGAATATCAACAACGCGATCAACTCCACCTTGTCCCGTACGATCAACACCTCGGGCACGACGTTGGTCGTACTGCTGGCGATCTTCCTGTTCGGCGGCGAGGTGATCCGCGGTTTCGTGTTCGCGCTGCTGTTCGGCGTGCTGATCAGTACCTACTCGACGGTATTCACGGCTACTCCGATCGCTTACGATCTGATCCGCAGGGACCGGAAGCAGGCTTAGCTTTACGCGTGAGGGAAACGAACGAAACGGCCGCTGTTTTTGCAGCGGCCGTTTTGTTCTTTTTATTATCTTTGCTTCCGATATGGGCTTCGGATTTTTAAATATGACGCTGATCGACGTGATCGACATTTTTGTCGTCGCGTTGCTGATGTTTCAGATTTACCGGCTGACGCGCGGCACCAACGCGTTGCGCATCGTGGCGGGCATTCTGATCGTCTATCTGTTGTGGATCGTTGTGCGGGCTCTCAAGATGGAACTGCTGAGCATGATACTCGGTCAGGTGATCGGAGTCGGGGTCATTGCGCTGATCATCGTTTTCCAGCAGGAGATTCGGCGTTTTTTGTTGTTGCTCGGCACGCAGTACACCAATCGCCGGCACTCGTTCATGAGCCGGATATTCCGTCCCCGGGGCCGGGGCGTGAACGTCGTGGGGCAGGAGTGGATCGAAACGGTCGTCGAGGCCAGCGCCGATATGGCCCGTACGAAAACCGGCGCGCTGATCGTCATCGCGCGTGCCGTCAATCTGCTTCCGATCATCGAAAAGGGCGAGAAGATCGACGCGCTGATTTCGGGGCCGCTGATCAAGAACATCTTTTTTAAGAATTCTCCGCTGCACGACGGAGCGATCGTCATTGCCAACGGACGGATCGCTGCAGCCAAGTGCGTGCTGCCGTCGACCGAGCGCGAGGTCCCGATGGAGTTCGGCATGCGGCACCGCGCGGCTCTCGGCGCTTCGGAGGCGACCGATGCGCTGGTGATCGTCGTATCGGAGGAGCGCGGATCGATCTCGATCGCTCGTAAGGGACATATCAGTCAGGATATTACTCCCGCTCATCTGCGCATTCTGCTTCGTAAGGGACTTTCCGTTTGACAGTTATGACAGTTCGGGACGGCCGCATTCCGGCCGGCCCGAATACGGCCGTTTTTTCGACGATGTCGGTTCGTGCGGGCGGTACGATATGAGATGCAGGTCCTCGGGGGAATGGGGCCTCTTTTGCGGGAGGACAATGCAGAAATCGGGCGGGTATGTGCCGCGAGTTGCCGCAATCGATTGTCTTTCCGCACTTAAGAATTCGGCGGAGGTCGTTTGGAAGGTTTTTTGCAGAGGTGCCGCTCGTAAAGCCTGCCGGCGATCGGCGTGCCGGAGACGGAGAGCCTCGGCGGGCGACGGACTGCTTTTTCTGCCGGACGACGTGCGAACGCCCGGCGATTGATCAATAAAAAACAAAAGCGATGAAAAAACAATTGGTTACAGCCAGTCTGCTGGCACTGCTTGCCGCTTCGTGCGGCCATCGGACGGATCGCAGTACCGCCGCGCCCGATTCCTCGAAACCGGCTGCCGCCGCTTCGGCTCAGGCTACCGATACGGCAGCTCTCGGTCCGGAAATGCTGCGGACCTACGAAGGTCTTCTGCCCGCTGCCGACGGGCCCGGCATTCGCTATGAACTGACGCTTGAGAACCGCGAGCACAGCGGCGACGGGACCTACCGTTTGGCCATGACCTATCTCGAGGCCGAAAACGGACGGGACACCACGTTCTTTTCGAGCGGCCGATGGGGTACGCTGCGCGGTACGGACGACGATCCTGACGCGACTGTTTACCAGCTCAATATCGGCGATACGACGCTCGAGCAGATCAATTTTCTGAGCTATCCCGACAGCCTGATCATGCTGGGCGCGGATATGAAGCGGGCCGAGTCGCAACTCAACTATACGCTGAAGCTGGTTTCGTCCGTCGAGCGGTAAAACGGGGCGAGCGGAGCGCATCGAATCCGGATTTTGAATACCTTTGCGTGTCAAATTCGGACAGGCGATGGAAGACCGTAATATCCGAGGCCATGCGGCCATGTTGGGGGTGGGCGTGATTTTCGGCTTGCTTTCCCCCGTCTCCAAGGCATTGCTCGATTCGGGGCTTATCAGTCCTGCGGGACTGATGATGACCCGTACGGCGGGCGCAGCGGCGGCATTTTGGACCGCTTCGTTGTTCGTGAGCCGGTCGCGTTGCGCGACCGGCTTTCGCTCTTTTTCGCGGCCCTGCTCGGCATCGTGCTCAATCAGGGTTCGTTCATTCTGGGGGTGTCGATGACCTCGCCGATCGACGCGTCGGTCGTTACGACGACGGCGCCGATTTTCGCCATGATTATCGCGGCGCTCTATTTGCGCGAGCCGATTACCGGCATGAAGATAGCCGGTGTGGCTATCGGGGCGGTCGGGGCGCTGATGCTGATCTTCTCTTCCCCGGCGGCGGCCTCCTCCGGCAGCGGCTCGGTCGGCGGCGATCTGCTGTGCATGTTCGCGCAGTTGTCGTACGCTACTTATTTCGTCGTCTTCAAAGGTTTGATCGGTCGTTACGGGCCGGTTACGCTGATGAAATGGATGTTCCTTTTCGCAACGCTCTGCTGGTTGCCTTTCGGGGCGGAGGATTTCGTTTCGACTCGTTGGCAGGCGTTCGGGTGGCGGAATTTCGCCGAGGTAGGTTTTATCGTGCTCGGGGCGACGTTTCTGACCTATCTGCTGTTGCCTGTCGGACAGAAGAACCTGCGCCCGACGGTCGGCTGCATGTACAATTACCTGCAGCCGCTGGTTGCCTCGCTGGTCGCCGTTCTCGCGGGTATGGACCGTTTCACGACGATCAAGGCGGCGGCCGTCGTGCTGGTTTTTGCCGGGGTTTATGCCGTGACCCGGAGCAAATCCAAGGCTCAGATGGACGCCGAGGCATCCCGGCGGTAGTTTCCGGCGGTTTCTCTGCGATTCGCGTCGCTTTCGCGAGGGGATGCGACCGAGGAAAAAGGGACTTTTCCGACTTCCCCGAAGGGTTGCCGGTGAGAACGGCCCTTTCCGTTTTTCCTGAAAAATTTTATCTTTGCGTTATCTATCCGATCCTGCTGAAAAGATGAACGGCTCCAAACGCAACTATATGATATACGGGACGATGCTCGCCGTGTTCGGGCTGCTGATGTGGTGGGTCGTCCGGATGGGAGAAGCCTACGATACGTCCGACGTGGTTGCCGTGCGGCATGCGGACTCGTCGGTCGATCTGTTGCGCGAGACTTTGGCGTCGAACCTGACGCACCCGGTGCCGCTGCTGCTGTTGCAGATCATAGCGATTTTGGTTGCCGTCAGGATCTTTTCCTATCTGTTCAAGTATCTCGGTCAGCCCGGCGTGATCGGCGAGATCGTGGCCGGAATCGTGCTGGGGCCTTCCGTGCTGGGCCATTTCTTTCCCGGCGCGTTCGAGTTCCTGTTCGAGCCGTCGTCGCTCGTGCCGCTGAACGTGATCAGCCAGATCGGCCTGGTGCTGTTCATGTTCGTGATCGGTATGGAGCTCGATCTGGGCGTCGTGCGCCGTAAGGCGAGCGAGACGCTCGTCATCAGCCACGCGAGCATTATCGTGCCGTTTTTTCTCGGGCTGGTGCTCGCATATTGGGTCTATCCCGAGTTCGGGGCGCATCACGCTCCTTTCCTCTCTTTCGCGCTGTTCATCGGCATATCGGTCAGCATCACGGCTTTTCCCGTACTGGCCCGGATCGTGCAGGAGCGCAACCTGGGCAAAACGCCGATGGGAATGCTCGCGATCGCCAGCGCTGCGAACAACGACGTGACGGCGTGGTGTCTGCTCGCGGCCGTGATCGCCGTAGCCAAGGCGGGAGACGCGGTCGGCGCGCTCTATACGATTGCCCTGACGGCCGTTTACATCCTGTTCATGTTCTGCCTCGCGCGCCCGTTCCTGCGTAAGATCGGCGAACTGTATAACAAGCGCGAGACGGTGGGCAAGACGCTCGTGGCTTTCATTTTCCTCGTGCTGATCCTTTCGTCCTACATTACCGAGGTACTCGGCATCCATGCGTTGTTCGGCGCTTTTCTGGCAGGAGTGATCATGCCCGACAACCTGAGTTTCCGGCGCGTGATGACCGAGAAAGTCGAGGATGTGGCCGTCGTGCTGTTCCTGCCGCTGTTTTTCGTTTTCACCGGCCTGAGGACCGAAATAGGCTTGCTCAATACGCCCTACCTTTGGGGCGTCTGCGCACTGTTCATCGTGATGTCGATCGCAGGCAAATTGCTCGGCGCTACGCTGTCGGCCCGGGCCGTCGGCGAGTCGTGGAAGGACAGCCTGTCGATCGGCGTGCTGATGAACACGCGCGGACTGATGGAGCTCATCGTGCTCAACATCGGTTACGAGATGGGGATCATTCCCGGCTCGCTGTTCGTCATATTCGTGATTATGGCGCTGTTTACGACCTTCATGGCCACGCCGCTGCTGTCGCTGATCGAGAAGCTGTTCGCCCGCGAGTCACGCGCGGAACGGCCGGCGATTCACCGCTATCCGCGTATTCTGATCTCGTTCGCCAATCCCGAAAGCGGCCCGGTGTTCCTGAAATTGGTCAATCTGCTTTACGGCCGCATGATCGGCGGCGCCAAGGTGACGGCCGTGCACTATACGATCGGGACCGATACGAGTCCGTTGAACGCCTACGACTATTCCAAAGGCAGCTTTGCCCCGCTGCGTGCCGAGGCCGACCGGCTCGGACTCCGGATCGATACGCGCTACCGGGTGACGGACCGTTATGTGGAGGATCTGCGCTCGCTGGCCATGCGCGAGCATTACGATTTCGTACTGACGGGAGCGGGGCCCAGCTTCATCCGCAACTATCTCGGACCGGTGCGCCGCACGCCGCTTGCCGGGGCCGAGTACCGTGTCGGCGGACTGTTGCGCCGGCGCAACTGGCTCTTCCCCGAGGGGCTTTCGCCCGATAAGAGCCGTATTCTGTTTCAGAGCATTCCCTGCACGCTGGGAGTGTTCGTCAATCGCGGCATCGGGACGGTGACCCGTGTCGGCGTGATGCTGGGCGGCCCGGACGACCGGATGCTGTTGCAGTATATCCGGACTGCGGCCGAACGGATCGAGGTCGAGCTGATGTCGGTCGATCCGGAGCTGGATTTGGCTTCGGAAATGACGCCGTCCGGGCGTCTGACCCTGTGCGGGCCGGGCACTCCGCTCGAGCGCTGCATCGAGGGCAAGCAGTTGGTCGTCGTGAGCTACGACGCATGGAACCACCTGATTCGGTACGCTCGTCCGCTGCTCGATGCCTTGCCTTCTTTCGTGATCGTCAAGCCCCGGCAGGACGCGCGGTAGCTTTGTGCCTGCTCAGCGGGGACCGACCCCGACTCCCGCGTTTCTATTTCAGTTCCCTGACGGCTTTCAGCGCCGCGTCGTAGTCGGGCTCGTTCTTGATTTCGGACACGTATTCGATGTATCGGACGATTCCTTTGCGGTCTACGACGACGACGCCGCGACCCAGCAGCCGCAGCTCCTTGATGACGAATCCGTACTTCATGCCGAAATCCAGGTCGCGGTAGTCCGAGTAGACGCGGACGTTGTCGATGTGCTCGGCCGCGCAGAAGCGTTTTTGAGCGAACGGCAGATCGACCGACAGCGACAGGATGACGACGTCTTTGTCGAGCCGGGCGGCTTCGCGGTTGAAGCGGATGTTCTGCAACGCGCAGACGGATGTGTCCACGGACGGAAATACGCTTATGATCATTGTTTTGTCCTTGAATTGCGTCGAGGCCACCGGTTGCAGATTCCCGTCCAGTACCTCGAAACGGGGCGCGCGGTCTCCCGGCAGCAGATGCGTGCCTACGAGCGTTACCGGTTGTCCCCCGAAAGTGATTTTCCAATTGTCCATAACGAAGATTTAAAAGGTTTTATGCATCGGACGACATGCAACTTTAGTACCGGAATGCCGCTGCCGTTTTTCTTTCCCGAAGCAATGCGCTATCTTCGCCGAAGAAAGGAGGGCTTCGACGCATGGGAGAGAAAGTGAGCAAGACGAATGCGGCCCGTTTGCTGGACCGCGCGAAAATTCATTACGAGCTGATCCCCTACAGGGTGGACGAGGACGATCTGGCAGCCGTCCATGTGGCCGAGCAGCTCGGCGAGCCGATCGAGCGCGTGTTCAAGACGCGGCGACCGGACGGGCATTCTGGTCTGCGTCGTGCCGGGCGACGCGGAGGTCGATCTGAAGGCGGCGGCCCGCGCATCGGGCAACAAGAGCGTCGAGATGCTGCACATGAAGGAACTGCTGCCGACGACCGGCTATATCCGGGGCGGCTGCTCGCCGATCGGGATGAAAAAGTCCTTTCCGACCTATATCCATTCGACCTGCCGGCTTTACGATTCGATCTACGTCAGCGCCGGCGTGCGCGGATTGCAGATTCGTATCGCGCCCGACGACCTGATCCGTACGACGGACGCGTCGGTCGTCGATCTGACAGTCTGAGCGTATATGCGTCCGATGAAGCAGACCAGCGACATAAGCGCCGTTCTGATCGAATGGTACGGCCGGCATTTCCGTCCGCTGCCTTGGCGCGAGACGTCCGATCCGTACCTGATCTGGCTGTCGGAGGTGATCCTGCAGCAGACCCGCGTGGCGCAGGGCCTCGACTATTTCCGCCGGTTCGCTTCGCGTTTTCCCGACGTGCGTTCGCTGGCCGCCGCGACCGAGGACGAAGTGCTGAAGCTGTGGCAGGGGCTGGGCTATTACAGCCGGGCCCGTAGTCTGCATGCGGCCGCCCGCCGGGTGGCGGAGCGTTTCGACGGCGTTTTCCCGACCGGTTACGACGACGTGCGCTCGCTGCCCGGCGTGGGCGACTATACGGCCTCGGCAGTCTGCTCGATTGCCTACGGCCAGCCCTGCGCCGTGGTCGACGGGAACGTCTATCGCGTATTGTCGCGCCTGACGGACGCCGATGTGCCGACCGATACGGCTGCCGGAAAGCGTTATTATGCCGAACGGGCCCGCTCGCTGCTCGACGAGTCGCGTCCGGGCCTGCACAATCAGGCGGTCATGGAGTTCGGCGCGTTGCAGTGCGTGCCGGCGAACCCCGACTGCGAATGTTGCCCGTTACGCGACCGTTGTCTTTCGCTGGCTCGCGGCACGGTGGCCGACCGTCCTCCGAAGCGGGAGAAAAAGGCGGCGGTCCCCCGTTACTTCAATTATCTGCACGTTCGTTGCGCCGGCTCGACGCTGCTGGCGAAGCGGACCGGCCGCGATATCTGGCGCAATCTGTACGAGTTTCCGTTGATCGAGACGCCCCGGGCGGTCGATTTCGGCGAACTGCAGCGGACGGCTCGGTGGCGGGAGTGGTTCGACGAGGCGGGGGATGTCCGCGTTTCGGGCATGCTCCCGATGCCCCGGCATGTGCTGTCGCACCGTGTGATCCATGCCTGTTTCTATCGGGTCGACCTGCCGACCTGGCCGGCAGGATTGTCGTCCTTTCTGAAAGTTCTTTCGTCGGAAATATCCCGTTACCCTGTCTCTCGACTGACCGAGCTTTATCTGGAGCGAGGGGAGTGAGCTTGCCCGAGGCCGGGGAGGGTGCGCCTGCCTTATGCCGGCATGTCCGATGAGATGGCCGTTCCGTCATGTCGGAGGCGGGCGATCCGAGTAGGCGATGCCGGCGGCGCGCGGTTCCGTTTGAGACGGGGGCTTTCCCTTGCTGCTCATCTGCCGTTCTGCGCGTAGGCTTGGAGCCGTTTTTGTCTTGTCTTTCAGTAGGGTACGGCGCGTCCGGTCATGAACGGGTATATCCTGCTGCTCTCCGGATTGTTTCCCGGCGATTGGGAGCGCTTCCGTTTTCCCGCTCTGTTTCTATTCTTCCGTATGATTTGGGTCCGTTTCCGTCTCGTTTCCCGCAAGGGCATCCGCTCCGTTGCCTTGCGGTAGACTGAGGATTTTCTCCGCCCGGCCGCGAGCGGTATCCTGCCGGGTTCCGGATGGCTTTTCTTTCGGCCGGGAGATACCCGGTCCGCCGGGAGAAGCTGGCAGACTATTTGATTGTGTAAACAGGACAGTAATTCCTAACGGATAGTTTCATGGACATGCTTTTGCACAAGGCCGCCACGCGCGGCTATTTCGACCACGGCTGGCTCAGGACCCACCATACGTTCAGTTTCGCCGACTATTACGATCCGGCGCGCCTCAATTTCGGTGCGCTGAGGGTCCTCAACGACGATACGGTCGTTCCGGGGGCGGGTTTCGGCATGCATCCGCATCGTGAGATGGAGGTCGTTTCGATTCCGTTGAGCGGCCGGCTCGAGCACAAGGACAGCCTCGGGCACGCGGACGTGATCCGTGCGGGCGAAATTCAGGCGATGAGTGCCGGGACGGGTATCTATCACAGCGAGTACAACCCGAGCCGCAGCGCGCCCGTCGAGTTTCTGCAAATATGGATTTTCCCGAACCGTCGGGGCGTCAAGCCCCGCTACGAGAATGCCGTGATTTCCGATCTGGCGCGTCCCGGCGAGCTGTCGGAGATCGTCTCTCCCTACCCGGGAAACGGTCGCGGCCTGTGGATCTATCAGGACGCATGGCTGTCGCTGGGCGATTTGCGGCAGAATACGCGCGTCGAATACGTGTTGCACAGCGCCGGCAGTTACGGCGTCTACGTATTCGTCGTGGAAGGCAACGTCGAAATCGCCGGTACGACCCTCGGCCGCCGCGACGGGCTGGGCGTTACCCGCATGTCCGACTTCTCGCTTCGGGCGTTGAGCGATACCCGCGTGCTATTGATCGAGGTTCCTCCGGTCGAGTGATTCGCTACGGTTGCCTTGCTGCGAGACGGGCCGAGCTTCCTGTTGCGTGCCGGGGCGCTTTTTCGCGCGGCTTCTGTTCCGGGAACGTTTGGACCTGTTCTGTCCTTCGAGCCTCTTTTCGTCCACATGGTCGAGGTGCACTTCGAGCGCGCGGACCGAGATCAGCAGTTCGCGGATCGAGATCCACAGCGAGACGACCAGCAGACCCAGCGCCGCGCCGAACGTATAGACGGCCGTTTTCTGCAAGCCGATGTATATCAGCAGCGTGCATACTACGCACAGCAACAGGCTGCTGACACCGTAGATCTGCATCGAGCGGGTCATGTGCAGCCTGCGCCGCAGGTTGTCCATTTGCTGCTGCGTGATCGGCGAGGGGTTGCTCTCGTGCTCCTTTTTCAGATTGCGGATGACCGAGGCATAGGCGAGAAAGCGGTTCGTGTAGGCCAGCATGATCAGCGATATGGCCGAAAACAGGATCGACGGGGTCGTCAGTGTCAATTCTTCCATGAGACAGTTTTTTGCGTTTTGCGCGGGGGAGTGCTTTCAGGCCGTTCCCCCGCGTTTTATCGTTTTATATTTTCCGGTCTTGCCAACGGGCCTTTTTCAGGTAGAGGCTTGCCAACAGCAGCAGTACCAGCGCGTAAACGTGTTCGGTGGTCCAGCACAGCGCGACGTCCGAGTGCCGGTAGAGCACGATCCATACCGTGTAGATCGCGTATACGCTCAGCGTCGCGAGTTCCAGCATCAGGGCCGAGCGCGTATTGCCAGTTCCCGATACGACGTTGAAGCGGATGAAGGCCGGCACGCTGATCAGGTAGGATGAGAGCATGACCCGCAGCGAGGCGACCGACCCGTCGATCAGCGACTGCTCGTCGGTGTATATGCGCAGGATCAGCTCCGGGAAAGCCGCGAACAGGGCCAACAGCGGAATGACGATCAGGTAGCACATGCCCACGATGCGCCGCGTCGTGCCGGCGACCAGCTCCGGCTGTCCGGCTCCCATTTGGTTGCTCACGAGCGTGCTGGCCGTCGAGGCGAACGAGCTGACGATGACGAAGACGATGCCCGACACGCTGCGGATGATGTTCGTGACGGCCAGCGGCCGCTCGCCCAGATGCTCGACCGCGATGAAAAAGAAAAACCATGTCGAAATGGCGACGAACATCTGGATCATCGTCCATACCGAGACGTTCAGCATGTCCCGCAGCAGCTTGGGCGAGAATCCCGCGAAGCGGAACAGCCCGTATTTGCGATGATCGATCCTCAGGCGAGTATAGACGATGAAGAATACCATCGAGATCATCTCCGAGGCCGACGAGGCGATCGCCGCTCCGGCGATGCCCATGGCCGGCAGGCCCAGCTTGCCGAAAACCAGCACGTAGTTCAGTACGACGTTCGACAGTACCATGACGATCGAGTTCAGCGTCAGCGTTTTCGTATTCGTGATCCCGACGAAGAACGCCCGGAACATGATCGCGACGAACGCGAAAAAGAATCCGAATACACGCCACGTCGTATAGCTGACGGCGGCCTCGTACACTTCGTCGGAGCTGATCAGCGAGCGCAGCACCATCGGAGTGAACGTGTGCGATATGACGAACATCACGGCCGCCAGCGACAGCAGGAACAGCAGTCCTTGCTGGAACAGCGGCCCGATCAGGGCATAGGCTTTCTCGCCGTTGCGCCGCGCAATCAGAATCTGAGCCCCGATTCCGAAACCGAATCCGAGCATGAAAATCACCAGATAATATACGCTTCCGAGGGCCGAGGCTCCCAGCTCTACTTCGCCCACGCGACCGAGAAAAGCCGTGTCGGTCAGCCCGATCATGTTCTCCATCAGCAGGCTGATGAGAATCGGGTAGGCGATCGTCCATATTTGCTTGCGGGTCGGTTTCATAAGGCGTGCGGATATTTTGCATTTGCCGTGCCGTTCCGGCCGGAGGCAAAGGGTCGCAAAGATACGATTTTTGTACGGATTGCCAATCGCTCGCATGAAAAATAAGCGGATTGGCGTGTCCCGGCCGGAAAGGGCGGATTGCCGTCGCCGGACAGGCGTCGCTCGGGAGGCGAGGGACCGGTCGATGAGCCGAGGACAGAAAACGGCGGGTCTTTGCATAATCCGGAATAAAAGCGTATTTTGGAAACGATCTGAAAGTCGACGCTATGAAAAGTATCCTATGTACGCTGGTCCTTTGCATGTTTATGGGGGGCGGGCGGATTTCCGTTTTCGGAAAGACGGTTCGTCCGGCCGCGGAAAGCGGCTGCTCGGCTTCTCCTGCCGGCTCGGAAAAAATATCGAAACAACGGGCCCGTGCCTATCGTAAAAAACAGGCTGTTTGGCAAAAGGCTCAGGCCGAGCGCGAGGCGGCACTTCGTGAGGCGCGAATCGAGCGGGACAAAGCCATGCGGGAACGGCAAATGGCTTTGCGCGAGGCCCGGATCGAGCGTGAAGCGGCTATGCGCGAAGCGTGTGCGGAACGCAGGAAGGACCTGGACGTTGCCTTGCGAAAGCAGCGGAAAGCCCTGCGAAAGACAGTTGCAAAGCAGAAAAGGGCGTTACGCAAGGCCGAGCGGGCCCGGCAACGGGCATGGGAGCGTTAGGAAACGACCGATCGGAGGCGGCGGACGATTTTTCGTCGACGGAAATTCTCGTAGGGTGTCCTCGCGGACCGGTCGCGGTTGGCTATGCCGGGGGGCCGGATAAGGCCGTATACTTCGGATTTCGTTGCTCCGCGGTTTCCTCGAGTGGCTTTCCTTGTACTCCGGCCTTTCGTTTTACCGGTAGGAAATGGCGCGGGAGCGAATAGCGGCAGGGCTGTAGGTATTGCTTTCCCCGATATTCGTATCGTGCGCGTTGCCGTTGTTTCGGGAGCCCTGCCGCATCGCCGCTTTGAAATATTTGTTATTTTTGTCCGTTGCGGTCCGGGGATCGAGGCGGCTTCGGGGATTCGCGGGAGCGGCCGTCGGCCGGCCGGGAGTCGTCCGCAGCGGCCGGGCGGTTCGTCGCCGCTTATTGCTTGTTTATTATCACCGAAATTCGATGAAGATCGTCACGTACAACGTCAATGGGATTCGCAGCGCGATCGGCAAAGGGCTCTGCGACTGGATCGCCGACGAGCGTCCCGACGTGCTTTGCCTGCAGGAAACCAAAGCCCAGCCCGAGCAGATTCCTTCGGAAGCTTTCGAGCGCATGGGCTACCGCTGCCACTACTTTTCGGCCGTCAAGAAAGGTTACAGCGGGGTGGCGATTCTGACCCTCTGCGAGCCCGACCGCGTCGTGCCGGGCATGGGGATTGAGCGCTACGACAGCGAGGGCCGCTTTCTGAGAGCCGACTACGGCGACCTGTCGGTGGTCAGCGTCTATCATCCTTCGGGCACATCGGGCGACGAGCGGCAGGCATTCAAGATGCGCTGGCTCGACGATTTCTCTGACTACGTGTCGCGCCTGCTCGAGACCCGCCCGAAACTGATTCTTTGCGGCGACTTCAATATCTGTCACCGGCCGATCGATATTCACGATCCGGTGCGCAATGCGACTGTCAGTGGGTTTCTGCCCGAAGAGCGCGAGTGGATCGGCCGCTTCATCGACGGCGGATTCATCGACACGCTCCGGTTCTTTCATCCGGAGCCGCACTTGTATACGTGGTGGAGCTTCCGCGCGAACGCCCGGGCGAACAACAAAGGTTGGCGGATCGACTATGCGATGGCCTCCGAGGCCGTCCGGCCGATGCTGCGCGACGCGCGGATTCTGCCCGATGTCCGGCACTCGGACCATTGTCCGATGCTGCTGGAGATCGATTTCTGACTTTTCCCGCCTCACGCTTCTCACCCGTGCCCGAGCGCAAGATCATACATATCGACATGGACGCTTTCTATGCCTCCGTCGAGCAGCGCGACCATCCCGAGTACCGGGGCCGTCCGCTGGTCGTCGGCCGTGCCGAGGGCCGGGGCGTGGTAGCCGCGGCCAGCTACGAGGCGCGACAGTACGGTATCCGTTCGGCTATGCCGTCGGTCCGGGCCGTGCGGCTGTGTCCCGACCTGATTTTCGTGCCCGGGCGCATGGAGGTTTACCGGAGCGTGTCGGCACAGATTCATCGCATTTTCCATGAGTACACCGATCTGGTCGAGCCGCTCGCGCTGGACGAGGCTTTTCTGGACGTGACCGAAAACAAGGTCGGTTTGGCGCTGGCCGTCGACGTGGCCCGGGCCATACGGCGCCGCATCCGCGACGAGCTGGGGCTTGTCGCTTCGGCCGGCGTGTCGTACAACAAGTTTCTGGCGAAAGTGGCTTCCGACTATCGCAAACCCGACGGGCTGTGCACGATCCATCCCGACCGCGCGGCGGCCTTTATCGCGCGTTTGCCGATCGAGGCGTTTTGGGGAGTGGGGCGAGTAACGGCCCGCCGGATGCACGAGCTGGGCATCCGCAGCGGGGCCGATCTGCGGGCGCAGCCGCTCGACTTTCTCGTCGAGCGTTTCGGCAAGGCGGGGCGCCTGTATCACCAGTTCGCACAGGGAATCGATCTGCGTCCGGTCTGCCCGACGCGCGTGCGCAAATCGGTCGGCTGCGAGTCGACGTTCGAGAGCGACCGCGTGACGCTCGACGAGATGAGCGAGGAGCTGTACGCGCTTTCGGCCCGGCTCCGCCGTCGGCTCGAATACGCCGCGTTCCGAGGCCATACGCTGACGCTCAAGGTCAAGTTCGCCGATTTCCGCCAGATAACCCGGAGCCTTTCGCCCGGAGAAGAGCTGTCGGCCTCATCCGGATTGTTTCCGCTGGCGGAGCGCTTGCTGCGCGAGTCCGGCGTGCCGGGCCGTCCGGTCAGGCTGCTGGGCCTTTCGGTGTCGAATCCGGCGCAGGACCTGCCGCCCGAGCAACACGAGCTGTACCGCCAGCTGCGACTGGAGTTCTGAGTGCCGGATTCCGCACACGGCGTGTTCTCCGGGCCGGTTTTTCCCTTCGGAAGTAGGTCCCCTCGCTGACGTGTTTTGCTTGTACGAAGCCTCTCCTTTCCTGTCGGTCGTTCCGTTGCCGGGAAAGTTTTTCGAGCCCTATCCCGTTCGGTCGCCGCTGTGTCTCGGCCTTTTACGGCCTTCGGTCGTTTCGTCCGACCCGAGGACTTCCGCTTGTTTCAGCCGTCTGCAATCCAGAGCCGGCTTCCATGTTCGGTCGCTTCCGTTTCGGTGCGCCGGCCTGCCCGGATACGAAGCCGGGAGCGCTTTGAGCGGGGACCGGCAGGGCGATTTTTCGGGCCGTTTTGCCGCTCCGGCTTGCAATATTGATAAATGATCGCTTAATTTGTAAGATCGGCCGGGCGGCCGTTTCTCGATTTCCGGTCGGTAGTGTCGCCGGAGTTCGGTGAAAGTGCCCGGCAGGAGCCTCCGGCATGGACGAATATGGATAATTACTGACAAACCTAATGATAATCCGAACCGAAATGAAAAAACTTTTAGCCTTCTCTTGTTTGATGTGCGCCGCGACGCTGTCGGCCGCCGGTCCGATGGGCAAGGGCAGCCTGCCCCCCGTTTTCCCGAAAGACGTGGCCGACAAGGCGCAGTTCGATACCCGGACGCGGGCCTATGTGTCGCCTGTCCGCGTGATGTGGACGCAAAACGGCGAGCTGATCGACGGCGCGCAGAACCTGTTGTTGCAGGGCAACGGCCAGGCTACGACGGCCGCTACGCCCAAGACCGTCTTTACGGCCAAAGAGGGCAAGCGGCCGTCGATTCTGCTCGACTTCGGCCGCGAGATTCACGGCGGCCTGCAGTTCGTTACCTGCATCCGCGCCTCGACCAAGCCGGTCAAGGTGCGCGTGCGGCTGGGCGAGTCGGTCGGCGAGGCGATGTGCAACATTACGCCCGAGAACGGCGCGACGAACGATCATGCGATGCGCGACTATACGATCGAGCTTCCGTGGCTCGGCGTGTGCGAAGTGGGCAATTCCGGCTTCCGCTTCGTGCGGATCGATCTGCTCGAAGATGACGTCGAGCTGCCTATCAAGGAGATACGTGCGAGCCTTCTCTATCGCGACATTCCCTACCTGGGCTCGTTCCGCTCGAGCGATCCGCGCGTGGACAGCATCTGGATGACCGGAGCCTACACGCTGCATCTGAACCTGCAGGAGTATCTGGTCGAGGCTCCGAAGCGCGACCGGCTCGTATGGCTCGGCGACTTGCATCCCGAAGTGCGCACGGCGCTGGCCGTTTTCGGCGACAACGAGGCTTTGTCGCGCGGGCTCGACTTCGCCCGCGACGAGACGCCGCTGCCTGGCTGGATGAACGGCATGTGCTCCTATTCGCTGTGGTGGGTGCTGATTCACCGCGACTATTACAAGTATCGCGGCGACATGGACTATTTGCGCGAGCAGCAGCCCTATCTGAGCCAGTTGCTCAGGATTCTGATGAGCAAGGTCGATGCCGAGGGGCGCGAGCACCTCGACGGGGGCGGCCGTTTCCTGGACTGGCCGACGAGCGAGGATACGCTCGCGATCGATGCCGGTCTGCATGCGCTGATGCTGATGACGCTCGAGGCCGGCGGCGAGATGCTGACCGCGCTGGGCGACAAGGAGCTGGCCGGGCAATGTTTCGAGACCGCCGGACGGATGAAGAAAGTGACGCCCGACTACCGTACGTCGAAACAGTCGGCCGCGCTGATTGCGTTGGCCGGGATCGTACCGGCCGAGAAGGCGAACGAGGAAGTGCTGAGCGTCGGCGGCCCGCACGGTTTCTCGACGTTCTACGGATATTACATGTTGCAGGCTCAGGCCAAGGCGGGCGACTATGCCGGCGCGATCCGCAACATGAAGGACTATTGGGGCGGCATGCTCGATCTGGGCGCCACGACCTTCTGGGAGGATTTCGACGTGGACTGGCTGAAGAACGCCGCGCGCATCGACGAACTGACGCCTGCGGGCAAGATCGACGTTCACCGCACCTACGGCGACTATTGCTACAAGGGATACCGTCACAGCCTGGCCCACGGTTGGGCATCGGGTCCGACCGCTTTCCTGAGCGAGTACGTGCTCGGCGTGCAGATCGTCGAGCCGGGCTGCAAGGTCGTCCGTGTCGAGCCGCATTTGGGCGATCTGGAATGGGTCGAGGGAACGGTTCCCACCCCCTACGGCGTGATACGGGTCCGTCATGACAAGCGTCCGGACGGTACGGTGCGCTCGAAGATCGAGGCTCCGAAAGGCGTGAAGGTGATCAAGTGACAGACGGCTCGTCGTTCGCGTCCGGCGGGTGCGGCGGACGGTCCGTGAAAAGGACGGTGTCAAAAAACATATTTTTTATATCATTATTTTCACAGACCGTTCGTATTCGTTCGATTAAATTTGTTAACGCAAAACGAAGGGAAAGATACGTACATCCGCCGGGACGTCTCCGGACGAGAAGAGGCGCCGGAGATGAGGCATATATCGCCGCTTCGCCCGGTCTTTTCCCGGGCGGGTAGCAGCAGCCCGCCGTTTTGCGGGGCGATGAGCAAAAAACGAACAACTTAAAACCAAACCTATAGACAGATGAAGCAATATTCGTTTCTCGCGTTCGATCTGGGAGCCACCAGCGGCCGCACGATCCTCGGAACGCTGAACGAGGGCAAGCTCCAGATGAAGGAGCTGACTCGCTTCCCGAACCAGATTCTCGAGCTGGGCGGACATTTTTACTGGAATATCTATTCGCTGTACGAGCATCTGAAGGCCGGTATGGTCGCCGCCGCGAAAGAGGATGTCGAGATCGAGTCGATCGGTATCGACACATGGGGCGTCGATTTCGCCTTTCTGGGGTCCGACGGCCAGATGCTGGGCATGCCCTATGCGTACCGCGATCCGCATACGATGGGGGCTCCCGAAGAGTATTTCGAGAAGATCATGTCGCGCAAGGAGGTGTACGAGGCTACCGGCATTCAGGTGATGAACTTCAACAGCCTGTACCAGCTTTACGCGATGAAGCGCGATAAGTCGTCGCTACTGGCCGCCGCCAAGGAGGCTCTGTTCATCCCCGACGCGCTGAGTTACATGCTGACGGGTAAGAAAGTGGTCGAGTATACGATCGCTTCGACCTCCCAGATGCTCAATCCCCGCACGAAGAAGTTCGAAAAAGAGTTGCTCGAGAAGATGGGCGTCGATCCCGAGCTGTTCGGTCAGATCGTGATGCCGGGCTACGTGATCGGCGAGCTGACCGATACGCTGGCCGCCGAGACCGGGCTGGGCAAGATTCCGGTCATCGCCGTCCCCGGACATGATACCGCTTCGGCCGTCGCCGCCGTTCCGGCCAAGAACGAGAAGTTCGCTTACCTGAGTTCCGGAACCTGGTCGCTGATGGGTATCGAGGTGAAAGACCCGATCATCACCGAGGAGACGATGCGCCTGAACATTACCAACGAGGGTGGCGTCGAGGGCACGACCCGGCTGCTGAAGAACATCACGGGCATGTGGATTCTCGAACAGTGCATCAAGGAGTGGAAGAAGGAGGCGATCGAGTACACCTACCCCGAGATCGTCAAGATGGCGCGTGACGCCGAGCCCTTCCAGTCGTTCATCGATCCCGACGACGCGTCGTTCGCCAATCCCAAGAGCATGATCGCGGCGATCAAGGAGTTCTGCACCAAGAGTGGGCAGAAAGTGCCGCGCAATCATTCTGAGCTGATCCGCTGCATTTTCGAGAGTTTGGCTCTCAAGTACAAGAACGTGCTCGACAAGTTCCGCTCGCTGGCTCCGTTCCCGATCGAGAGGCTGCATATCATCGGCGGCGGCGCGAAGAACCGTCTGCTGAACCAGTTCACGGCCAACGCTACCGGCGTGACGGTCGTGGCAGGGCCTTCGGAAGGAACGGCTATCGGCAACATCATGTTGCAGGCCCGTGCCGCCGGCTGCGTGAACTCGCTGCAGGAGATGCGCAACATGATCAGCGAGGCGATCGAGATCGAGACCTTCACGCCCGAGGATACCGACGCGTGGAACGCCGCATACGAAAAGATCAAAGGCTTGATCAAATAAAACCGGACGGGCGGCCGTCCCGCGGCGGCCGGTCCCGTTCTTTCATCGAAATCAATCGTTTCAACTTAAAACCTAAAGACCAATGAAAGACGCACAGATTCAGAAAGCCTACGAGGCCGCCAAGGAGCGCTATGCCGAAATCGGCGTGAATACCGATGCCGTGCTCGAACAGATTGCCAAGGTATCGCTGTCGCTGCACTGCTGGCAGACCGACGACGTGACCGGTTTCGAGAATCCCGACGGCCAGCTCTCCGGAGGTATTCAGGCTACGGGCAACTATCCGGGCAAGGCCCGCAACATCGAGGAGGTCCGCAAGGACATCGAAAAGGTCAAGACGCTGCTCCCCGGTAACCATCGTCTGAACATCCACGCCATCTACGGCGACTTCGGCGGCCAGAAGGTCGACCGCGACCAAATCGAGCCGAAGCACTTCCAGAGCTGGATCGACTGGGCCAAGGCCAACAACATGAAGCTCGACTTCAACAGCACCAGCTTCTCGCACCCGAAGAGCGGCGACCAGACGCTGTCGAACCGCGACAAGGGCATCCGCGACTTCTGGATCGAGCATACGATCCGCAGCCGCAAAATCGCCGACGAGATGGGTAAGCAGCTCGGCGACAAGGCCTGCCACAACCTGTGGATTCACGACGGATCGAAGGACCTGACCGTCGACCGCTACCTGTACCGCTCGCTGCTGAAGGATTCGCTGGACAAGATCTTCGCCGTGAAGTGCCCGAACGTGAAGGATGCCGTCGAAAGCAAGGTGTTCGGCGTGGGTCTCGAAAGCTATACGGTCGGCTCGCACGAGTTCTATATGGGCTATGCCGTTCAGAACGGAATCATGTGCACGCTCGACATGGGACACTTCCACCCGACCGAGGAGACTTACGACAAGATTTCGTCCCTGCTGCTCTTCACTCCGGAGATCATGCTGCACGTAAGCCGTCCGGTACGTTGGGACAGCGACCACGTCGTGATCCTGAACGACAGCGTGCAGTTGCTCGCGCAGGAGATCGTATGGGCCAATGCCTTGGGCAAGACCAATATCGGCCTCGACTACTTCGATGCCTCGATCAACCGCATCGGCGCTTACGTCGTAGGTAGCCGTGCCACGCAGAAAGCGTTCCTTCAGGCCCTGCTGACTCCGATCGGCAAGCTCCGCGAGTACGAGGCCGAAGGCAAGCTGTTCCAGCGCATGGCCGTGCTCGAGGAAGCCAAGAGCATGCCTTGGGCTGCCGTTTACGACTACTTCTGCTACCAGAACAACGTTCCCGTAGCCGAAGACTACATCGCCGAAATCGAGAAGTACGAGAAGGAAGTTACCTCGAAAAGATAGTAACAGCTAACCGATGAGACTATCCGCCGTGCGTTTCGTGCAAGCGAAACGCGCGTGCGGATAGCTCGTATCTTAAAACTACTGCCGGATTATGGAAATTTTATTGGGCTTACTGATCATCGCCATAGGAAGCTTCGGGCAATCCAGCTCCTATGTGCCCATCAAGAAAGTGAAAAGCTGGGCTTGGGAAAGCTTCTGGATCGTTCAGGGTATTTTCGCATGGCTCGTATTCCCGTTTCTGGGCGCGCTGCTGGGCGTGCCTCAGGGCATGGGGCTTTTCGAGCTGCTCGGCTCGGGCGGAGCGCTCAAATCGATCGTTTACGGTGTACTCTGGGGCGTCGGCGGTCTGACGTTCGGACTCAGCATGCGCTATCTGGGCGTCGCGCTCGGCCAGTCGATCTCGCTGGGTACCTGCGCCGGCTTCGGCACGTTGCTGCCGGCCATCTTCGCCGGGACGAACCTGTTCCGGGGCGAGGGGCTGATCCTGCTCGTAGGCGTGTGCATCACGCTGGCAGGTATCGCCGTGATCGGCTATGCCGGCTCGCTGCGTTCGAAGAACATGACCGAAGAGGAGAAAAAGGCCGCAATCAAGGATTTCGCGTTGACCAAGGGTCTGCTCGTAGCGCTGCTGGCCGGCGTGATGAGCGCTTGCTTCGCGCTGGGCCTCGATGCGGGAGCCCCGATCAAGGAGGCGGCCCTCTCCAACGGCGTGAAACCGCTTTTCGCCGGTCTGCCGGTCATTCTGCTCGTAACTTTCGGCGGCTTTTTGACCAATGCCGCCTATTGCATGCAGCAGAACGTGAAGAATCACACCGGAGGGGACTATTTCTCCGTGTCGGGCAGCGTACTGGTCAACAATCTGCTTTTCTGCGCTTTGGCCGGCGTACTGTGGTACTCGCAGTTCTTCGGCTTGGAAATGGGCAAGAGCTTCTTGGCCGACTCGCCGCTGCTGCTCGCTTTCTCGTGGAGCATTCTGATGTCGCTGAACGTCACCTTCTCGAACGTATGGGGCATTCTGCTCAAGGAGTGGAAGGGTTGCGATCGCAAGACGATTACCGTGCTGGTCGTCGGCTTGGTGATTCTGGTTTTCTCGGTCTTCGCTCCGTCGCTGATGAACATGGCTTTCGGATATTAGCCGCATGAACCTATTCGGGTTTTGCGGGCCTGCCGCCTGCGGAACCCATAACCGAATAAAACTTCGAAATTATGAGATGTGCATTCAAAATGAAACTCAAGCCCGGATGCGAGGTTGAGTATGAGAAGCGCCACCGCGCCATCTGGCCCGAGCTGGTCAAACTGCTCAAGGAAACGGGCGTCAGCGAGTATTCGATTTTTTGGGACAAGGAGACGAATTTGCTGTTCGCCGTTCAGGAACAGGCGGGCGACAGCGGCTCGCAGGATCTGGGTACGAATCCCGTCGTTAAGAAATGGTGGGATTACATGGCCGACATCATGGACGTCAATCCCGACAATTCGCCGGTGTCGATTCCCCTGAAGGAGGTTTTCTATATGAAATAGGGAATCTTCCGGTTTCGGCCGGTTGATCGGATGCAGCGGAGGGCGGCCGACGGGCCGCCCTCTGTTTTTCGGGTTTTCGGTCTTGTCGTCCGACGATGTTCCGAAATTTTTCCGAAATATGCCGTATTCGGGTCAAAATGTTTATCTTTAGGGTAGGTTAGTACCCGATTATGTCGAAACTCACCCGTCTCTGCATCTGTTTTCTCGCCTTTTGTCTTTTTCTCGACGGTTGCACCGAACGGACGAACGTCGATGTCGGTTGTCGTTCTATTGTCGGAATGCGGTTTCTGAGAGCGCCGCGAAGCAGTCCAAGCGCAGCCTTATCCCGGAGGTGGCGCCGCTTATGAACTACAAAGAGGCGGTCAAAGAGGCAGCCGGGTACGATATGGTTCTTCTGCCATATGAGTCGGCGGACGGCATCCGGAAAACGAGGGAACTGCTGGCGTCGGTCAAGCCGGGTACGGATATTGCCGTTTTCATCGGTCCGGAGGGCGGTTTTGAGGACGAAGAAGTCGAGCTTGCCAGGGAAAACGGGGCGGAGATCGTAACGCTTGGAAAGAGAATTTTGCGGACGGAGACAGCAGGCTTGTGTATGCTGTCGGCACTGATGCTGCAGTTGGAAGTGTAATTGGAAAATTACAAAGGAGATAGAGATAAAAATGGAAGCCTATTTTGATAATTCAGCGACCACCAAGGTGCTGGACTGCGTAAAGGATGCGGTCGTTGATGCAATGTGCGTCAACTACGGAAACGCGGCGGCGAAGCACAGAAAAGGTGTGGAAGCAGAAAATTTGATTCGCGAGGCAAAGAAGGCGATCGCGGATACACTGAAAGTGCAGGAGAAGGAGATTCTCTTTACTTCTGGCG
>ENA-ORTI01001229-ORTI01001229.1-human-gut-metagenome-genome-assembly--contig:-NODE-1229-length-27071-cov-5.142730_pt1 | contig 27071 bp, 20 predicted proteins | sample MGYA00242071_ERZ509191 | MGnify/ENA primary metagenome ERZ509191 (study PRJEB26280, sample SAMEA2338832) | human gut metagenome | biome: human gut; feature: human-associated habitat; material: faeces...
CCAGAATGAGCACACTGGGCTGCATCGCCATGATAGACGCCAAATTCAGGAGCTGCTTCTGCCCGCCGGACAGCTCCGTGACGTTCTTGTAGAACCAGGTCTGAATGCCGAAAAAGGAGGCCATCTCAGCCACCCGGCGCCGGATGGTAGGCGTGTCATACCCCAGGCTCTCCAGGCCAAAGGCGAGTTCGTGCCACACCTTGTCGGTGACAATCTGGTTTTCGGGGTCCTGCTGCACAAAGCCGATTCCGGCGCTCTGCTCCCTCTGATCCAGTTCTTCCAAAGGGCGCCCCTCGAAACGGATGCTTCCCAGCCTTCGGCCGTGGGGCGCCAGCACCGTCTTGAGCTGTCGCAGAAGCGTGGATTTCCCACACCCCGACGGGCCGCACAGCACCAGGAATTCCCCCTGCTCCACGGTCAGCGTCAGATCGTCCAACACTTTCTCTGTCCGCTCCGGGTAATAAAAGGAAAAATGTTCAATTTCTATGTATGGTCTTTTCTGCTCAGACACCCATCTTTCCTCCCTGCTGAAATAGTCTTGCCTGTGCGGCCATGGCCTCCGCCCGGGACATACGCCCGCGGGAGGACAGCTCATGGGTCAGGTAGCGCGGGCCAATCTGCTCCAGAACCGGAAGAATGGCGGGATCCGTCCAAGGCCGGTGCTGGTCAATCTGAAGGATGTGCTGGTAGCTCACCCCGAAGCGCTCCCCATAATCCTCCGGCAACCCTGCCGGCAGTAAGCCGGTGCGGGCCTTCACATATGCCCCGCTCAGGGACTGGTGCAGATGAACGCCCCGCACCCACGTTGCCAGGCTGCCATGCCGATTCAGCATGCGCCGGATATAGTCCGCTCCCTCTGCCTCACTCTTCAGCCCGGTGCAGGCATTCATCAGGTGTCCGGTATCCAGCAGGATCCCTTTCCCTGCAAAACGGATTCCCTCCAGCAGGCGGACGGTTTCCTCCGGCTCCGTAAACGTAAAGCCGGGCCACCACTGGTTTTCCACAAGGAATTCAAAGGGCCATGTTTCCGTGCCCAGAATGAGGTTTATCACCTCCACCGCCGCATCAATGACCTCTTGATTGGTGTGCAGCCAGTGGTAGGTATACCCTTCCTCAATTGAGACATCCGATACATGAAAGACCACATAGTGGGGATTCAGCCCTGCCGCGCGCCGCAGATCCGCCCGGTACTGCTCCAGCAGTGTCTCCGGCCCTGGACCGCCGTAAAAGCGTGCCGCAGCATCCAGTGAACCGAATTTTCGCTTCAGCGCCCTCCGGTCATCCCGGTAGAAGTCCAGCCAGTCCGGATAGAAGGTGAGGTGATAGCCGATAACCAGGTCTGCTGGCAAATCCTCAGGAAATTCCTCACCGCTCCAGATACCCTCCATGCCGTCGCATCCCAGAGCTGCCAGCTCCGCCCGCAGGTCGCCCCAGCCGTGGTATTCTTCAAAGCTCCCCGAATACAGCGGGAGGCTCATTGTTTGGTACATGGCTGCACCTCGTTTTCTTTGCGCAGCACTCCCCACTCCCGGTCCGCGCGTATATTCAGGATAACCGGCATCAGGCACAAAGCCAGATACACTGCTTGAAGGCAGACGGTCATCGGTGTCAGCGGCACTCCTCTCGCCGTAGGATAATAACGCCAGTAAAAGCCCTTTGCCGCCGCGCCGCAGCAGAGGAAAAATCCGCAGTAGAGCAACCATGAAAGTGCCGATTGATCCCGGCTGTCAAACCGGTAGATGGAAAATGCTGTCCGTCCAGGCAGCCCATACCCACGGCTTTTCATGCTGTCCGCTGTTTCAATCGCACTCTCCAAGCTCCATGTCACCATAATGGAGAGGATCGTAATTGCATTGCGAAGCCGCCGGAGCACCCCACCATTAGAGACATCCCGGCCAATACACCGTTGGGCCTCTGATACGACCTGAAGCTGCGCTTGGAATTTTGGTACAAAGCGCAGCGTCATACTCAGGACGAGAGAGAGGGCCGGAATAACGCGCCCGAATAGGTACACGAACTTGTCCGAGGTCATGACCGCCGTATAGCAGGAAAACCATGTGACAACCGCCGCCAGCATGGCCGCTGCCGCCGCTCCATACAGGATACTCTCCAGCGTCAGGGGATTCCCGGAGGGCAGATAGGTCAAAATCGTGGCTCCCTCATGGTTGAACGCCGGGTTAACCAGGGCGGCAACCACCATCATGGGGAGCATATACAACAGACTGAAGCGCACTGCTCGCCGTCCGTTCAGGTATACGGCATAGACCAAAGCGGAAGCCAGAGAAATCGCCAGCGAAACCGGGTGCATCAGAAACATGGTAAAAGCAATTACCAATCCAAAATACAAAAAGTTTATAATAGGGTGATAGCTGGAAAATGTATCCCTGTATTGAATAAGGCATCCCTTCCAGACGTGGGGCGCGGTGAGGCACCGCGCCCCACGTAAATTTTTTATTAGTTTTTCACGAAAATAGCGTGTCAGTTCACCAGAAGTCCGCCCATGAGAGTCAGGTACTCCGGCACTTCGCCGTTATGACTCCAAACTATGGGGCGTCCAAAATACAGCTCCATGGTTTTCCCGCTGTCTCCCCCAAGGACGTTGAAGGAATAGCGCGTCTCCTCCGGCCAGGGGCTCCCGCATGTCCTGATGCAGTTGTCTCACACAAGCTGCATCCGCCTGCGGAATGTGCCGACGTATGGGGAGACTTTTTCCCTGTTCAACAGCTCCGCCATCATCCCCGCCTTCTCTTCCCGCATTCCCCGTATCAGCACCGGAAGCGTTTCATCCGGGGATGGGTGCAGTATACGCGCAAACAGCGTCAGATGGTTAAATTGATGTCAGAGCTGCAGCGGCTGAAAGGAAAAGGGCGGGCAGGACCACCGCGTGTTATAGCTGCTGCACTCCCTGCAAAATCCCAGAAACCGCTCTACATCTACACAGCGTTCGGTATACTCTTTTACAGAAACCTTCGCCTTTCCTGTTTCCACCACATATGGCATAAAGTCAAGCTCGCTTCCGTCTGTACTCAACCGCCGGTGGAATAGAAGCCGCCCACATCCACACCCAGGTCACAGGTGTAGACCCACTCTATCGTATCGCCCTCTTTGAGCTGATAGCGGGAACAGCCATAATTGGGGAACCAGCCGTTCACCTTATACATCCAGCCGGACAGCTCTCCGCAGTCAAATTCATAGAGGTTGTTAATCCCCTCAATATAGGCGGAGTTGTACATCGGTGTATCCTCAAACTCCATGTGGATGCCGGCCTTCCGCATCTCACGTTGGAGCACATTGAACACACTTTCACCCTCGTAGAACGTAACGGTCGTCGCAGGGAATATGACTCCGTCTTCCGGCACCAGCTCCACTTTTTCCGGGTCCAGCCAGTCGATGTTGTCCAAAATAGTATTGCAGCGGACAGAGAGCGTACAGGTATGGGTCACATCGGAGAACTCTACATCCTGCGGCTCCACCGGCAGGGGCTTTCCTTCCGGCACTGGATCCGTAAGATACTTGTCCTTTCCGGTCTCCGGATTGATCTCCATGCCGTTGGCCTCTGAGTATTCCTTGTCTCCCTTTTCCACACCGGCGGAGGAGCCGCCCGCAATGGCTTCTGCCGCCGCAATTTTTTCCTCCGCCGTCATTCCGCCTTCCAGCCCGCCGGGCCGGGATGCCAGCCCCTCCGGCGAAGGCGTTGGTGTCTCTGGAGCCGCAGACTCCGTGGGTGCAGGAGTTTCCGAGGGCTTCGGGGTTCCCGGAGACGCAGGGGTTTCCAAAGCCCCTGCCGTCTCCGTCGGCTCTGGGCTATTGCCATCTTTCCCTGTTTCCTCTGGTGTTTGGCTGGGCTGTATGCTCTCCAGCACCGGGCTGCTCTCGCGGACGCCTACTGTCCATCCCTGGAGTCCCGGTGCATTGCCACCATACCAAAAGGCCGCCGCCAGGATCACCAGGATAGCCAGCGCCCCGATTACCTTCCCCTTCGTCAGCTTCATTTCTTTTCTTCACCGTCCTCCTGCGGCATATACAGGCAGTAAGCCGGACACAGTTCTCCCATATAGATCCACACGTTTTCGCCCATATCAATAGGTTCAGAGAACGTCAGATTCGGAATCAGGAGCTTCAGTGTAGTCCGTTTGCGCCCACTTATGTTCACACCTTCCGCTGTGGGTGTCTTCTGGAATTCCTCCACTCGTTGGGACAAATCCGGAATTGCCAGCTCCCGTGCAAGTTTGGGCAGAACCTCTTCTTTCCGACAGCACACCACATTATTCTGGTTCCTGAACCAGCCCTGATTCAGCATGGTTCTTTTCACTCCTATACAATAAATTTACAGCAGATTGGCACTGCTTAAAAGGTTGAACAGCATCTGGGCCACTTCAGCCCGGGTTACAGCCTCCAGGGGCCTGATGTTCAGCTCAGCCTGGTCCAAAATTTTCTCCTGATAGCAGAATGCCAGTGGAGCGCGGGCCCATTCGGCGGTACCCATATAATCAGGGAACTGCGCCAGCATATTTCGGGTTGCTGCATTGTCCATTTCTGTCTCCAGTCCGCACAGCTTGGCTGCACGGGAAACCATTACCGCGGCCTCCTGGCGGGTGATCGTGCCGCTGGGGTTGAACCGGCCGTCTCCAACTCCGGTAATAATGCCGCAGGAATAGGCTGTCCCCACATAGGGCGCATACCAGGCCTCTGCGGCAACGTCAGAAAAGCTGTTCTTCCCCTCCGGTGTGAGCCCGAGTGCCCGCACCACGATTGCAGCAAATTCGGCACGCGTCATGCTTCCCTCCGGGTCAAAGCTTCCATCGGACTTGCCGTCAATAATGCCGCGGGCGGCCAGCGCCTCAATGGCAGGCTGATTTTTATGGGCATTGACCCCGGTAATGTCATCGAATGTTTTGCCCATCTGAGTGATAGGGCTGGAATGGACTGCCGGATCTTTCCCCTCCAATCCCGCTCCTTTGGCAGGACCTGTCGCCGGTCCGTCTGGGATGGTTCGGGCATCGCTCATCCGGTAGAGGCTGTTTCTGCCGTCCTGAAGCCGCTGGGCGGCAATAAGGCCATAGAACGCCTGCTCCGATGCCATCTGATTGGAGCCGGAGCCGTCTGCCGTGTGCAGGAACCCGTTTCCGGGCAGATAAAAGGTCATCAGATTGTCCAGGAGCGTGTTTCCGTTTTTGACAAAACGGGGGTCGTCCAGCGGAATTCCCAGCTCGCACAAAGCTACGATAATCTGGACACAGCTCTCGGAATTCTTAGTCCCCCAAGAGGAAAAACCGCCTTCGCTGTTCTGCTTCTTGGACATGCACGCCAGCGCTTCCTCCGTCGCCTTTGCCACTGCTGGCTGATCCTGATACTTGGCCAGCGCCTGCAGCGCCATCCCTGTGATGTCCGGGTCGGATACGCCGTCTCCGGAGGATGCCGCAGAGGTTCCTCCGAAAAGGCTCCACCCTCCGTCAGGCAGCTGGCACTCCAATATGCGGTCTATGTACATCTGCCGGGTCGCCTGTGTCTCTGCCCCTGGGTTTTCCGGCATGGGGTAATCTCTGGAGTCGAGCGCAATCAACGCCCAGATGGGGCCGTTAAGGCCCTGCCAGATGGTCTTGTCATAGTCGCCCAGCGGTTTAGTCAGGTCATATCCCCCCACATTTCTGGCGTCCTTCCCAATCGAGCTGAGGGCGACAATCACCCGGGAATACTCCGTATATTTCTTATCGTGCAGCTTGCCGTCGCAGGCCTTCACATATGTCTCCACAGTGGCATAGTAGTCCTGATAATAGCTGTCCGGTACATCGTACCCGCTCCGGGCCAGCCCCAGCACAGCCCATTCACCGCCGATAGACCCTACCTGCGGATCCTGTACGGTGCGGTACATATATTCTGCGGTATCCTGCACCGCATCGTTCAAGGTCTCTTTGGATACGGCCGCCTGTGCTCCCGTCAACAGGCCTGTGGTCAGGGACAGGGCAAGCACAAATGCGAATCCGCGCTGTTTCCATTTCTTCATATGACGAGTCTCCTTCTGCTTTTTCTTCGGAAGGCCCTGCAGGTTTCCCCCAGGCACTGAGCCAATAGCTCCACAAATGCTTCATGGCAAGCTTGCTAAGGACGGGTATGCCCATCAGCTCCATGGCCTTTTTATTGCTGCATCGCTTTTTTTGAAACAGCATCTTGAGCTCCGGCGGGATTTCTTCTTCCTCCGGTGGGCGCCAGCTCTCTCTGACAGATCTGCACATATGTTCCGCCAGTTCTGCATCCTGCTCCGTCAGGGGAGAACCAATCCGTTCACAATACGCCCTGAATCCGTCAGCGGATACCCGCTCCGGCCAGTCTGGCGGCCACCGCTTTTGCTCTTCCAGCCTCTTCCGAAATCCTCTGGCCGCCCAGCAGGCTTTATTGATGTTTCCAAACCGCTGCTTCAAATAAACCTGGCGAATGGGACTGAGCTGATATGTCCGAGGCTTATGCCCCGGATGGTCCATTGTCACCACCACAGCCTCCAAAAGCGCCTCATCCGTATAGCTCTCATAAATCTGCCGGCCAATATTCCCTTTGGGGTCAAAAATTCTCCACAGGTCCGGATCCATCGCCTGTCTGGAAGTTCCCTGCTCTCCCCGGCTTTCCTCGTCCAGCTCTGAGAGCCACTGGCGGTATCCCCGCAGCTCTTTTTCCGTCAGCTTTTGCTCTTTGAGCATTATACCGCTCACCTCAACAAGTAAAGGCACGCTCTCCCATTGGGTGAACGTGCCTTGTATCGGTACATCCCACCCATTTTTCCACAATCAGGTCTTGCCGACTGGACGGCGGGGGCAGGCCCGTACCGGTTTCCCGGAGTTTCACCCAACTGTGTTTTCTGTTTGATTGTGGGCAGGGCCGCCCGGCAGGTCGAATTCGGTCTGCCGGGCTCCTGCTCGAGTAAGGAGGTACTCCCTCTATCCTTACCGGGGGAGCCCCCATACAGCCCGGCCTGGTTTTGCAGACCGGAGCCAAACGGGGCCTTTATGGTTCTTCCAGAGTCTCAGGCCTTCTCCGCCTTGCTCTCCAGAAGCCGCATCAGAATGGTGGCAACCTCAGCGCGGGTGGCCTGGCCCTGCGGGTCCAGACGATTTCCATCCTTTCCGGTAATCAGCTTCTCCGCATAGGCCCACTCCATAGCCCGGGTTGCCCAGGCGGAGGTATCCGCACCGTCGGCAAAATCCTGTAGACTGGCTGTTTTGCTCACATCCCAGCCTTTGAGCTTTGCATAGCGGTACAGGATGGAGGCAATCTGCTCACGGGTCACGCTGCCCTCCGGGTCAAAGCCCGCACCTGTGCCGCTGACGAGACCAGTCTGGCTGGCCCAATCCACAGCCTCGGCGTACCACGCATCCGGCTTCACATCCGGGAAGCCGGATGCGCCAGACGCCTCAGGCTCGCCCTCCAGCCGCCACAGCGCCGTAACCAGCATCGAGCGGGTCATGGTGCCGTTGGGAGAGAAGGTGGTTTCACCCGTTCCGGTCAGGATACTGTTCTGGTAGGCATACACCACCGCGCCGTAGAACCAGTCCTCCTCCTTCACATCCGTAAAGGGCATATCCACCACCTCGACAGGCAGCGCCACGAAGGTGCTCAGGTGGGTGGTGGTCACCTCAAGGAATCGCTTTCCGCCAGTCTTGACACACTTGCCCACCAATTGTTCCACAGAACCGTCGTCGCTGATCTGATAGACGACATAGCTCTTGCCCACCTCAAACGCCTTGTTCTCCACCGGCAGATAGAGGGTGATGGACTTGCCGCCGAAAGCGGTTACCTTCTCCTTGCCGGAGCGGATGGTCACCTCGGTCACAGAGCAGTCCTTCAGGGCCTCCTCGGTCACATCCTTCTGTCCCTTCAGCAGCCCACCGGCGTTCTCAGCTTTACCGACGGCCACCGTCACGGTGACCGCGCCACCCTCCGTCGTTTTGGAAATGGAGGTCAGGACATCCCGGGACAGAAGCACCCGGCCCAGATCGCTCTGTATGGATACACTCGCCTTTGTCTCTTCCAAAATAGCATCCACGGCGCCCTTGGGGAATGTGACCTCCAGGCTGGTGGCCTCACTGTCCATCTCGGGAGAGATGGCAATGATCTCCGCCTCGCCTTCCACTGCATTCTTGATCATCGTTTCGATCTCTTTTTCGGTAAGCTCCACCTTGGCGTTGCCGTCCTTATCCACATTGGCCCCCGGCTTCACATCCACGGTTGGAACGTCCGGCTTTTCAGGCTGCTTGTCAAAGTCCTCCTTGGCCAGCGCGGTTTTCGCGCTGTTAATTTTACTTTGGCTGGCCTCAGGGTCCGTCAGAACCTCCATGGCGTCCATATAGACCTCGTTGGCCTCCAGAACCTCGTCGTCGTACTCGCTCCGCAGCTCGGCCACGGCCCAGGTAAGGGAGCCCTTGTCACCCACGTTCACGATACTGGAACTGCCCCAGGCGGTATTGTCTGCGTTCAAGTCTGCGCCATATCCCCAGACGGTGAACTGCCAGCGCATGACCTCGCCGTCCGACATCTGCCAGTTCGAAGCGCCCACGCCGGGGAAGTCGTTGTCCACGCTGTACATCCAGCCGGACATGTTGTGGTAATCAAACTCGCTCAATGTCTTATCGCTGCTGTCACCCATGTTGACGGAGCCGGCATGGTCCAAGATGTACTGTGGGATTTTGGCTTTGGTCTGGTTCACAGGCTTCACACCGGCCAGGTAGAAGCTGTTGGTAATGCTTCCGGTGTTCTCCCAGTTGTAGCCGTTCTCGCTGAGCAGGTCGGTAATGACCACGCTGGCGGGGGTACGGTCATCCACAGTGACCAGGGTCGGCTTAATCAGATAGCCCAGACTCAAGGTGTTTGCGTCCATAGACACCGCCACCTTGATCCGTCCGGCGTGGTCAGCAGGGATGGCCTGCATAGCGGCCAGCGCCTTGTTCAGGGCCGCGATGATGTTATTTTCGATGAAGTCCTCAGCGGGCAGAGCGGCGTTGATATCCGCAATTCCCTGCTCATATGCGGCCACCAGCTTTTTCCAGTTTGCTTCGCTGTAGTCGCTTTTCTTATACTTGTTAAATGCTTTTTCCAGGTTGTCCAGGGCAGATTCCCGGTGATACTGCATCTCCGGGTCGTCGGGGGCCACGGGGCCGGTGCGCTCCGTCCACTTGGCGTAGAGCATGATGCCTTTCCCCGGCATCCGGGCGGTATTGGCGTCCCACTTCTTGCCCTCGGTACAGGCCGCATCATAGTACCAGCCGCCGAAGGCATTGCCGCTCTTGGCAACACTGGGCACCTTGGACGAATCCACCTCGCTGAGGATGGGGGCGGTCATGGTTTTCAGCGAGTCATCTTTAAACGTGCCGCCCTGGGCGTCAAAGGTAATGGTTGCATCATCCACCGAGAGGTAGATCGCGCCCGCGCCGTCTTCGCCGTACATGGCGCTGACGCCGTCTATGACGCCGCTTAAGGCGGTCACACCGTCAGGGCGGATTTTCTTGCTCAGGTCGTTGGGATCCTCATTGGGGTCGTTGAAGTCGGCCATAACCTGATAGACCCACTTCTTCCCATCCCACTTGTAGACGTAGCTGCCGTCATAACCGTTGACCGCGAGATAGTTCCGTCCTTCGCCCGAACCGTTGACAAGCGCATAGGGGATCCCGTCCTGGTCCAGCCCGAAGAATCTGCTCTGGGCACTATTTGCATTATTAAGGTGCAGCCCTTCCAGCGACAGCTTCGTTGCGGAGCTGCCATCCCACAGGTACGGGTCATAATTATTTTTCCCTGCCATGAGGAGCAGTTTGCCGTCGGCGTTGCCGCTCGCCACCTCGAGCGAGCCGGAGATGTTTGCGGTTTCTACCTTGTTCCAGGTTGTACCATTGTATTGGTACAGGCCGTCGGCCGCCCCGGCGTAGATCTCCGTGTCGCTCACCCGGTAGAAGGAGTTGAACTCCACATCATTCTCAATCCACTGCATCCCGTCCCAGTGACCCCGGTACTGCCAGACGGTGCCGTCCGAGAGGATGACCAACGCTTCGTTGTAGAGTCTGGGTATGCTATAATCGGGGCCAGAAGAGTTTTTCTGATAATCGGAGAAGCAGGAGTCCTCCACCTGGCTCCAGGACGTCCCGTTGTAGCGGTAGAGGAAATGGCCGCCTCTAACCTGCGTGCCCTCGGGGGCGGAGACATAGCCCGGCGAGGTGACCTTATCGATCTCCTTCCCCACCTCGCTGACAGCGGCCAGCAGGCCGCCTTGTCCATCCGGCCCCACGGCGAGGACGCCAGCCGCGTCTCCTTCCGCGGCGGGCAGGCCGTCGCTGATGCTCATCAGATCCCGGTCCCCGCTGTCCGCCCAGGTGTAGACGCCGTCCTTACCGTAGAAGTACAGTTCGGCCTCTCCGGTCTCCGGATCGGTCCAGCCGGACACCCCGCGGATGTCGGGCCCCGCCTCTGTGGTGGAGCCTTCGGTGCCGGCGGGTACGTTGGGGCTGGTCACATAGGTGAACGCGCTGTTGGCCTCGTTGGCCTCTGTCGAGATCTCGTAGGTCTTCTCCACCGTCTCCGTGGTGCCCGCGTTGGTTCGAACCGACGCCGTCACCGTCAGCTTGTCTGTGTAGGGCAGCGGGTCGATGGGGAGCCAGATGCAATAGGTTTTGCCGGCCTCCCAGTCCTGTGTAATGACGTTGCTGCTGAGAGGCGCTCCCTCTGCCAAGCTGCCCCCGTAGAGCGTGACGGTGAGCTGTCCGTCCGGGATCTTGGATGGTACGCTGAGAGGGAGGTAGAGCTGGGCCCGGCTGCCCGCCGGAAGCGTGTCCCCCTCCTTCTCTGCGAAGGACGGATTGACAGTGATCCCCGAAGATCCGCTTCCCTTCAGATACGCGCCCTCGCCCAGGGTGACCTCCGCCAGCTTGAAGTGAGCGGTAAAGGTCACGCTCTCCATGCCCTCGGCCAGGGCCACCGTCATGGGATTGGCCGTCTCGTCCCAGTCCCGGGTCAGTTCCTCCAGGTTTATCGTCTGGAGGCCATTATTCTCCACGGGAGCGGGGGACTCCTCCACACCGGGGGTCTCCTCCACGTTGGGGGTCTCCTCCACACCGGGGGTCTCCTCCACACCGGGGGTCTCCTCCACACCGGGGGTCTCCTCTACATCGGGGGTCTCCTCTACATCGGGGGTCTCCTCCGCGTTCAGGCGCAGCAGAGCTGCCGGGGAGGGTGCAGCCGCTTCCGCCCCGGTGGCATCCTCCGCCCCGTCCGGGGCGGGCTCGGCTGGCGCAGGCTCTTCCGTGGGTGCGCCGGTCTCATCCGGCGGGGTCTCCGTCCCGTCGGCAGCTTCCTCCGGCGGCGCAGTTGTCTCCGGCTCGGAGGGGGCGGGCTCCGGCGATTCGGCAGGGGGCTCCGCCTCGCCGCCATCCTCCGGCATATCCTCATCCGGAAGCGCCTGCTCCTCCGGCGCGCTGTTTTCCGCGCCGGTTGGAACGCCCTCCCAGCTCCAGTAGTCAAATACATAGAGTTCATCCGGCGTGGCCGTCAGGGTGTACTGATCCGCGCCGCCGGAAGAATTTTCATAAGTAAATGCGGCCGTTCCGTTCGTCTCTGCATTCACTGTGGGAACACGGCGCTCCCGGAAGTAGGCGGTAAAGTTGGTGTTCTCCGTCAGGGTCACGGTATACGGATTCTCATAGATGGGGGAACTGCTTTCCCCCGCCAGCCAGTAGTCGAACGCGTAGCCATCCGCCCCCATAGCGGCTAGCCTGTATGTTTCACCGCCTATGGAGAACGCTCCCGCAGTTCCCTTGCCTGCGTCTTTCACATTTACGGTGGCGGAGTACTCCCCCTTTTCAAAAACAGGCGTAAGTACAACGGTCGCGCCGTTCCATCCTCTGGAGCCCATCAGAGTACTCCTACTTGTTCGTGTTACCTCCAGCTTGCTGTCAACAACAGTAATAACATTTTTCTTTCCGCTTGGACTTAGCTTGATAGCACTTAGATGGCTGTTTTCATCATATGTGAGATATCCGCTGTCCAGCCCCTCTACGTTCCAGCTACAGGTTATGTCCTCTCCCAAACTGATCGTCGTTGCAAGAACATAGCCTGTTCCGGAAATGACAATTTCATTTCGTTTCTGAGCCTCTATAGGTTTTCCTATCAGCTTTCCGCTTACCTCTCCTGCATAATTTGTCAGATCAATGACGATTGTAACAGAACTTGCCGCCATGGCGGCAGGACTGCAAAGCGATAACAGGAGCGACACGGCCAACAGCAAGGAAAGAATTTTTTTCTTCATCACAAACTATGGAACCTCCCAGGCAAAGCCTTCCAGGCTTTGCCGAAAAATACCCCTGGCCGCCGAGCACATCGGCGGCCAGGCGCTTCGTTTCTCTTCCTCATGGAGTGGGCGGAGCTCCGCCCACTCCAGTCAGTCGTGCACCACGTACAGGTGGTTATAGTCATTGCCGAAGACAGCGTAGCCGTTGTCAATGGCCATGCCGCCCAGGGCGTAGGTGTCGCCCGTTGTGCCCCAAACCTTGCTGCCGGTCGTGCCACCGTCATAGCTGTAGCAGTAGCCGGCACCCTTCTGGGCGTTGGTGTTGAAGTACAGGTAGTCGGTGCCGGTGCCGTCGCCCATCACCACGATGGAGCTCTGAACGGGGAAGCCGGAGGCCACTGGAGCGACAGAAGGGATATAGCTGCTACCATCCTCACCAATAGAAACCGTGACGCACTGGACACCGCCGGCATTGAAGCCGGAGTAGTAGCCCACGTAGATGCGGTCGCCCACCTTGGTGGGGGTGGAGGTGGAGGTGGCGCCCAGTTTGATGTGCCACTCGACCGTCAGCCCGTCCTTGTAGGAGCAGCACCACAGGTAGCCGCCCTGGGTGGTGAAGTACAGGAATCCGTCTTCGTCCATCATGACGGTGGAGCGCACATTGCCCGCGTCGCTGGCCACATCGGTCAGATCCAGCACGCCGCCGGTTGTGTCAAAATCCGCGATGCTCCGCCAGTACAGCAGGCCATTGTCGCTGCCGAAGTAGACGTTGGTACCGTCGCTCACCGCGCCGGCCCAGTAGAAGCCGTAGCTGTCGGGGGTGAAGGTCTTCACCGAGTAGTCGGAGAGCTTGACCTGATAGTAGGTTCCCGCGTTGCTGCCGCCGGGCCAGGTGCCGAAGTACAGGTAGGTCCCGTCGGTGGTGATGGGGGTGTTGATCTGGCCATTGATGCCGGTCAGGACATTCGTCACAGTGGGTTTGTTCTGATCCAGGCCGGTAAGAGCCATAACCTTGCTGCCGGTACCGGTAAGCCACTCACCGCCCTCGTAGTCGTCATACTGGCTGATGGTACCCACATAGAGGGTATCGTCCGACGCGTCGTCGGGGGTACCCTTGTCGTCCAGATAGGGGGTAGACAGTTGGAAGCCGCTCTTGGCGTTCAGAGAGGTTCCCTCCGTGCCGTAGGGATCGGTAGTCCAGACGATGCTGCTGCCGCCGTTTTCCGCGCACCTGACCTTGGCTACGAGCGCGCCGCTGGCTCCATAGCCATCGTAGAGAACGTAAGCATAGGTAGTCCCGTTCACCGTCTGCAATACGGGCACGTTGTCCACGCCGTCCCAGCCGGAGCCGGTACAATGCAGTTGGATGTAGCTGTCCAGGCCGGATTTATCCGGCGTGGTAGGAGCCTCCGTCACCACCGCGTTGTGATTGTTGCTGCCGCCGTAGACGTTCCAGGACGCGAACGCGCTGGTGGACAGCATGCCCGCGGCCATCGCCAGAGACAGGCACACGGACAGAACCTTTTTGCCGTTTTTCATCTTTTGCATGGCTTTTTCTCCTTCAAAATTAAACTTCCTTTGCTCGACCGCCGCATGAGCAGGATTCCCCGTGCGGCATGCACACGGACTCAGCAGCCATAGGCGTGCATGCTCCCATGGCCGCAATCAAAAGACATTTCCCAACCACCCGACCTTTCCAGTTCGCATAAAATTCCCATATCACTTATCGTCACGGCCTGTCCGGCCTGTGAACGCGCCCTTGCGCAAGCACCGGACCCCGTTCCTGCGCTCCCGTCCGCCCCGACGCAGACCGCGTTGTTCGGCCCTTGGCGCGCTCCTCTCCCCGCGCGCTTCCCCAGGCCGGTATCCCCTTCCGATGCCGCTATTCAGTTGTCGGCCGCGCTTCGGCCATTTGAAACGGGCGAAGGCCCGCTGGATTCCTAAAGGAGGCTCGTCATAGGGGTAGCCCCCTATGACGGAAGAAGGGGACCCCCTTCTTCATCAGGATTACTCGCTGCTGTTCTGTTGCTCTGTGTATGCCCGCTCTCTCGCCTGACAGCGGAGCTCCTCCTTGAAGATCTGCCGCTTGGGGAGGGGCTTCTGCTTCTTCGGCGGGACCAGCCCCGCCGCCGTGACCACATTCTTCCAGCAGCCAAAGCGAACCGCGATAAAGTGGCCTCCGATGATCTCCCCGGCGTTGGGCGTCATTCCAAGCCGTGCCGCCTCACCCCGGACATAGTCCAGCAGCTCTTCGTCGCTGGCGTCACCGTGCGTCTGGGCAAACTGAACATTTCGCTGACGAAGCGCTTCCTTGGTGCGCCCAATGAGTTTTTTGCTGAGCTTCTGATCACCGGTGAAATACTTGCCGCTCACAAAACAGCCTCCTGACTTGTGGCACAATCCGGCTGCCCCGCAGACCTCTTGGGGCAATAGAAACAAAAAGACGGACGCATACCGATACGTCCGTCTTTCCCCCGAGCGTGCGAATAAAAAGCGGACGCAAAATATGCGTCCGCTTTTGTTCCCATTTCGGGCAGAAGAGAGCACTCATCCCGTGCCCATCTTTCTATTTGGCATTTTTCTCAGAGCAGCCCCAAGGAATTGGGGGTAAGCTCCTAGTAGGTCTTCTGACTGATGTGTCCCGACGGGCCTAAAGCCCGCCTGCGCATATCCGCCGCCTTCCCAGCTGAGCCATTACGACCGCCAGTGACCTGCTTTCGCAGAAAACGGATACACTCCACAATCACAGCTATTGAATTGCACGTCCCCGCAGCTTTCGCCGCGGCTCCTGCTGCAAAACATGTCCAGGAATTTCACCTGATTCCCTTGTTCAGAAACAAGGATGCGTGTCCGGTCCCTGACGGGAACCGGGTCGCGCATTTGCCACAAAAGCCGGATTCATATTAAATTTTACGGGAAGGTGCATGCCGCTCTGCCCATGCAGGACTCAGGAACCATTCCCTTCAAAGAACTATCTTTTGTAAAACTTGCACTTTACAAAGGGCTTTCTTTTGAGTTTATTATACAACTTTTCTCTTGAAATGCAAGGGGCAAACACAAAAATTTTCCAAACGCTATTTAACTTATCTCGACCAAGGAGGCAAAAATAAATTCGGCCTGTGGCCGTCATGGAGTTGGCTCCTTTTCGTGGACTTACTTACAAATAGAGATGGCGCCTGTTCCTATTGCGATTTTTGTCGAAAAGTGTTATAATTTTGGTAATATTTTCATCTGTAAACTTGCAGCTCGCTTTTGGGGGCGCCGAATCAAACTCCTAATCATGCAATCACGGACACCATAATAGGAGCAGGTCTTGAATAGCGGGCTTCTAAACATCTGCTGGTTTGGTCGTCGCACACATGACCACGGTTTCCTGTCCGTGCATTTAAGAGGGGGATTTTTTACAATATTTTCGAAAGAGTAATCATACCGAAAATTGCATCGTTTTGAGATAGAGAGATATGAAACGAGAATACATTCAGAAAAACGTATATGAAGCAGTACAGGAGCGCTTTGATTTTTTGTTCCGCGAGTTTGAGAACATCTACGTTTCATTCAGCGGCGGTAAGGACAGTGGGCTTCTTCTGAACCTTCTGCTGGATTTTAAGCGCACTTATTACCCACAGCGGACGGTCGGCGTCTTTCATCAGGATTTTGAGGCACAATATACAGTGACGACGGAATATGTCACAAAAACATTTGAGCGTTTGGAGTCTGAGGTCGATCCCTACTGGGTATGTCTGCCTATGGCTACCCGAACTGCCCTGTCCAGCTATGAGATGTTTTGGTATCCCTGGGATGACAGGCATCCTGAACTGTGGGTGCGTCCCATGCCCAGCTATTCCTATGTCATCAATATGGATAAGCCGTTCGATCATTACCGCTACCGGATGCACCAGGAGGACCTTGCTAAGCAGTTTGGACGTTTTTATAAGGAACGCCATGGCGGGGGACGTACTGTTTGTCTGTTGGGATTACGGGCAGATGAATCGTTGCAGAGGTACAGCGGATTTGTCAATAAGAAACATGGCTATAAGGGAGAATGTTGGATCTCCAAGCAGTTCAAGGATGTGTGGTGCGCTTCTCCCCTTTATGACTGGTCTAACAGGGATGTGTGGGTCGCGATTTCCCGGTTTGGCTATGAATATAATCGACTCTATGATCTGTATTATCAGGCGGGGCTCAAGATCGACCAGATGCGGGTGGCCTCTCCGTTCAATGATTACTCCAAGGATGCGCTGAATTTATACCGGGTGATTGATCCGGAGATTTGGACCAGGCTGGTCGGCCGGGTGCGGGGGGCCAACTTTGGTGCGATCTATGGTCGGACCAAAGCCATGGGCTATCGCAGCATCACTCTGCCAGAGGGGCATACCTGGCAGTCCTACACAAAGTTCCTGCTGGATACGCTGCCCAAGCGGCTTCAAAACAATTATGTAAAAAAATTCAAGACCTCGATTCAGTTCTGGCACGAAACGGGCGGCGGGCTCTCTGAGGAAGTCATTCGTGAGTTAGAGGAACATGGATATCAGATTCAACGAAACGGTGTATCCAACTATACACTAGATAAAAAATCCCGCGTGGTCTTTCTTGGACCGATTCCGGATCATACGGATGATATTAAGAGTACCAAAGACATTCCAAGCTGGAAACGGATGTGCTATTGTATTTTGAAAAATGACCACACCTGTCGCTTTATGGGCTTCGGCCTGACCCGGCAAGAGCAGAAGCGGGTCGATCTATTTAAGCGGAAGTATAGGGGGATCATAAATGACAAGTGAACCGTTTCGCAGTCCGGCCTATCGTATTATTGCTGTGCCGTTTGAAAAGATCATCCCCAATACATATAATCCAAACAGTGTAGCGCCTCCGGAGATGAAACTACTCTACCTCAGTATTCTGGAGGACGGATATACCCAGCCAATCGTTTGCTATTACTCTGCCAAACAGGATCTATATGCCATTGTAGATGGCTTCCACCGCTGGCGCGTAATGAAGGAACACCGGGATATCTATGAACGGGAGCAGGGAATGCTTCCAGTGGCAGTGATCGACAAGCCTCTCTCCAACCGTATGGCAAGTACCATACGGCACAACCGTGCCAGAGGATCCCATAATGTGGATCTGATGAGCAATATAATCAAGGAACTGCATGAGCTTGGGCGGTCCGACGCCTGGATCGCCAAGCATTTGGGGATGGACAAGGATGAAGTCCTACGACTCAAACAGATCACCGGCTTGGCCGCGCTGTTTCGAGATGTAAAATTTGGACAGGCATGGCGTCCGGTCGAGGAGGATGAATAGAAAATTGCTTTTATGGTGCCCATATAGCGTAAGCGTCATACAACAGTACTTCAGGCTGGTGTTATGAACAAAAAGGGTTTATTCTGTAATTGGATAAGAGTAACAAGCAAAGAGATAAACTGGGAGGCAGAGGGCTTAGAAATCATTGTAAAACCGGATAATATCTAGAGTCCACACGCATTTCATTAGCTTTCCAGTCCGCGAAAAACATTACACTAACCAAAAGAGATGTACGCCGTCCGGCTCAGGCCGGACGGCGCATTTTTCATACGGGTTCTCCCAGTCTTCCGCCCTCCAGAGGGCGGATCGCCGTACAGAAGCGCTCACATAGAGCGCGGTCGTGAGAGATAAACAGGTAGCCCACCTCCCGCTCCTGCTGAATTTCCTGCAGCAAGTGGATCATCTGCGCCTGAGAAATCACATCCAGCATGGAGGTCGGCTCATCCAGAACCAGAAAAGAGGGGTCCATCAGCATCGCACGGGCCAAGGCAAGCCGTTGGAGCTCCCCTCCGCTGAGCTCCGCCGGAAAGCGGTCCAGGTGTTCCTCATAAATTCCGTAGCGCTCCAGATAATCGCACAGTCCCTGCCGGGTATAAGGCAGATGGAACAGGCGGTAAGGCTCCCGCATACTGTCGATCAGCCGCAGCTTGGGATTGAACGCCACCTCCGGATGCTGAAACAGGATTTGAATCCGCCTTCGGGCGGGCCCCCGGAGGGGATAGGACAACCTCTGCCCGTCCAGCCTCACCTCTCCGGCGGTGGCTGGATAGATTCCTGCCAGGATCTGGCCGATGGTGGACTTGCCGCTGCCGCTGTCACCGAAAATGGCCAGCGTCTCTCCCCGGTCGATGGTAAAGGAGATCTCCTCCACCACCATGGGGCCGCGGGGGCGGTATCGCTTGGACAGGCCCTGCACCTCAATCAGCATACTTCCAGCACCTCACCTTCCGCTTCCCCACCGTCATCAGCGGCGGCGCCTTCCGGCAGCGCTCCGAGCGCCATGGGCACCGGCCGTAAAAGTGGCAGACGCTCTGGGCGTCAACGTCCTGCCGGGGCGGCGCAAAGCCCATATTGGCGCGCAGGCCGTTCTCCGGCAGAGCCTCCAGCATGGCCCTGGAGTAGGGGTGCAGGGGCTCGGCAAAAAAGGAGGGGCTGTCGCCGCTCTCGATCTGCTGGGAGGCGTACATAACCACCACCCGGGAGGAGATGGCGTGTGCAAAACGGAGATCGTGGGTGACGCAGAGCAGGGTGCGCTCCCCCAGCCGTTGGAAGGCATCCTCCACCAAGGCGATGCGCCGGCGGTCCAGCCCCTTGGTAGGTTCATCCGCCAGAACCAGATCCGCCCCGGCGGCGATCCCCATGGCGATCAGTACCCGCTGGCGCATACCGCCGGAGAGCTGAAAAGGATAGCTGCGGCACAGAGCCGCGCCATGCTCCAGCCCAAAGGACTCCAACAGCGCGGCCGCCTGAACCAGCGCTTCTCTCCGGGTACAGGGCTGATGCTTTCGAATGGCCTCGCAAAGCTGGCGGCCCACGGTATAGAGTGGATTGAGCCCATTCCCGCTTCCCTGCGGAATATAGGCGATCTCTTTTCCCCGGATCTGGTTGAACTCCCGCTCCCGGCAGCCCAACAACTCGCGGCCGTTGAGGCGGATAGAGCCGGTGACCCGGGCTGAGGCGGGCAGCAGCCCCAGTGCGGCCAACAGCAGGACGCTCTTTCCGCTGCCCGTTTCCCCCACCACCGCCAGACGGTCGCCGTCGCCTACCGTAAATGTCGTATCGCTCACCGCCTCAGGGTTGTCACCGAAGCGGATGGAAACCCCCTCAATTTCCAGCATTGGCTTCCTCCTTTCTGCCTCTTCCCCGCGCAGGGCCCTCACCGTAATAGCTCAGCAGCATAAACCCAAGCACGGAGACCGAGATGCACAGGATGGGCGGCACATACCACCAATAGGAGCCGTTGATGATTCCGTTGCGGAAAAAGGCATAATGGAGGATGCCGCCCCAGCTCTTCTGGCCGATTACACCCAGACCCAGAAAGCTGAGGCTGGCCTCGGTAAGCATGGCGCTGCCCACCGACAGGACGGCACGGATGAACACGATTTCTCCCAGGTTGGGCAGAATATGCCGTATCATGATATAGGGGCCGCTGGCTCCCATGGTGCGCTCAATCTGTATAAAAGGCAGAGCCTTGAGCTGCTGCACCCGGCTGCGGATGATGCGGGCCGTAGAGGTCCAGGCGGTGATGCAGATGGCCAGGATGATGTTCCACACGCTGGCATCCAGAAAGGCCACCAGAATGATGGTCAGAGGCAGAGAGGGCAGCGCCATGGCCACGTTGGTCACCTGCATGATGATCTGGTCCGTCCATCCGCCTAAATAGCCGGAGAGGATCCCCAGGGCTGTGCCCACTACTGTCACCGCCAAAGCCGAGACTACGCCAATGAGCAGGGAGATGCGGGTACCGTAAATCAGCTCGCTGAGGATATCCTGCCCAATGTCGTTGGTCCCCAGGGGGTGCTCCGCGGAGGGGCGCAGGTAGGGTACGCCCAGCTCGTAGGGATCGTGAGGGGCGAGCACCGGCGCCAGCAGGGCCACCAGCAGCACCACGCTCAGAATGACCAATCCCGCCAGCACCCGGCCGTTTAATTTCTTACGCATGGCGGTCCTCCTCCCTCAGCCGGGGATCAATGAGCATATTCAGCACGTCCGCCAGCAGATTAAAGGCCACCACACAGATACCGATAAACAAAAAGCAGGTCTGCAGGATTGGAAAATCCTTGGTGTTGACCGCGTCGTAAATGAGGGTGCCCATCCCCTTCCAGGAGAACACCACCTCCACCAGCATGGAGCCGCCCAGAATATGGCCGAACTGCATGCATACGGAGGTCAGGTAAGGGCAAAGGGCGTTTTTCAGTACGTGGCGGCGGAGCACCTGTCCCTGAGAGAACCCCTTTCCCCGGGCCACCGTGATGTACTCCTCATCCCGAATGGTCTGCACTGTACTCTTCATCAGCATGTAATAGGAGGCCGTGCGCAGGATCACCAGGATCATCAGGGGCAGGGCCATGTGCCACAGGATATCCACTGCCTTTTCCAGCCCCGACAGGCCGCCGGAGGTAATGCCGCTGATGGGAAACAGCCCCATCTGGAACGCAAATACCATCAGAAACAGAATCGCCATGCAGTTGGTTGGAATGGTATTCAGAAAGAGCATAATGGGTGAGGCGATGGTGTCCAGCAGGCCGCCCTTTTTCCACCCCGCCCGCAGGCCCAGCCCTCCGCCCAGTACGGATGAGAGCACAATGGCGGGTATGGTGAGCAGCAGCGTCCAGCGCATGCGGAACAAAACCGTCTCCAGCACCGGCAGCTTGGTACGGTAGGAATTCCCGAAGTCCAGGTGCAGCGTCTTGTTGAGATAGGTTATGTACTGGACCGGCAGGGGCTTGTCCAGTCCGTACTCCCGCCGGACCTCCTCAATCACCTCCGGCGCCTCCGCCTCCAGACGGAGATACTCGTCCTCACCGATAATGTGTACCACCGGGTCGCCAGGCATAAACCGGATGAGGATGAAATTGATGGTTATGATACAGAAGATGATAAAAACAGCCTCCACCAGGCGTTTTCCCAGACTCGCAAAGCACAAATAGCGTACCCCCTTCCTTTTTATATACAGAGCAGGGGCGCACGTCTCCGCCGCCCCTGCTCCCGGCCCTTGCTCAGCCGATCGGATGCAGATTATACCAGGTCTCGCAGTTGATGACGCCCCAGCCGGGGAAGTTCGTCCATCCCTCGTATTTGTCGGTGCGGTAGGGGTAGTAGGCAGTATCCCAGCACAGGGCAATGCCGATGACCTCCTCCGAGGCAATCCTCTGTAGCTCTTTTACCTTGGCCACATAGTCCTCATCCCCCTGGGCGTTGAGCATATCGTTGTAGGCCTGGTCGAAGTCCTCCAGATCGCAGGTGCCCCACATGCTCAAATCGTCATTGAACATATACAGAAATGGCGTCTTATAGAAGGATACGCCCTGGGTAGCATAACAGATGTAGATCTCATAGGCCCCGTCATCCCGGAGCTGCTGCTCGTGGTCGGAATTGCGGATACTCTCCTCATCCAGGGTGCACTTGACGCCAACCTCCCCCAGATTGGTAACGATAATCTCGGCGATGCGCTGGTATAGCGCCGCCTTGGTGGCATTGTACTGGGGTGTGACCAATACATCCATAGGGGTTCCGTCGGGCCGCTCCCGCCAGCCGTCGCCGTCGGTGTCTATATACCCCGCCGCCTCCAGAATCGCCTTGGCCTGCTCCTGATCCTTCACCAGCTTGGGAAGGCTGTCATCGTAGCCAATACCTGCGGGGGAGATGATACCCTCGCCGGGTACCTGCCCGTCCTCACCGCCGATGGTGGTGGCCAGCAGCTCATAGTTCAGGGCATAGCGCACCGCTCTGCGGAACTCCAAATCATCGGTGGGCTGTTTCTGAAAGCCGAAGAGGATCTCGAACAGGCCCATGTTCATCCCCTTTCCGGGGTCTACCCCATCCACACCCGAGATGGAGGGCAGCATGGTGGGCGAAATCGGGTTGGAGTAGTCGTACATGGCGTCCACTTCCCCGGTGCGCAGGGCCATCACCAGGGCATCCTGGGAGTCGTAGCTGCGCACCGTCACGCTGCGTACCGTCAGGGCGCGGCCCATGTAGGTCTCCCCAACCGCCTCATAGTGCATGGTCTGCGCCTCCTCATCCACCTGGACAAGCTTATAGGGGCCGCAGCCGATGACAGCATCCTCGCCGGTGTAGCCGGAGGGATCCTCGATTCCTTCCCAGATGTGCTTGGGATACATACGCACAAAGACGGCGGAGTTCCCCAGGGTGAAATAGGCCGCCCCATCGGCCACCTGGAAGTCCACGGTGGTATCGTCTACCTTCTCCACGCCAGTGATCTTGGAGAGATAGCCAGACTTGAGTTTGTTGTTCATCAAATCGACCGTAAAGATGACATCGTCAATCGTAAATGGCTCTCCATCATGCCACGTAATTCCCTGATCCGTGGCAAAGGTAGCCCGGATGGTGCTGCCCTTGTCCAGAATCTCCCAGGAGGTCATCAGGTTGGGCTGCATCTCGTTATTCTCATCCCGCACCAGCCAGGTTCCGGCGCAGAAGGCATTGTAGTTCATGCGGCCGAAGGAGCCGCTCTCCGAGGCCAGCGTCCGTGGAGTGACCTCCTTGCAGATACCGATCTTCAGCTCCTCCACCACGCCGGCGGAGTCCGTCCCCTCCGTCTGCGCCGGAGCGCTCTGGGGTACTCCGCTCTCCTCCGGCGTCTGCGCGGAGCAGCCAAATAGCCCCAGCGTCAAGGCCCCGGCCAGGAGCAGGGAAAGCACTTGTTTTTTCATGCGGAAAATACTCCTTTCATATTCAGATGCCGCTTAACGAACGGGGCGCAGGCTATACCAGGTCTCGCAGTTGATCACGCCCCAGCCGGGATAGTTCGTCCACCCCTCGTATCTGTCCGTGCGGTAGGGAAAGTACGCCTTGTCCCAGCAGAGGGCTTCCCCGATGTACTGCTCCGCATTGATCTGCTGAAGGAGCTTGGTTCCCTCAATGTAGGCCTTCTCATCAGACGCCTGCCGCCTGGTCTCATATGCCTCTACAAACTCCGGCAGATCACAGGTGCCCCAATTGCCATCCAGGGTATTGTCAATAAAGTAATAATAGCACGAGGTCTGAGACGCCATTCCGGAAGTGCAGTAGCAGATAAAGATCTGGTAGGTTCCCTCCTTGCAGAGCTGATCCTCATATTCCTCATTGGTAATGCTCTGCTCGTCCACATGGGCCTTAACCCCAATGGCATCCAGGTTTTGAACCATGACCTCTGCAATCCGCAGGTAGATCTCGCGGCGTGTGCTACTGTTCTGGGGGGAAACCAGAATATCCATGGGGCTGCCGTCCGGCATCTCCCGGTAGCCGTCGCCGTCCACATCCAGGTAGCCGCCCTCATCCAGAGCGGCCTTCGCTGCCTCCAGATTCTGTTCCAGCTTGGGCAGCGTCTCATCATAGCCGAGATTCGGCGGCGCAATGACCCCCACCCCGGGTACCTGGGCATCCTCACCGCCGATGGCGGCGGCCAGCAGCTCGTAGTCCAGGGAAAGCGTGACTGCTTTTCGGAAGTTCAGGTCGTCCGTAGGCCCTTTCCGGAAACCGAACATGATCATATAGCTGCCTGTATTGTCACTCATACCGGGATCCACGTGTTCCACACCCGTGATGGAGGATGCCATAGTGGCCGGGATGGGACTGGCATAGCTGTACATGGCGTCAATTTCGCCATTGCGCAGGGCCATGACCAAAGCGTCATTGCTGTCAAAGGACCGGAGCGAAACCTTCTTTACCGTCACCTCGCGGCCCAGATAGGTGTCGCTTACGGCCTCGTAGTAGCTGGTCTGAGCATCCTCGTCCAAGCTGACAAAGCGGTAGGGGCCGCAGCCGATGACAGCATCCTCCCCACGGTAGTCCTTGGGGGCGTCAATGTTCTCCCAAATGTGCTTCGGCTGGACGTAGAAATAGCCAGCCACCAGCTTGAGCCACTGGTAGGCACCGGGTTCCTTCAAAACCACCTTGATGGTGTCCTCGTCCACCTGCTCAGCATGGTCCACATAGGAGCCGTAACTGGATTTGCGCACATTGATGTTATAATCGAAGGTAAACAGCACATCGTCCATGGTCAGGGGCTCCCCATCATGCCAGGTGATGCCCTGGTCCAGCGCCAAGTCACAGGTGATGGTAGTGGAGTCTTCACTGACCGTCCAATCTGTAACAAGGAATGGCTCTACCTCGCCGTTGGGCCCCGTCTGCCAGAAGGGCGCTGTCACAAAGGAGTTATAGCACATCTTTCCAAATGCGCCGCTCTCCACAAAGGTGGTAAAGGTGTCGTTTGCGGCGGTGGTCCCGAGGTGCAGCTCCTCCACCACGCCGGCGGAGGAGCTGCCCGCCGTTTCGGCAGGAGAGCTCTGAGGTGCGCTCTCCGCCGCCGGCTGCGCAGAGCAGCCGAACAGGCTCAGCGCCAGCGCGCCGGCTAAAAACAGGGAAAGGGCTTGCTTTTTCATTTGAAAACCGCTCCTTTCATACCGCGTCTATTAGACTGCGGGCCGGGTGGAGAACCAGGTCTTGTAGTTGATCACGCCCCAGCCGGGGAAATTGGTCCAGCCCTCATAGTGGTCGGTACGGTAGGGGAAGTAGGCCTTATCCCAGCACAGAGCCAGTCCCACCACCTGTTCATCGGCAAGCGCTTGCAGCTCCTTCATGGCGGCGTTGTACGCCTCGTAGCTGCCGGCGGTCTTCTTGGCCTCATAGGCGGCGACAAACTCCGGGAGCAGGCAGGTGCCCCAGCGGTTGTTGTCGTTATCCCCGATCATGTACATGAAGGCGGTGTCATACATGGCCACGCCGGGAGAGGTATAGCCGATGTAGAGCTCATAGGTGCCCTGCTTGCGGACCTCGGTGGCGTGGTCGGAGTTGCGCACGCTCTCCTCGTCCATGGTAGTCTGCACGCCCACGGCCTCCAGATTGGTCTTGAGCACTTCGGCGATGCGCAGATAGAGGGCCTGACGGGTCTTGTTGTACTGGGGAGTAATGAGGACATTCAGCTCGCTGCCGTCGGGCATATCCCGCCAGCCGTCGCCGTCAGCATCCACATAACCGCCCTCATCCAGCAGGGCGTTGGCTTCGTCCACGTCCTGAGCCAGCTCGGGCAGCGAGCCGTCAAAGCCCTTATTGGGGGGCGCCACGATACCGGCGTGGGGGATCTGGCCGTCCTCCCCTCCGATGGTGACGCGGAGCAGCTCGTAGTCCAACGCGGCCCGCACGGCCTTGCGGAAGATCAGGTCGTCGGTGGGCTGCTCGTTGAAGCCGAACACCAGTTGATAGTTGCCGGGGTTGTCGCTCATGCCGGGATCCAGCCCCTCCACTCCGGTGATGGAGTCCACCATGGTGGCGTTCAGGGAGTTGGAGTAGTCGTACATGGCGTCCACCTCCCCGCTGCGCAGGGCCATCACCAGGGCGTCGTGGCTGTCGTAGGTGCGCACGGTCAGCTTGCGCACGGTCAGCTCCTGTCCCATGTAGGTATCCGACACCGCCTCTAGGGTCATGCTCTGGGCCTCCTCGTCCACACCTGTGAGCTTGTAGGGGCCGCAGCCGATAGCGGCGTCCTCGCCGGTGTACTCGGCGTATTCGCCCTCCACCTTGGACCACACATGCTCCGGCCGAAGGGTGACGAAGTTAGCCATGCTGTTGAGCATGGTGAAGGCCTTGCCGTCGGTCAGCGTCAGGGTGGCCGTGGTCTCATTCACCGCCTCCACCCCTGTCAGGCCGCTGCAATAGCTGGACTTGCGGTCGATCAGATATTGGAAGGTAAACACCACGTCATCCATGGTCACAGGTTCACCGTCGTGCCAGGTGAGGCCCTGATCTGTGGCAAAGGTGGCGGTAATGGTATTCAAGTCGCCGCTCAGCTCCCAGCCCGTCATGAAAAAGGGCTGAACCTTGCCATTCTCATCGGTGACTACAAAGGGAGCGGTGACCACCGCGTTGTAGTTGAGCTTGCCGAAGATACCGTTTTCCGTCATAACGTTGGCGCCGTCAATGGCGGCGGTGGTACCGATGCGCAGTTCCTCCACATAGGCAACGGAGGACTTGCCGCTCTCCACCGCTTCCGGCGGGCCGCTTTGGGTGGAAGCCGCCGGGTTCTGTCCCGCGCAGCCGGCTGCGGTCAGCGCAAGAGCGCTGGCCAGCAGAAGGGATGCCAGTCGTTTCATACATGTTCCTTCTTTCCTTCTCTTAAATTTCTATTCAAAACAGGGACGGTCCCCTGCTTTGGTCTTATAATGAAAGAGCATTCCTGTTTTGTCGTTAGAAAACAGGAATGCTCTTTGTCCTGGATATGCAAAAAGGGCACCGCCGTCCCCAGCGATGCCCAGTTAATGCCCCAATGACCGCGATATCCACCGCGGCAGCATCCAATTCTCCCTCGCCGAAAGAATAGAATCCGATAGACATGGCAGGTCTTCTGACTCCAGATCATCCGGCTTCGCTCACCTTCCCGGTTTCCCAGTGGTATTAAGCGGGCCGTCCCTGTTACAGCAGCGGGAGCTGTCGCAGACTTGCACTGCGTTCCCTTTTCAATACAAACGTATCACCATATCCTGCTATATGAAATTATGGATTCAGTATACACCGCCGTCCAAGGCCTGTCAATATGTGTCTAACTGCGCCGAATGCTCTCCACTTACGGAGCCTAGCGGCAACAGGCACATTCCATTCCCACCGGCTCACCGCCGCATCTGCTCTTCGCCGCCTGTAACGGGCGAACCAATCAAGTATAAGAAATCTCGCGTTGAGAGCAGTCACAGGAGATCACCCCCCTTTTCTTTCCGGCCGGGCTGTGCTATAATTCCTTCATATACGTTTTCAGCAAGTGGCCAGACTCCGTCTGGTTAGAGGGAATCGGGTG
>ENA-ORTI01001238-ORTI01001238.1-human-gut-metagenome-genome-assembly--contig:-NODE-1238-length-26953-cov-2.774295_pt1 | contig 26953 bp, 27 predicted proteins | sample MGYA00242071_ERZ509191 | MGnify/ENA primary metagenome ERZ509191 (study PRJEB26280, sample SAMEA2338832) | human gut metagenome | biome: human gut; feature: human-associated habitat; material: faeces...
GAGGAGCTTTCTGAAGAAAGGTCTCTCCCCCGGCGCTTTCTCCCTTTAAAAGGATGTGCGTATGAATATCAAGGTGCAAATGGGCATGGTGCTGAACTTGGACAAGTGCCTCGCGTGCCACACGTGCAGCATCCCGTGCAAGAACGCGTGGACCACGGCCCCCGGCACGGAATACATGTGGTTCAACAACGTGGAAACCAAGCCCGGCGTGGGCTATCCCAAAGAATGGGAAAATCAGGACCGTTACAAGGGCGGCTGGGAAATCAGGGACGGCAAGCTCCATCTGCGGGCGGGCGGCAAGACCGACAAGTTGGCAAATATTTTTGCGAACCCGGATCTGCCGGCCCTCGACGACTACTATGAGCCGTGGAAATACGATTATGAACGGCTGACGGACAGCCCGGCTTCGCGGCATCAGCCCGTGGCCCGTCCCTATTCGGCGGTCACGGGAAAGGCGTTCAACCCGCAGTGGGGCAGCAACTGGGAGGACGACCTCGGCGGCGCGCCCGTCACCGGGCTTTCCGACCGCAACTTCGCGGGGCTCGAAGCCAAGGCCTATCTTGATTTCAAGAACGTGTTCATGATGCACCTGCCGCGCCTGTGCGAGCACTGCCTGAATCCCGCGTGCGTGGCGTCCTGTCCGTCCGGGGCCATGTACAAGCGCGACGAAGACGGGATCGTGCTGGTGGACCAGTCCCGTTGCCGCGGGTGGCGCTACTGCGTATCGGGGTGCCCGTACAAGAAGGTGTACTTCAACTGGAAGACGCACCGTTCGGAAAAGTGTCTGTTCTGCTATCCGCGCATCGAAGCGGGCGAGCCGACCCTGTGTGCGCACAGCTGCGTGGGCCGCATCCGGTATGTGGGCGTCATGCTGTACGATGCCGACCGGGTGCGCGAGGCCGCCTCGCACCCCCAGCCGCAGGGCTTGTATCAGTCACAGCTTGAGGTGTTCCTCAATCCCAACGATCCCGCCGTCTGCCGCGAAGCCGAACGCAAGGGCATTTCATGGCATGTCATGGAAGCGGCCCGGCGTTCTCCTATCCGCAAACTGGTGGTGGATTGGAAGTTGGCCCTGCCGCTGCATCCCGAATTCCGGACCTTGCCGATGGTGTGGTACGTGCCGCCGACCAGCCCGCTCGTCTCGGGTGGCGTCGAAGACGCCAAGGGACTTGACCGGATGCGGATCCCCGTCCGCTACCTCGCCAACCTGTTGGCGGCGGGCGATGAGGAGCCGGTGCGCTCGGCGCTTTCCCGTCTGCTCGCCATGCGCCGCCACATGCGGGACGGTCAATTCCAGTCCACGGCTTCCGCGCCGTTCCCGTCCCTGCGCGCGCATCCCGATACGTCGGGAGTATTGGCCGATGCCGGTCTGACGCCGGAACAGGCTGCCGAGATGTATCATCTTCTTGCCATTGCCCGCTATGAGGACCGGTTTGTGGTTCCGACCTCTGGACGTGAAAACCACGATGATGTCTGGGCCATGAAAGGCTCGGAAGGGCTGGCGCAGGGTGAAATGGAGGAAAGGCCATGAACGATTCCGACCGTCAGCTTCTGCTCGCCGTGTCGGGGCTGCTGCATTACCCCGATGACGATTTTTTCGTTCAGGCGCGCTCGTTTGAGGAACTGTGCGATTTGCTGTCCGTGGTCCGGGCGTGCCCGCTGCGGGAATTCATCCGGTCGGCCCGCTCGAAAGGGCTTTCCAGATTGCGCGAAGAGCACGTCGCCATTTTCGACATGGACAGCAAGTGCAGCCTGTCCCTTGCATGGCACCGCTACGGGGACGATCCCCGGCTTGGGCGCGCGCTGGCGGGCCTGAACGAATTGTACCGCGACGCGGGCTTTGAGCCCGTACAAGGCTTGCTGCCGGATTATCTGCCGCTGGTGCTCGAGTTCTTCGCGGCCGCGCCTGACTGGGCTCGGGTGGTGCTGCTCGACGGGTTCGGCAAGGAACTTATCGGCATTTATGCCGCGCTTGAGGCCCGGCATCCCGACAGTTCCTATGTCTCTCTGTTCCGGCCGATCGTCGCGGTTCTCGGCCTTGTCCCGGATCAACGCCTTCCCGCGAAGCGTTTGGAGCAAGTTTAGGTGGAGAGAGGGTATCGGGGGAAGAGGAGGAAACGTTTTTGAGCGTAGGGCTCGCCCGCGCGGTTTCCCTCTCTCCACCTTTTCTCCCCAAAGTTTCTGGCTGATGGGGGAATTGCGGAGGTTCGTTCCGGTTACAGCCGTTCCAATATATTTCGCAATATATTCGGATAGAGAGGAGTTGTAGAGTCATTTCCCATCGGTCGGAAAGCATTCCCTCCGGGCGGGTATGGGCGATGGTCCCATACGCCGGGAGGCATTCTTAAGGAGGTCATATGCACTTTTTCTTTGCGTACTATCCATACATCTGCATAACGGTGTTGCTGGCGGGGCTGGCGTTCCGGTACGTGACGGATCCGGGCGACTGGAACGCGCGTTCCAGCGAGATTTTTGAGAAGACCTGGTTGCGCCGGGGATCAATCATTTTCCACTATGCGATCATCTTGTCTTTCTTTGGGCATATTGTGGGCCTGCTCACGCCCGATAGCGTAATGCACGCCCTGCGGATCTCCATGGAAGCCCATACCGTGGTTGCCGTGGGCATGGGTATGATTCTGGCTCCGCTGGTTGTGGTGGGCCTCGGCATCCTGCTGTGGCGGAGAATCACGAACGAGCATGTCTGGGCCACGACCGTTCCTATGGACGTGCTGGTGGTGCTGCTCATTCTGATCAACGGCTGTACCGGGTTTTATCAGGCGTATGTGGCGCATTTTCCGGTATTTGTGACCGTTGGACCGTGGCTGAGGAGCCTTGTCGTCTTCCGGCCTGATGTGGTTCTGATGGAAACGGTGCCGCTGTTCCTGCAAATCCATGTGGTGAGCGCGTTTACGTTGTTCGCGCTGATTCCGTTCAGCAGATTGGTGCACATCTTCAGCGTGCCGGTCACATACGCGCTGCGTCCGTTCCAGATCTATCGGAGGCGGTATGCCGGACTTTAAGAACACTGTCGGCGGGCGTTTTTTGACCATGCTGGAAGCGCAGGCCCCCGCCAACTTCGCAATGGTCATGTCCACGGGCATCGTGTCCGTGGCCCTGCACCTGCTGGATTATCCCATCGGCGCACGTCTGCTGTTTTGGCTCAACGCGGCGCTGTGCGTGGGGCTGGCGCTCCTGTACATCATACGGCTGTTCGTGTTTCCGAAACGGTTCGTCCAAGATTTCAGGAGCCACGGCGCGGGGCCGGGCTTCCTGACGGTGGTGGCGGGCATATGCATTCTGGGCAACCAGTTTGTGCTGCTCGGCAAAGATCCGGCTATGGGCGAGGCGCTGTTCTGGATAGGGAGCGTCCTGTGGATCGTGATTTTGTGGGGCGTGTTCTACTTCGTGTTCTCCGACGAACCCAAGCCGCCGCTGGAAAAAGGCATTAACGGCGCGTGGCTGGTCGCCACCGTGAGCACGCAGGCCATTGTGATCCTCGGCTGTATCCTCATCGATCATATGCCGTGGGACAAGGAAATCGCCTTCTTTGCGTTCACGGCGCTGTTTCTGCTTGGATTCATGTTGTACTTGTTCGTGATCACGATGATTTTTTACCGGTTTGCGTTCAAGGAGCTGGAACCGGCGCAGCTCAGCCCGACCTACTGGATCAATGCCGGGGCCGTGGCGATTACGACGCTGGCGGGCGCGGAACTGTTGTCGCATCCGGGCGCATCGCCGCTGTTGATGGAGTTTTTCCCGTTCATCAAAGGGCTGACGCTCATGGCGTGGGCCACGGCGACCTTCTGGATCCCGATGCTTTTTCTGCTCGGGTTCTGGCGGCACAGCGTGAAGCAATACCCGGCGGCCTACACCCCGGAATACTGGGGCATGGTGTTCCCATTGGGGATGTACACCGCATGTACGGCCATGCTGGTGAAGTCTCTGAATCTGGAATTCCTGTTGCCGTTGCCGGAAGTCTTCGTGTACGTGGCACTGGGGGCGTGGACGGTGGTTTTCTGTGGTATGGTCATCACAAGGCTGGTAATGCTCCTGAGGGGGGATTGCCCGACGGCATAGCACCAATGGGGAGGCTGCCGAACGAGGCGGTGGTCCTCCCTTTTCCATAAAAAAAGAATGTTAATTAGGAATTTCAACATGTAACATTAATGTTGCACCAAAACATGTGGTGCAGACGGCAAAATGTGTCTTCCCGAGATTACTGTTCCACGGAATTTCATATGTTGAATCACCAAAAAACTCCACCTTCCGATTCATGCCGGAAGGTGGAGTTTTTTGGTTTCTTCAGTCCGACTTCTTTGCCACAAATCGAACCTCGTCTCGATGTTCCGGGAGCCACCTGCACTTGTGCAGGCACCACCACGACGTGATGATAAACCGACCATCCGCTTTCGCCTTTCTATCGGGATGAGCACCGGACAAATCACAATCAAGCGAGCAGAGCATCAACGCCTGATTACGTTCACCGTGTGGACAGCGAAACTTTTCCTCTTCCTCTGGCATAGGTAGTGGCATGACCTCTCTCCTTTTTGGGGAAGGAGGATACTGTATGGGATGGAATAGGGCAATCCTTGCTTATTATTCATAGAATAGCCTTTTTCTCTCTTAACTCCGGCGGCGACTGCCTGCCTTCCCTCTCGCTCTCGTAACTGCTCTTGCAGTGTTCCCTCTGCCAGAAGAACAGCCCATCCACCACGCGCCAGGGCCATGCCCTCCTCCTCTCTCGCCATATAAACGAGTACTATGTCAAGGGCAGGCGCAAAAAAGCCCCAACCGTGACTTCTAAACCGCCTACTCGGCGGATAACCTCGCCGCCCGCTGGATGTCCGTCAGCGTGTCCTTCTAAACCGCCTACTCGGCGGATAACCACAACAACCTGCCCCTTCACAACAACCTGCCCTTCTAAACCGCCTACTCGGCGGATAACGTTGCGGAGGCGATCCAGACCGCGCTCACGACCTTCTAAACCGCCTACTCGGCGGATAACTACAAAATGGCCGCGTCGTCCGCGGGCGTGGTCTTCTAAACCGCCTACTCGGCGGATAACTCCGACCATCCCAACGATAGCCCCCGCAAAAACTTCTAAACCGCCTACTCGGCGGATAACGAACACGTTGAGATGGATACTTTTACCGACGCCTTCTAAACCGCCTACTCGGCGGATAACCTCAACCCTCTGGCGGCGGTGGCCCTCCCTGTCTTCTAAACCGCCTACTCGGCGGATAACTAGAGTTTTTGAAAACAATATACTTATTTTTCAGCAGATTGTATTTCAAATCCTTCTGAAGGTTTCGTTTTGGTGAGCTAGATGTAACACGTTTATATCATGTGTTTTTTACACACAGGTTTTTCATGAAGTCAAAAAGAAAGTCCAAAACATCTTCCTCTTGGCAGTGCTCGATAAGGCGTTGCCGGAAATCTTTTTGTGTCTCTCCTTCTTTGGCACACTCGAAGGCCAGCGGCATGACATAACCATCCTTGACCACATCCGCGAGGTCAAATACCAGCGCGCCTCTTCGCGTCTTCCCATGCAGGATGGGCATGGCGAAACTGATTCCAAGACCACAAAGCGCCACAGCGGCATACCCATACGCGATATAGTTGCCATGATCCAGAAAGCCGTTGCAGGCATCCGCTTTTGAGGTTGAACGTCGCGCGCCTTCTTCGCGAACGAATGAAAATCCATGTCCTCGCGCCAGATCCGCATACAAACGTTTGGCCCAGCGTGCCTCCGCCAGCAAAAGCTCCTGAACATCTTTGGCCTGTTCCAGATCCGAATGGAAACGCTCCAGTACGGCATCGGACAGTACTATTCCCAGTTTTTGCAGGTAGCTGTTTTCCCGCCAGCACTCCGCCGTCATCTGCGCGCGCCGCCTGAGGAAGCAACGGGCTTTCTCCAGTCGGCGTGCGGGGTCAAACCACATTTCCGCCCATGCCTGCATATATTCCGTCGGGCGGTACTCGCTTTGCGGCGTCATGAAAGCGATGTCGCATACACTGAACAGCGGCGATCCTCCCGTTCCGCAAAAGCCCACCATCACGTTGGATGCCGCCATACGCCGCATAGCGGCATCCGTGATGGAAGTGCCTTTGCCCAGCAACAGGAATGCTGTGTTCCGTTCGGGAATGTTGAACATCTGCTCGAACTCACCCCCGTCCTGCGTCAGATAGACGATACGGTCATCCTGCTGCACTACCCGGGCATGTTCTAGATAAAAGACATTGGCCCGTTTGGAGAGTTGAAGCGGCCGTGGTTCGCTGTGCCTTTTTATGCCCACGGCAACTCCGGCAGGCTAAAGGGGCTGCTGGTCACACAAAACCCATAACCGTTGGGTGTGCATTCCTCCCGTTGCGGTTCTCCTTGTTCACGGTTCACCACCAGTGAGAACCGCTGTCCCGTTCCTGCGCTGCGCAGTATGAAATACGTCATTTTGGCCTTGCGGGCGGTTTCCATGCGTCGTCTTCTCAACAGTCCATGTTCCTCGCCCTCATGACGATCCGATGATAGAGAGGGCACTCTGTATCTGACGAAACGTACCCACTCACCGCGAAAGTCGGCAGGGACAGCCCGTGGATAGGACAACCGGGCGTAATCGCGGAACCACGGCTGTGAAATCACGTTTTCCGCCAGCCAGTCCATGTCTTCACGGGAGGAAGCGAAAACGCGCAACGCCCCCGTCAAGGGGAGAGGCAATACGGCCAGTTGTTCCCTCCCGGGGAAAGCGACGGCAAATGCTCCGGGGCGCTGGGTGAATATGCCGTGCAGCAAGCTCAACATTCGGTTCCGCAGCACCGGCCCGCTTGCGCCCGTATCGCCTCCCACGATCAGCGGCAGGGCATCACAATACCATTGGGGCCTCATGATCATTCACTCCCCGAAAAGACGCCGCCACGGATAATGCAGGCCAGCAGGAACAGCCCATCGGGCGTCATGGGGTCCAGCTCGCTCACGCGGAGCATCAACTTGAAGCCGGATGCATCGCCCTTGTTGCGGAAGAATTCCTGTGCATCGAGGCTTGCGCCGTTGGGCTCCACGGGCAGCGGCACACGGCGCTCCTCATAGGCCGGATACCATGTATCGATGGTACGCAGGGCATTGCCGATCTTCTGGTCACGCAAGGCCGCCTGTCCCATGATGCGTACGCTGTGCTGATCCTGTCCGTCCGGCGCGCCTCCTACGCAATACAGGGGGCGGGCAAACCCGCGTGCCTTATTCTCAAGGTAGTTTTGCGAAGGGAAGACTTCAACAGCTCCACCGACTCCCAGATCGACGTGGGCCGTCACCCGTAATTCTGTTGTGGGATCGCCTTTCCAGCCGCGCGCCAGCACTTCGGCCACAGTATGCTCGTCATCGCTTACCTCTTCAAAATGATTGAAGGGAGTCGCCAGCGCGTCGAACATTTTTTTCGTACCGTCGGGCAAGAGCACCTCAACCGTAGCGGAACTTGCCACTGTGCGGTTACGCCACAAAAAACGTCCGTTGGCGATGTTGCGCACATAGCGGCAGGCCAGGTGAACCAGCGCCTCACTCTCCTTGGCCCGGTCGACAAACGCCGCCAGATCGGCCTTGAAGGCGTTCAGGTCATCCATGGAGTCTTTCTGTCCGGGGGCGCAAGCGAACAATGCCTTTTGTATGTCCATGCCGCGCAGGTTGAAACGCACTTGCAGGGCCGACGCATTGGCGTCGAGTTTGGCGCTGTCCGTGGTCTGGATATTGGATACTTCATCTCGCTTGGCGCTGGCGGAAGCCGCTTGTCCTTCTTTGCTGGCTTTGTTGATGTTCTGCGTTCCACGGATGCCGTGCCTCATCACCCACAAAGGGCTCAGGTTCCCATTGTCCAATTCGTTGTAAAAGAGGCCATCCGTCACCAGAAGGCAGCGCTGAAACGACAGTACACCCGGAAGTTTGTTCATTTTCTTTGCCATGATGGTATCTCCTTACATATCCTCAGGTTCCGTTTGTTCTTGCCGCAGCACGAATGCGCCCCGCCGATCATCCAGCCACACGGGACGCCAGAGAGCCTCTTCCGCATCCGCTTCCTTCCGCCACTGGCGCAAGGAACGGTATTGCACCATGCCGACCAGAGGCTCGGCAAAGGCATGTGTATATCCGCAGCGCGCTCCGCCGCGATGCTCAAAGGACGTGATCGCCGCATAGCCGAGGCAGGTTGCGGACAGCCATGTGTTGTCCTCGCCCGCCGAAGGCTGCGCTCCCAACGCTTCCACCAAAAGTTCGGCCTGATTCTTGCCCTTGTCTTCGAGCATATCTCGTCTGTCCGTAACGACATACCCGTTCCCGACGCGATCAAACGCGGCCTCCAGAGAATCTTCGAGGACGATTTCGCCATGCCCCGTCACGAGGCCGCCGGAAAGCCGCGCCCGGTGCAGAAACTCACGGGCTTCCTTCACGCCCGCCACCTGTTCCAGTTCCCAGATGATGCTCACGCGCAGATGGGCACAGGCCACGGGCTGCAAAGAAAGGGCGTGCGGGTTTTTCGAAGAGTAGTCGCTGCCGTTGGCCGACTTGCCGAACGTGAACGCGGCTGCCCGCCGTTGCTGTGGCGAAAAAACACCATAAAAAGATTGCCCCAGCGCCTCGCGGTTGTGGTGGATCAGAGCCATGCCCGTCACTTTAGCCCCTCCGCCCAGATGAAAGCAGAGCGCTTCTCCGAGGCCGTAGGCAGCGAAGACCGGCGGCCCGCCCATCAGGAAAGAGGCGGAAAGCATGTTGGCGGCCTGAACCCGCACGCGGGGAAAGACAAGATAGCTCATCGAAACGCCTCCTCCAAAAGCCCCGCAACCGTCGCGGTTGCCGTCACATCCAGAACCATCACTCGGTTTCCGTTGGCATATGAGGCATGTTCCATGCCGCCGATCACCAGCCACGCCATATCGCGGGGCCATGTACTGTCGCGTAAGGCGGGATCAAGCAAGCCGCGCATCGCAATCGGCCTCAACTCCGGCGAGACCAGCGCCTCGGTTCCTGTTTCAGGATTCTGTTCCTGCGGGAGCATAACGGCATAATCCCGCAGCATTTCCCGTGCCTCGTCAGCCCGCTGCAGGACAGAGGCCGCGATGTTCCCCAGAAGGGCTTCCTCTTCCTCCCGCGCTTTCAAATCGGTTCGCCCGGGCGTGGCGGACTCCCCATTGTCCAATCCATGCCGCCGCCGAAAATCCGCGTAGGCGAGCAGGACTTGCCGCAGAGGGCCAGGCAGGGAAAAATCGATAGATATTCCTTTGTAATAGAGGGAAAAAGCTGCTCTCAAGCCATCCGCGCTGCGTGGCGCATCCACAAAGAGCGGGCGCTGCATGACCCGTACGAGACCACCAACGTTCTGGGGATTGGAGCCGCCGATGCCGAACTGCGCCTGCCGTAGCTTGCGCATCTTCATGCGGGGGGCGTTTCCCGCATCCTCTCCGTTTTCGGGCTTTCCGATGCGCTTTCCTTCCTCTTCACACGCGACATTATGGCGGGGCACCAGCCCGTTGTCCTTTTCGAAGAGCAGTTCGCATATCCCGCCCGCTGTCATGGGCGTCATGGACACATAACCACCTTCAGCGCCTTCTTTGGGAATCAGGATCTGGCGCAAACGGTGATCCACATGCTCAACGCCGACGCTGAAGGCCGAGGAGCACGCTCCGGTCATGGCGTCCTCGATGGCGCGGCGTTCTTCTGACGATGCGGCTTCCGCAAAGGGATTGCCCCGTACCACGGCATTCACCTGTTTGCAGATGCCCGCCACCGCCGCGCCGCCCTTGCCGTAGTCCAGCGAAAGGGACACCCCCCGCGCCATCAGCGTACGGGCCGAGACATAAGGGGCATCCAGAGCATCGTCCGAAGCGAGGCGCACCCCCGCGAGGGCCGCGTTGGAGTTGACCGTTTTCGAGCTGAAATGAACAAGTTCCGCGATTGTGTTGCAATAGGTTTCTGGTGGATAGGCTTTCCACAGTTTTTCATTCTTGGCTTGGCGTTCCTGCTGTCCGCCGTCCGCCTCCATGTTCGCTTCATCCATCCTTTCTCTCCTTGTCATTCCGCCGCTGGACGGCGGACAATGCCGAACCCCTTGTCATATTCCCATCTGTCGGTATCGCTGTATGAAACCAGTTCAGCCGAGAGCGCACGTTCTTCGTCCACCCCGACAGCTTCGCATTGGGCGCGCATGGTTTCGGCATCCAGCCAGAGCCATGCGTTGGGCAGGGCATCGACTTCACGGAAGGAACGCTCGTCGCGCTCCACCCACTGTCCGCCAGAGCCACGCCGTTCTCCCTGATATACAAATACCTCGTAACTATCGCCAAGGCGTTCGGCGTCACGTCCCAAGCGCCACGTTTCCGTTCTTCCCATACGATTGCGCAACGGTGTCTCGTTATAAACCCATTCGGAAAGAAGGGCGGCCGGCGAATGCTCCGCAACGAAAGAGTATTCGCCGGTCTCTGGCCCAAAATACGGAAACAGCCGTTTTGCAATGGCCTTGTCGTCGCGTCTGGCAAGGCGGCAATCCTCGCCAAGGCGTACGTCCGCCGTTATGACAAGCCTCCCTTCGCGCCACGGCAGGATTTGGGCCAGATCATGGATGGAGTACCTTTCCTTGTCTTTCCCTTCATAGCCGGGCCAACAAAACGCGGGCGCGCGCGGTTCGCCCCTATCGCTGTTGCGGCAATGCCGCCAGTTGAACTGCGGCACGGCAATGTTGGGAGCATCCCCGCAAGGGCGCAGGCGGTGACGGTTGACCCGGCCGGCGGCCTGCACCAGCGATTGGGCGCTGGACACGTCCAGTACGGCCCAGTCGAAGTCGTGATCCCGCCCCACCTCTTCCACCGGAGTGGCAACCACGATGAAAGGCACGTCTGGGCGCTCTTCGTGCGCGGCTTCATCCAGAAAGGCGCGGATCTCGTGGTCAGCCACGATATGCCTGTCGCCTTCCGCACGTGAAAGCAGAAAATCCAGCCTCTTTTCCTTGTGGAAGCGGGCGATGTGCCAGTCGTTCGCATGATAGCAAGCAACACGCGCCTGTGGCAGTTCTTTCGCCAGATGCCGGGCCACGTCCACGGCTGTTGCGATATTCGCCACGCGTACCAAGCCAAAGGAGTACGCCACGCCGGAGCGGGCATCCGTCAGGGCGTGGCGGGCGTGCAGTTTTTGAACTCCCGCGGTCACGGCACCCATCCATGTACTGACGCTTTCGTCAGCCATCGGGAGCAGTTCGGCATGGCGGTACACGGGTAAGGCGGCTATGGCCTCCAACTGTGCGGACACCCGGCTGTCGTACAGTGCAAGCAGGGCCGCAGCCCTTTCCGCTCGGCCTTTTTCCGGCACATGGGGTACGGCTTTTATGAGCGGCGGCAGGGCGTCATCAATGAACGCCAGCACATACAGCGTCTTTGCCTCGGAACGGGGCTTTTCCTCGTCAGTGCAAGCGCTCTTGCCATGCCGCAATGCGCGCGCCATTTCCGCGCCGGAAGCATAGGCCGCTTCCACGGCCTGCGCTACGGGGCGGGACAGTGTGGCTGAGGAACAGATGACGTTGCGCCCGAAAAACGCGCACCATTGGACAAGGCGCAGTACGGCGACAAGGGATTCGGGGTCATAGGAATCGATTTCGTCGAGGACAAGATCGGCACTCATGAGGCGCAGCAGGGCTTTGACGTGATGCCCTTGCCGATGTGGCTCTCCGGCGGCGATCAGGTAGTCGATGGTGGAAACCAGCAGAGGAGCGCCAACGATGCGCTGCTCCTGCGGCTTGGGGAAGAAGGATTCCAGCCATGCGGGCAATGGCCAGTTTCCGCCAGAGGTCAGTGCTTCCGTTTCCGCAGGATTGCCGTCATCGTCTGACCACGGGGCGGCAATGTTTTCTTTCTCTTTGATGTTGGAAGCATTGAACAGTTTCCGCGTCACGTCATCGCCGATAACCGTAGCGAGATCGCTGTCGGAAAGGCCAAACTGGCATTGCAGGGCTCGCCCCGTCTGTAATGTAAGGCTACGCAGGTTCAAGGCGATGGAAAACCGGGGAGCGCCGCTGCGGGAGAGAACGCAGGCCGCGCGCACGTTCATGCGTGTCTTGCCGCTGCCGGTTCCCGCCATGTTGAAAACAAGGGCACCGCTTGTAGGGTACGCCTCCCGCGCTTCGGCCAGCGCATCAGCCGACGTATTTTGCCATGCGAAACGGCTTTCCGGATCCGCCGGGCGCAAAACGGCCTCCAGCGAGCAGGGTTGTAGGCCCGTCAGGGATGCTTCGGGACGCTCCACAAGGTTCGCCATGCGCCAAACCAGATCCGCAGCTTTTTCCGAAACGCGGGACAAATGATCGGCGAGGCGTTGATTCAAGCGGCGTCCATCGGGTGCGACATGCGTGTTGGCGAAGGCGGGGGAAGTATCTTTGTTTGGCGGGCACTCCAGCGCCGATACCGTGTGATCCGCAAAGACAAGAGCCGCGCGTGCATACAGGAAAACGGATCTCCAGTATGGAATCCACGCTTCACCCGCCATGCCCACAGCCGCTGCGGAAAGGCGTTTGTCCAGCCGTTGCGCGAGCTCCCCAAAGGAACCTTCAGGTTCGGACCACGGGGTGAAAAGCGCGTCATCAGGCGGGCAGGGCAGGTTTTCCCGTACGAGCCTGCCTTCCGGGCAGGGCAGACGCGAGGAGAACAGGCCATGATGTGTGGAAACAAGCGCATCCACACATTCCTGTGCCGAAGCAAGGCCATAGCGCGAGGCATTGCAAATCTCCCGTTCTCCTATGAACATTTCGAGGCGTTTTGTATACACGTTCGCCCATGCCGTCTTCCAGTCCATGCCGGATCGCACCGCCTGCCATAACTTGAGCGAAATCCATTCATGCCGCACGGCATCGGCCAACTCCGCTTTCCCTCGCAGCTTTTCCTGGAACTTCAGAGAATATTTGCCCAAGTCATGCAGCAGGCCCGCCAAGCGCGCCGCTAACCCGGCATGGCGAACCCACTCGGACACACGCACAGGAGTGGTAATCCGGCGATACCCTGCTGGAAAATGGCCTTCAGGCCCGAAACGTCCCCGTGCGCCCACTATCCAGAGTAACTTCATACGGCGGCGACCATCGTTCTGGTAGCAGGCCACGGAAGTCTGCCGTGTAGCGTTTCGGGCCAAAGCGGCGCGCACTTCCTGCAACCCTTCGGTCGTCATGGGCGACATCCAGCAACGTTCCCCTGCGCGCAGGGCGTAGCTGTCCAGTATGGCGCGGCTGCGGCGGATGGCCCGTTTCTGACAAGCGGAAATGAATATGACGTGCATAGAAGAAAAGGTATCGGTTTATACAGATGAGAGCAATATGACACGGGGAACAGCATCTCATCTTTTTTGTAGCTTCCTTTTGGCTTCATAAAAAAGTTGTTCGGAAAAACCTTTTGGAATAAAGTAGTTAAAAAGAGGCGATGCGGACGAAGCTATTGGAGGGTGCCAATATGTAATCCTTTGAAAGATAAAGATATTGTCTCGTATCGCACTCGTTGTCCGCCGTGTAGGCGGTTTAGAAGAGTCAAGGGACTCTAGAGCACGACACCGGGTCGTTGTCCGCCGTGTAGGCGGTTTAGAAGACACGCCGGGCACGGTAGCAACGTCAGTTCTTGTTGTCCGCCGTGTAGGCGGTTTAGAAGCGGCGCTGTGTACGGTAATGCGGAACACGATCGTTGTCCGCCGTGTAGGCGGTTTAGAAGGGCTCATCGAAGAATCTTTTATCATGGGGTTCCCCTTCCTTACTCGCCGCCGATGGAACGGGCGCAACGGTCGTTCTCGTAACTCGCCGTTATGAAGCTGACCCCGCCCCACGTGAAGACTCCGGCGTTCTGCCGGGCGTCGACTACCCCGCGACCCTTACCCCCGCCGTGGGCCTGTAGGAGGTGCGCCATGTCACAGTGCGAACTCATGCCCATGCCCGCGCCTTCGGTCGTCTTACACGACGGGCACCCCGCCACCACCTCTTTGGAGATCGCCAAGTTCTTCAGGAAGCGGTATACGGATGTTTTGCGGGATATCTAATATACTACCTAACTGCCCGGAAAAGTTTAGCCAACGCAACTTTGCGTCGGCTAACTACCTTGATGATCAAGCCAAGAACCGCCCCTCAAGGATGGCTTCATCCTCCTCGTCATGGGCTATACAGGCCCCGAGGCCATGCGCTTCAAGCTGGCCTACATCGAAGCCTTCAACGCGCTGGAGGCCGAGTTGCAGCGCCAGCGGGAAGGGGCCTTGCCGCCCGCCGCCGCCCTCGCCCCGTCGCAACAGGCGCAACTCAAGGCACTGGTCGACGCCAAGGTCGGCATGTTGCCGAAGGAGCACCAGCGCAAGGGCTACGGCGAAGTGTGGAGCCACTTCGCCCGGCACTTCGAGATCGCCAAGTACACGCAACTGCCGCCGGAGAGGATGGCCGAGGCCGTGGAGTATTTGATCGAGCTGGAGCTCAAGATAGCGGACCCCGCCCTGCCCGATATGAGGAGCTTGCCGCGCTTCGCAAGTTATGACCGATACGCGGCAAGCATCGAGGCGGCCTATGCCATCCTTTCGAGGCTAAACGCACTTGATGTACAGTTCTCACAGGCGCGTCTCGGCACCCACCCCCTGCGCGACGGAAATTGCTCACGGTTTTATGACGCCGTGATGCGCGAAGTGCGTATTTCTGCCACAATGGTGGATGCGGCGCGCAATGCGCTCAACAACGCTATCGAGCTTCGCCAGATAGCGGAAACGGTGTGTTAGCCATGCCCCCGATCACCCGCCTCGAAATCTGGATGTGCGGCTATGTGCTCGGCATCGTGACGATGCTCATCAGGGAAATGGGAATGTAGACGGATGGCCCCCGGAAACGGGGGCTTTTACATAAGGGGCACGGAATGTTGGAACAGGAAAAGCCACGCCGGACGATTGCGGAGCGCATCAGGAAGAAGGAACCGAAGCCGAAGAAGGCGAAGACGCCGAAGAAACGGGAAAGCTACCGGGTGGAGGCCGAACCGGGGGAATCGCGGATCATGTGGTGCCCGCGCCCCATGCTGGTGACGGCCCCGGCATGACTGGCGGAATGGTTCAGGTAACAGACAAGGCCGGGGTGGATCCCCCGGCTTCTCATCGGAGTGAGTTATGGAAATGAAAGCCTTGTCAGTGCGCCGGCCGTTCGCGTCGCAGATCGTCATCGGGGAAAAGACCATCGAATGGAGGTCAAAACCGTTCAACTGGCGCGGCCCTCTGGTCATCTGTGCCTCGAAAAGCGCGATCATCGAACTGGACAACGGGAAACTTCTGCCCGTGGGAATGGCCCTCGGCATTGTGGATGTGGTGGGATGCCACCCCATGACGCGGAAAGATCTTGTTGCGGCGTGTTGCGAGGATTACGAGGACGAGATGTATGGTTTCGCATGGGAGCTTGCCAACCCGCGTGAGGTCGTGCCGGTGCCCGTTAAAGGCATCGTCGCCCCGTGGCCGTGGAGGGGCCCGGAACTGACCTTGTGCCCAGGATGGCATGACAGGAACGTCTTGGACGATTGAAGAAAAGCCCGACCGGAAGGAAGGGGGCTTTGCACATGAGTCAGGCGGTGAAGGGACGGACGGTTTTTAGGCTCGTCTTCCCTTGACGGGGCTCTTATTTGTACATATTTTTGTACAAAAAAGGAGATACCATGTCTCAGGCCATTACCTATTCGGAAGCTCGGCAGAATCTGGCCGAAACGATGAACCGCGTCTGCGATCATCATGAGCCGGTCATCATTACCCGGCAGAAATCACCCTCTGTGGTCATGATGTCTCTTGAGGACTACAATTCCATCATGGAGACGGCATCCCTGCTCCGTTCCCCCGCCAATGCCGTACGCCTCAGAGAAGCGATACAGGCCGCAGATACAGGCAAGGCCATTCCGCATGAACTGGAGGATTGATCATGCTGCTTACGTGGACGCCGCAGGCGTGGGAGGATTACCTCTATTGGCAACATACGGACAAGCGCACGGTCAAACGAATCAATGAATTGCTGCGTGATGCCATGCGAAATCCCTTTGAAGGGCTGGGGAAGCCGGAACCGCTCCGGTTCGATCTTGCCGGATGCTGGTCGCGCCGTATCAATCATGAAGATCACCTCGTCTACAAAGTGGACGAACGAAGCGAAGCCCTGATCGTACTCCAATGTCGTTACCATTATTGAATTAAGATAAAAGCCCTGTTCGTTTCATCAACGAGCAGGGCTGTTTTACCATGTCCGGCAATCCCTATGCGGCGCACCTGTGCCGATACTTCCAGAGCATGTTGCGATCGGTCTTCAAAACATGTCGGAATGCCTCGATCACGTCTGAGTGGTACGCCTTCACGCTGCCGTATCGGCTGTCCTCGACTTCCCTGATTTCGTATTCCACGTTTGCAAACCATAATGCGATTTCATTAGGAATAAGTAGGCCCATTGTGAGCGCCCACACGTTTCCATAGATCATTTGTGGCCTCTCAGCTTGTAACTTTAGGCTACTTTCCCGCGGCATCTTCCATGGCATATTTCCCCGGTGAGGTTCCCAGCGCCTTTTTGAACATCGTAATAAAGGCCGTAACGGATTCGTAGCCAAGATCCCATGCTGTCTGTTGCACGCTGACGCCGTCTGACAATTTTTGGATAGCTATAACCAGAAGAAGTTGCTGTCGCCAGCGTCCAAAAGATAATCCTGTCTCCTTGACTACAAGCCGTGCTAGGGAACGGCGGCTCATGCCGATATATCTGGCCCAATCGGAAAGGCCTTTCCGCACTGTCGACGCACCAATAATGTTCTCCGCTACAGACTGCAACCGTGCGTCTGAAGACACCGGTAGCCGTACTCCCGTTACGGGCATTCGGGACAACTCCGTGAGAAGTACCTGGATAAGGTGCTCGGCATGGTCTGTTGATATGGCATCCGGCGCTAATGCGGCGACATGCAGGATTAATTCGCGGACTAGCGGAGTGATTGCCAGCGTGCAGCATGTTGAGGGGAGTTGAACACTTTCCTGTTGGATAAAGAGCAAGCACACACTGGAACGCGCTGTTATCCGGTTGCAGTGCGGCGTATTCGGCGGAATCCAAACCGCGCACTGCGGCGGCACTAGCCAAAGATTTCCAAAAACTCTACACGCCGTGCTCCCCCACAAAGTAAGCACCAATTGCCCGACGGCATGCTGATGCGTCGGCAACTCATACTCGTTCCGGGCGACATCCACCCTTTTTGCCGTGAACGGGACATCACATTGGTCAGGAGGAAAAATTGCCAACAATTCACGCAACGACATATATGGCCTTATTTAGATATTTTTTGGCATAATAATTAAATTTAATCAAAGAGTAAAGATGGCAAAGTGCAACCCGAATTCAAAGTTTTCAGATCAGCAGTTCAGATTCACTATTGGAGGTTGCCATGAATTCTAGGAAGCCGTCCGCGGCAAAAAAACAACTCATACTTGCTATAGGTATTCTATTTATCGGCATGTGCTTGCGGGCTCCTTTTACGAGTATTGGTCCACTTTTGGAAATAGTGCAGAAATCTCTTCACCTCAGCACAACGGCGATAGGTCTTGTTAATGCTCTGCCGCTGCTGGCTTTCGCAACCGTATCACCGATGGTCCCGTCAGTAAGCAGGAAGCTTGGGCTGGAACTGGCATTGGGTATGGCTCTCGTACTGGTCGGGGGTGGAGTCCTTTTGCGCTCTCTGGGCCACATCTGGAGCTTGTACATGGGGACGGCTCTCCTCGGTTGCGGTATCGCTATATGCAATGTCCTGCTGCCGAGCCTCGTCAAACAGGACTTTCCCGGCTTAATCCCTCGACTGACAGTAGCGTACGCACTAAGCATGGGCATAAGCGCAGCACTCGGATCAGCTCTCGTCGTCCCGTTGGCGCAGTCTCTCGGCTGGGGGTGGGAACTCGCGTCGGGCTCCTTGGTTTTGCTTCCACTGGCAGCCAGCGCAGCTTGGCTCCCACAACTGGCTGTACGGAATAAAAATTTTTGCAAATTGCAAATGGAAGAGCCGCACAAAGTCTCCTTGTGGAAGTCCGCACTGGCTTGGCAGGTCACTCTCTTCTTTGGTCTGACATCACTAACCTATTATATAAGTGTGAGCTGGCTGCCAGCCCTTCTCAAAGATGCCGGATTCACAGACGCCGGAGCCGGAAACATTCATGGAGTAATGCAATTGGCATCGGCAGCTCCCGGCCTTTTGCTCATTCCGGTCATCAGTCGGATGAAAGATCAGCGTGTTATCGCCGCCGCTGTCGCGGGAATCGCAGCCCTTGGGACAGCCGGTCTGGCGGCAGTCCCAAACTTGGCGTTTATCTGGGGAAGTTGCATCGGCTTCGGAGCTGGAGCGGCGATTATTCTCGGACTTATGTTTATCGGTTTGCGGACTAATAACATGCTACAGGCGGCATCGTTGTCCGGTATGGCTCAAGGCGTGGGCTACATGCTCGCGGCTTGTGGGCCGATATGTGCTGGAGCGATTCACGATATGACACAAAGCTGGGCGATTGTTTTTTATGGCTGCGCTGGTCTTTGCGTACTATTGGGGCTGATCGGACTCGGTGCTGGTCGGGACATACGTGTCAGTGAAGACAAGATGGTGGAGAGAGATGGCTTCTAGCCTGGCGGGTCGTCGGGGGGGCTGAAGGCACTCCCCAACATCCTCACCCAAAGATTGCCTCACTCGCGGCGTGTTCGGGGAAAAGCATCAATACATGGCTGAACGAATCCCTTACCCAGATCGTTGAGCAGCGAGGACAATGAGTCAGACTTACCAGCACAACGAAAGGCCGGGCCCCATGCGGAACCCGGCCTTTCATGTTCTCCAAGAAGAGAAACGGCTATGCGGACATGGCGATGCACCCGCGTCCATACCGTCTCCCCTCGAACAGGGAAAGCTGGCGGCGCACACCGTATTTGTCTAGGAAGTGCGCAAGCAGGTGGTACTGCCCCGTCCCGGTGATCATCGTGGTGACGGCGACGGACGGCTCTTAGTCGCTCCAGCCAAGCTGTGCACCCTCGTGTCGGGCACAGACCGTGTAATGGGCAGACTGTTTACGGGAAGCATGACGACACCCCGCCCGTAAACACTGACGCCGACATACACAAGGCCATCCTGCGCCCGGATCGGTTCCGTCATCGTCCCGCCCGTTTCGCGGCGTTCCGGCATATCGCCGTCGGCCGATGCGGTCTGGTAGCTAACGCGGATACCGCGCGGGATGTCAGGGAGCGGTTCCGGCTCGAAAGCGCCGAGCGTCATCATGACGGCCATGCCGACGGCCTGCTTCGGTGTGAGGAAGGCCGTTTTGCCGTCAACATCGTGCCACACGCGATTGATGCGCACCCGATAGCAGCCCGCCGGGCCGCCGTACGCCTCGGCCTTGGCCAGCTCGAAACGGCCGCGCCGGGAATCTTGCCGGACGCTGAGGGAACCGCAGAAAACAGTCATTGGAATCTCAAGTAAAGTTTGCTGGCGAGAACCATTTCGCGCTCGTTTCGAGGTTTCGGGCAGAAAGTTGCCGGGCTCAGGCTATGAAGAGGATACCCGAGGCGGCAACGGAATGCCGGAGGTTGGCCACGCCGATACCGACGTACCAGCGCGGCGCAATTTTGACACGTTACATGGATCGCAAGTTTCATGGGCAATCCTTTTCCGTTATTGGAGGCTGCTCATCAGGCCCGGAGCGCTACCTCCGGACGACCGCCCCGTGGGGCGGTTTCGCGCTACGGTCTTGTTATGCCTCTTGCTTCGAACTCTTTCTGAAGCTCGGGAGGCAAGTCGTCCAACGCCTCCCGCTCCTTATCGATCAGCGTCTTCAGTCTCCACTGATCCGTCCACACGCCCCACGGCGGAACGGGGCCGGACGCTTTTTTCCATGCGGGGCACTCGGTCGCGGGCTTGGCCTGCGCACTGATAGTCGACCACATACCTTGACAGAACTTGGGCATCGGCTGAAAGCGGTACCGGCCCCTGAGCCTCTCCTCACCATGAAGGCCAAGGTAAAGCTTCCACTCCACACCCCAACCGCAGTTTGTACAGTCACACTTGGGTGTTATCTTCATCGAGCTTTCTCCAGCCGTGCTCTTGGGCGAGGTTATCGATGTACATACTCACGCCCCCGGCAACCCTTGCTCTATCTTGCAGGCGATAGAGTTTGCTTGTAAACATTGCATGTAACCTGCCCGTAAGATTCTTCCGCACCATTTTTTATCGCTTTGCAATAAAAATTAGGGTAAAAGTTAGGGTAAGACTTCAACAGGGAACTTTTACCCATGAGCAATACTCTCGGGGATCGAATCAAAATATTACGTGGCTCGCTCACACAGCGGCAATTCGCCGAAAAGATAGGTATTCCAGCAACTACATTAGGAAATTATGAAAAGAACAAAAGTGAGCTGAATTTTGCCACAATAGATTTATTTACAAAAACTTTCGGGATTAATACGGATTGGCTCATTTTTGGGCGTGGGCCTATGCATTCAAGCGACACGCCAATAAGCCACCAAGAAACCATAACGCAGCCTGAAGCAACGATTTTCGAGCCGTGCGTCCGATGTGCCAAGCTGGAGAGCAAACTGGAGAAAGTAGAAGAACAACGGGACTCGTTGATGGAGGAAAACCGCAACCTCTGAAAGGAAAACGGTGAATTACGCGAGAAATGCGCCCGGCTTGAGGAGCGTATGGATAAACCGTTTATTAGCCGTAGCCCTACTGAAATGGGCAACCTTGCATAGATAAAAAAGTACCCCCGTTTTATGTCAGAATTGACATGCAACGGGGGTACTCGCGTATACCAAAATTCTGTTTCGTTTCGGCGTGATTTTGAAAAAGCGTCTGGCGCGACACAACCTTGACGCTACGAACCGATTTCTCTACGCTACCTCTATCTAACCCTCCCACTTCGCACAACTACCAGTCCCACCAGATCCCCCTAACTCCCATCATATCCCGCTTGCCCAACTATCCAATACTATCTGGCGTGACACACACGGAAATCGACGCCAACATGCAGAAGTACCTGCAGGACAACAGCGTCACTGCCGTGCAGACCGTGCGTGACCTTGAGATCAGCGCCGCGGTCGTTCCCATGACGCGCGTCGTGAACCAGTCATCGGACTTCATAGCGGCTCTGAACCACCGCTACTTGAAGGATCAGCTGCGCGATGCCGCGGCATACGGAAAGAAATCGAATATCCACGGGTACAATCCGATTACGGCCTATGCCTACGGCGTGGAGATGCGTAACAGCCCGGACGGGAAGTATTAGTATGGCCCTGACGAAGAGTGGGGCGTTGTTGGAGAAGGTGGGGATTGCCAGATATCGTGAAATGTTCACAAGATTATCTGGAAAGAGTAGAGAAAGACTCATTCAGTCAGGTATATTCTCTGAAAAGGCTAAATGATTTTCAGTTTTTAATAAAGGAACATTAAATATATTAAATAAAAATAAATTTACCCCATTACATGGATCAGAACTTATATCCCATCCAGATATACAAAAAAGGATTCATATGAAATTGATTTCTTCATTTATAGATTGTTTCATGATAGCTGCCATGAATTAGCTAATGAACTTGCTACCAGAATTGCAGATACTATTTAACTCTGAGCACGCATGAGTTCTAATTACATCATATATTTTTTGTACATGTAATATTCACATCTGTCCAAATGCAAATAGCAGTTTTGTTTGTTGAAACATTGGCTGTCGCTTCTACACCCAGAGAATTGCACTTTATGAAAAAGAAGCAGACCACCAGGAAGTATTTTGGTATATATTAGAGTTCGTTCGGAGTAGAGTGCCAAAAGTCTCTGGTGTGAAATGCACGATCTCGGAATCGTCAGAAATCGGAGCGATCAGGTTATCGAGACATATATCCGGCGGATCACTAGAGCGCAAAACTCGTCGGCGCCACGGGCAGGTGGAATAACGCCAAACGCGCGGGAACTGAGAGACTGCGTCAGCCGTGTAAAAATGAAAGGGGAGCCACATGAACAAGTATGATCTCGTAAAGCGGCTCAGGAAGAACTGCGGTCTAACAGAAGCCGAAGTGGAAAAGCTCATTAAGGCCAAGATCGACACATTCGCGGAAGCGCTGGCGGAAGGGGAACGGGGTTTTCTCCCCGGTTTCCGGACGTTCGTATCTGTGGCACGGGCCGCCCGAAAAGGACGCAACCCAAAGACAGGTGAGGCACTCTCCCTTCCCTCCTATAACGCAATCAAGTTCACGGCGGCGAAGCGGCTTAGAGACGCTATGCTCCGGAAAGACACAGCCTATCCGGCAACAGCAAAGGAGAGTTGATTCCCTCCTTTGCTGTTGCAGATTCTGCAATAGAATTACACCCGCGCCTAAAATTCTCCCCGATACTTCCCAAGTTATCTCGTTTTTCCTACTAGTTTTTATGCCGTTGATCACCAAGAAGTCCGAAACCCTGTAGTGGAGTTTCGGACTTCTTATTATTCCCCGGATGTTGGAAAGCTGTTAGCTTGGGTACGGATCCCCGCCCGAAACGGTTGTGTCGCTTTGGACGCCATTGAGTGTAACAGAGATACCATTCTGGGTAAGAGTATGTTCACTATCGTTATACGTCCACCCGCTTTCATACTGGATATCACCCACATACCCACTGACGTCAATGGAATGCCCCCTAAGGTCTTCCAGTGCTGCAGTGGTAAGCAGGATCGTTGCGTTGACATCTTTTCCTGTGAGAGTCAGCTGGGTGATGTTATCGGCGTTGGTGAGGACGGCTCGGCTATGGTCAATTACTTCTCCACCAGTTAACGACTCTGGGTGCATCAGGAAGTGATCGGTCATGGCAACGTTGAGCGTAACGGCACTATTCGCAGCCTTTGCGGTAAGGTCAAGAGCTACGTTATATGCCATGAAATTGACGACGGAAATTTCCGTATTGTTTTCTAGTCCTCCAATCGTAAGCGAGTTGGTTGTGATGAACTCCGTGATCCCGGTAAAGTTGGAGGCATTTTCAATTTTGAACGAGCCCTCAACAGAAGAGTCAGAGATATCGACAAGCGCCAGCTTCTCGAATCCGGAGAGCTTCTCGCTGGCGGTGAAATCCCCTGTCCCTAGCAACGCCAGGGTATCAGTTCCCTCTCCACCATTCAGCGTTGTATCAGTAGTATACTTCTCCTTAGTCATGACCAGCAGGTCATTCCCCACACTGCCGGTAAAGGCCAGGTCATCCGCAACATCAGCGTGGAAGCCTATACTGACAGTTTTTCCATCACTGAGGGGGATGGTAACACCAATCTGAGCCGTATTTACATACACCCCGGAATGATCATCCGTCAGGTTGCTTGCGTCGATGTTCTTCACGCTAGAGGTATCAACATTAATACCAAATCGCCCTTTGGTTCCGGAGAAGGTGATGTCTTCTACCGTGCCTCTCACTTCCATTAGGTTGACGGTGCTGGTGTCGCCGTCAGCGGCAAGGCGCAGATCAAGGTTTTGGGTGTTCGCATCAACGGCAATGGGCTTCACTTCGGGAATCAGTCCGACCAGCTTGGCAAAGGTAATGTCATTATGCCAAAGGGTGCTGTCGATGGCTTCGGTGATAGTGGAGCCGACCTTGTTCACTTCAAGGTTGACCACATCCGTTGCCGTCGCCTTGATGACCGGAAGGTCAAATTGTGCCTTACCAAGGATATCTACCAGGGCCGCAATTCTGCCTCCAGTGGCAGTAGCCGCATTCAAGTCAGCCAGAGACAGGGACAAGCCGCCGCCATAAACATCGTGCACCGAGAGGTTCAGCACGCCAGGAGTAGTGCCGGAACTGGGCGCGATTACAGTTTGGTTGACCGTGTGGTCGCTATAGAAATGAACCAGCTTTGCGAAGTTGGGGGCATCCTTCTCAAGGTCGTCTACGGAGGTATAGTCCCCTTTTCCGTCTGGATTCGTTACGTTATTGTAAACTGTCTGGAGTTCTTCCATCAATTGGTTGAGCGTCGGCTTCGTACCCACAAAACCATCTGGGGCTTTCAGGCCAAGCTGAGTCTCTCCAGGACGTTGAGCTGCCGCATAGGTCGCCTCAAGCGCTGCATCAAGCGTAATCTTCGTGTTGGTTGCTGTTGCTGAGGTGTTTCCTGCCGCGTCGGTAGCCGTGGCCTCAAGGGTCAGAGTACCATCCTTCAGGCTGGAGGCGTTCTCTGGTGTGAGTGTCAGAGAGAACTCACCGTGGTCATTTGCCTTTCCGGTGAGGGTAACATCAGTAGTTTCGTTGTTCCCATCGCTGATGACAATCTTTACCGTGCTGCCGGCCTCAGCCGTTCCGGTCAGGGCTACCCCAGACAGAAGCTCGTGTCTGTCGATGACGTTATCACCTGCAATTGGGTTAGCAAAATCAGGTGGAGACGGAGGCGTTGTGTCGGACGGAGGCGTAGGATCCGGTGTCGGCTCCGGCCTCGGCTCAACCGGTGTGACCGTGCCCGTATCGTCCACCTTGCCGATGACCGTATCCGTGGGGTTGCCGGCGCTGTCCACGCCGTTGACTGTACCGTCAGCGCCAACCACGCCGAACTGCGGCTCGCCGCCAGCCGTTGCCGGAGGTACGACCACTACGGGGTTGTCGTTGGTATCCACAATATTTGCAGGCGGGGCCACGTAGTCGGGGTCACCGGGAACAGGTACGGGAGCTTTCGGGACAACCACCTCAGGGGAAATCGCGGTATCGGCCTTACCGCCTACGTCGGCAGGCTTGGTCACCGGAGCGGCCTCGTCCGACGTGACGTCGGCAGGCGGAGGCGTGGGCGCGTTGTAGTTGGAAGGCACAAGCTCGCCGGTCACTTCGGCACGCGCCGGATCGTTTTCCACGCGCTGGGCGACGGGAACCGTCTGCACCAGCGGGACATCTCCTGCATTGGCTTCCGTCGCACCAAACATCTCATAGTGCGAAACCGGAGACATGCCGTTTTCGGCAATGGCCGCAACAACATCGGCGGCGGTCTTGCCAGCCCATTCCGCCTTTTCCTCTTCCGTCCCCGAGGTCTGCAGCTGATACAGCTTGGCGGCTACGTAGGCATTGGCATCAAACGCGTTGGAAGGGTTGATCAGGTTTCCCTTGGCGTCGGTTTCGTGCCCCCCGTACACCTCGTAATGCTCAGCAGGGGTTAGGCCGATGTCTTCTATTGCAGCTTTGACCTCATCCACCGTCCAGTTGGTTCTCCCATCCTGGGCAATGCTATTGACTTGCATGGTTTTGGCGATCAGATATTCCGCTTCATTGAAATAGGCATTGGGATTCAATTGTTCCGTGCGCCCATAAGTCTGATAATGCGTTTCCGGGGTCATGCCCGCATCGGAAATGGCCTGCTTCAGGCTGTCCAGCGTGTAGGCGTTGCCGTTGGCATCCTTTTCTCCAACGCTTTCCAACTGCGCGAGCTTACTCTTCAGGTAGTAGCTCTCATCAAAAAATATAGCCATGGTTTCCTCCTTTAGGCTCCTATTAGGCGAAAACTATATTTTCAGCCGAAAAACCGGCTGTGCCTGCCAAGGTAACAAGCACCGCATCGTTGTTGTCGAACTGCCCGTTGCCGTTTTCATCAAGATAGACGGACGTGTTGCCGTCACTGGTCGTGGCAGATCGAACAGTGTCCGCAACCAATGTGGAAAATTGAAGCTTGTCGTGGGTCACTTCAAAGTTGGCGACGGTGTCACCACCGTTGCCTGCCGCCGCGTACATGATTGTGTTCGCGGCGTTATCGGATTTGAGCGTGATTACGTTTCCGTGTGTGGAAGCAAGAGAAACAGTTGCTGCTCCGGCGTTGTCCTTCAGGATAACGGAGCCTCCGAATTCAGAAAAATTCAGAAGACTGTTGGCTGCAAGGGTACCATTTAGAATGATGGTGGCGGAATCATCCGCATCAAGATCGGTTAGCGTAAGCGAAGACAGATTGGTGACATTCAGGTCGTTCACGCTGATGCTGTTGCTAACGGCGTTGTCCGTAACGGTGATGTGCAGGTTTTCCGTATTGGACAAGGTCAGCTTGCCGAACGCCATGTCCACGGCGTTATCCGTTGCAAAGTTGACGTCGAGGTTTTTGACGCCCTTCATGGTGAAGGCTGTGGTATCAACGTCGACGCCACCATTGAAATTGACAGTGGTATTCTCTGCCATGCCGTTGATGACTACATTTTTCGCCGTTCCTGAAAGAACTGCCATGTCACCGGATTGGTTATAGTTGGAGCCAGCCTTTGCCCCAAAGGTCAGGGTGTCGATAGCATTTTTTGTGCCTAGATTGAGCGTCAGAGAGGTGCCGAAAACAGGCTTGTTGAGAAGTGTCCCGTACGGGAGGACAACTTCTTCAAAGTTGCTGAAATTGTAGCTGTCCAAAGACAGGCTTCCCCGTATTCCAAACAGCAGATTGAATGATTGCGTATTGAATTCCAGCGCGTCGTGCCCAGATCCCGCATTAACGCCTGTGGTGCTGTGGGAGGAAAGCACCGTGCCACTTCCGGCAACAACCCTGTCGTCTCCCGCGCCGAGATCGATGGTCGGGTGTGGGACATCATAATTGGATGCGTTTTGAAGAGTCAGAATATCCGCTTCGGCACCGAACGCTGCGTGCGTTCCCTCAATGGTGAGATCATCGCCCTGTGTGACGGAGAAAGCCATCTTCGCGTTGGCTACGGCGGTGCGTGCTCCGACAAGGGACGTGGCCTTGATGAAATCAAAAGCGATGGGCGTACCTGCTGAACTTACACTGCCCACAAAGGAAAGGGCCGAAGTTGCATGAATGGAACTGCTGGCCAACAAAAGACTTTTACCGTCTTCCGCAAGAGACGATGTCACTTCAAGGGGTGGGTGGGCCGTCCCGTTGATAAGAGAAAGGACGAAGGAAGGATCGGTTACGGATTCGCTGAAGATGAGGGTGGCCGAACCTTCGGTTATCTGTACGGACTCCAACATGTTATGAGGCAGGACTTTCTCCTCA
>ENA-ORTI01001241-ORTI01001241.1-human-gut-metagenome-genome-assembly--contig:-NODE-1241-length-26924-cov-3.427556_pt1 | contig 26924 bp, 19 predicted proteins | sample MGYA00242071_ERZ509191 | MGnify/ENA primary metagenome ERZ509191 (study PRJEB26280, sample SAMEA2338832) | human gut metagenome | biome: human gut; feature: human-associated habitat; material: faeces...
CGAAATCCTGCTCGCCGAATAACGACCGGCAAATAAGCGAAAAAGCCGCTCCGCGCTGTGCGCGGAGCGGCTTTTTCTATCCGACAGCCTGTCACGGTCTATGGCCGCGACCAATGGTCGTTCTCGTACGAAAAACCACTCATATGTTCTCCTGTACCCTCCCTCGGGTTCTCCATGTTTCCGACACCCCGGCATCCCTCCGCCGGAGAGGATTCAGGATAAGGACCCGATCGGACGCACGGCCTGCGGGCGGTTGCTGACCGCGACCGGCCGATGAAAAAATTTCGGTTGCGAACGTATGGGTACCTGGGGAGTATAATGGCCTCAAAAAAGCGGCATAACTTCCGCGAATAAACAGCCGTCCGCAAAAACGCCGCACGACACGGCGGGAAACGACGGCAACCCGGACCGCGGCACGGCGCCGTTCGACGGAGAATCCCATCCATTTCGAGTTTCAGGCGCGCGCTTTTCACGCGCCAACGGCCTGGAACGGGCCTTACCCCTTCTCCGACAAGCGTGCGGTCAGCCAGTCAATCCTGTTTTTCTGCAATTCGATGATTTCGTCTTTGGCTTCGATCACGCGACGGGCCATTTCCAGCAGGTCGGCCGGAGCCTCTTCGGGTCCGTTCGGCCGTACGATTTCGCCCTCGCCCCGTATCAGCCATTCCAGAGAAACTTCCGGATATGTGGCGATAAATTTCGCCAAAGTATCCTCGGTAATCCCGGTCGGACTCTCCAAGGTACCCCGGGATATACCGGTTTTACTGTAAAATTCTCGCTTGCTAATAGACAGATTTTCAATATAATACAAAATTCTATCCTTAACTGGCGAAATATTTCGTCGTTTTTCTTGCATAATGGCGAAATCCTTCGTATTATTGCAGTGCTTTTACATCCGTTTTTATTCGTCGGCGAAGCTGGACACGCAAAAATCCGGCCCTGTTCGCTCGTGGCTATAAATCGGATAAAGATATACATTTTCAATTAATTTTTACTCAACAATTTTTCATTCGCGAAAGGCCGAAATCAAGGAGGGGGAGAGACACACTCAGACACTATTTTGTTCAACTCAAACAATTTAATCCAAAGACTATGAAGCGAATTTTTATCAACCGAGTTTTGGCGTTTCTCCTGATCGGGGCGACGCTGACTTACGCCGGCTGCAAGGACTACGACGACGACATCGGGAACGTGCAGACCGAACTGAGCGAGACGGCTGCCGCGCTGCAAGAGCAGCTGGGTGCCTTGCAGACGGCCCTGACCGGAGCTCAGAACGAGGCGGCTGCCGCGACACAGAAAGCCGCAGCAGCCAAGGAAGCCGCCGATGAGGCCGCCGAAACGGCTGCGGCAGCTCAGAAAGCCGTCGCCGATGCCAAGACGGAGGCCATTCGGGAGGCTATTTCTCAATGCCAGTCTCTGATTTCGGACAAGGCCGACCAAAGCGCGCTCGACGAGCTGGCCAGCCAGATCGAGGGTATCGAGAAAAACCTGTCGCAAACGCTGAAGGACTATGCCACGATCGACGACATGCAGAAATTCGAGAAAGCGCTGGAAGTACAGCAGAAAGCGCTGGAGAAGTACGCCGACGAGCTCGGCGACAAGGCTTCCTCGGCCGATCTGACGGCGCTCGATCAGAAACTGTCGGGACTGATCGAAAACATCCGCAAGAGTGCGATCGACCAGGCAACCCTCGAAAAGGCCGTGAAGGACCTGAACGCCGAGATCATGAAAAAAGTGGGAGAACAGCTTTCCTCGCTCAGCGGCGTACTCTCATCCCGGCTGACGAGCGTGACGCTGGTTCCCGGCCTCTATGTCGACGGAATCCCCACGATCGAGTTCCTGTCCGTATCGTACAATGCCCTGACGATCAATCCGGACGGTAGCACGAAGAAAGCCGCGAAAGCCACGATCGTCTCCGACGAGTCGACAACGGCCGATTATCGCCTGAATCCTACCGGAGTACAGAAGGAGGATATCGGAACGCCCTCGTTCGTTTCGACGACGGCCGTGACCCGAGCCGCCGAAACGGGAGAAAATACGCCTGTGAAAGTCGTCGGCCACGACATCGAAAACGGCATCCTGACCGTCAATGCGGCCAAGACCTCAACCGAGTCGCTGAAGCTCGACGGCAACAAGATCTATACCGTCGCGCTGAAAGTGCCCGTAGCGGACGACTGTCTGTTCGAGAACGAGACCGAGGCTTATGTCTACTCCGAATACGTCCGGCTCGAAGAGTCGACCGTAACGCCCGTTATCGCCGCGCAACTCGATAATTCGCAGCAGATTACCGATTTCGATTGCGCTCACGGCGCGCATCATCATTTTTCGGACTACGCTACGATCTACGGTGCGGAACAGGCCGAAAAAATCTCCAAGAGCATCAAGTACAACGAGCCGTTCGACCTGGCCGGCATGGTGACGGGTTGCTACGACGACGGGGCGAACGCCAATGAAATGACCGCAGACAAGCTCGAGGGCTACGGCCTGAAGTTCCGTTTCGAGCTGGCACCCGATGCTTACAAGCTGGGACCCAACCAGACCGATCAGCAGCAATTCGCCCGCATCGACGGAACGACGATCACGTCACAGGTTCCGGGCGGCGAGGCCAACAACCGTGCGGCTATCGACAAGGAGCCCATCGTGCGGGTAACGCTGGTCGACACGACGAACGAGAATCAGATAGTCGACGTGGCCTACTTCAAAATCAAGTGGGTAGAAAATTCCGTCAGCCCCGACCCGATCGAACTGGGCGAGATTAAGACTTACGTCCAGAATCTGAGCTGCTCCGCCATCGAAAACGACTTCCTCTGGAAAGACATGACGCAGTACGTCTATGCTAAGGTGAAGGAAGGCGGCATGTCGAAAGACGAATTCGAAGCTATCTACGAACTGAAAGTCAACGGCGAGGGAACCTTCGGCGAAGGCGACGGCGTAGTTACCGAGCAGACTTCGGACGTATCCGAGGACGCCGTAGCCCTGAAATGGACGCTCGACGCCGAGGCGATCGGCAAGATCGTACCGGCCACGTCGAAAGAGTACAGCATCCTGATCACCTATACCGATCCGAAAGGCGTTGCGGGCGATGTGACCTTCTCGCTGAAGTGCACCGTCAACGTCACTCTGCCGTCGATCAGCGGCTACTACGAGCAGTACTGGATCACGCCGGGAGCGCTGGCTAACGTTTACCCGGTTCAGTACGAGCCGACGATGACTTCGGGGACTACCTGCGTCTACAACTACGATCTGATGCAGCTGTTCACGCCCAACGCCTGCATCGTGAAAGACTTGTTCTCCGCGTGCGGCAAGTGGGACATGCAATTCGCACTGACCCAGCCTCAGACAGGATATGCTCCGGCACTGACCGCCGAACCGGCCGGTACTGCCGACAAAGCCGGCTACACGCTGCTCAAGAACGCGGAAAAAGCCGCAGAGCTGACTTTCGTTGCCGAAGGCGACAACTGGTACGCACCGAGCGTCACGAGCGCAAGCGCCGTCAACCTCTCGCTCCAGAAGAACGACGCGGGCAAAGGACTGGTCGGCAACAAAGCCACGCTGAAGGTATGGGCTGACATCAACGGATACAACAAGATGCAGGTGGCCGAGTTCGACGTGAACATCGTTGCCCCGCTGACGATCAACGCCGAACTGGAGAACGCTTCGTTCGAGGATCATGTGATCGGCGGATCGGAGATCGACTGCTCGAACGCTTTCACGATGACCGATTTCAACGGTTATCTCGTAGCCGAGAACGACATCGTAAATCCGGAAAGCGACAAGCAGAAGTATGCCGCGGAACTTTGGGACTACTATGAAGTCGAAAGCGTCGAATGGGAAACCGACAAGGCTAAGATCGGCATGAAGCGGCAGGGAGGTAACATCGTCGTCGACGACAACCTGACGGCCGACCAAAGTATGCCGCTCACCGAAGCCTATGCCGGAGCCTCGATCACGGCAACGGGCTCCAAGCTCGTATTCACCAACAACAGCGCAGGTGCCGGCGTCGAGCGCTCCTGCAACATCTTCATCCCTGCCACGGTGAAATACGGCTGGGGCGAAACGACCCAATGGGTCAAGATACGCCTGAACCCGGGCAAATAACCGCCACCTGATTCTGTTTACGAAAGAGCGCCTCGAATCTTCGAGGCGCTCTTTTTTTCTATTCCGACGACAGCCGGCGTTCCCCCGCGCCTCACGGAACCGACCGGCTCCGTCGGGCGATTCGTTTCGTCCGAATACAGCGGTATGTCCGACGGGCGCACTCGTTCCGATCTCCTCCATCAAAGCATGCCCCGGGCAGGAAAGAACCGTCGCCCCGCCTAAAAAGCATCCGATCCCCTCCGCAACCGGCCCGAGACGGGTATCGCGATAAAGACGGAACGGACACCCGGAAACGCCCCCGCAAGCGAAAAAGCATCCGGGTTCCCTCCCTCTTGTCCGATTCCGCGAACCGACCCGCCGAGAATCATCCCGGCGAGGCAGACCAGAAACGGCTCTATCCATGACCGGAAAAGCGAGAACCGAGTTCTTGCCGTCCCGCTGAAGCGTAAAAACACTTGACGGAGCGATGCGACCAGCTTATGATCGCACCGGAATCCGTGCAACCGGCTCCGGCAAACTACTTTTTCTCCGGAACCCAGCAGTTCAGATGATTGCCGGGCGTCACGACGACGAACTTGCAGAAACCGTTCGGATCGTCGCCCGTATCGAACACGAAGCGCCGCTCTCCCGCTTTCACGCGGCCGGCTTTCGTCCACTGGTCGCACTGTCCGTTTTTGAAATCGTTGGTCCTCGAAACGTAAACGGTAGCCGGCGCCCGGTCGTCGAGACTTTCCCACGTCAGCTCGATCGTCCGGTTGCCGCGCACGGCCTCGAGAGCGCAGATATCGGCTTCCCCGATGAAAGGCGCTCCGTCCTGTTCCCACAACACCTCCTGAGGCACGTCGAAATCCAAAAAGCGAGCGAGCGACGGAGCGATGTCGACGATCGACAGCCATGGTTCGGCGAAGCGGGCGTTTCCCCGAACGTTCGTCGCGATCCACGAGGTCCGCTCGCGCGCGGACTGTCCGCCGTGATGATGACCGTCGTCGCCCCGGCCGTGGTCGGTCGTCACGACGACCATCCACTCCTCGTCGAAATATTTCTCGCGGTATTCGACCGCTTCCCAAATGCGTTCGATCTGACGGTCGGCCTTCGTCACATATTCGTCGAAATAATCGCCGTTGCCGTAGATATGCCCGGCATCGTCGGTATACCACAGATAGACCCAGCTCAGGTCCGGCGCCTGCTCGCGGATACCGGCCGCCGCAGCCCTCGACACCGTATCGTCGATGCGATAGACTTGCAGATCGTCCTTCTCCTTGGGATAGTTCTTCTGGTCGAGATCGAAACCGTCGACGACATAGTCGATCCTCAGGTCTCCCGTCTCGGGCAACCCTTCGCCGAGCAACACGGTGCGGTTGTCGGTCCAGCTCGAATAGAGAGCCGTCGTCACGTCCCGCTTCTGCTCCTTGGCGATCCGGAAAATCGACCAGTAGCTGTAATCGGGCTTCGGAGAATTGTCCCATACGTTGTGTTTGTTGGCCCATGCGGAGGTCAGGATGCAGTTGTACCCGACAGCCGAAATGGTCGGCGTTTCGCAGTACGTACCGGCAATCCCGCCGCAGTAGGCCCTCGAATAGCCGCCCTCGGCCGCGATCCGGCCGATTGCAGGCGGTTTCAGCCGCTCGATCATATCGGCCGGAACACCGTCCACGATGATAAATACCGCCTTTTTCGCCTTCGCCCCGTATCCGCCCCAAGGGAGCAGCAGCAGGATCGACAGAATGATCAGGATGTGTTTGCGATTCATGCTTTCCTCGTTTAAATCGTTCAATGGAAGCCCAAATTAACGATTTTTTTCGGATTCATCCTTTGCTTCGCAGGAAAAACCGAGCACGCGCCGGTCTTTTCCCTCTTAACATTCTTTTTACGTGAAGCCCGGTTCGTAACTTAAACTTCACGGTTTGGTCTCGGTACGTTAACCAGCCGTACCGCAGGGACCGGTAACTTTGCGGCATCGAAAACCAATACGCCTCTATCAACTCATGACCCGACTGACATCGTTCTTTTTCATGCTGAGCATGCTTTCCTTTCCGGCACGGGCCGACGCCCAAGCCGCTTCGGCCGTCGTGCACGGCACCGTTGTCGATGTATCGAGCGCCCCGATCGTCGGAGCGACGGTCGCCATCGAAGGAACGACGCTCGGAGCGATCACCGACTCCGAAGGCAAATTTCTGATTCTCGGCGCCGAACCCGGAACGGCCGTTGTCACGGTGTCGTTCATCGGCTACAAACGATTCCGCAGCGAACCGCTCGAACTGCGCAGGGACGAATCTTGCGAGTTGAGCGTAACGCTCGAGCCCGAATCGTCGCAGCTCGACGGAGCCGTGGTCGTCGCGACGCGCAAGGTCGACAGCGACGCGGGACTGATCGCGCAGATGCGATCGGCCCGCTACGTCGCCAGCGGCATATCGGCCCAGACGATCGCCCGCACTCAGGACAAGGACGCTTCGGAAGTAATCCGCCGCGTCCCGGGCATTTCGGTCATCGACGACAAGTTCGTCATCGTCCGCGGACTGGCCCAACGCTACAACAACGTATGGATCAACGGGGCGGCCGTGCCGAGCTCCGAAGCCGACACGCGCGCGTTCTCGTTCGACGTCCTGCCCAGTTCGCAGATCGACAACCTGCTAATCGTCAAGTCGCCCGCACCGGAACTGCCGGCCGACTTCTCGGGCGGTTTCATCCGAATCCGTACGAAAGTCGTACCCGAGGAAAACTCGCTGACGATCAGCTACGGCACAGGATTCAACAGCGTCACGCACTCGAACGATTTCCGCTATGCCCCGGGCAGCGCAACCGACTGGCTCGGCTTCGACAACGGCATGCGCTCGCTGAAAAACGTTCCGCATCGCGTGGACAACGACGACGTCACGACGGTCGACCGCGTGACCCGCACCGGTTTCAACAACGACTGGAGAGTGCTGAGCCGCCGCCCGACAATCGACCAGAAACTGAACATAGCGCTGAACCGTCGCTTCGTGACCGCCCGCCGCGACGCGGTCGGGCTGGTCGCGGCATTGAACTACTCGAACACGAACAAAAGCCTGCTGCGCATGGAAAACTCGCAGTTCGGCATCTACAACTACACCGAAGACGAACCTCTGTACAACTTCAAATACACCGACAACCAATACACGAACGACGTGAAGCTCGGCGCTATGCTGAATCTCTCTTACGTTCCGGCAGCCGACAAGCGCTCGTGCGTAAGCCGTTACGAATTCCGCAACATATTCAACCAATTGGGACGCAACCGTTTCACCGACCGCGAAGGATGGCGCAACGTCAGCGGATATTACGAGCAGCAGCAGGACGAATACTTGTACGTGAGCCGTAGCGCCTACACGGGCCAGTTCGCAGGCAGTCACGACTGGATCCGCAGCGGCGCGAAGTTCGACTGGAACGCAGCCTACTCCTACTCGAACCGCCGCCAGCCCGACCGCCGGATCGTCGAGCGCGAGAAAAATCCCGAAAACGGCATTTACGAATACTCGATCGATCAGGGCAGCGTATCGCGCTACTTTACCTCGCTCGACGAGCACGTCGTTTCGGCCGGAGCGAACCTGAGCCTGCCGCTCTTTCCCGACGGGATGCTCCGCCCCGAGTTACGCACCGGACTATACGGCGAATACAAAACGCGCCGCTACGCTACCCGCAACTTCCTCTACAAGTGGAATGCCTATCAGAACAAGCTGCCCGCCGGTTTCGGCTCGCTGCCCGCCGAGCAGATCTTCGCACCGGAAAATCTGGGCGCACCCGACAAGCTGCACGTTCAGGACGAAACGCACAACACGGACGACTACTCGGCCCACAGCGACGTGCTGGCCGCCTACGCGGCGCTGAACATGTCGCTCGGGCGCTTCAACGTCTACGCCGGCGTCCGTTTCGAAAGCTACCGCTCTTCGCTCGAAAGCTATCCGTCGGAAACCAATTTCCGGACCCGGACGAACACCTACCGATACAACAACGCGCTGCCGTCGCTCAACGCCACGTATAACCTGACGCCCCGGATGCTCGTCCGGCTGGCATACGGCATGAGCGTCAACCGGCAGGAGTTCCGCGAGCTGTCGCCGTCGACTTACTACGATTTCGACATGTTCAGCACGATTACCGGCAATCCGGACCTCCGGCAGGCCGTCGTGCAGAACGTCGACCTGCGCTACGAACTCTATCCGGCCGCCGGCGAAACGATTTCGGTCGCCGTCTTCTACAAGCATTTCAAGAATCCGATCGAATGGAACTATGTCGATGCCGGCGGCTCCTACCAGTTTTCGTTCGAGAACGCCCGCTCGGCCCGCAACTACGGCGTCGAGATCGATCTCAGGAAAAGCCTTGCGTTCATCGGCATGAACAATTTCATGCTGACGTTGAACGCCGCTTGGATCGAAAGCAAGGTTCTGTTCGGCGAGCAAAGCCGCGAACACGACCGGCCGATGCAGGGACAGTCGCCCTATCTGGTCAACGCCGGACTGTTTTACCAGAACGGCCGGATCGGCTTCGCGGCCGGCATTCTCTACAACCGCATCGGCAAACGAATCGTCGGCATCGGCCGGGTCAGCACGAGCGGAGGCGACACGTTCAACAGCAATATCCCGGACATGTACGAGATGCCGCGCAACTCGCTCGATCTGACGGTCGGCCAACGCCTCTGCAAATGGCTCGAAGCGAAGGCCGCCGCGCGCGACCTGCTCGGCGACGCGGTCCGCTTCATGCAGTTTCCGCGCTTCAGGGACTCGGAGGGCGTCGTGCACGAACGCTCCCAAACAACCAAGCGCTATTATCCGGGCCGCAGCTTCTCGCTGTCGCTGACGGCCACGTTCTGACCCTCGCGGCATACGAAAAACGAGTAAATCTCACGTCTTCGGAAACACCATTCATTCCTTAACTATCTACACGATGAAAAAACAGATGATTCTGGCCATGATGGCCTCGGTCGCCATACTGGCGGCCTGTTCGGACGATGACAACGGCAGCGGAAATCCCGGTCCCGGTCCGGCCCCCTCGGGCGTCTACGAAACGGGGCTCGTATTCGGCGAAAAGGAAGGATCGGACTCGGTTTACTACATAGGCAACGGCGACAAGCACTTTCCCGCACCGAAAGGCGACTACGTGCTGAACGCCTCGCGCAAGTACAAACTGCGCGGCTGGGTTTACATCGAGGACGGATCGACGATCACGATTCCGGCCGGTACCGTCATCCGGGGCGACAAGCAGACTCAGGCAGCGCTGATTATCGAGCGGGGCGGCCAGATCTTCGCCCGGGGGACCGCTTCCAAGCCGATCGTCTTCACGTCGGAAGAGGCTCCCGGCAACCGTCGGCCGGGCGACTGGGGCGGACTGATCCTCTGCGGCCGCGCCAGCAACAATAAGGGCGAGCAGCAGATCGAGGGCGGTCCCCGCTCGTATCACGGCGGAGGCAGCAACCCGGTCGACACCGACAACTCGGGCGTGCTGAGCTACGTGCGCGTCGAGTTCGCCGGCTTCCCGTTCCAAACCGACAAGGAGATCAACGGCATCACGTTCGGCTCGGTCGGCAGCGGAACGACGGTCGACCACCTGCAAGTATCCTACTCGAACGACGACTCGTTCGAATGGTTCGGCGGCTCGGTCGGTTGCAAATACCTGGTAGCTTATCACGGTTGGGACGACGATTTCGACACCGACAACGGCTTCTCGGGCAACTTGCAGTTTTTGCTCGGCGTGCGCGATCCGCGCATCGCGGATAAATCGCTGTCGAACGGCTTCGAGTCGGACAACAACTCCGACGGTTCGGACGAGGAGCCTTACACGACGGCCCGTTTCTGCAACGTGACGCTGATCGGCCCGATGGGTCAGGACGCCGCATTCTATAACCAGTCGGCTTCGACCGAAAATCCCGGAGCCTACATCAACGCGGGCGAAATGTTCCCGAACAACGGCTCGGGCCTCGGCCAGTTTCAGGCAGGCGTGCAAATCCGGCGCAACTCGCGCATCAGTCTATACAATTCGATCGTAACGGGATGGCCCGTCGCGCTGATGATCGAAAAGGACAAGGGCGATTCGCCCGCGGCGGCCACAGCAGGCCTGTTCGAAATCAGTAACGTCCACTTCTCGGGGTACGACAAAGCACTCGAATCGTTCGACAACACGGCAATCGATCCGGTCGTCGGGATTCTTTCGTCCGACCAAAACAAGACATGGCTCAAGGGGAACGGCTTCACGGACGGCATCTTGCTCCGGGAAAGCTATGCCAACAAGTTCTACGACGCGATCGACGGCGTGGGACTGGCGCAACCCGTCAGCACGCGCTCGGGCTTCGATCCCCGGCCAGGCGCCGGCAGCGCTGCCGTGAACGCTTCGTACACGGTTCCTTCAGGCTTCGACGCCTCGGGCAACGGTTTCGCCGGCGCCTTCGGAACCGGAGAGAACTGGATGGACGGATGGACCAACTTCGATCCGCAGAACACGGTATACTGATCACCGTCGGCCGCTCGAAGGCCGCTCATAGGTAAACCGCATAGCGGCCGATGGCCGTTATGCGGTTTACCGTTCCGGAAAGAATCGGGAAAGCGGCCGAACATCTCTATTCCCGATACGGAAGTACGATCCGATTCGCAGGATATCAACTCGGAGAGCCTTTGCCCGGTTACGACGGCAACGTCTCGTCCGGACACACGAAGCCCCGTGCCGCTCGAGGTTCCAGAGCTCGGATGAGAGAAGTCCGGACCCTCGGTGAATGTGTGCGCACGGGGCTCGTATGGCCAAATTCCGCAGACGAACGCGCCGCCATCGGGAATCCCTACGGAACAGTCTATTCAATAATCGAGCCTTTCTGCTCTCGGCATTCCGATTTTTTATCGCGCGGGCAGACGAGGCCCTATCACCCGCCTCCAGCCGCGCCTTCGGGACGCAAACTCTCGTCTCGGAAATTGCCGAACAATCGGGTCGCCGGCCGGGCGCTCCCTCCCCCGCACTACATCGCCAAAGCCGTCCGGTACGCCGTGCCATCGACAGGATAGCCCCGATTCCGTCATCCGCGACCGCGCCTTCGCAGACCGGCTTCGGATCGAGCCGGCACAGTAAACCTCTCGGGTTCCTGCCGCATCTGTCCGCGCGGCAGAAAACCGAATCCGGGACATCGGGCCGGCCGGTGGGCGAAACCGGTCCGGCCAAACGCCTATTTTCCTCGACAGCCCGAACTACCCCGCTCCGACGCGCAACCTCTCCCCCGAGACTTTTCCTCCCATGCGTCCCGCGTCCTCGAATACGCAGTCGACAGCCGATGCGGCAGACCGTTGACGCCGGACAATAAATGACCCGGACTTGCCTTGCCCGTTCCCAAGATCGTCAACAAATCGATCGCTCAACCTGTCATAAATCTTAAGAACGAACGAGGCAAGCCCGGGTCATTCTGCATGACAACATACCCGGCGGCAGTCCGCCCGAATTATCCGAGATAGGACTTGAGCAGCTTGCTCCGCGTACTGTGACGCAGCCGGCGGATCGCCTTTTCCTTGATCTGACGTACCCGCTCGCGGGTAAGGCCGAACTTCTCGCCGATCTCCTCGAGCGTCATCTCGGAACATCCGATTCCGAAAAAGTATTTGATGATATCCCGCTCGCGGTCGGTCAGCGTCGACAGGGCGCGCTCGACTTCCGTGCCGAGCGACTCGTTGATCAGTCCCCGGTCGGCGATCGGCGAATCGCTGTTGACCAGCACGTCGAGCAGACTGTTGTCCTCCCCGTCCGAGAAAGGCGCGTCAACCGAGACGTGACGGCCCGATACGCGCAGCGTGTCGGTCACTTTCTCCTTCGGCAGATCGAGCTCGTCGGCCAGTTCCTCGGGCGAGGGTGTGCGTTCGTGCTCCTGCTCGAAACGGGCGAAGGCCTTGTTGATTTTGTTCAGCGACCCCACCTGGTTCAGCGGCAACCGCACGATCCGGCTCTGTTCGGCCAGCGCCTGAAGGATCGACTGGCGTATCCACCATACGGCGTACGAAATGAACTTGAATCCCCTCGTCTCGTCGAACTTCTCGGCGGCCTTGATCAGCCCGAGATTTCCCTCGTTGATCAGATCGGGCAACGACAAGCCTTGGTTCTGATACTGTTTCGCAACAGAAACGACGAACCGCAGGTTGGCGCGTGTCAGTTTTTCGAGCGCTTCCTTGTCGCCCTTCTTGATCCGCTGCGCCAGATCGACCTCTTCCTCCACGGTGATCAAATCCTCCTTACCGATCTCCTGCAGATACTTGTCCAGCGACGCGCTCTCGCGATTGGTAATGGATTTGGTGATTTTTAATTGTCTCATGTTATCCCTTTCGTTGTTACGTGTCTTCCGCCTTCGAGAGGAAAGATTGTCCGGCCTCCTTATTCCGGAGGCCGGACAACCCCTCGCAGGGCAATCACCGGGGATGACTTCGGCCGCTTACTTGACGGTAGGCGAGTAGGCCACCACACGACCGTCGGGATATACGCCCTCGATATATTCGATCTTCGACGTGATCCGGTTCAGATCGCCGATCGAGCGAACGGGACGATCGTTGATGTTCGTGATGATATAGCCTTTGCGAATCCGCGCGCTTTCGAGTATGCCGCCCGGCTCGATACCTACCACTTGCACGCCTCCGCCGATCTTCAGCGCCTTCTTGGTCCGCTCGGACACCTCGGCGAACTGACCTCCCAGCGCGTCGTATGCCGAAACGATATCCTTGGTGATTACCTCGGTGTTGCCTGCCTTATTACGCAGGACGACCTCGATTTGTTTCACGTCCGAGCCTTTTTTTACTCCGACCGTCACCTTATCGTTAGGCCGATGCTTGGCGATCTCCTCGGAAAGCTGGGCCGAACCGTCTATCTTGATGCCGTTGATCTCGACGATCACGTCGCCCGAGCGAATGCCGGCCGCATGGGCCGCCCCTTCCGGATCGACTTCGGCGACATAGATTCCGCCCGGCTCCTGAATGCCGGTTTTCTTACCCTCCTCCGTCTCGAGGAACTCTTCGGTCAGCGGAATATACTGAATGCCGAGCATCGCGCGCTGCACGACTCCGTGCTCCTTCAGGTCGACGACCACTTTCTTGACGATCGACGTCGGAACGGCGAACGCATAGCCGATGTAAGTGCCGCTGCGCGACTGGATCAGCGTATTGATGCCTACCAGCTCACCTTTCGTGTTGACCAGCGCGCCGCCGCTGTTGCCCGGATTGACCGCTGCGTCGGTTTGGATGAACGACTCGAGGCTGAACTGGCTCGGCAGCGCCTTCAGGCTACGGCCTTTGGCGCTCACGATGCCGGCCGTAATCGTGCTGCGCAGGTCGAACGGGCTGCCGATGGCGAGCACCCACTCGCCCAGACGCAGGTCGTCCGAATTGCCCATCGGGATCGTAGGCAGGTCCGTCGCGTCGATCTTAATGAGCGCCACGTCGGTCGTCGGGTCGGTCCCGATCACCTTCGCGTCGAACGAACGGTTGTCGTTCAGCGTTACGCGCAGTTTCGTGGCGTTTTCCACGACATGGTTATTCGTGACGATATACCCGTCGGGGCTGATGATCACGCCCGACCCGCCGCTCTTACGCTCGCGCGGCTGCTGGGGCTGCTGCTGATACCCTCGGGGCATGCCGAAGAATTCGAAGAATTGCTCGAATCCGCCTCCCCCGCTGTAATAGTCGTTCTCGACCTCCTGCGTATTGACGATATTGACGACGCCTTTCACCGCATTCTCGGCGGCATACGTCAGATCGGGATAGCTCCCCGGCTCGTAAGAAGTGAAATGCGTACCCACGTTCGAAGCGAACTCGGTCGAAGGAGCGGCATAGGCCTCGCCCTTCTCGGTCGCCCGGGCCACGCTGTAGGCAGTCGCTGCGCCGGCGGCCATCGAGGCGGCCAGCATGCCTGCAAATAACAGAACCTTTCTCATAGAAATAAGTGTTAAAATTATTAAAATAAAAAAGGTAAAATCAATTCATTTCGGTTCGAATTTTCGTTTTCCGGCAGGCGGCTTTCCCGTTTCGACATACGTTCGGGCCAGCCGCCCCCGTCTTTTTTCCGGCCCGCAGAATCCATACCAGACTCGGCAAGGAAAATTTCCGGGACACAATACAAACTCCGAAAGAGCCGCCCGTATTGTGTATCATCTCGTTTTTTTACCGTTTTCAGCCCCCGCCCTCCGTGACAGAAAACTGCTTCCGGTCTTGTGAGGCAATACCGAGCCGCCCAAGAAAATGTCCGGACTCCCCCCGCCACAATGACGGCAGCGACGGTCCTAACCTAATAAATTAAAGGAGCGGCCTCCCGGAAAGAGCGCGGCGCCCGCATCGGGCCGTCTGAACCGATCCGGCCGAACGGGCGACGACAAGAGCCGCCCCTGCTCGGGAACGGCTCCTGATCATGCGTTTCTATGGCCGTAGGCTATTTCAGCCCGAACTCCTTGCGGATCGCGTCGACGGCGTCGAGCTTCTCCCAGCCGAAGAACTCGATCTCCTTCTGCACCGGCTTGCCGCCCTCGTAAACGGTCTCCACCTTTTTATAAGGACGGTTGCCAAAATGGCCGTACGAGGCCGTAGCCTCGAAAATCGGATTACGCAGACCGAACCGCTCGACGATCTTGGCCGGGCGCAGGTCGAACAGCTTCGCTACGCGGCTCGCGATCTCGCCGTCGGAGAGCCCCAGCTTGCCCGTACCGCGCGTTTCGACGTACACGCTCAGCGGCTCGGCGATCCCGATCGCATAGGCCAGCTGAACGAGCACCTCGTCGGCGACGCCGGCAGCGACCATGTTTTTGGCGATATGCCGCGCCGCATAGGCCGCGCTGCGGTCGACCTTCGAACTGTCCTTGCCCGAGAAGGCCCCGCCGCCGTGCGCGCCCCGGCCGCCGTAGCTGTCGACGATGATCTTGCGGCCCGTCACGCCCGTATCGCCGTGAGGCCCCCCGATCACGAACTTGCCGGTCGGGTTCACGTGCAGGATGTAGTCGTCGCCGATCAGCTCCGCGAGCTGGTCTCCGGCACGCTCCAGACGCGCCTTGACGCGCGGGATCAGGATGGTTCGCACGTCCTCGCGGATCTTGTCGCACATGGCCTTCTCCGCCGCCTTCTCGCCTCCGGCCTGCTCCGGCGTGACGAACTCGTCGTGTTGCGTCGAAACGACGATCGTATGCACGCGCTTCGGACGATTGTCATCGCCGTACTCGATCGTCACCTGGCTTTTCGAGTCGGGCCGCAGATAGGTCATCACCCGACCCTCGCGCCGAATAGCGGCCAGTTCTTTCATCAGCACATGCGAGAGAATCAGCGAAGCCGGCATCAGCTCACGGGTCTCGGAGCAGGCGTACCCGAACATGATGCCCTGATCGCCGGCTCCCTGCAGCTCCTCGCTCTCTCGCACGACGCCCTGATTGATGTCGGGCGACTGCTCGTGAATGGCCGACAGCACGCCGCACGAGCTGCCGTCGAACTTGTAGTCGCTTTTCGTGTAGCCGATCCGATTGATCACGCGCCGGGCTACCTCCTGTACGTCGACATAGGCCTCCGAGCGCACCTCGCCCGCCACGACGACCAGTCCCGTCGTACAGAGCGTTTCGCAGGCTACTTTCGAATGATTGTCATGACGAAGAAACTCGTCGAGAATCGCATCGGAAATCTGGTCCGATACCTTGTCGGGATGTCCCTCGGACACCGACTCGGACGTAAACAAAAATCCCATTTTTTAAAATTTTAGCGTATGACTTTAAACAATGGGAAAAACTCAGCTGTCGGATAGGAGAAATACTGTTTTTAGCATTTTTTTCCGTGGTTGCAAGCGGCCAAATCTTTCCACAAACGGTCCGGCGCATGCCGTCCCGAGCCGCAAAGATAGCATATTTTCGGAAGAATGGCATCCGAAACTCGAAATATCTGTCTTATCCGAAAAAGCGGCGCATTCTCAGAACGGATAGCCCACGCCGAAATTGAGCGTCGTATTCTTCAGCCGGAAATGCTGAATCCAGCGCTCCCCGGCCGGTTCGTTCGGATTGTGGAGCTTGATGCCCCAGTCGAGACGGAAGACGAAGAAGCCGAAATCGAAGCGCGCGCCGAGACCGGTATTGAATCCGAGCTGCTTGTAGAACCGGTCGATTTTGAACCGGGTCTCTTCCGTGCCGCCCTGATTCATGAACCAGATGTTGCCCAGATCGAAGAACAGCGCACCCTGCAGAATGCCCCAAACCGGGAAACGGGCCTCGAGGTTGGTCTCGAGCTTGAAATTGGCCAGCTGGCTCGGATAGTCCGAGAAGTCGCGCTTCGGGTCGCCGCCGGGACCGAGCGTGCGGGCCAGCCAGCCGCGCATGCTGTTGCTGCCGCCGCAATAGAACAGCCGTTCGAACGGGATCGAGCTCGAATTGCCGTAGGCGTAGCCCCATCCGCCGTAGAACCGGTATACGATGCTTACCTTGGGAGCCAGTACGAATTTCTTGGCGATGTTCGCGTCGATACGGAAATACTGGGCGTATCGGATGCCGAACAGGCGATGGTAGGGCTCGCCGTCCGCGAGCCTCTCTTTCGAGCCGAACAGCCGGCTCAGACCGTCGATCAGGTTGCCGTTCGTCTCGAAGTTGAAGCGCATCATCAGCGAGCTCCGGTCGACGCGACGGCTCTGATTGTTGAAAATATACGATCCGGAGAGCCCGGCGATCAGCTGCGAGGTGTAGCTGTTGCGCAGATAGGGGTTTTTCAGGCTGTTCAAAAAGGCCGAGTCGACCTGACGGAGTTTCACGACGCTGATGTCGGCCGGACGCAGCACGAACGAGCTGTTGCGCCCCTTGCCCCACGAATAGCCCCAGACGGCGCTGGCCAACGCCCGATGATAATAGGGGCGGCGCTGCACGCTGTACGAAACCTCGACTTTCGTACGCGGATCGACAGCCCGGTTATAGCGATTCACCCGCAGCGGAGTAATCAGGCGCGGGAACGAGAAGGAGGTCGTGACGCCCAGCTCGAACGAGTTGCGCTTGGTTTTCACGCGCGTGAATTCATACCCGCCGCGCACGCTTACGTCGAACAGCTCCACGCCTCGGAACAGATTGCGGTTCTGGTAGCCGAGCGTCGCGGTCAGCCCGAAGTAGTCCGACGAGGTGGTTCCCTCCAGCTCGACCGAGTAGCTTTGCCTCAGCGCAGGCGTGCAGAGGATGTTGCAGTCGAGATACCGTTCCGAGGAATAGGCGACGGCCGAAGTGTCGGTCGCGGCGCCGGGGCCGCCGATATAAGTGACCGGACTGTCCCGGCCGGCCGAGTCGGACGCTTCCGAAAAGAGCACGCTGGCGCTTTTGTAGTATCCCAGCCGCATGATATTCTCATAAGTTCTCTTGACGTCGCTCTCGTTGTACAGCGCATTCGGATAAAGATTCACGGTACGGCGGAGAATCGAGGAGCGGACTTTCGGACGGGCGTCGTAAACGATTTTCAATCCCCTGTAGAGAGTCGTGTCGAGCCGCGAATTGTACAGGCTGTCGCTCACCGCCTTCGCCGGGTCGTATCCCGGAAAGACATAGATATCGCGCAGGCGGTACACTCGATTCTCCTCAACGATCGGCTCCCCCTCGGGCGTATAGCCTGCCATATAGGGCTTGACGACCATCGTCAGGTCGATCGTGCGGTCGCCGGCGGTCGAATCGGCGACATACTCGATGTTGTTGATCGAGAAGTTGTAGTATCCCCGGTTCTTCAGGAACGACGCGATGCGCGACCGTTCGTCGTTGAGCACGTTGCCGTCGAAAATGCCGCCGGTACGGAGCAGCGAGGAAGCCGTATCACTCAGGACGACCGGCCGCAGCGACCGGTCGCGGAAGCGATAGCCGATCTTTCCGATCCGGTACGGATCGCCCTGACGGGCGAAGTAGGTGACGCGGGCCCGCTTGCCGGCCGTGTCGACACGGAACCATGCCTCGGACTGCAGAAAACCCTTGCCGTCCATGTAGATCTTCATCGCCTGAGAGGAACGGGCCGTCAGCGACGAGTCGAGCAGTACGGGCGCTTTCCCGATCTTGCGCTTGAAGCGGTTCCACCATGTGTTCTTCCGTTTCGGGTTGGAGGAGTTATACGCCCAAAGGTAAAAGTTCGTTCCCAACAGGCGTTGCGTGGGATGCTGACGAACGAACTCCTCCAGATCGGCCTTCGTGACGCGTTCCTGCTTGGAAAGCTCGCGGTTGCGCTCGATCCGGATGTCGTTGCGGGTCAACAGGTAACTCCCCTGCGGGACATGCTTCGTCACGCTGCATGCCCCCGCGAGCCAGCAGCATGCGACCGCCGCGGCGAACCTCGCGCATCGCCTCGCTCCCCGATATATTCTCCCCTGTGGTTCCGGCACGCCTTTCTTCCTCCGATTTATTTCGCCAGCTTGAACCTGATCCGCAACACGCCGTCGGCCCAGTCGCTCGAAACGATCGCCACGGGCGGAATCTCGCTCGTGTTGCTTACGTGTTTTCCGATGCAGGGACAGCTGTCGAAAGAACCGATATGGACGATCCGGACTTCGGTCGCCCCTTCGGGCAGCCGCGACAGGTCGTAACGCTTCCGCGCCTCATCGACCGGAACGATTTCGGCACGCACGTCCGCGCCCGAGGCGATCTGTTCGTTGACCGTCCGCTCGATTCGTTCCAGTTCGTCGGGCGTCAGGCCGCGCTCGCAGCGAAAGTCGCATTTCGACTTCTTCCTTTCGATATGGGTCGTGAACGCGCGCCCGCAGCCGAGCATGCGGACGACCGCTCCGCCGATCAGGTGCTCGGCCGTATGCATGGGCGGATACTCCTCCTTGTTATGGACGCTCGCCTTGGACTCTTCCATCGTATCGCTTCATTTTGACAAAACCGCGTCTCGCCGTCCCCTGCCCGATACGGCGTACGATTCCGGCGCAAAGATAAGACTTTGCGCCGGGAACGGCTCCCCTGAAAAATCATTTCCAGTTCCGGAACCCTTCCGACCGCCTATGCCAGACGGAACTTGACGAATTCGCCTTCGAGGCAGAACGCACCCTCGCCCGGAGTAAACTTGATCAGACAATAATTCGCATCGGACGGCCCGCCGGGGAAATGCGCCTCCAACCACGGCTGCCACATGTCGCGCAGCGTCTCGGGATCGGTCACCACCTCGGCGTGTCCGATCAGGGAAACGCTGTCGTCTCGATCGTAGAACGAGGCTCCCGTCCGCATATTGCGCCGGATGTGAGCGACTTTCTCCGAATCGATTCCCGTAGCGAACCATATCGTCAGCGCATCGTCCGTCCGGAGCGTCTTTACCGGAACGGGACGCGGGAACCCCTCTCCGTTGACCGTAGCGAACGTAACGGCCTGGCAACGTTTCAGCAATTCGCTGGCTTTCTGAATGATCCTTTCCATAAGCAATCTCGTTTTGTCGGTTTGCGGTCCGCCGCAGGTCCGTCCGTCGCAGACCGGCCGGGAAACGCCCGCTGCAGCGGGCAGCCGGACCCTATTGGTTGAAAAAGCCCTGCTTTTTCAGCATGTCGAAGTACTTGCGCGAGAACAGCCGGTTATCCTCGGCCGTGTACCGCCGCTCCGTGAAGATGCGGGCCAGATTGGGCAGTCCGTTCGCGCGAAGCAATTCGGCCGTCTCGGGCGAGGCTTCCCGCTCCGCCCAGATACGGTCGATCGTCTCGGGCGTATAATCCTCGTACCGTTCGCGGTGGACAACCCCTTCCAGAGGCAACCGGTCCGTCAGCGGAGGCATCTCCTCGGGCCAGCCCAACGTCACGGTCGTCACGGGCAGCACGCCTTCGGGCAGGCGCAGCACCTCGGCGATCCGGTCGGCATTGTAGATCGTCGTGCCCAGAAAGCAAACGCCCAACCCTTCCGACTCGGCGGCCAAACAAATGTTCTGCGCCGCCAGCATCGCGTCGATCGCTCCGCTCAGGAACCAGACGAAATTGTCATAGCCGGGCTCGGCTCCTCTCTGACGGCACCAAAGCGAGAAACGGCGCACATCGACGCAGAAGGTCAGCACGACCGGCGCGCCGGTCACCATCGGCTGACCGAAGTGGCAAGGCGACAACTCCTGCCGAATCGCCGGATCGGTCGTCACGACGATGCTGTACACCTGCATATTACCCGTATTCGAGGCTCGGACTCCGGCCTCGAGAATCCGCTCCAGCAGCCGCTCGTCGACCGGGTCGGACTTATAACTTCGCACCGAGCGGTGCCGGAAAATCGTTTCGATCATGTTTTTCGTGATTTATGGCCCTTCCGCCGCATTGCGAACGCACGACGGACGCCTTTTACAAATATCCGTTATTTTTTCCAAAGCAGGAAGGCTTTCTCCGAAAAATTGCCATATTTGCAGTAAGCGCGGCGCTTATCGGCCGGGCACGAGACGCATGGGAAGGAAATTCAGCAAATATCACGGAGCCGGAAACGACTTCGTCATGATCGACGGCCGCACGGAGCCTTTCGACGCCACGCCCGAGCGGGTGGCCGCCTTGTGCCGGCGCCGAACCGGCATCGGAGCCGACGGCCTGATGATCCTCGAGAGCGACCCGGCGGAGGAATTCCGCATGCGCTATTTCAACGCCGACGGCGGCGAAGCGACCATGTGCGGGAACGGCGGCCGGTGCATCGCGCTGTTCGCCCACCATCTGGGCATCGGCGGAATGCGGAAGCGCTTCATCGGCGTAGACGGCCCCCATACGGCCGAACTGCTGCGGGTCGAGGGTCCCGAGGGCGAGATACGCCTCGGGATGATCGACGTGCGGCGAGTGGAGGTGCACCCCGAATATCTGTTTCTCGACACCGGCTCGCCGCATTACGTCGAGTTCGTCGAGAGCGTCCGGGGAGTCGACGTCGCAGGGCGCGGCGCGGCGATACGCCACAGCGCCGCCTTCGCCGCCCGCGGAGGTACGAACGTCAACTTCGTCGAGATCGTTTCCGACGGCCATATCCGCATAAGGACTTTCGAGCGGGGCGTCGAGGCCGAGACGCTCGCCTGCGGAACGGGAGCGACCGCCTCGGCTATCGCTGCGGCCGTACGCACGGGCAGCCCGTGCCGGGATTACCGGGTCGACGTCGAGGGAGGCACGCTCCGCGTCGCGTTCGAACCGGACGGAAAGGGAGGCTTCACGCGGATCGAGCTGACCGGCCCGGCCCGGAAAGTGTTCGAAGGCGAGTTCGCGAACGATTTTCGGCGCGACGGAGAGCCGGAATTCCAAAAAAAATCCTAACATGGCACGAGGAGGCCGAAGCGGCCCGCAAATTGTGCAGAATCCAATACAGAACAATCGTTAACTTCATCACGTTTTCTCGCATCATGAAATCGAATCGGGGTTTCCGGCACAAAGCCAGCGACGGCGGGTCGGAGGATTTGTTAAGGCGGGCGGCCAAGCTCAGCCCGATCAAGAAAAGCGGAAAGGACAAGCGGACCATTTACAGCCAGATGGACGACGACGAGGCGGATGCCGAGTTGCTGGCGCTTCGCAAGCAAGAATCGGTACTCGACTACTTCGACGACGAGCAGGAAAGGTAGAGCCGGCATCTTCCGGACCATGCGCCCCAACTCTCCGGACGGCAAGCGGACCTTGCCGACAGCCGGAACCGCCGCTTGCCGTCCGAAGCGTCTCCCGCGCGGATCGTCCCGGAAGTGGAACGGCCCTTCGGGCAGACGGATAGCCGCATGCGCCGACGTCGGGCTTTCGATCCGCTGCGGAGTCCGCCGCGAACACCGGATCGGTTTGCCCGGACACAGGGCGCCCTCCGGAACTTCGCCGGACCGGACAGAGGGACGGCTCTGCAAGGTCCCCGCCCCCCTGCCTCCCGACAAGCCCCGGACCGGCACAGCCTTTCCGCTTGACCGTGTCCCCGGCGTGTATTATCTTTGCCTTTCGAACAGGGAAAGCGTCCCGTATATCTCTATCCGAATTATGGAAAAGTTCATCATGGCCAACGACACGGCCCTGCGGATCAGCGACAGCGGCCGGGGCGAAACGACGCTTGCGCTGCTGCACGGCTATCTCGAGTCGCTCGAAGTGTGGGAGGATCTCGCCAAACGGCTCGCTCCCTATTACCGGATCGTCGCGATCGACATTCCCGGGCACGGAATCTCGCAGGTTCGGGGCGAAGTCCACACAATGGACTTCGTGGCCGACACGCTGCAGGCCGTGCTCGAAAAGCTCGGCGTCCGTCGCTGCTTTCTGGCGGGACACTCGATGGGCGGCTATGCCGCAGAGGCTTTTGCCGAACGTCATTCCGACATGCTTCAGGGACTGATCCTGTTCCACTCGACGCCGAACGCCGACACCGAGCAGAAAAAGGCGGACCGGCTGCGCGAGATCGAGCTGATCCGAGCCGACAAAAAGGAGCTTCTCGCTTCGCAGTTCGCTCCGAAAGGCTTCGCCGAGGAGAACCGCCGGCGTCTGCGGGACCGGATCGGACAGCTCGAAGAACTGACGGCCGCGACCGACGACGACGGCATCGTCGCCTTGCTGCGAGGCATGATCGAACGCCGCGACATGAACGACATGCTGCACGCGCTGCAAGTACCCCAACTGTTCATCTTCGGCCGCATGGACGGATTCATTTCCGTCGAGACGGCCGAGCGGCTGGCAGCCGCACACCCGCAGGCCGAAGTGGCATGGCTCGAACATTCCGGCCACATGGGCTTCTGGGAGGAACCCGAAGCTTCGGAGCGAATTATCCGGTCGTTCATCGGCCGGCACGGAGGACAGGAAATAACGCCTGCATTCGATTCAAGCGATTCCTCGGCCCGATAGCACGAAACGTCCTCGCTCCGGCAAACGGCATGAACGAGAAGGCAAGACATCCCGCCGACGAACCGGGGAAGCCCGTATCCGCAAGCCGGGTATCTCCGATAACCCGAACAGCCGGCGAGTCAGGACGACGGCACTCGTAGAAAGGGCCGGAAATAAACACGGCCGGCGACCGATCTCGGACCATCCAAGACAAAAACTCCAAGGGCACGGAGTCCGTTCCCCCTCGGATATAATTCTAAAGGACGGAGACCTACGCAAAGAGGAGAGGAGACGAGCAAGAAACGGAGGCAAAGAACGGCGATCGAGAGACAAAAACAGGCCGGAGAGGCGGATTTCCGTCATTCGGAACGGCCGATGCAACGAAAACCGACGAAACGGCATCTCAATAAAATATTGAATATACAGCGCAAGCAGACTAACCTCGCATTAATTACAAACGACACATATTGCAAAATACCCGCACAACAACAAAACATTCGTAAAAATATCGCAAAAAGAATCGCCGAATGCAAAATTATATCGATTTTCTATTCGGATTCGTTGCATATCGGATATTTCTTCTTACATTTGCTTCCGACATACGTCGAAAGACGACGTGTCTTAGCTCTACTGTGAAACCTAGGAAATTTCGTTGTCCAGAGCTAAAGCACGAGCCCGCGTCGGGAGGCACCGCATGACGGATGCCGCCCGGCGAGTGTGGGTGAATCTCGGTCGGAACGCTCCGGCACGGAACGTGCTACAATTCTGTATTATGCGCATGCTTCAAGGCGTGGGCTGTTCGTGCTTTATTCGGACAAGGCTTCCTAGGGCCTCACGGTAGATAATGCGCGACGCCCACGTCTTCTTTCTTTAGCTATCTCGCCGAACAATCGATCCGGCCTGGAGTCGCACGGAATCCGTTTTTCCGTGCCGTTCGCAGCCAAAACGTCGGAAAAGCGGACCTGCCCAGTCCCTGTTTCCCGCGCACGGGAATCGTCTGCCGCCCGTCTGCGACACAGTGCACGGACGATCCGGGAAGCACCCTTTGCGGGCGGCGCCGAGCTTTTCGAACAGCGGGAGCGGCCTATGTCTACATATCGGGGCACGGACGGCCGAAACGGGAAGAGTTGGGCTTCCCGATTAGGTAAAAAAGGGGAAGATTTTTCGAGTCCGTGCCCCTTTTTTCGTTTCCGGCGATCCGCCGATCTCCGTTCCGCATCCAAAACCGGACTCGGACCCGATTTCAGCACGTCGACAAACTTCGCAATTCTTTTCTGCGGAAACGACCGAGCGACCCTGCCGGTTGACTACCGATTCGCCCGGCAGAGCGAAACGCAGAGCCAAAAAAAGCGCGGCTTCATGCGCCCGCGACAGGAAAGCACGGAAATGGCGGCGTGATACCCTCGCGGAACATGCCGGCCCGATACGAAATCCTCCTTGCCGCAAAACGACAAGGAGGATTTCGTATCGGTACATAACAGAAAAGCCGTCCCACCGGAAGGAACGGCTTCGTAAGCACGGTCGCCCGACCCGCTACAGCGCGTTGACGTGAAGCTGTACGCTGCTCTTGAGGTTGGCCGCCTTGTTCTTGTGAATGATATTCACCTTGGCGAGCTTGTCGAGCATGGCGGTCACTTTCGGAAGCAATACCAGAGCGGCCTCCTTCTCGGTCGTGTTGCGCAGCGCCTTCACGGCGTTACGAGCCGTCTTGTGGTAATATTTGTTCCGAATCTTCCGCACCTCGGTCTGGCGTATTCTCTTCTTCGATGACTTATGATTTGCCATTTCCGTAACTTTATATGATAACTTACATTTCGATGGTAGCCCATAGGAGAATCGAACTCCTCTTTCAAGAATGAAAATCTTGCGTCCTAACCGATAGACGAATGGGCCATAGCCTCATCTTTTGGCAGATTCAGCGGTGCAAAGGTAATCAAAAAGTAATAACCTGCAAATTTTTACTTCAAAAAACGCCTGTCCCCGCCTGCTTCCCGTAACCGGCGGAAGCGAATCAGCCCTTGCCGGCCCGCTCGTGCCGGTCGTAGACGAAATAATCCGCCGCCAGCACGACCAGCAGCAGAAAATAGGAGACCGAGCCCGTCAGAACGGCCCGGATCAGGACATACAGCATGCAGGCGGCCGTGGCGACCAGCAGCCGCTGCCGCTCCGTCGTACGGTCCAGGTTGAGCAGATACCCAATCCGGCGGCGGCCCACCAGCAACAGGTAATATCCGATCGAGCCGAGCGACACGACCAGACCTGCCGTCGGATAGTCGTGTCCCAGAAGCGCTCCGAGCACCGTCCATACGACGACGACCGCAACGGCCGTTTTTCTTGGAATGGCGAATATTTTCATCGGACGCAAAGGTACGACAAAATAATTTAGTAGCTTTGCGAGGTTCAAAATATCGTATCATGCCTAACTTGTCCGACAAGGGAATCTATCTGCCCCCCTCCCCGATCCGCAAGCTGGTGCCGTTCGCCGAGGCGGCGAAGCGCCGGGGAATCAAGGTATACCACCTCAACATCGGCCAACCCGACATCCGGACCCCTCAGGTCGCCGTCGACGCCGTGAAAAACATACACGACCAAGTGTTCGAGTACGGGCACTCGGCCGGAAACGAGAGCTATCGCCGCAAACTGGCCGATTACTACCGGGGCGTCGGCATCGACGTGACGACCGACGACATGGTGATCACGGTCGGAGGATCGGAAGCGATCTTCATGGCGATGACCATCTGCCTCAACCCGGGCGACGAGGTGCTGGTGCCCGAGCCGTTCTATGCCAACTACAACGGCTTCGCCATGGAGGCGGGCGTCAACATCAAGCCGATCTCGTCGACGATCGCCAACGATTTCGCGCTGCCTCCGATGGAGGAGTTCGAGCGGCTGATCACCACGCGCACCAAGGCGATCCTGATCTGCAATCCGAACAACCCGACCGGTTATGTCTACTCCGAGCAAGAGTACGAGCAACTGAAAAACATCGTGCTGAAACACGACCTCTATCTGATGGCCGACGAAGTGTACCGGGAATTCTGTTACGACGGTACGAAGTGCATCTCGGTTATGAATCTCAAGGGAGTCGAGCAGAACGTCGTGATGATCGACTCGGTGTCGAAACGCTACAGCATGTGCGGCGTGCGTCTGGGAACCCTCGTATCGCGGAATCGCCGGATCATCGATGCCGCGCTGAAAATGGGGCAGGCCCGGCTATGTCCCCCTTATCTGGCCCAAGTGGCGGCCGAGGCCGCGCTCGGCGCGCCCCGCAGCTATTTCGAGGAGGTACACGACGAATACGCCGCGCGGCGCAACTGCATCATCGAGGCGCTGAACAAGATCGAGGGAGTCTACACGCCGATGCCGAAAGGATCGTTCTACTCGATCGTCAAGTTGCCGATCGACAGCAGCGAGCGCTTCGCGCAGTGGCTGCTCGAGGAGTTCGAGTACGAGGGACAGACGGTCATGGTCGCCCCGGCTACGGGCTTCTATGCCTCGTGCTATCTGGGACACGACGAGATCCGCATCGCCTACGTAATCAACCGCCACGATCTGCTCGCCGCAGCCAAATGCCTCGAGGAGGCGCTCAAGGTATACCCGGGCCGCACGATCGGACGGTAATCCGACACGCGCCGACAAGTGCCGCATCCTGCAACAGCCGCTTCCGAGCGGCTGTTTTTTACCGAGGCTATGCGCCACAAACAGGCTCTCCGATCCTGAAGGCACGATTGCGGCAGAAACCCGAAACGCGCCTCGGACGGCACGAAAGAGGACAGTTCCGGCACCCCGCTGAGAAGCACCGTGCCCTGCATACAGCCGCTTCCAAGCGGCTGTTCTTCACCGAGGCCACGGGCCGCGAAGCGGGGCTTCCTGCTCTGAACGGTATTTGCGCGGCAGAAGCCCGAAACGCAACACGAGCGGCGCGAAGGCTGACAGTCCCGGCATAAAGATGAGGAAGCGGAACCCGGAACATCGATCCGCACGGCCTGAAATCGCAATGCACTGAAAAGGAAATCGACCCACTCCGCCGTTCGGGCTCCCGACGGGACAGGCGCTCCGAATCCGAAGGCAACGGCGAGCGCTTCCCGAACAATATACGGCAGCCGGTCCGGCGTGACAATCACGCC
>ENA-ORTI01001247-ORTI01001247.1-human-gut-metagenome-genome-assembly--contig:-NODE-1247-length-26870-cov-3.713407_pt1 | contig 26870 bp, 15 predicted proteins | sample MGYA00242071_ERZ509191 | MGnify/ENA primary metagenome ERZ509191 (study PRJEB26280, sample SAMEA2338832) | human gut metagenome | biome: human gut; feature: human-associated habitat; material: faeces...
CGTGGGAAATTACCACTCCTACCTTAGGATGGGAGTGTTATCCGTGGGCTACGGAAACCTCTCTTTCTATCGGAGTGGCATGCAGCTGGCGCAATTACCGGATGACCGGCAAGCAGCGTTTTATAAAAGATGCGGGTAGTGATATGTACATCGGTAGTTATCCAGAAGGAGCCGACATTCAGTTTTCACGTATCAAAGTTTTCAGTTGGGCTGTTCCTGTCATGCTTACTCATGAAACAAAAAATAATTTCAACTTCAGTCTGGGAGCAATTGTCAATTTCAATACACATGCCAGTCTGAAAACGAGGTATAAACAGGATGGGCAGGAATTTAAGCTGACCGATAGCAACATCCATCAAACTCCGGTAACAATAGATATTCAGGCAGCTATAGGTTATAAGACGATTGGATTTTACGTAAAATACAGTCCTTGTAAGATACTTGATACGGCGTACGGTCCTGAGTTCAGCGCCCTGTCTGTAGGTCTTGTATTGTTCTGATTTATTAAAAGATAACCCTTCCTAAATAACTGTCAGCTATTTAGGAAGGGTTTTATTTTTAGGGAAACAAGCAGCTTAACGCTTCAATGCGGCAATGCTTTCTTTCAATGCTGCAATCTTCGTTTCTGCATCAGCCTGTTTCTTGCGTTCCATTTCAATGACATTGGCCGGAGCCTTGCTGACAAACTTTTCGTTGCTCAGCTTTTTCATTACGCTTTGCAAGAATCCTTCCTGATATTTCAGGTCAGCTTCCAGTTTCTTCAGTTCTTCTTCTACGTTAATCAGGTTACCCAATGGTACGGCATATTCTGTAGTACCCACCATGAAGGCAGCAGCTCCTTCTGACTTGGTTTCTACCTGCTTGATTTCTGACAAGTTGCAGAGTTTGGCAATTACAGAACCAAAGCCGGCTACCGGATTTTCTCCAGTTACTTCAAGTGCCAACGCTTCTTTCTGTGCGATGTTCTTCTGCAGGCGGATGGTACGGATGCCACTGATTACTTCTTTCACAGCTTCAAACTGTGCAATCAGTGCTTCGTTGTAAGGCATGTCTTTTACGAGCGTCTGGGTCATGATGCTTTCGCCTGGCTGACGGTCGTAAATGTGCTGCCACAACTCTTCTGTGATGAACGGCATGAACGGATGGAGCAGTTTCAGCAAGGTTTCAAAGAATGCTAATGTCTTTTCGTAGGTTACCTTGTCGATAGGCTGTCCGTATGCAGGTTTCACCATTTCCAGATACCAGCTTGAGAATTCGTCCCAGAACAACTTATATACAGCCATCAATGCTTCGCTCAGACGGTATTTGCCGAAGAGGTCGTTTACTTCTTCTGCGGTCTTGGCCAGCATAGAGTCAAACCATTCAGTGGCCAGTTTGGCATATTCCGGCTGTTCGATGTCGGCTACCTGCCAGCCTTTTACCAGACGGAAGGCATTCCATATCTTGTTGTTGAAGTTACGTCCTTGTTCGCAAAGTGCTTCATCGAAGAGAATATCGTTTCCGGCAGGAGCAGCCAGCATCATTCCCATACGCACTCCGTCGGCACCGAACTGTTCAATCAGTTCCAGCGGGTCGGGTGAGTTACCGAGTGATTTTGACATCTTACGGCCAATCTTGTCGCGTACGATACCGGTGAAGTATACGTTGCGGAACGGCATGTCGCCCATGTATTCGTAGCCAGCCATAATCATACGTGCTACCCAGAAGAAAATGATGTCCGGTCCGGTTACCAGGTCGGCAGTCGGGTAGTAGTACTTGATTTCTTCGTTGCCCGGGTTGTTGATACCGTCGAACAATGAGATCGGCCACAACCATGAAGAGAACCAGGTGTCGAGGCAGTCATCTTCCTGACGCAAGTCTTCCATCTTCAGGTTTGCATCTCCGGTTTTTTCCTTAGCCAGTTCCAATGCCTGTTCCGGAGTTTCAGCTACTACGAAACCACCTTTCGGCAAGTAGTAAGCTGGAATACGGTGTCCCCACCACAGCTGACGGCTGATACACCAGTCTTTAATGTTTTCCAGCCAGTTGCGGTATGTATTCTTATATTTGGCAGGGTAGAACTTCAACTCGTCGTTCATTACCGGCGGCAATGCCATGTCGGCAAAGTGCTGCATCTTGAGGAACCACTGCATAGACAGTTTCGGTTCGATGGCTACGTTGGTACGTTCAGAGAAACCTACCTTATTCGTATAAGCTTCTACCTTTTCCAGCAATCCTGCTGCATCCAGGTCTTTTTCAATCTGCGCACGTACGTCGAAGCGATCCATACCTACATACAATCCGGCAGCTTCACTCAGTGTACCGTTGTCATTGAAAATATCAATAGAAGGAAGGTTGTATTTTTCTCCCAGCATGTAGTCGTTCACGTCGTGTGCCGGAGTAACTTTCAAACAACCTGTACCGAATTCAATGTCTACATAGCTGTCTTCAATAACCGGAATCACACGTCCTACCAGCGGAACGATAACTTTCTTACCTTTCAGCCACTGGTTCTTCGGGTCTGCCGGGTTGATACACATCGCCGTATCACCCATGATGGTTTCCGGACGCGTAGTAGCTACTACGGCATAACGGCGGCCCTGTGCGTCGCGGTGTACGATTTCACCTTCAGCTCCTGTTTCACCGCTCATGTCGTCATCAGCTACGTAATAACGCAGGTAATACAGTTTGCTATGCTCTTCTTTGTAGATTACTTCTTCGTCAGACAAGGCAGTCAGTGCTTTCGGGTCCCAGTTTACCATACGTACGCCACGGTAAATCAGTCCCTTGTTATAAAGGTCCACGAATACCTTGATTACGCTCTTGCTACGGGTTTCGTCCATGGTGAAAGCCGTGCGATCCCAGTCGCATGATGCGCCCAGTTTGCGGAGCTGCTTCAGAATGATGCCTCCGTGTTCTTCTGTCCATGCCCATGCATGTTTCAAGAACTCTTCACGTGTAAGGTCTGTTTTCTTGATGCCTTGTTGAGCCAGACGATTTACCACCTTTGCTTCAGTAGCGATGGATGCATGGTCTGTACCCGGTACCCAGCACGCATTCTTTCCCATCATGCGGGCACGTCTTACAAGAATATCCTGGATGGTATTGTTCAGCATGTGTCCCATGTGGAGCACTCCCGTCACGTTAGGGGGAGGAATGACGACGGTGTAAGGTTCACGTCCGTCGGGTTTAGAACTGAAAAGTTTGTGGTCCAGCCAATACTGATACCATTTTCCCTCCACGTCAGCGGGATTGTACTTACTTGCTAATTCCATGGTTATAATATCTTTATTATTTATGTTTATCGTATAATCGGCTGCAAAAATAATAAAACTACTTGGATTTTAGGGGGCTTTGCCCGAAAACTTCATTTGTTCTGGCCCGATAGTGTAAGTACAGGCATTTTTTCTTTACCTTTGTACCAATAAATTATCAAATTAAGCGCGTATGAAAAAGATAGCTTTACCTACAAGAAACGGTCTGATAGACGACCATTTCGGTCATTGTGAGTTTTACACCATTTTTACGGTAGATGAAGAGAACCGTATAGCTCGTACGCAAGTGCTCCCTTCTCCGCAGGGTTGTGGATGTAAGTCGGATATTGCTTCTAAATTACAGGCTGACGGGGTGACCGTGATGTTGGCCGGCAATATGGGAGCCGGTGCGCTGGCCAAACTTTCAGCTTGTGGTATAGAGGTAATCAGAGGATGCCATGGCTCAGTGATGGAAGTGGCTGAGGCCTATCTGGCTGGAAAGATACAGGATTCTGGTGTAGGTTGCGATCATCATCATGAGGGTGGAGAACATCAGTGTCCGAATCATTGATTGATAATCCCCTTTGTATGTAGGGAGAAATGAAGCAGGGTGTTTTATGTCTCCCTTATGACAGCCTTATGTTTTTCCGGGTGGAGCTATACGTTTTCCGTCGGGAAAACATAAGGCTTTGCTGTAAGAAACGTAAAAGATTCTTTGTGGTTAAGAAAATATTTCAAAGGTATGTCAAGAATAGGATGCTGTTTTAAAAGGAAGAATGGAGAGTCTCCTTTCTGATAAAATCACTATCTTTGTAAGAGATTCTTAAGTACGTATTTATGAGTAAAATGATAAAGCTGTGCTTGGTGGCATGTTTGTGGGGAATTATGCTGTTGGGAAATGCACAGACACAGATTGCATTTATATCGGATGCACATATTCAAGATGTGGACGGTCATGCCGAACGAGTGCGTTCTATGGAGGTACAGGTACAGTCCACCCGTTTGTTTAATGAAAATTATTATGCGCTTCTGGCGGCTCTTGATGACGTGGCTCGCAGGAATATTCGCTGGGTTGTGTTGCCGGGTGATTTAACCGATAACGGGCAGTTCTTCAATCAACAAAAAATAAAGAATATATTGCATTCGTACACGCAAAGAAAAGGTATGCGCTTTTTTGTGACTACAGGTAATCATGATCCGGCTCTTCCTTTGGGGCTGATGCAAAAGAATGCGCATTTTCTGGCAGCAGACGGAAGCCGTGTGACGCGTGAGGATTCGTGTGCCGGTTATGTGTCGCAGATGGAATGCTATGCTGATTTTGGCTTTTTCCCTCGGAAGGACGACTGTTATTGGGAAAGTCCTTTTACTTCTTATACGTATGACAAGTATTCTTACGAGGATGCTTGCCGTGAAAGTGTATTGAGCAAGCGGACCTACACACTGTGCGATTCGCTGACGGCTACGGATGCCAGTTACCTGGTAGAACCAGTAGACGGACTCTGGCTGCTGGCCATTGACGGGGGAGTTTATCTTCCAAAAGAAATGAAGGATGGAAAGTGGAGCTATCAAGGTTCCAGTGCCGGATACAACCTTGTACTGAAACATAAACCGTTTTTGTTGCCTTGGGTACGAAAGGTAGTAGAGGAAGCACAGAAGCGCCATAAGACACTGGTGGCATTTTCACATTATCCGTTGGTCGATTTCAATGACGGTGTGTCGGAACATGTACGTCGGATATGGGGCGACCGCCGGTTCGATCTGCACCGTGTGCCGGAAGCCGAAGTGAGTGAGGCTTTTCTGCAAGCCGGACTGCGTCTGCATTTTGCCGGACACATGCACGTGAATGATACTGGTATCTGGGAAGGAAAAGACGGGAAACATCTATATAATATACAGGTCCCTTCAATTGCGACCTATGTACCGGCCTATAAGATTCTGACCATTGAAAGCGATGAGGTGTTTCGGGTGGAAACGGTAGCATTGGACACGGTGCCAGGATTCGATAGTCTGTTTCCTTTGTATCGGACAGAATACCAGTCGGATAGTCTGAAAGGACATTCACCTGTATGGAATAAAGAAATTCTTTCTGCCCGTACGTATGGAGAATTCTGCGATTATCAGTTTCGTGATTTGGTGCGTCTGCGATTTATTCCGCGTGACCTTCCGGAATCCTGGCGGGCCTGCCTGGATTTTACCGGTGCCCGGATGCTGGAAGCCGTGTCGGGAGAAGATAGGTCGGATGATGCTGACTGGACTGACTGGTGTATGAAAGGTTTGGTTCTGGATTTATATCGTCTGCGTTATGCAGAACGTCTGGCTTTGGAAGATATTCCGAGGACTCGTTTGGCGGTTTATCGTTATCTGTTTGACCGTGCGCGTATTTCTACGTTCCGTTCGGCCGAAGTGGAGATGGTGAAAGGTCTGGGTACGCTTTTCCTTGCTTTTCTGAATGGAGAGCCTTGTCAGAATTTTGTGATTGACCTGAAAAAAGATACAATCACAGAAGATTAGCTTCTGGATGTACTATTTCCCTCCTATATTATACTATTTTCCTCCTTCTTTAGTGGTTTATCCACTAGTTTTGCATCAGGATTTCAGGCAAAAGTGAGCCTGAATATCTTTGTTGTGCCCTTACCATTGAAAAGTGGTGAGGTATTCTAGTATGTGTGTATAACTGTTTGTTTGTCAATTGTTTAAATACAGATTTAATAGTCTGGAAATATTCTTGTAACATCGTCAGGATACTTTTGCCGCTGAAAAAAAAGTTTATTTCTAACTAAAAATTTGTATTATGCTTAATGTACAATCAGAGAGTAAAAGAACATTTACGCAAAGCTTGTTCTTTGTGTTGTTTTTATTGAGTAGTACTTTGGCATTTGCCCAAAATCGGGTAACAGGTGTCGTGACCGACAAAACCGGAGAACCTTTGATTGGGGTAAATGTGCTTGAAAAAGGAACCACAAACGGAACCGTAACTGATATAGACGGTAAATTTACCGTTGATATGCCACAGGGAAAGACCTTGGTGTTTTCCTTTATTGGATTTGTCACTCAGGAAATAAAGGTGACTTCAAATGTGGTGAATGTGGTATTGAATGAAGATACTAAAACCTTGGATGAGGTGGTGGTAATCGGGTATGGAAGTATGACCCGTAAGGATGTGACCAGTTCTATTACTACGGTTAAGGCAGAAGATCTCAATGTGGGAGTGTACACTTCTCCGGCTCAGTTGCTTCAAGGAAAGGTTCCGGGACTGACCATTGCCAATACCAGCGACCCTAATGGTTCTCCTTCTATTTCATTACGTGGTGCTTCTTCACTTCGTTCGGGGGAGGCTATGGAGCCATATTATGTCATTGACGGTGTGCCGGGAGTGAGCCTTTCACTGGTTGCTCCAGAAGATATTGAGAGCATTGATGTGTTGAGAGATGCTTCTGCAACAGCTATTTATGGTTCAAAAGCAGCTAATGGTGTAATCATTGTGACAACCAAGAAAGGGAATAAAAATGGCAAGACCAATGTAAGCTACAGTGGATATGTGGCATGGGATAAAACCATGAAAACCCTGGACATGATGACTGCAGACGAGGTATTGGCTTATGCGGATGCCAATGATCTGGATTTATCTGGATATTATGATGTAAATAATCCGGCTAATACAGACTGGCAGAGTGAAGTACTTCGTACAGGTTTCAGTCATAATCACAATATTTCGATTAACGGAGGTAATGAAAAGACTTCTTATAATGCTTCTTTAAACTTCCTGGAGCGTCAGGGTACGGTTCGCGGTACGGGTATGGATCGCCTGACAGCCCGTTCTTTCCTTCAGACAAAAGCATTCGATGACCGTCTGGATATTTCTATCAGTTTGAATGGAAGTATCACCAATAATGAAAATGGTCCTGCAAGTAATGAGGGAAGAAGTGCTTTGGATGCCATGAACTACTACTTGCCTTTGAATCCGGTGAAGAATGAAGACGGAACATGGTATGGCAGAACTACCTCACAATATTACAATCCGGCTTCTCTTATCAATGAAGACCGCTATGAAACTACGCAAAAATTGTTGCAAGGAGTTGCAAAGGCTACACTGCATATCTGCGATGGTTTGGATTGGAATTTGAATCTTTCTTATCAGAATGAACAATACCTTTACAACAACTACCATTCTTCTAAATCTCAGATTGTAGATTATGCGTCACGCAACGGACAGGCAGAACGCAGTACGGCTGAAAACATCAAGAAGCAGATGGAAACCTACATTAACTGGGACCATACGTTTAATGATGTCCATAAAGTAGGTGTCATGCTGGGATATTCCTGGGAACAGGCAGATAATAACAATGGTTTTGGACTGATAGCCTATAATTTCTACAATGATGCGCTTTCCTATTATAATATGGCACTGGCAAACAGTGTTTCCATGGACGATATAAGCAATATAAATAGCGGTTATCTGTTGTCTACGCTGCGTATGATTTCTTATTACGGACGTATTAACTATAGTTACAAGAGCAAATATCTGTTGCAGGCTACCCTGCGTCGTGACGGTTCTTCTGCATTTGGTGTCAATAATCGTTGGGGTACTTTCCCCTCTGTGTCTGCTTCTTGGCGAATCATTGAAGAAGACTTTATGAAAGAACAGGATGTGTTTGACGATTTGAAGTTCCGGGTTGGTTATGGTGTCAGCGGTAACTCTTTGGGTTTTGATGCCTTCTATTCACGTCAGGTATATGGCTCTACCGGCTGGTTTACTAGTGCCGATGGCGACAATTACCGTGTGCTGGGTGCTACCCGTAATGCAAATCCGGACTTGAAATGGGAAAAGACAGCGATGTTGAATGTGGGGCTTGACTTTGGGTTCTTCAATAACCGTCTTTCTGGTACCGTAGAATATTATGACAAGCGCACCAGTGACTTGATTTACAATTATCGGGTTTCTACGCTGCTCTATCCTTATAGTGAAATGTGGGCCAATGTGGGTGACATCAGCAACAAAGGAGTTGAAATTACGATTAATGCCGTGCCTGTACAGACAAAAGACTTTACTTGGAGTACCACTCTTAATTTGTCACACAACAAAAATAAAGTAGAGTCAATGTCTAACTCTGAATATACTGTGAACTTTATTGATATGGCCGACCCTAACATCAACAGCTATTCAGGACAGCATGTACAGCGACTGATGGAAGGAGCCCCTATCGGTCAGTTCTATTTGTGGGAGTGGGCCGGATACGATGAAAACGGTATGTCAATCTTCAATGACTATGATGAAGAAGGCAATCTGGTAGGAACAACCGATGCTCCAGATGATGGTGACCGCCGTATGGCAGGCTCTGCACAGCCGAAACTGACTTACGGATGGAACAATGATTTGACATGGAAAAAATGGACACTGAGTGCCTTCTTCCAGGGAGTAGCCGGAAATAAGATATTTAATGCCATTCGTGCTACCTATAGCGATCCTTCTTTACTTAGCAGCTTCGGTAAAAATATTTTGTCAGAAGTAGCTACTGAACAGCATGCTAACGACTCGCGTGCCCAGGCTCCTTCTACTCGTTATTTGGAAAATGGTTCTTATCTCCGTTTGTCTACGCTGACATTGGCTTACAATTTCGGTAAACTGGGTAACTATGTAAATAATTTACGCGTGTATGCCACATGCAACAATGTATTTACTCTTACAGGTTATAAAGGAATAGACCCTGAAGTGAACCTGGGCGGACTGGAACCGGGTATGGACATGCGCTATAGCAATTATCCTAGAACCAGAAGCTTTATGGTGGGTGTAAATATGAACTTCTAATATAAATTAAGGGGACAAAATTGATATGAAAACCAAAAATATATTTACCTGTGCCATGCTGGCACTCGCAACAATCAGTTGTAACGACCTTGATGTAGACATCAAATCTCAATATACGGAGTATCCGATTGACTCAGACATTGCGCTGGAAGCAAGAATCAGTAATGCGTATTATGCATTTCGTACTCCGTTGGCCCGTCGTTATGATGAATTGCTTTCCCTTAGTTCAGACGAATATTCGGCTGTGTGTTTCAATGGAGGATGGCTGGACGGACGTCAGTATTCCAACTGTTCCACTCATTCATGGGAGGCTTCGGCAAACAATAGCCAGCTGAACGTGTATAGTGATATTTTAGCTGGTATTACCAATTGTAATCAGCTGTTGCGCGACTTGGGAGAAACTAATCCGGAAACATCGAATCCGGTACGTGCTGCCCGTGCATTTTATACTTTCTTGCTGATGGATAATTTTGGAGATACTCCTATCGTAGACTATAAACTGACCGAAGGTTCTGCTTCTATAGAACGTTCTCCTCGTGCAGATGTTGCCCGCTGGATTGAGACAGAACTTCTGGCTGTACGTGATAAGTGTCCCAGCGAAGTGAATGAATCGACTTATGGCACACCTACTTGCTGGATGGTGGATGCTTTACTCGCTAAACTGTATATCAACTGGAATGTATATACACAAGATGTGACTAGCGCAGACTGGAATCCGAATGCGGCCAATGAAAAGTTGGATGATTGTATTGCGGCATGTGACCGTATCATCAATTCTCAGCTTTTTGATTTGAGCGATGATTATAAGGAAAAGTTCATGTATAATAACGGTTCACATATTAAAGACTTTATTTATGCAGTACCTTACGAAGCCAGCCTTAGCCAAGGAATGTGTTATGCCCGTTATCGTACTTGGCGATATGGTGGTGCCAACGGTTTCTATACTACGGTACTGACTCCGAGCTGTGGAGGAAATTTTGCAATGAATCCTGAATTTGCAGATTTGTTCTGTCTGCCGGGTGACTGTCGTAATGATGTGGTGGTAGGAGATCCTTCAAAAGAAAAAACACTGATTTATGAATATGATCCGGTAACCGGTGAAAAAACAACTACTCCTCATATGTACGAAGGAAAACAAGTAGAGTTTACGAAGCATATCACCTTGATTCGTGAAGACGGTGATTTGGATGTGGGAGCAGACGGAACAAGACAAGGGTATCGTTCTATCAAATTCTATCCGGATGCCAATGACTATAATCTGTATGAACGTAATCAGGACAATGATATTCCTATTTTCCGCTATGCTGATATTCTTCTGACAAAATGTGAGGCAATTGTCCGTGGAGGTGAGGCTACTTTAGGCGATACTCCGATGAGTTTGTTTAATCAGATTCGTACATATGTGTCACCCAATCGTGATGGTTCGCTGGATATAGATCACAATCCTTCGTTGCAGGAAATATTGGATGAACGCGGCCGTGAGTTTTTGGATGAACATTGGCGTAGGAATGACTTGATTCGTTTTGGTGATTATGAACGTGCATGGGGATTCAAGTATATTAATCCGGATAATGCCGAATTGACCAGACGAATTTTCCCGTTGGCCCTGGATGTATTGAATGCCAATACGAACTGGGAACAGAATGAGGGATATTAATCGAGCAAGCGATTGAAAGCAGAAGCAAGCGATTGTTTTTAATCTGAAAATAAGCTCCGTGTCGCAGAAAAGATAACTTTGATGTGCTGCACGGGGCTTTTTTATGACGGATATATTCTCTTGTAGAAAAACTTTATTCTATAAAATACTAGATAAAATTGACGAAAAATTGTAAATTAGCTTCCAAAAGTATCAATCTAATAAATTTTATATGAACATGAATATATTTCCCAGGCTGTTTACCGTTATGTTTGTGGCTGGTTTGGCCGGCATGGGTTATGCAAATCCTGCTACGCAAGGCAGGTCTTCTTCTGAAGACATAGAAGTGGTTGTACATCGTGGAGCAAATTTCTTAGCTCCGGAAAATACGTTGCCTTCTGCGCGGGCTGCATTGAAATATGGAGCCGAATGGATAGAATTGGATGTACGTAAAAGTAAAGATGGAGTGTTGTATAATCTTCATGATGAAACCCTCGACCGTACTACGGATGGGCATGGGCCAATTCATTTGGTTACCTCTTCTGAAATAGAGCGGTTGGATGCAGGTTCATGGTTCGGCCCTGCTTTCCGGGGTCTTAAGGTGCCGCGTATTGAAACCATGCTGGATTCTTTGAAGGGAAAGGCCAATGTGTTTTTTGATGTGAAAAAAGGAACTCCGGTTGCTGATTTGGTAAAGCTGGTGCGTGCTAAAGGATTCGAAAAGAATAGTTTCTTTTGGTTTGCCGATGCAAAAATGGTTCCGGAGTTTGTCAAACTGGCTCCTGAAATGAAGATAAAGGTAAATGCATCGGATATAGAAGGAATTAAAAAATGGCAGGCTGTATGTCGGCCTTCGTATGTGGAGATTGAACCGGAAAACATTACCAAGAATCTTGTAAATTATTGTCATAAAAATGGCATATTGGTAATGGCTGCTATACAAAACGGGAATGAGGAGGCTTACAAAAAAGCCATTCAGGCACAGCCGGATTTAGTGAATATCGACCAGCCTGAGCTTTGGGCACGTGTGGTAGCTGAAAGCAAAGGGGAATATGTAGCACCTTTGTCGCAATATGTCGATCCGCGTATCGGTTCTGAAGGACTGGGACGTGTGTTTATCGGGCCGTCGTGTCCGTATGGCATGGTAAAGCCTTCGCCTGACTGTACACCTTCTCCTAATAGTGGATGGTTACCTATGCCGGAGCGGGTAGACGGATTTGCTCAGGTGCATGTCAGTGGTACGGGGGGAGGTCCCAAGTATGGAAATGTACTGGTTACTCCGTTTGGAAATGGTATGGACCGGGTCAACCATTATGACTACCGTGAGTATGAAACCATCCGGTTAGGATATTATGATACGCAGTTCAAGCAGAATGGTATCCGTACGGAAATCACTACTGCCAATCGCGCTTCTTTCTATCGTTTTACGTATCCGGAAGATTCTTTGAAATCGCTGGCAGTGGATGCAGGTTTCTTCTTGGGAGAAAATCCAGTGCCGGATGCACGTGAGGCTCAGCAGTTTGTTGGTTCTGAAATTCAGGTGCTTTCCGACCATGAAGTTGCTGGTTATACACGTATTCGTGGCGGATGGAACAACGGAAAGGCTTATACGGTATATTTCTATGCGGAGACAGACCGTCCGTTTGTGCAGTCGCTTACCTGGAAAGGAAACCGTATTACGGAGGCACAGTCGCAGTATGACTCTGCAGAAAAGACCGGTGCCTTGTTGCGCTTTGCGAAGAATGACAAAGTGGTGCAGTTGAAGGTGGGTATTTCTTTCCTGAGTATGCAGAAGGCAAAAATCAATGCGCATTCTGAAATTCCTCACTGGTCGTTTGAAAAGGTGCATCAGGATTTGTTAGGACAGTGGGAGCAACTTCTTCAGAAAATAGAAATCAATCCGTCGACTCCGCTTGCAAAGAAACGCATGTTCTATACCGGACTGTATCACACCATGCTGATGCCAGTAGACCGTACGGGCGAGAATCCGCTGTGGAGTGATCCGGAACCTTATTACGACGATTTTTATGCTATCTGGGATACATATCGTAGCTCTTCTCCTTTGATTACCTTGATTGACCCGAAACGGGAGGCCGACATTGTACGTTCGCTGGTAAATATTTACAAACGTGATGGTTATATGCCCGATGCGCGTAGCGGTAACAGCAACGGTCGTACACAGGGTGGTTCGAATGCGGAAATTGTGATTGCCGATGCCTTTGTGAAAGGATTAAAAGGAATTGATTATGAACTAGCATTGGAAGCCATGCTGAAGGACGCTACGGTGCCTCCCGGTGGAAATGAAGAGGCAGAAGGCCGAGGCGGACTGATTCCTTATCTGGAATTAGGCTACATACCTCATGGTGTTGACCGTGCTGGCAACCGTACGGTAGAATATTCTTATTGTGATTATGCCATTGCATTGGTGGCTAAAGGCTTGGGTAAAGAAGACCTGTATCAGCGTTATTTGAAGCAGTCGGAAAACTGGAAAAACTTGTGGCGTGGTGACTACGAACATGAAGGGGCGAAAGGTTTTATCATGCCGCGCGACAAGGAAGGAAACTGGTTGGACTCTATTCCTTTCGGTCATTCCACTCGCATGCAGCCAAAGTTTAAATACACACCGGTTACCTTCGAAGGACCATGGTACACTCCTTGGTGGAGCATGTTTTTCTATGAAGCCAGTTCATGGGAATATTCGTTGAGCATTCCGCACGATGTGCCGGGGCTGATAGAGAAATGTGGCGGGGCAGCCGATTTTGAAAAACGACTGGATATTTTCTTTGATAAAGGTTTCTTCAATGTGAACAACGAACCGTCTTTCCTGACACCTTGTCTGTATCACTGGCTGGGTAAACCCTGGCGATCAAGCGACCGTATTCGTGAGATTATTGCAAAGAACTATAACGACGGTCCGGTAGGTTTGCCGGGTAATGATGACTCAGGTGCCATGTCTTCTTGGCTGGCATTCCACATGATAGGTTTGTATCCGAATGCCGGACAGGATTATTACCTGATTCATACACCGCTACTGACCTCTACGACTTTCCATCTGGAAGGAGGAAAAGAGTTTAAGGTCGTGGCCGAAGGACTTTCGGATAAAAACTGTTATATCCAGGGTGTGACATTGAATGGAAAAGACTATCCATATTCTGTTTTGCGTCACAAGGATATAATGGCCGGAGGTGAGCTGGTTTTGAAAATGGGAAAGAAGCCCGGAAACTGGGGAAAGGAACTGGGATTGGATAAATAAGATGCGTATGAAAAAAAGATATTTACTTGGATTTTTAACGGCATGTCTGTGGGGCACGGGCATGCTGTCTGCACAGACTGCCGTATCGGATACATTGAAGTTTGTGTTCAAGTTGCATGGTCAGACACGCCGTTATCAGGTAGTTTTCTGTCAGCAGGGAGAGAATATACAGATGAACTGGGGTATTGAACGCAACCTGCATTGGCAGTCGGGCAGTTACACCATGACACCGGAAGCCTTGAAAAACGGAAAGCAGTTGTGCTTCCTGCAGCCGGAGGACGGAAATCACCTGACGCTCTCATCTTTGGAAACAGCGTATGTGTTACCTCAGAATGCATTGCAGCAGTTGAAAGAAAAGGGAAGTATGGAGTTTAACCGGACGGTGTATGACCGGGTAGCCGATGAATCGGAAAAGAATGCCGGACGTCCGTTATTGCATGTGGTAGACCGTCATGAAGGGGGTGAGATGTGGATATGGGACAATCCGTCTCTACCCGTGGTGTGGCGCATGAAAAACAACCCGCTGGAAATAAACTGGCAGGTGGAAGTGAAATAGGATTTGCTTTTTTGTCGTACCTTTGCAGGGTAAAACAGAAAAATAGAAAATCATGCATACAAGAGAAGAAAAGATGGAAGCGTTCGGACGCCTGCTCGACGTGCTGGACGAGTTACGGGTGAAATGTCCGTGGGACCGTAAACAGACCAATGAAAGTTTGCGTCCGAACACGATTGAAGAAGTGTATGAACTCTGTGATGCCCTGATGAAGGACGACAAGAAAAATATTTGTAAAGAACTGGGCGACGTATTGCTTCACGTGGTATTCTATGCCAAGATTGGCAGTGAAACAGGCGATTTCGACATCAAGGATGTGTGCGACAAATTGTGCGACAAACTCATTTTCCGCCATCCGCATGTATTTGGCGAAGTGAAGGCGGATACGGCAGAAAAAGTGTCTGAAAACTGGGAGCAGATTAAGTTGAAGGAAAAAGATGGCAATAAGTCTGTATTGAGCGGGGTGCCCGATGCCCTTCCTTCATTAATTAAAGCGTATCGCATTCAGGACAAGGCTCGCAATGTAGGGTTTGACTGGGAAGAACGTGAGCAGGTATGGAGCAAGGTGAAGGAAGAAATAGGCGAGTTTGAAGCAGAGGTAGGTCAGATGGACAAAGAGAAGGCAGAGGCCGAATTTGGTGATGTAATGTTCAGCCTGATTAATGCGGCTCGCTTGTATAAAATCAATCCGGACAATGCGCTGGAGCGGACAAACCAGAAGTTTATCCGTCGCTTTAATTACCTGGAAGCGCATACCATTAAGGAAGGAAAGAATTTGATGGATATGTCGCTGGAAGAGATGGATGCTATTTGGAACGAAGCAAAGGCGAAAGGTCTGTAAAGGAATCGGTGAGTGCCTGCAAAATGTCATTCTTTTTGTGAAAACGCAACTTTCTTGAAAATAATTCTTTTGAAAAGGTGACACATAGAAAGAATTGTCTACCTTTGTGGGGCATAAACAACAATTTATTTTAGAAACAATGGTGAACAAAGCTATTATTACAGTGGTGGGTAAGGATACGGTAGGTATCATTGCTCAGGTGTGTACTTATCTGGCAGAAAATAAAGTGAATATTCTGGATATTTCGCAGACCATCGTGCAGGAGTATTTCACAATGATGATGATTGTGGATATGACCAAGCTGGAAAAGCCTTTTGAACAGGCAGTGAGCGAACTGGCGAATATCGGTTCTGGCATTGGGGTACAGATCAAATGCCAGCGTGAAGAAATCTTTGACAAAATGCATCGTATCTAATAAAACGGGAAACGGTATGATTAATATAACTGAGGTTCTTGAAACCAACAAGATGATAGAGCAGGAGAACCTGGATGTACGTACCATTACTATGGGTATTAACCTGCTGGATTGTGCGGACAGTAACCTGGAGGTGCTTTGTCAGAATATATATAATAAGATTACCGGTCTGGCAAAGAATCTGGTGCAGACGGGTGAGGACATTTCCAAGGAATTTGGAATTCCTATCGTAAACAAGCGTATCTCGATTACGCCTATTGCACTGGTGGGAGGAACGGCTTGCAAGACTCCGGATGATTACGTGCAGATTGCCAAGACGCTGGATAAAGCTGCGGGCGAACTGGGTGTAAACTTTATCGGAGGATATTCGGCTATCGTATCGAAAGGTATGAGCCGTAGTGATGAGTTGCTGATTCGTTCCATTCCGAAGGCTTTGGCTTGTACAGAACGTATTTGTAGTTCTGTGAATGTAGGTTCTACCAAGACCGGCATCAACATGGACGCAGTGAAACTGATGGGTGAAATCATCAAGGAAACGGCGGAAATGACGAAAGAACGTGACTCATTAGGCTGTGCCAAACTAGTAGTGCTTTGCAATGCTCCGGATGACAATCCGTTTATGGCAGGTGCTTTTCACGGCGTTTCAGAACCGGATGCCGTTATCAATGTGGGTGTCAGCGGTCCGGGTGTGGTGAAATATGCCTTGGAACAGATTCGTGGCAAAAGCTTTGAAGTACTTTGTGAAACTATCAAGCGCACGGCGTTCAAGATTACGCGTGTGGGGCAGCTGGTGGCACAGGAAGCTTCTCGCCGTTTGAATGTGCCGTTTGGTATCATCGACCTTTCGTTGGCTCCAACTCCGGCAGTAGGTGACAGTGTGGCAGAGATTCTTCAGGAAATCGGATTAGAATATCCGGGTGCACCGGGAACAACGGCTGCCTTAGCCTTGCTGAACGATCAGGTGAAGAAGGGTGGCGTAATGGCTTCTTCTTATGTGGGCGGACTGAGTGGTGCGTTTATTCCGGTCAGCGAAGACCAGGGAATGATTGATGCGGTTGTGGCTGGGGCCTTGACCATCGAAAAACTGGAAGCCATGACGTGTGTATGCTCTGTAGGCTTGGATATGATTGCCATTCCGGGAAGTACTTCGGCGGCAACTATTTCAGGAATGATTGCTGATGAATCAGCCATTGGTATGGTCAACCAGAAAACGACGGCAGTGAGAATCATTCCGGTAGTAGGAAAGGAAGTGGGCGATACGGTAGAGTTCGGCGGATTGCTGGGCTATGCACCGGTAATGCCGGTCAACCGTTTCAGCTGTGAAGCTTTTGTGAACCGTGGCGGACGAATTCCTGCTCCGATTCACAGTTTCAAGAACTGATTTTACGGATATACAAAATAGAGGATGTCAGCCAGCTCTCCTAAGGGGAACTGGCTGATTTTCTTTATATATGCTGTTATTAAACATACAAACTGAGGAGATAAAAAATGGCTTGTCGCTTGTGCAAGACATAAAAAAGCTATTTCTTTGCAGCAGACTAACTAACCTATTTGAACACATTGAAGTATTTGGTGCTATCACTTCTCTTTTATGGCATGCTATACTTTAATGGTTAACCTTTAATTTATCATGAAATAAATCATGAAAGAACAATTTTCTTGTCAAGAGACAAAGTCTCTTTGGGGAAGGAGACTGTTACAGTCTGTCCCTATTACTCTCAGTTTGTTTGTTGCAATTGGTTCTACAGCCGAATTAATGGCTGCCAATGTAGTAGAGTCGGCTGTTTCACAGCAGGTTGCACAGTTTCGCGGAAGTGTGGTTGATGTAAATGGTGAACCACTGATAGGTGTGAATGTGCTGGAAAAAGGAACTACAAACGGAACCATCACCGATTTTGATGGAAAATTTACCTTAAATCTATCTTCTCCAGATGCTGTACTGGTATTTTCTTACATTGGTTATGTAACACAGGAAATTTCGGCTAAAAATCAGAATGAGTTGAAAGTTGTGCTGAAGGAAGATGCAGAGAAACTGGATGAAGTGGTTGTTATCGGTTATGGTGCCGTACGTAAGGCTGATGTGGCTGGTGCGGTGGCCGTATTGGATAATAAAAGCTTCAAGGACCAGCCGATTACGCAAGTTTCTGATGCATTGCAGGGCCGTGTGTCGGGTGTGCAGGTAGAAAACAGTGGTGTACCGGGAGGAAGCGTAAAGATTCGTGTGCGTGGTTCTGGTTCTATTAACAAGAGTAACGATCCGTTGTATGTAGTCGATGGAATTGTGCGTGAAAGCGGTCTGGATGGCATCAACCCGGAAGATATTCAGTCTATGCAGGTGCTGAAAGATGCTTCATCTACGCCATATACGGTTCGCGTGGTTCCAACGGTGTGGTATTGGTTACTACAAAGACCGGTAAAGCGGGAGCTTCACAGATTACTTTGGACGCTTCGTTTGGAGTGGCTAATGTGTATAAGCGTTATGACTTGTTGAACACACGTGAGTATGCTCAGGCACTGGTAGATGCCGGAAAGAAAAGCAAGGACGAAATGTCGGCTTATCTGGATGGTTCCAATCCGGGAATCGACTGGCAGGATGAGATTTTCCGTACGGGTATTACACAAAACTATAAAGTGTCATTATCCAGTGGAAATGAGAAAACGCAGTATTATCTGTCTGGTAACTATATGAGCCAGACGGGTGTAGTTATCGAATCCAAGAATGAACGTTACCAGGCAAAGGCCAATGTGACTTCGCAGATTCTTCCGTGGTTGCATGTCACGACAGACATCAATGCTTCACACAGCATCCGAAAAGGCGGCTCGTTTGTAACCGGAAAAGATAACCCAATCTGGATTGCGATGAATTATTCTCCGACTATGCAGATGATGGATGGCAATAATTACGCGAAAGACCCGATCAATGCCATTGCCAGCAACCCGGTAGGTATTCTTCGGTTGCACGGTGGAGAAACGATGACCAATGTGCTGACCGGACATGTGGACCTGCGTTTTAACCTGGCAAAAGGACTGACCTTTACTACGACCAATGGTGTGGATTATTATGATGCGAAGTCTTATAGTTTTGCTTCCAAGCGTGTTAATCCATCCAATAGCATGGGCAATAATGATACCTATCGCATGATGTTGCAGAGTTCGAATAATTTTACTTACATGGGAAAATGGAACAAGCATTCGCTCACTGCTACAGCCGTGTACGAAGTAACCAAGTATGAGGAGCGTCTGATGGGTATTTCCGGGAAAAATCTTTTGACCGAATCGGTCGGATGGTGGGATGCCAGTATGGCACAGAGCCGTGACGTAAGCAATGGCATACAGAACTGGGCACTGGTTTCCGGCGTGGGACGTGTGATGTACAACTACGGTGACCGTTATCAGCTGACCGGAACTTTCCGTGCGGATGGTTCTTCACGCTTCTCAAAAAATAAATGGGGTTTCTTCCCTTCAGTGGCTGCTGCCTGGACGATTAGCAATGAAAAGTTCATGAAGAATGTCAAGGCCGTGCAGGATTTAAAACTCCGTGCCAGCTTCGGTATTGTGGGTAATCAGGCCATTGACCCTTACTCTACATTGGGATTGATGACGCAGACCAAATATAATTTTGGTACCAGCAGTGACTACGTAGGATATTGGGCTAACGACATTGCCACTCCTGACCTGACATGGGAGAAGACCCGTCAGTTTGATATTGGTTTGGATTTTGCCATGTTCAATCACCGTTTGTCTGTGAGTGTGGACTATTTTGACAAGCGTACGACCGATGCTCTGTTGAAAAAGACGATGCCGAGTTATAAAGGTGGTGCCAGCTATTGGGTAAACGACGGCGAAATTAGCAACCGGGGTGTGGATATATCGTTGACAGCTCATTTGATTCAAAATAAAGATTTTACATGGTCTACTACTTTAAACGGAACTTACCTGAAGAACCGTGTGGAAAAACTGGCTGGTGGTGAGAATGACTTCTTCTTCGGGTCTAAACCGGCATCGGGTATGGTAGATGAAGCGACGATTATCAAACCGGGATATGCAATCGGTTCTTTCTATGGATATGTGTGGACCGGACTGGATGAATCGGGTAAGGATACTTACTTGGATATGGACGGCAATGGAGCGATTGACGGAGCCGACCGCCAGGTAATAGGAAAGGCAACACCTGACTTTACTATTGGCTGGAACAATACGCTGACCTGGAAGAATTGGGACCTGAACCTGTTCTTTAACGGAGCATTTGGAGTAGACAGACTGAATCTGGCACGCTTTACTATGGCTTCAATGGTGGGAGACTCCCGATTCATTACCTTGCGTGAGGCTTATACCGAAAACTTTGATAAGGTGGGACAGTCGGCCATGTATCCGGGATTAAAGGTGACAGGAAATAACTATCAGGCCGTATCTACCAAGTGGGTGGAAGATGCAAGCTACGTGAGATTGGAAAACATCAGCTTGTCGTATAACCTGCCGAAAAAGGTGGCGAAATTTGCTGATATCCGCTTCACGTTGAGCTGCCAGAATCTCTTTACCATTACCGGTTATAAGGGCATGGACCCTGTGGGAACTACTTTCTCTAACAGCAATGTGGACGTAGATGCCGGTATTGACATGGGAGCTTATCCTACTCCTCGCACTTTTACCTTTGGTGTGCGTATGAATTTTTAACCTTTAATCAAAACTAGATGTGACATGAAAACAAAGATATTTTTAGGCTGTATGATGACGGCCTCATTGCTGACCGTTTCTTGTGCAGACTTGCTTCAGGAGGACCCTCGGGGCAAACTGACACCTGAAAACTATTTCAGTACGCAGGAAGAATTGAACATGAGTGTGTATTCATTGTATAGCAAGGTGAATGCATCGCAAACTCGTACGAATCCTCAGTATCCCCAGTGGCAGGGAGATGACATTACGACCAATCCGGGAAGTAACAAGCAGGCTGCGGCCGAAATAGATCGTTTTGCTCCTGTAAACTCGAATAAGGGAGTAAAGGACTGCTGGGCCGACCATTATGCCATTATCAAGGCTGCCAATTTCATTATTTTGAATGCTTCAAAGACACCAACCGATGAGACTTCTATGAAACAGGCCATTGGTCAGGCTAAATTCTGGCGTGCGTATGCTTATTTTACGCTGGTACGTCTTTTCGGTGACATCCCTTTGACACTGGATAATGAAAATGATGACTTTACCATGAGTCCCAGTCCTGTGGAAAAAGTGTATGAGCAGATTGTAGCCGACTTGACTTCAGAGGAATGCGAAAGTCTTCCTGAAAGTTACAAGGATGCACCGGCATTCATGAACGGAGTCAATGTATATGTCACGAAGGCTGCTTTGCAGTCTACACGTGCTGCCGTGTACATGGCAATGGCTGGATGGCCGTTGGAAAAGGGAACTTCATATTATGCGAAGGCTGCTGAAGAAGCGAAGAAAGTGATTGAAGGCGCCCAGAACGGTACTTATGACATCCGCATGGATGATAATTACTACGACGTGTATGCCATGAGCAATAACTACAACAAGGAAACGATTCTCGGTATCAACTATTCTCCGAATGTAGACTGGGTACAGGATTCACAGCTTACCTCCTGCAATCAATTTGAGTCAATCGGCGGATGGGGAGATGCATGGGGAGAAATCCGTTTCTGGAAGAGATTCCCTGAAGGACCGCGTAAGGATGCCATTTATGATCCGCAGATTCTGAAGCCCAATAAGGACGGAAATGGCTATGAACTCCACGACTGGTATGAAAAGTCGGGCGAAGGCTGGGTATTTCCGGAATGTCATCCGATGTTCAGTGTCTTTTCTGTGAACTGGGATCCGGCTTCCAAGGCCAATATAGATGCTCCTTATGACTATACTCTCCCTGCAAGTCAGAATATGTGTAACGGTCACCGCCATCGCTTGATTCGTTATGCGGAAGTGAAACTGTGGTATGCTGAAGCTGCAGCACGTGCCGGTGAAGCGGATTTAACGCTGGCCAGACAGTGTCTGAAGGATGTGCGTAAGCGCGGAATGGTGGGCGATACCTATGGCAGCAAGAAAAAAACGTATGCAGATGACGGTTCTTGGAAAGTCATCAATGGGGTAGATATTGACCAGATGAATGCCTCACAGCTGGCTGAGGCTGCTTTTGAAGAACATGGATGGGAAGTGGCCGGTTACTGGGTAGCATTGGTAACTCGCCGTGCGGACCAGTTCCGTATGAAACTGCTTCAAAAAACATTTGAAGAACGTGTAGGGAATCCGGAAGTAGAAGTAGCTCCGGGTGTGAAGGTGAAAGAAGGTGTGGAAGTGAGCGGTACGTGGAGTGACAGCAAGGTGTACATGCCTTATCCAGACACCGATTCTGCCAAGAATCCGAACCTTTGATCAGGTGTATGTAGTTAAGACAGAATTGTCCGAGAGACAATAAAAAGAGGGAGGCTTTGCCGGATTTGACAGTCGGTAAGCCTCCCTTTCTTTATAACCTTAATACGATGGTAATTGTTTTACTGTACCAACTACTATAACATCTCAAAGGGGAAAATTGTTTAAGGGGAGAGTCGAAAAAAGTGTTAGGACACTGACGGATTTGTGCTATCTTTGTGGCGGATTTATTTTGACCTGTATGACAGACTATTTGAATGAACTGAATGAAAGTCAGCGCGAGGCGGTATTGTACAATGAAGGCCCTTCGCTGGTGATTGCCGGAGCCGGTTCCGGAAAGACTCGCGTGCTGACATACAAGATAGCTTATTTGCTGGACAACGGTTATGAGCCGTGGTCCATTCTGGCACTGACCTTTACCAATAAGGCCGCTCGTGAAATGAAGGAGCGTATCGCCCGTCAGGTAGGGCAGGAACGTGCCCGTTATCTCTGGATGGGGACTTTCCATTCTATTTTTTCACGGATATTGCGGGCCGAGGCTGAGGCGCTGGGTTTTACTCCTAATTTTACAATTTACGATGCGACGGATTCCAAAAGTCTGGTGAAAACTATCATAAAAGAAATGAACCTGGACGATAAGGTTTACAAGCCGGGGATGGTGCAGGGCCGCATCAGCAATGCCAAGAATCACCTGGTGTTGCCGGAGGCATACGCGGCAAATGCCGAACTCATAGAAGCTGACCGGGCTGCGAAGGTGCCCCTGTTGCATGAAATCTACCTGCGTTACTGGAACCGCTGCCGGCAGAGTGACGCGATGGACTTTGACGACCTGCTGCTGTACACCTATTTGTTGTTCCGCACTCGTCCGGATATATGTGATAAATATGCGGCGCGTTTCCGTTACATCTTAGTAGATGAGTATCAGGATACGAATTTTGCACAGCACAGCATCGTACTCCAGCTTACGCAGAAACACCAGTTTGTGTGTGTGGTAGGTGATGATGCCCAGAGTATCTATTCTTTCCGTGGAGCCAACATTGATAATATCCTGAATTTTACCCGTACATACAAAGATGCACGGTTGTTTAAGTTGGAGCAGAATTACCGCTCCACGCAGACTATCGTGAATGCGGCGAACAGCCTGATTGCGAAAAACCGCGACCAGATTCAGAAGGAAGTGTTCTCCGAGAAAGACAAGGGGGAACCTATCGGCGTGTTTGCAGCTTATAGCGATGTGGAAGAAGGAGAAATCGTGACCAACAAGATTGCGCAGTTGCATGCCAAGTCGGGATATGCTTATCATGATTTTGCCATTCTTTACCGTACGAATGCACAGAGCCGTATTTTTGAGGAAGCTTTGCGCAAGCGCAGTATACCCTACCGTATTTATGGAGGACTTTCGTTTTATCAGCGGAAGGAAGTGAAGGATGTGGTGGCTTATTTCCGCTTAGCGGTGAATCCGCACGATGAAGAGGCTTTCAAGCGTGTCATCAACTATCCGGCACGAGGAATTGGGAATACCACATTGGGCAAGTTGACCGAAGCGGCCGGACGTTGTGAAGTGAGTTTGTGGAAAGTGCTTTGCGAACCGCTGAGCTACGGAGTGGAACTGAATAAAGGAACCTATACCAAGTTGCAGGGATTCCGCGACCTGATTTCGGAATTCGTTACTTTGGCTCGTGAGCAGGATGCCTATACGTTGGGTATGGAACTGGTGAAACGTTCGGGAATCATGGCAGAGATTTATCAGGATCGTTCGCCGGAGAATATGAGTCGCCAGGAAAACATTGAGGAACTGGTGAACGGTATGCGCGATTTCTGCGACGGCCGTCAGGAAGAAGGAAACCCACATGTGCTTTTGTCGGATTATCTTTCAGAGATTGCCTTGCTGACCGATCAGGATGAAGAGCAGGGGGAAGCGCAGCCGAAGGTGACACTGATGACCATTCACTCCGCCAAGGGGTTGGAGTTCCCGAATGTGTTTGTGGTGGGGCTGGAAGAAAATCTGTTTCCGAGTCCGCTGTCATCTGCTTCCTATCGGGCACTCGAGGAAGAGCGCCGTCTGTTTTATGTGGCAGTGACACGGGCTGAAGACCACTGCTATTTGTCATACGCCAAGAGCCGTTTCAAATACGGAAAGATGGAGTTCTGTAATCCAAGCCGTTTCTTGAAAGATATTGACGTGCGTTACCTGCAGGTGCCGCAGGAGGAACTGATGGGTACGCGCATCGAAGAAAAGGCCAGCCGCTTCCGGAAAGAAGCCAGCCGTGCATCTTACGAACGCGAACCCCGTGAAACGGGGCCGTCTATGTTTGATGGCGGACCGATGCCGGAAGAACCTCATCGTTTTGTACCTCCTCGTACGCTTCGCCGTATACCTGATGCGAGTCCTTCGGCAGCTCCGACCGGTCCGTCGGCAGGGGGACTTTCTGCCGGCATGTGGATAGAGCATGAACGCTTCGGCAAAGGGGAAGTGACTCGGGTGGAAGGCAGCGGAGACAACTGCAAAGCTACCGTACAGTTCCAGCACGCCGGCGTAAAACAGCTGCTGCTGAAATTTGCCCGTTTTAAGATAATTGATTCAAACACTAAATAACAGAGAAAAAGAATGATAAAAGACTGGGATAAGATACCTTCTCCGTGCTATGTCATGGAAGAAGATTTATTGAGAAAGAACCTGACGCTGATTAAGCATGTGGCCGATACGGCGGGAGTGGAAATTATTCTGGCATTTAAAGCTTTTGCCATGTGGAAGTCGTTTCCTATTTTTCGGGAATACATCCGTTACACCACGGCCAGTTCGGAATACGAAGCACGGTTGGCTTTCGAAGAGTTCGGCAGCAAGGCGCATACTTATTCGCCGGCCTATACCGCACAGAACTTTCCTGCCTTTCTGAAGTACAGCAGTCACATTACGTTCAACTCCCTGTCGCAGTTTGAGCGTTTTTATCCGCTGGCAAAGGCGTATCCGGAGCATGTGTCATGTGGCATCCGTGTCAATCCCGAATATTCGGAGGTGGAAGTAGAGCTCTATAACCCTTGTGCGCCGGGTACACGTTTTGGTGTAACGGCCGACCTGCTTCCGGAGCAGTTGCCCGAAGGCATTGAAGGTTTCCACTGTCATTGTCATTGTGAGTCGAGTTCCTACGAGCTGGAACGCACGCTCCAGCATATCGAGGAAAAATTCAGCCGCTGGTTTCCTCAGTTGAAATGGTTGAATCTGGGTGGAGGTCACCTGATGACACGTGCCGATTATGACGTAGACCATTTGATTCGCTTGTTGCAGGGATTGAAATCACGCTATCCGCATCTGCAGATTATTCTGGAGCCCGGTTCGGCTTTCACCTGGCAGACTGGTCCGCTGGTGGCATCGGTGGTAGATGTAGTAGAAAGCCGGGGGATACGGACAGCCATTCTGGATGTGAGCTTTACCTGCCACATGCCCGACTGTCTGGAGATGCCTTATCAGCCGCGGGTACGTAATGCCGAATCTCTTCCGGCTGAGGCGGTGAAAACAGCAGCGGATGCAGATGCGGTTCTGTTTTTCCTTGCTATGGATTTTGGTTTTGAAGGAGAAGAAAATGACCGTGTGCAGTATGAACTGCCGGAATACCAGGTGGCTCTTTTAAAAGAAATTGCTGCAGTTAATTCGAATGTAATTGCGGTTGTGATGAACGGCGGAGCCGTTGCCATGCCGTGGGCTGACGAAGTAAAGGCGATTCTGGAATGCTTCTACGGCGGTCAGGGGATTGGAAGAGCGATTGTGAAAGTGATAAGCGGAGAGGTGAATCCGTCCGGACATATGCCTGTGTCAGTTCCGGCGTTCCGGGAACAGATTATCTCGGATGAAAATTTTGCAGAGCAGACGGAGCAGGTGACGTACCGCGAGGGTATGTTTATGGGCTACCGAGGATACGAGACGAAAAAAATTCCGGTGCAGTTTCCGTTTGGATTCGGACTTTCGTATACAACATTTGAAATTACGGATTGTGAGAAAACAGTTCTGCGTGGAAAAATTAAAAATACGGGCAACAGAAAAGGGGCTCAGGTCGTTCAGCTCTATGTGAAAAATCCAAGAGCATGGAAAGCAAGGCCAGCCAGGGAACTTCGCGATTTTCAGAAAATCATACTGGAGGCGGGAGAAGAAAAAGAGTTTGTATTTTCCATTTCACGTGAACTGTTTGAACTCTACGATGAACGCGTTGATGAGCGGACGGTACCGCAGGGAATGTATGGACTTGAGCTTGGATTTTCAGTACAGGATATCCGTGCAGCACAGAAGATCGAAGTAACACCGGTTTTTCCAGTACCAAAACAGATCCAGGGATGGGATAAAACGGAGCGTCTGCTGGAAACGAAGGCTGGGGAACAGATTTTTGAAGAGCTGTATCGTAAAATTACAGAAAAAGCAGGAGGAATCTTCGCGCAGCGTCTGAAAGAAGAGAAAAATGTAAGAGAAATGCTTCTTTCTCAGCCCATTCGTATCGTTCACCTGATGATCTGGAATGAGATGACAGATTCAGAATTAATTGCTATATTGGAAAAGGTAAATCAAGAACTGTATCATGACTACCGGGAAAAGATGCGGAGTTTGGAGAAAAAATGAAAACAATAGAAGAAATGAAATCCTTTCCGGCTGCAAGAAAAAATTACAGACCGGAAAAGGTAGAAAAACTGTCGGAAGAACAGATGAAATGGTTCCGGGATGCGAAGTTTGGCATGTTTATTCACTGGGGAGTATATTCGATGCTCGGA
>ENA-ORTI01001250-ORTI01001250.1-human-gut-metagenome-genome-assembly--contig:-NODE-1250-length-26828-cov-28.654465_pt1 | contig 26828 bp, 19 predicted proteins | sample MGYA00242071_ERZ509191 | MGnify/ENA primary metagenome ERZ509191 (study PRJEB26280, sample SAMEA2338832) | human gut metagenome | biome: human gut; feature: human-associated habitat; material: faeces...
TGTTGAATTATCGTCCGACAGCTGTCGGACGATAATTCAACAACTGTCGGACGATTAATTCTTAGTAAGCAAAAATATAAAATAAAGCATATAATACAGATAAATCATTAACTTTGCCTGCAGAAAACAGAAATAGTTTATGGCAAAAAAAAATGGAAACATCCTGATTGTCGATGATAACCGAGGCGTACTTACCGCCTTGCAGCTTTTGTTGAAGCCATATTTTGAAGGGATAATCACACTTCCCTCTCCCGTAACCCTGCCCAGCGTATTGCGGGAAAGGTCATGGCAAGTGGTTCTTCTTGACATGAACTTCACCTCGGGCATCAATACCGGCAACGAGGGACTATACTGGCTCCATGAAATAAAGAAGCAATGTCCCACCCTGCCCGTAGTGCTGTTTACCGCCTATGCCGACATTGACCTTGCCGTACGGGGAATCAAGGAAGGAGCCACAGACTTCGTCGTGAAACCCTGGAACAACCAGAAACTGGTGGAAACCTTACTGAATGCCGTATCAGCTTCTGAAACAAAATCTCCGGCCAACGGCCCAAATGCCAGACGTACGGCAGAAAACAACCACCCGCTTGCGGATATCCGCAACATGTATTGGGGAAACAGCTCCGCCATGCAGCAACTTCGCCTCTTGGTGGAAAAAGTGGCCTCTACCGATGCCAATATTCTTATTACGGGCGAGAACGGCACCGGTAAAGAGATGCTGGCACGCGAAATCCACTCCCTTTCACCGCGCAACCGGCAGGACATGGTAAGTGTGGATATGGGTGCAGTCACCGAAAGCCTTTTCGAAAGCGAACTGTTCGGCCACGTGAAAGGCTCTTTCACCGATGCCCATGCCGACCGTGCCGGCAAGTTCGAAGCAGCCAGCCACAGCACCCTCTTTCTCGATGAAATAGGCAATCTCCCCTACCATCTGCAAGCCAAACTGCTGACCGCCATCCAACGCCGCAGCATTGTCCGTGTAGGCAGCAACACTCCCATTCCCGTAGACATACGGCTGATTTGCGCTACAAACCGCAATCTGCCCGAGATGGTGGCAAAAGGCGAATTTCGCGAGGACCTGCTATACCGCATCAACACGATACATCTTGAGATACCCTCGTTGCGCGAGCGGCCCGAAGACATCATCCCCCTTGCAGAACTTTTCATCGCCCGCTTCTGCAAGCAATATGACAAGCCCCCCGTCAAGCTGACGGACGGCGCCTGCGAGAAGCTTACGCTCCACCCCTGGTACGGCAATATCCGCGAACTGGAACATGCCATCGAAAAAGCCATTATCATCTGTGACAACGAAACCCTTCCTGCAGAACTGTTCCAGCTGGCACGGCGAACCGGCACTCCCGAAGCAACCGCATCCACGCTCGAAGAAATGGAAATGCAGATGATACGGAAGACGCTCGACAAATGCAGCGGAAATCTCTCTGCCGTCGCCGCACAGCTGGGTATCACCCGCCAGACGTTGTACAACAAAATGAAGAAGTATGGCCTTTAATTATTCATTCCGCGTTGCCGTCAGTCTGGCAGTAGCACTCCTTGCAGGGGTGATGTGGACTGTAGACGTATTTTGGGGCGCGTTCTGCACTGCGCTGCTTCCCATAGCCCTGTACTGGCAGCAAAGGCTATACCGCCATCATGTGCGGAAGGTGCTTTTCATGCTCGACGCCATCGAAAACAACGACAATGCCATCCACTTCTCCGAAACGGAAAACACTGCCGACGCACGCCTCGTAAACCGTGCATTGAACCGGGTTGCCCATATACTTTATAATGTGAAAAGTGAAACAGCCCAGCAAGAAAAGTACTACGAACTCATTCTGGACTGCGTGAATACCGGTATCCTTGTCCTGAACGACAATGGTGCCGTATATCAAAAAAACAGTGAAGCCCTCCGTTTGCTGGGCCTCAATGTCTTTACCCACGTCAGCCAGCTGAACCGCGTGGATCCGCGTCTTTCGTCCCTTCTTGCCAATTGCCGCCCGGGAGACAAATTGCAAATGCCTTTCAACAACGAACGAGGCACTGTAAACATGTCTGTCCGCGTCAGCGACATTACAGTCCGTAAAGAGCATCTGCGTATCCTCGCCCTGAACGACATCAACAACGAGCTGGATGAAAAGGAAATAGATTCCTGGATTAGGCTTACCCGCGTACTGACGCACGAAATAATGAATGCCGTCACTCCCATAACCTCCCTGAGCGATACACTGCTGGGACTGACCGAAGCGCAAGTTTCCAAAGAAGAAATCAGAAACGGCCTGCAGACTATCAGCAGTACGGGCAAGGGCCTGCTCTCTTTTGTGGAATCATACCGGAAATTCACCCGTATTCCCACCCCCGAACCATCCTTGTTCTATGTAAAAAGTTTTATCGAGCGGATGGTCGAACTCGCCCGTCACCAGCACCCCGATGTCCGGGTCACCTTTCATACGGACATCGCGCCAAGCGACCTTATTCTATATGCCGATGAGAACCTGGTATCACAAGTAGTCATCAACTTACTGAAAAATGCCATACAAGCCATCGAATCGGATAAAAATACAGATAAAGAAGGACATATCAACATACGTGCCTACTGCAATGAGGCGGAAGCCATACTGATAGAAATTTCCAACAACGGACCTGCCATTCCCAATGACATTGCCGAACACATATTTATCCCCTTCTTTACGACCAAAGAGGGTGGAAGCGGTATTGGATTGAGTATTTCCCGGCAAATAATGAGGCTTTCCGGTGGAAATTTATCCTTATTGCCCAGTAAAGAAACCACCTTTATTTTAAAGTTCAATTGAACTATTTTAGATTTGTATTTGTTAAACACAATGCATATCTTTGTACTATTAGACATAAGAAACATCACATTTCAAACTATATAGCATAGAATTTATGATATTTACAGCAGGAAACATACTACTTATAGGTTCCATATTACTTTTCGTCAGCATCATTGTCGGCAAGACCGGCTACCGTTTCGGAGTGCCTGCGTTATTGCTTTTTCTTGTCGTCGGCATGCTGTTCGGCAGTGACGGATTGGGATTGCAGTTCCACAACGCCAAGGAAGCACAGTTCATCGGCATGGTTGCACTCAGCATCATTCTGTTCTCCGGTGGCATGGACACCAAGTTTACGGAGATAAAGCCCATATTGACTCCCGGCATTGTTTTGTCAACTGCAGGAGTGCTGCTCACGGCCCTCTTTACCGGATTATTTATCTGGTGGCTGTCCGGCATGAGCTGGACCAACATCCACCTGCCGTTGATAACCTCCCTTTTGCTTGCATCCACCATGTCATCTACCGACTCAGCCTCTGTATTCGCCATTCTGCGTTCACAAAAAATGAACCTGAAGCATAATCTGCGCCCCATGCTGGAACTGGAAAGCGGTAGTAACGACCCGATGGCATATATGCTGACAATCGTGCTGATTCAATTCATCCAGTCCTCCGGAATGGGAGTTCCCCAGATATTAGGCTCTTTTGCCATACAGTTCATTGTCGGTGCCGCAACCGGTTATTTCCTCGGAAAGCTGGCTATCCTTATGCTGAACCGGCTGAATATAGACAACCAGGCACTCTATCCTATCCTGTTGCTGTCTTTTGTATTCTTCACCTTCTCCATCACCGACCTGCTGAAAGGCAACGGTTACCTGGCCGTGTATATCGCCGGAATGATGGTAGGCAATAACAAAATCATGCACCGGAAAGAGATTTATACTTTTATGGACGGACTGACCTGGCTTTTCCAAATCATCATGTTCCTCTGCCTCGGTCTGCTCGTCAACCCCCATGAGATGCTGGAAGTTGCAGTCGTGGCATTGCTCATCGGCGTCTTCATGATTGTCGTGGGACGCCCTCTCAGTGTTTTTCTCTGCCTGCTGCCTTTTGGCAAGAGAATCACCCTCAAGTCACGGCTATTCGTATCGTGGGTAGGATTACGTGGCGCAGTACCCATTATCTTTGCCACCTATCCCGTGGTGGCTAATGTGCCCGGCGCCCATGTCATCTTCAACATCGTATTTTTCATAACCATCGTCTCACTGGTCATCCAGGGTACCACAGTCTCCTGGGTAGCCCGGCTGCTTGGCCTCTCCACCCCGCTGGAAAAGACCGGAAATGATTTCGGAGTTGAACTGCCCGAAGAGATTGACTCCAACCTGCACGACATGACCATTACACAAGAAATGCTGGAGCAGGCAGACACCCTGAAAGACATGAACCTGCCCAAAGGCACACTGGTGATGATTGTAAAACGTGGCGATGAGTACCTCATTCCGAACGGAACATTAAAACTTCATGCCGGTGACAAGCTGCTTCTTATTTCGGAAAATAGCAAGGAATAAGAATTACAGATAAGTTTCTATCCGTTTCAGGGCAAGAAAAAAGTGGAAACTATTTGCTTTGCATCACTATAAGACCTATCTTTGCGCAGTTTTAACTAAAGTGTGCAACAGCTGAATGGAACAAGAACAAGGGTTCATCGATTATATAGAACAAAGCATTATTAAAAACTGGGATCGCAACGCCCTGACAGACTACAAAGGAATTACACTGCAATACAAAGATGTAGCACGGAAAATAGCCAAATTCCATATCGTATTGGAAAACGCCGGCATTAGGCCCGGCGACAAGATTGCCGTTTGCGGACGTAACAGTGCACATTGGGCAGTCGCTTTTCTGGCGACAGTTACCTATGGAGCTGTCATCGTTCCCATTCTGCATGAGTTCAAGGCCGACAATATCCACAACATCGTCAACCATTCCGAAGCCAAGCTGCTGTTTGTCGGCGACCGGGCATGGGAAAACCTCAATGAAGAGGCAATGCCCCTGCTGATGGGTATCGTACTGCTGACGGACTTCACTCCGGTAGTTTGCCGCAACGAGCAGCTGATGGAGGCTTTCGAACATCGCAACGTCCTCTATGGCACACGTTTCCCCAAGAATTTCCGCCCCGAGCATATCAGCTACCGCAAGGAGGAATCACCCGAAGAACTGGCTGTCATAAACTATACTTCGGGCACCACGGGATATTCCAAAGGGGTCATGCTCCCCTATCGCAGCCTTTGGTCCAATGTTGCATATTGCCATGAGATGCTCCCCGTACGTCCGGGCGACCATATTGTATCCATGCTGCCTCTGGGACATGTATTTGGTATGGTGTACGATTTTCTATACGGTTTTTCCGCAGGCGCCCATCTGTATTTCCTTACCCGTATGCCGTCTCCCAAGATTATTGCACAGTCATTCTCCGAAATCAGGCCACGGGTCATTTCGTGTGTACCGCTCATCGTAGAAAAGATTATCAAGAAGGATATCCTGCCCCGGATAGACAATAAAATAGGCAAGCTGCTATTGCGGATGCCCATTGTCAACGATAAAATCAAGGCTGACATGCGCAAAAAGGCAATGGAAGTATTCGGCAGTAATTTCGATGAAATAATCATCGGAGGAGCACCGTTCAATGCCGAAGTGGAACGCTTCCTGAAGCAGATAGGCTTCCCCTATACCATTGCATACGGAATGACGGAATGCGGCCCCATCATTTGTTCCAGCCGCTGGGAAACATTGAAACTGGCCTCTTGTGGCAAGGCAACCACCCGCATGGAAGTAAAGATAGACTCTCCCGACCCTCAGAACGTGGCAGGAGAAATAATCTGTAAAGGTGCCAATCTGATGCTGGGCTATTACAAAAATGCCGAAGCGACTTCCCAAATCATCGATGTAAACGGCTGGCTGCACACCGGCGACCTTGCAACGATGGATGCCGAAGGATATGTCACTGTCCGCGGACGTAGCAAGAACATGTTGCTCACAGCCAGCGGCCAGAACATCTATCCCGAAGAGATTGAAAGCAAACTGAACAACATGCCCTATGTGTCCGAATCACTGATCGTATTGCAGAACGACAAGCTCGTGGCTCTTATCTATCCGGATTTTGACGATGCATTCGCCCATGGTATGGAACAATCGGACATCGAAAAGGTTATGGAGGACAATCGGAATGAATTGAATCTGCAATTACCGGCCTACAGCCAGATTACAAAAGTCAAGATACACTTCGAGGAGTTCGAGAAAACGGCAAAGAAGAGCATTAAAAGATTTATGTATCAGGAAGTAAAAGGGTAAGGGGAATGTGTCAAAACCTTCTTTAACGCTTTATTTTAGGCGCGGATGACGCAGATTTCACGGATTTAGTTTATTGAATCCGCATTATTCCGCGTAATCCGCGCCTAATATTATAACATTATAAAAGTCTTCATGTGCTTTTGACACATTCGCATCCTTTTTGTTAACAAAAATAGAAGCAAAGGAATAAACGGCTAATAAGTGTTATAAAACATACTTTTTTAGTTGGATAATTTGCAGATTTATCAAAAGTCCGTATCTTTGCAATGTGTTTTTCATAGTATTAGATTTAAGGTTAACAAAGGTTGGAGTACAGCGGTACTCCTTTTTTTATGCCCGTAAATCAGATATTCCCGGAAAGCCTCTTCAGTCCCTTCAATACAGATTTATCTTTCACCTCCATGATGCTGATGGCATAGCCACCACCGGAGGCAGCTTTCAGTTTCAAGACCGTTTTGGGAGAAACGATACCTTTACGGATAACATAAGCTTGCGGATTTGTTTTATAATCGGCATCTTTTGCATCGGCATAGACGGTTGCAATATACTGCTTGTCTGCATCCAGGAAGTCCAGTTTCAGAGTTGAAGCATGTCCGTGCTCACTGCTGGTGCAACCGATAAACCAGTCATTCGTACCTTTTGCCTTACGGGCAACAGTGATGTAACGTCCCGGCTCAGCTTCCAGATAGCGGCTGTCGTCCCAATCCACAGCCACATCTTTGATGAACTGGAAAGCGTCCATGAAACGCTCATAATTCTCAGGAAGGTCGGCAGCCATTTGTAGAGGGCTGTACATAGTGACATAAAGTGCCAGCTGACGCGTCAAGGTAGTATTGGCATGCGTATGGCTGTTCGGATTCAACTTATTGATGTCCATTTCAAAGATACCGGGCGTATAGTCCATCGGACCACCCTGCAAACGGGTAAACGGAAGTACCGTTGTGTGGAAGGGCTTGTTACCAGCAAAAGCCTCGTACTCCGTGCCTCGGGCAGATTCATTGCCTATCAGATTGGGATAGGTACGGCATAAACCAGTCGGACGTACCGCTTCATGGGCATTGACCATTATCTTGTGTTTGGCAGCTTCGGTCACGGCGTATAGGTAATGGTTGTTCATCCATTGTCCATAGTGATGCTCGCCACGGGGAATCATATTGCCTACGTAGCCACTCTTTACCGAATTATATCCATATTTATTCATCAGACGGTAGGCAGCTTCCATGTGCCGCTCATAGTTACGGACGGAAGCCGATGTTTCATGGTGCATCATCAGACGGACACCCTTGGAATGAGCATATTCATTCAGATACTTGATGTCAAAATCGGGATAAGGAGTCACGAAATCGAAAACATAATCCTTGGAATTACCGAACCAGTCTTCCCAACCCGTATTCCAACCCTCCACCAATACCTGGTCAAAACCGTGTTCGGCAGCAAAGTCTATGTACTTCTTCACATTAGCCGTGTTGGCCGGATGAATGCCGTTCGGTTTCACCTTGGAATAGTCCGTATCATCCAGTTTCACAGAAGGGAGGTCAAAAGTATATGCCCAGGGCTTTCCCCCTGCAATCATTTCCCACCATACGCCGACATATTTCACCGGCTTAATCCAGGAGGTATCATCATACTTACAAGGCTCATTCAGATTGAGAATCAAATTGGAGGCCAGTATCTCGCGGGCATCATCACTGACTATGACCGTACGCCAGGGAGTATGGCAGGGAGACTGCATATACCCTTTATTTCCTTGAGCATCCGGAGTCAGCCAGGATTCAAAAACGAGGTTCTTGTCATCCAGGTTGAGATGCATGCAAGAGTAGTCCACCAAGGCTGCCTCGTGCAGGTTAAGGTACACTCCATCAGCTGTTTTAAGCTGTATGGAAGTCTGGACACCTGTCGGCGAAAAGACAGTTTGTGACGCATTGTCACTCACAGCTCCCTGCAGCAGTCCACGGATTTCAGAGAGTTTGGACTCCGTGTAATCATATTCCTGGGTATCATAATCTCCCGGAATCCACCAGGCAGTATGGTCGCCGGTCATGGCAAACCGGGAATGCTCTTCCTTTATCACAAAATAAACCAGATTCTTCTGTTGCGGAAACTCATAACGGAATCCCACGCCGTCATCATATACCCGAAAACGGATATTCATAAAACGAGTGGTAGACGGTTGTTCAAGTTCTACCAGCAATTCGTTGTAGTGGTTGCGGATATCTTTTGTCTCCCCCCACACCGGTTGCCAGGTTTCATCGAAAGTGGAAGTAGAAGTCCTTACTACTTTGAAACCATCCATCAGGCTGGTAGCTCCTTTCAGTTCCAATCCCAACGTACTGGGATTGATGACAGGAGCCCCTTTATAATCCACCTGATAGGCTGGTCTCCCGTCTTTTGTCAGTTCAAAATCCAGCTTCACCATGCCCGAAGGGGATGAAATGCCTTCAGCATTCCCCGCCAGGGCAGAAAAAAGCAAAGCCGCGCTAAGTACAAATTTCTTCATAATAATGATATGTTTTTTGTGTTAATAGACAAACTCAATGATATGTTCCTTTCCATCATCCGGCAACCTCAGCAGGCAGGTCCCCTGCTTCTTGTCGGGACACCAGGCAGTTATCGTAAACTCTGTCTCCCGATTTTCTTCCAGCTTTCCGACATTCGTTTTCTTGATTTTCTGACCGTCCAGCAAAGCTGTTTTCGGCATCTGTTCCGTATAGATGCAGAACATCAGGTTTCGTTGGCCGGGTAAGCTATATTTCTCACCAGTCCGTGTACCTACTTTCAGCGTATAGCCTTTGTCGGTAGTCTGGCAAGTAATAGGAGTGCGCATGAACTCTCCACGCAAATATCCTAAATCAGTTCCTGCATCTTCATAAAGCGAGAAGGTAGTTTCACTGCCCGCTGCAGCAGGAAATATCTCAAACGTAACCGGATAGACCGGTTTCTCATCCGTATAGTTCATGACCGGCATTTGAGGCATGATACTTCCCTGCTTTACAAACATAGGAATAGTATTGAGGGGAGCATCCACCGTCATCCATTGCTCACCGCTATATGCTGTGTGTTTGTTGTTGTAGTCAATCCAAGTTCCTTCAGGAAGATACACATTCTTGTTTCGCGCTCCTTTCTTTACCACCGGAGCAACCAGCAGTTCGCTGCCAAACATGAACTGGGCATCCGTTGAGAACGTTTCCATATCTGCCGGATATTCCAGAAACATCGGTCGCATGAGAGGCAACCCCGTTTCGTGTGCTTCGCGGGCATACGTATAGATATAAGGCAAAAGACGATACTTCAATTCGATGGCTGCCTTGGCATTCTTCTCGGCCTCTTCGCCGAACAGCCACGGCTCCACAGCCACGTTGCCCTCATGATGAATGCGGCTCAGGGGATTGAAAGCGCCCATCTGTATCCACCGCGTATAAAGTTCAGCCATCGCAGGATAATCCTCTATATCTCCGCAATAACCGGTAATGTCACAAGTAGTAAAAGGAATAATTCCCAAACCGGCAGACAACAGTACCGGAATCTGATTGGCCATCTGTCCCCAACCCTGCGTCACGTCATCACCGTTTCCACAGTCACCGGTCCAGCCGAAAGTATAGCGTTGCAAGCCCGCAAAAGCGGCACGTGTCATCTGAAATACGCGACGGTTAGGATTCCGTTTTTCAAACTGCTCCTTCACCACCTTATCCCACGTAAGACCATAAACATTGTGAATCTCATCATGCATGCCCAAATGGTGTTTCATCACCAGGCGTTCCGTCTGCTCCTCATTGCTCCAGGCAGGTTCACCCATATCAGTCCAGAAACCGGCAATGCCATCATCAATGGGCTTCTGCTGATAAGCTCCCCACCAGTCTGCCACAGCAGGAAGGGTGAAGTCCACTACGCCACAATTACCGCCCCAGGGCCAGGGCATGTCATAACTCCTGCCGTTGGTGGAGTCCTTTACCAGATACCCTAACCTATCGGCTTCCTCCCATTGCCGCTTATTGGCTTGTGAAATGACCGGATCTTGCGAAACCACCACCTTGAAGCCCATATCCTTGAGGTCTGCAAGCATCTTTTTCGGATTCTCGTAGTTCCCTTTCCGCCACTCAAAATCCTGCAAATACTGTGTCCAGCCTATGTCCTGGTAAATAACATCACAAGGAATTCCACGCTTACGATAGCCTTCAGCTATTTCATAAGACAATTTCTCGCTCGTCAGCAGTCCCCGGCATTGTGCAAAGCCCAATGCCCATTTAGGAGGCATTATGGGTTTTCCCGTCAGGTCGACATATTGTTTCATGATTTCCTTATAATCCTTCCCGAAGATGAAATAATAAATCATCTCTCCCCCAGGAGCCTCGAAACTGTAGTAATCGCGGCTTTCCGTACCAAACTTAAATTCGGTTTTATACGTATTGTCCAGGAAAATACCATAACGATAACTGCTCATAAAGAACGGAATACTCTTGTAGAGCGGGTCCTCAACGGCACTATAACAAGGCTTGTCACTGTTCCACATCTTGTAGGCTTCGCCGCGACGGTCCAGCTTGCCGGTCTTTTCTCCCAAGCCGAAGAAGTGTTCGTCACGACGGAGGGTCTTGTATTCCAATTTGCGCTGCCCGTTACTGATATGCCCCTTATCGGCATAATCACTGAACAGCAGTTTCTGATACTTGTCGAATATCTGTAAGTTAAACGGAGACTTGTTTACCCGGATACGGAGTTTAGGGGTAAAAATCTCGTAGCAGGCATTCTGTTCGTCCACATGGACGGTACCGACATCCTCCAGGTCCTCATTGACGACGGCAAAGGAAGGATTATTCCGCTGGAAACTACCGTCGGGAGAAAACCATATACGTACCGTAGACTGGCTACACAGACGTAATTGTATGGCAGAACTGTCATTTAAATAGAAGGTCACACTCCGGTCATCACTGGTATAGGAAGTGCAGTCTCCGGTGCGGTTCTGTGCATTCGCATATACTGAAAATGCACAGACGGCAAAAAATAAAAATATATATTTCTTCATTACTATAATCTGTTTGTTCCTTTATTGGATACTCTTATTCCATCACAAGCATGCTCCAGTACTTCAGCAAAGGCAAGATAAAGGTAACCGTGCCGTCCTTCTGTTCGAATGACAGTTCCTGCGAAGCACCGGCATGGAAATCGGGCGATGCAACCCATATCTTGTTCACTTTACCGGAAACATTCATCTTCAACGGCACGTCGGACACCAGACGCGGTTCGGGCATTGTTCCGTTCAAATCCCTCCAGCTTAAGTTATCCGCATTGAGGAAGTTGAGCAGATGAATGACTTGCCTGCCATTTACATTCTTGGCATATACAGTGATGGCAGACTTCTGCGGCGGCCATGCATTCAGAGAAAGATTCCGCGCAGCATCCGTACAGTTCAGAGAAACGGAAATCTCCGCCTCCGTATCTTTATCACGAAGCAGGTTCTGATAAGCCGTCATAAAGTCATAATAACGAATCATGGCTGTTTTCAGTACATCGTTCATCTGCAAAGCCGTGCTTGGAAAGTACTCGCGGCATAGCATGTGGTCACCCAATTCCAAATGAGAGCCTCCCAAAGCAAATATCACAGCATCCGTCAGCAGCACACCCGGTGTATTGAACTCACCGGTACTGCTACCTGCCTTGTCATAGTTCATATATGCGGCAAACACCGTTTTCAAGGCATGGTTGCCATACTGGTCGTTCGCTTTGATAATGGTGTGCAGATCCTTGAAGCCTGCCTCATCGCCCCATACTTCATTATAAAGGAAATCCACTTTACCCGTACCAGCTATCTGGGAAGCTCCATAGCTGGAGACGGCATTCATCACCAAACGCTTGTCCGGATGCTTCTGTTTCATGGCTTCGATGAACGAGGCATATCCCTTAGGCAGATTTACCTTATTGCCATCATAGTCATAGCGGTCACCCCGGTTTCCCAGTTGGTCTATCTGATAACCGTCAAAGTCCAGATTGGCATAAACATCATCGTTTTTCTGGGCAATATATGCCTGCCATTCCGTATTGGTGGGATTGAGCAGGAAGATATTACTTTTCCAACTGGAGGGCAAGTCATGCGAATCCTTATCCATGCGTCCCGTGTTCTTGAATATGTACCATTCTTCCTTTACTCCGTCGGAAACGGCATCGTCCAAAGCTCCGAAACATAGATTGTAAAACATGGACTTCATGCCCAGGCTGTGTTGTGTAGAGATATACTTCTTCACTACCTCGGTATAGACCTCCCGGTTGGCAATGTCCTTATAGACCTCGTCCAGATGCTCACGCGTACCGCCCAACGGCCAATGATGCTTGTTGTGCCAATCCTGAAACTGTACCCCGTTAATGTGGCAACGGTTCAGGAAAGCCATCTCCTTCTCTATCACTCCATCCACCTTTTTCGAAGCATCAAAAGTGGCAACGAAACCATAACGTGGAAAACGTGTCCAGTCACTGGATACATCTACGGCAATAGTACCAAGAATAACCTCTGTTCCATTCTCTTTTGTACGGTATACATCCACCAGATAACCGGTATAATCGGTTGCCGGAGCAGTCCAAGTCCAAGTAGTACCGACAGCAGCCTGCTCCGATACAACCTTGTCCATTGTCCGGTAGCGGATTTTAGCTCCGGCAGGAAGGGCGTCAGCTGTAAAAGAAACACTCTCGCCCGGCCGGTAACATGCCTTGTCGGTAGTGAGATTGACCGTCAAGTCCGAGGTGACTGGGGTTACTTCCGTAACCCCTCCACTCTCTCCGCCTCCACCGGTACCGCTACCGGTATCATCACTCTCCTTGCTGCATGCAACCAGCAGCAAGGCTACCATTGTTGTATAAACTATCTTCTTCATCTATTGTAGATACCTATTGTTTCACGATTGAAATTGTCTCTTCCAGCTGATTCAAAGTAATCAGATAGGAACCTGCTGTCGTAATCTTCCACTTCTGGTCGATGCCGCCTACCATCACGTCCAGATATTGCGCTTTGAACGCTTCGTCTGATTTATCAAGGAAAAGCATCGGTTCTGTTTCTCCTGCAGGCTGTTTGTCTGCTACAGCCGGCATGAACCAAGCTCCATTCCAATCTTCCTGCTTATCACAAGTAAATTTCAACTCACCGGCATTCAGCGTACCTTTCCAAGTAAACACATACGGATTATCCGTTGTCTGCATCGGCGTAGCATCACCAATCGTCCAACCGGCCGGAGTAGCATCACCTACCATATAAATCATCTCATACGGAGTAAATTCGCTCATCATCATGCGTTCCTTACCACTACGGATATCCATGCAAATCTTGTAGGCCTTGCCGCATTCCCCGTCTTTCAGCACCCATTTATTGTCCGGGTCGAACCCTTTCACAAACACCACTTCTGTATCGGTATAAGCAGCATCGGCATTCTTGGCCTTATACATGTTCTCCCAACTTCCATCGGAGGTTCCGAACTTGAATTCCCCTCCTTTGCCCACTTCAAAGAACTTGCCGAAGCGGAACAAGTATGGATCGAGCACATCTTGTTTCATCTTCACGAATCCCCAATCCGTAGCGTTACCCACAAAATAAAGCTGGTCGTAGGCAGGTGCCAACGTCTCTGTCTGGGTCAATGTAAGAACACCGGTAAACAGATTGGCTTCGACGATGTAATTATGGTCTTCTTCGACAACAAAAGGTTCATCCGGCTGGTCATCACTGCTACGAAGAACCAGCAATCCATCTGTTCCTTTGTTGTAAGAGGGCAGGAATGAGCCTAAGGTCGTGATGAACTTAAACTCACCGGCCACAAGCCGGCCCGTCCATGTAAAGATACCATTGTCCTTGCGGGTCATCTCTGTCGCATCATCGGCACTCCAGCCGCCCGGAGTGGCACTACCTATCAGATAAAGGGTGGATGTGAGCGGTTTATAGGCTGTAACACTGAAAGCAGTGGTAGACACCTGTTTTTCGTCCCGTTCTGTTACAGTAGCTGTCAAGCGCGCTTCCAACGAAATGTTCTCCCCGGCAGTTGCCCCAAAATGGTTGCGTAGGATGTCATTCAATTCCTCCACGCTCTTTTTCCATGAGTATTCTTGTACGGCATTCTCCACAGCTACATAAGAATCTGCAAAATCACTGCCGGTCTTGGTCAATTCCAGCGTATAGGAAATTTTATTACCCGTCCCATAATTGGTTCCCGTAGTCCAGGAAAGCTCCAGGGCATCATCGGCATGTGCCTGCTCATTCAAAACAACTTCCGTCTTGCTGGCCGTCAGTACAAGTTCATTCTGTCCTTTATCCAATTCCATGTAATCATCATCTACACAAGCAGATAAGGCTGCACAGCCCAGTAAGGCAAATACAAGGTGTGAAATATATTTCTTCATATTCTTCTGATTAAATTAATTAATAACCCGGGTTCTGCACCATTAAGGTATTAGCATCCATCTCCGTCTGCGGAATAGGGAACAGCAAGCGGTTCTTGTTCACGTTGCTCTTTCCAATGGAATGCAGGAATTTAATGGCATACTCTCCATTGTTGACACGAATCATGTCGAACCAGCGATGCCCTTCGAAAGCTAGTTCCATGCGGCGCTCATGGATAATCTTTTCACGCATGGTTTCCTGTGACAAGCCCGAAACCTCCGGCAGTCCGGCACGCTTACGTACAATATTCAAAGGCACGGCAGCCTGGTCAGGGCGTCCCATTTCATTCAAAGCTTCGGCCTTCTTCAGCAGGACGTCCGCATAACGATAAATCACGAAGTTGGCAGGATTGGTATTGTATTCCGGAGAAACCGTTTTCGACACCAGAAACTTGCGTACATTGTATCCCGTATTGGAATAAGAGCTTTTGTAAGCCTTACCGTCAAAATCCGGACATCCGGCATAAAGCACGGTCAAATCCTTACGTTTGTCACCGCTCTCATATTGACCCACAAATTCTTTTGTAGGCTGGTTCCAGCCATAACTGCCGGCAACAAAGTCCGAATTACGGGGACCCATGAAAGTAGAAAGCCAGGAAGACTGCGGATTGTTTCCCCAAAAATCATATTCCGTATTGCCCGAATACTGGACCTCGAACAAAGATTCCGGCCCGTTATTGACCAATGCATCGAAATTATCCTCATACTTGCAGGAAGAAAGGTCATACCCCAAATTTGTTATCTCATCACACAAATCAGACACCTCCTGATAATATTCCGTATGATTAGGAGCCAGCGTCAGATAAATATCTGCCAACATGGCCAAAGCTGCATCTTTGCAGGCACGTCCCACGTTCTCGTCGTCGTAAGAAGACTTGGCAGGAAGCAGGTCAACCGCATTCTTACAATCGGAAATTATCTGAGCATAAGTCTCTTCGACTGTAGCGCGTGCAATGTCTGTCGGTTCTCCCGGATTATAAGGAGCCAAACGCAGTGGAACACCACCGTACAGACGTACCAATACATAGTAATAATGTGCACGGAGAAAATAAGCCTCTCCCAGACAGCGGTTCTTGATTCTCTCTGACACGGCTTCAGCCTCCAGAAGACTATTCAACACAATGTTGCATTGTCCTATCCCCACCCAGGGAGAACGCCACATGTACAATGCCATGCCATTGTCGCTCTGCGTTATGAAGTTAGAAGCTTGTATCGTTTCAAGGCCGTCGGTACCGCCACCGGCACCCACCAAACTGTTACCCGCCACAATATCCAGTGTCCAGATACGCTGGTTGTACATATTGGAAGACTGAAGGGTGCGATAGCAGGCATTGGTCAGAGCAATGGCCACATCATCGGTCACCGTCGTTTCCGGGTCAACCGTATTTTTAGGAGACTTGTCCAGAAAGTCGCTGCAGGAAGCCAGCAGCAATACTGCCAGCATATATAGTAAATTTGTTATCTTTTTCATATCCGAGTCAATCATTAAAAGTTAAAGTTTAATCCTAAGCTGAACGTACGGGAAATGGGGTAACGGTTCTGGTCTATTCCGTTAATACCCACTTCAGGGTCGAAACCGGAATATCCGGTGATGGTAGCCACATTCTCACAAGATAGGGAAAGGCGTGCATTCTCAATCTGGGCTTTCTGTAACCACTGCTTCGGGAAAGTGTATGAGAGTGTGATATTCTTCAAACGCAGATAAGAACCATTCTCCACAAAGCGGTCTGACACGCGTGTATTCTGATTGGGGTCGCCGAACACGGCACGCGGCATCGAATTGCTGGTCCCCTCTCCTTGCCAACGCTTCAGTACGTCGGTAGTCTGGTTATAGGCAGCTGCCATACCGGTATTGTCGATATTGTTGGCATTGTATATCTTATTTCCGGCTATACCTTGTAAGAAAACAGAAAGTTCGAAACCCTTATAGGAAAGGCTATTGTTCATGGAGAACAGCCAACTTGGGTTCGGGTTACCGATGACGGTACGGTCACTATCATTGATGACACCATCGTTGTTCAAATCCCTGAAACGGATATCACCCGGCTCAGCTCCCGGCTGCACGGCATGTGTATTCACTTCAGACTGGTTCTGGAAGATTCCGTCCGTAACATAGCCGTAGAAGACATTAATGGGATAGTCCTTTGCCAGCATCGTTACATAGGAGTTATTGATTTGGTTAATGTAATAAGGAACGTCGCTGTTCAAATCCTTAATTTTATTCTTGTTGTAAGTGGCGGTCAGGTTCGTTTCCCATCCCAGTTCACCGGTAAGATTGATGGTATGCAGACTCATTTCAATACCTTGATTACGTACTTTTCCGGCATTGGTATACGTGGTTGTAGTATCTTCAAATCCCGATGTGATGGGGATAGACGCCTTTACCAGCATGTCTCTCGTCTCCTTCAGATAAGCATCGAACGAGAACATAACGCGTGAATTGAACAGTGAGGCATCAAAACCGATGTTGGTTTGTGCCACCTCTTCCCAATGGATATACGGGTTGGCGAGAGTAGAAGAAACCAGCGCTGTCTGATTGCCGCTCGAAATGCCGAAAGGATATACACTGGTATTGTAGGATGCCAGATAGCTGTAGTTTCCAACACTTGCCTGGCTACCGGTCACACCGTATCCCGCACGCACTTTCAGGTCATTGATATAGTCGTTTTTTGGAAACCACTTTTCCTGAGAGGCACGCCATGCCACAGATACGGAAGGGAAAGTACCCCAGCGATGTTTCTTACCGAAACGGCTGGAACCGTCACGACGAATGGTTGCAGTCAGCAAATAGCGGTCTTCGTAAGAGTAGTTGACACGTGCCATGTAAGAGAGCAATGCCCACTCTGTCTCGTTTCCACCGATGGCATACATTTCCTCGCCATTATCCATTTCGTGCACATTGTCGAACATAAACACATTCTTCTGCGCATTCAGGTAGTCGTTGGTGTTCCATTGGGCAGACATACCGGCCATCAATCCCACACGATGTTTTTCTGCAAAAGTATGGTCGAATAGGAAATAGTTGTCCCACAAATAAGTGAACGACTTGTTATCGCTCTTATAACGTGAAGTCTCCTCTGTGGGAGTGGGTTTCCAGTTATACTTGGGGGTAAAGTTGTCTATGAACCAGAATTTGGCATCGTAGCCGAAAGTACTTTTAAACTTAAGCCATTTGGTAAAAGTAAGTTCTGCCGTCAAGTTGGCCAGGAAGTTATATCCATCAGTCTGACTCTTGTTCAGTTCCGTCGGTCCAATGGGGTTGCGCGTGCTGCCATACCATTCCGAGTTACCATCAGGGCCACTCCAACTGCCATCTTCATTCTTCACCGGATAAATGGGGAGCGCTTTCAGCGCATCACCTATATTATAGCTGCCCGACTTCTTCGTATCGGCACTGAACGTAATGTTATTGGAGAACTTCAACCATTTCAAGACTTGCGCATCACTGTTGGACTGGAATGTGAAGCGACGGTAATTCACACTCTTCACGATACCGGACTGATCCAGAAAACCACCGGACACATAATAATGGGATTTCTCGTTACCGCCGGAATAACTTACCGTATAGTTCTGCATCACACCCGTACGGAGCAATTCATCCATCCAGTCGGTACCTGCACCCAATTCAGAAGGATTGGCCCATTCCGGATTAGGATTGCGTCCACTGTTCACCATCATGTCATTACTCAACTCGGCATACTGCGCCGCGTTCAATAAAGAAGGTACGTTCGTAGCATTCTGGAAAGAGTAATTGGCAGATACAGCAAGTTTTCCTTTTCCTTCCGTACCGCGTTTGGTGGTAATCATCACAACTCCATTAGCTCCCCGGGAACCGTAGATGGCTGTGGCCGAAGCATCCTTCAATACATCCAAACGTTCCACATCGGCCATATTTAAGGAAGACAAGCCCAAGTCGGTAGGCACTCCGTCAATCACGACCAGCGGGTCGCAGTTGTTGATAGAACCCAAACCACGAATCTTGATGGATACATTGTCTCCCGGTTTACCGGCATCTACAATCTGCACACCTGAGATTTTTCCCTGGATGGCTTGTCCCAAATTGGATACGGGGGAATCCTTGATATCCTTGTTACCGATGGAGGACACTGCTCCTGTAAGGTCGCTTTTCTTCATGGTGCCATACCCTATCACCACCACTTCATCCAGCATTTCGGCATCTTCAGACAAAACGACCTGAAGCTGTTTCTGTCCCTTCACCTGCACCTCTTGAGTCTTATAGCCTACAAATGAAACGACAAGAGTACCGTTCGGAGACATGTTCAAAGAGAAATCACCGTCAATACCGGTTATTGTCCCATTTGTGGTTCCTTTTTCCATTACACTGGCGCCAATAACCGTTTCACCGGTCTGGTCTTTCACTACACCTTGTACTGTAATTTGCTGTGCGAATATGCACATCGGAAGTAACATTCCTATCAGACAAACCATCATCCGTAGCCTGCTGATTGGCATTTTGTACTTTTGCATAATATAAGAATTTAAAGTTAATAATAAAAACATAAATCACATGTGTCACTCTTTCCGAAGAGGAACAATGCAAATGTATCAGATAAGAGAAGCCAATAGTGGAGGAAAGAGTAAAAAAGTAGTGGTTTACATCATTCAAAAAGGCTTAAACCACTATATACCAATAATATATAAAATTATTACCCAACTAAAAAAGTAGTGAAAATATAAGCGTAAAAGAGACACTTCCAAGCTTCAAAACCCCTATTCTCAGTTCTTCGACTTGCCAATTGTCATCACTTCCTGTTCCAACAAGTCGCGGTCACCGGCAGCCTTGTTGCGAACCTTCGTACGATAGTTATAAATGGTGGTAACAGAATATCGAAGGAACTGGGCTATCTTCACGCTGTCAGTAATACCCAAACGTATCAATGCAAAGATGCGCAACTCTGTATTCATCCGTTCGCCGGCTTTCAAGGATATTTGCTCATCATCGGCAAGCAGGGCATTGAAGTCTTCTACAAAAGTAGGAAACAGCTGCAGGAAGGTATTATCAAAGTTGGTATAGAATTCCTTTAATTCCCCCTCTATGAATTTAGAAGACTTGATGTTCTTGTAGAGTTCCTCCACATTTCCGGTAGCGGCAATCTTTCCCAGCGACCGGCGGTAATTGTCCATCTTTTCCAAATAGACCGAGCACTGGTCCATATAACGGCCGATATACTCCTCCTTCAGATAGGAGTTTTCGGCAATGCTGTGGTTGGCCTCCTTGAGTTGTGCATTGGAAAGGTGAAGCTCATCATTCAGCTCCTTCAACCGTTTGTTGGCGTCAATCACTTCCCTGCGGGCGGCAGCCACTTTCTTCATCTGCTTGTATACATAAAATATGGCAAGCAACAGAAAAAGTGAAAGCAGGCTGATAGATACCAGTGCCCATTTCATCTGCTCCTGCTGCTTCTCCGTCTTTTGCTGGTAAGCATCATTAATGATGGGAAAGATTTCCAGAATCTCCAGCTTGCGCAACCGGGCATTGCAGGCGGCTGCATCTTCCATACATATCTTTACATAAGAATAGGCACGCTCGATGTCTCCTTCCTGGTAAAGCAGTACGGCGAGCTTGCGTAAAGAGATATATTCACGGACAGCGGTTTTCATATCCGCCATAGCAGAAACAATCAGGTATTCCTTTTCCTTCTCTTTGTCCCCTTTCAGCCGGTAAGACTCTGATAAAGTATAGGCACAAATCGCAACGTCGTGTTCATAGTCCTTCTGCAGCGCCAGATAATCCGTCAGCAAACGGATGGCCTTGTCATATTCATTGCGTACATTATACTGGTCGGACTGAATCAAGGTATGTATCAGAAGATTATCTTTATTGACCAACAGCAACGAATCACGATATTTGTCCGTAAGCTCCGTATAAAGCTTCTTTTCATATGCCGTCACGGCATAATCGGCCATAAGGCCATAGACCGTACGGTAGATATGGTAATAATATGGATGGATATCCACCGACAACCGGTCTATATGGATATTCCGCATCAAATCCATAACTTCCTTATACATACCGGTCATTCCCAAAACATCTGCTTTATTCATGCGGGCATTGTCTATGTATTCCCGGTTTCCAAGACGTATGGCTATCTGTTCCCTTTCCTCGGCCATGTGCAATGCAGAATCCGTATTGAACGAACGGTACTCATCCAGCAATGTGCCAAGAATGGCAAAACGTTCTTCATCCGGTATCTGCCGATGCAACTGTCTTTTCAGTTCCACCAGTTTCAGCTCTTTCTGCTCCATGTATATGGGACGCTCCTTTATCGCCTGGTCCAGTTTCAGCAGCAAAGAATCCGCCCGGCTGCTGTCTGCAGCATGAAGGCGGCACATACAGATGGTACAAAGACACAAGAATATGATTATATTTTTCATCCGGCTTTCCGATTAGTTAAAGGCAATACTTTTTGAGAATCCTCATGCAAAAGTAATTAAAATACCATAAAAACCTATTCTACTATCATTAAAAGCTCGAAAGCAGAGTGATAAAAAGGCATACTGCAAGCAAAAGAATCAAAATATTGAATTACCTTTACGGAAAATCCAAAGAAAGACCATATCATAAATATCATCCGAGCATCATGGATATACACACATTTATTGCCAATTATCAGGAAGCTTTCGGCCAACACGCCGAACTCCCCATCGCCTTTTGGTATTCAGACCGAATGGGGGCATCTACAGAGAAAGTAACCGGTTGTCTCTTCAAATGCATGAAACAAGTCAGAGACGGCAAAATCGTCAGTCTCAGCAACGAAACAATTACCTGCGGAGGAGGCAAGTTCTATACCGGATTTACTGAAATGCCCGAGCGCGTCCCGGGGTTTGTCTCCTTGAAAGAGAAATACAAGAAGACTCCCGAAATGGTGGTAGATTTTGTCAATGAGCTACAGATTTCCAGAACTGACAAAGCCTATCTGCATTTTGCCCGCATAGACAAGATACCTTCCTTTGATGAAGTGGAAGGACTGCTGTTCCTGCCAACTCCCGACATTCTATCCGGACTGGCGACATGGACCTTCTTCGACAACAATGCATCGGATGCCGTGGCAGCCCCATTCGGCTCCGGCTGTTGCTCCGTCATTACCCAAACCATCATTGAAAACCGGAAACAAGGGAAACGCACTTTCCTGGGATTCTTCGACCCCTCCGTCCGCCCATACTTCGAAGCGGACTTATTGAGCTTCACTATCCCCATGTCCCGGTTCAAGGAGATGTATCACACCATGCGCGAAAGCTGTCTGTTCGATACACATGCCTGGGGAAAAATCAAGGAAAGGATACAGCTTTCCCAATCAAGAGACGTACATATCCTCCCCTCTCCCATTTCCTTCCCCATCCTTCCGGACATTTATCTGCAGGAAATCAGAATAGAAGATGCCGCAGCCATCTACCATGCCATCGACACACACCGGGACTACTTAAGAACATGGCTGCCATTTGTGGATAATATGCGCACAATAGCTGATGAAGAAGCTTTTTTACGTCAGGTACTATCTGCTCCTGCCGAACGAAATGAACCTATATTCGGTATTTGGAACCAGCAGCATGAAATCTGCGGACTGATAGGTTTCCATTTCTCCGATTTCGACAACCACCGTACAGAACTCGGCTATTGGCTACTGCCGGAATACCAGCATCGGGGCATCATTACTGAAAGTGTCCGCAAGCTGTGTCTGTGGGCCGTACAAGAAAAAGAGATAAAGCGGATACAAATTCGCTGTGCCGTGGGCAATGCAGCCAGCAACGCAGTACCGGTTCGCCTCGGTTTCATCCATGAGGGAACAGAACGTTGCGGAGAACTGCTGGCTTCTGGAGAATATACAGACATACATATATACAGCATCCTGAAAGAAGAAGTGCTGGCCAACCTCAAACAATAAAATATCAAATATATATCAACTATTGAAATTATACATGGAACAACAACCTCATCTCAATGACCACAACAAGCAGGAGTACCCTCCTATGCATACAGTCGAAATGAACACACCCTTAATTAATCAACTATAATACAGAGCGTTAAATCATATACTAAAAAATCATAATTACGCATTTATCTTACGCACTTGTTTTACGCAACTCGCTTAGAAAATATAAGCCAATAAAGGAAATAAGGTCAGTATTACCAACACCTATTAGGAAGTTAATATTCACAAATATACAATATACTATAAAAGTGAATGCCTGCAAATTACGATTTCACACATAGCTTCTATAAACAACTAATAATCAAAAATCTGCATACATTCTTAATATTCATTTATACTCTTAATGAATATTGGATTGAAACAATCAAATTTCATTTTGGAAGCCTATATAAATCTCATTTTTGGTACATAGTTTATCATACAATAGAAATGAACTTATACTGTATTAGTACATTTATTTCAACTATCAATACTTATCCAATTTAACACAAAACAGCCCAAGCATATTTAAATAAAATGGGGCTTTAAAACATTGTACTCAAAAAATAAATATTCTTTTGCAAATTCCAATTAGTTTTAGTTCCTTTGTATAATATAACTCTAACATTAAACAAAATGGAAAAACGAACAGAAGGAGCATGGCTGATACACCACACCAAAAAACTATTTGATGTAAGGGATACTCAAGACTTTGAAGATATTGAACTAGCTGGTAAATGTGGAATTTTTCTATCTAACTTAGCTGCAGACGAAAATACCGATTTAAATAAAGATAAGGTCGATGCCATAGCAAAAGCTTCAAGTATAAAAAAAACAGAGATAGAAACGATTAAAAACAAACTTGTAGAGGCACATTTAATTGATGTTGTAAAAAATGGAGGTATTTCAGTATTAGGCATAACAACTTCTACGGTTTTATCACATACAGCTAATATATTTGATTCTTCAAATTCAAATAATTATCAAAAGGCTGCTTTAGAGTTATCTGAAAGGATATCAGATTTGCCCAAACCTGAGAAAGAATTAAAAGAATACATATCAGATGAATATAAACTGACTTCTAGAGATACAGTTGATTTATTTTCTCAATGTGAAGAAATAGGTTTTATTGATTACGAGAATCTAGATAATGACTCTAAATTTTATTTCAATGGTAACCTATTTAGAAAAGAAAATATTCAAAAAACAAATGCTATATTGAATTCGTTAAACTCTGATGACAGTAGGAAAATTCTTGAGATGAATGAACTTTTGTCAAAAAAAGGTTGTATCACATTCGAAAAAGCTAAAGCTATTTTAGGAGAAGTACTACTAACTAAACTTCAATCAATAGGTATGTACGATTTCAATGAAGTGAGTAATTCACATGAAACCAAAACTTTTGTAACGAAACCATCCGCATTTTCTAAATACGGCAATCCTTTTGAAGAGGATGCATTAGATTTAGCTAAAGCGTTCGTTTCATCATTATACTATGGAATGAACTTTAGTTCTTCAGGAAGAGGCAGAATTACCATGCTTAATGCTTTAATGAGAAAATTAGTGAATGGTTTTGAAGTTGGTCCAGCTACAGCCATTGGGGAAGATTATAGATTGCTAGAACTGAAAAGGGTCATTCAGCTTCGTGATGCTGGAAATAATCGCTATTTCATGAAATTACTGAAAAAAGATGTAGGCCAATTGGCTCTACAAGTCTTAGAATTTGGTGATGCAACGGAACAGTCAATCCAAAATTCAATAGTTTATACTGGTAGTGTCACTAATTATAAAGGTCCAGAGCAAAAGCGATTCATTAGTAGGAAAAGGCAAACAAGCCAATCCAAAAAATCAGTAGCAGAATTATTACGAACTTTTAGAAATTAGACTATGGAAACTCAGCAGACGCTTTTTAAAGGTGAATTAATGGAAGAGTTATTGAGATATTATTTTCTAGAAATGGGCTATTTTGTGGCTAGAGGAGTGAAATTTCAATACCAAAATATGGATGTAACTGATATCGACTTATTTTTATATGGAAGACCATCAAGTTTAACACGAGAAAGAATCAATGTTGATATTAAAAATAAAAAAACGCCACAAGCGTTTGAACGAATTGTATGGGCTAATGGTCTAATGCGAATTCTAAATCTTGATTCTTGTATAGTTGCTACAACAGATTCAAAGCCGATAATTACTTCTTTTGCTCAATCAATGCACACTATGGTTTTGGATGGTAAGTTTTTGAACAAAATTAAATCTATCACCAATGAAAATGAGCGTATCTCTGAAGAAGATTTATTAAATGAACTTTCAAAATATAAAAGTTACAAAACCTACAATAATAAGAGTTGGAAATATATCTATGAATTTTCAAAATCAAGACTTCTTACAGAATTAGACTACTCAGGGTTTAACTCCTCTATAATGGACTTAAATTACTTTATTACTAAATATATTGCTGACGAACAAAAAAGAGCAATTTCATTAAGAATGGTCTATGTAATACTAGCACATACTCTTATTATAATGGATTTTATTTTAAAAGACATCGCCTTTTTAGAACAAAAAGATAGAGAATCAAAACTTTCTATTGGATTAAAGTATGGAAATTTAGGAAAAGAAGGAATTGATAAAATAATATCTATGGCAATGCATATCTCGGGAGTGACTTCAGCTAATACTATCATGAAGTCATTAGATAGTATCCCTGTAGATATTCTTAAAGACTTTTTTTCAAAAAATGAGAATGCAAAAAAAGCATTTGGTTGGGCTAAAGAACTCAGCATATTAGCATTCTCTTCCACATTAATATATCCAAATGAAATCGAGTCTTCCTTAAAAGGCGTATTATCTGTCATTTTAGATTTTCTATCCATTGACAGAAAGACTTTTTTCGAAACTAAATAAATTTTATAAAAAACAATCTACTATTTCCTCCATTTTACATAGAAAGGAACATTAAAAAAATTATGTTCCAAAATATCGAATACAGAAACAACGACAACCCTAGCATATAAACATCTATATAAGCTAGGGTTTAAATTTCCTCTTCCACTGGAGTATCAGGTAAAAAGTCCCGAGGAGAACAACCAAAGACTTTAGCAAGTATATTCAAATGGTTTAGATTATATTTTGCCCTCCGTTTAGGATTCTCAATATCAGCAATAAAACTTGCAGACATATTCATGTAATCTGCCAATTCCATCTGCGACCATTTTCTTTCCATTCGCATAGCCTTCACTTTCTGTATTACAAATTCTTCTATTTTAGTCATATACCAATTATTTAAATTGGTAAAGGAAAGATTATTGCAGAAATATTTTGAGCGTACATGTACGTGTATTATCTTTGCAGTCTCAATTATACAAGAAGTGTTTAACTAAAAAAAAGAAAAATGAAAAAGAAAACCATTTTTTTATTGACCATTTTATTAATGGCAATTTTCGTAACAAGCTGTTCAAGCGATGATGATAATGAAAAAACAGAATTCACATCAACACTAACAGTAAATGGAAGTGCTGTCAAGATTACAAATCTCGAAGGTAAAGCAATAGCGAATAGTATGTTTGAATTTTGGGTAAATGATGCAATATCCGATTTTTATATTCAAGGTAACATTGACTATCGTGAAGAGCTAACAACGGGGAAAGATGTAACCAAGGGTTGCAAAATGTCAATTGCTTTAGTAAAACTTGAAGAATGGTATTCCTCTGAAAAAGAGTATATTTCTGGTACTGTTACAATTGAAAAATGGGATTTGGAAAATTTCAGAGTTACACTTGTATTTAAGGATTATAAATGCAAATCGGGTTCAAAGAGTATTGTTTTAAACGGTAGTGTTACCTTTCCAACATCCATAAATATTTAATCAATAGAATAAACAACTTTAAATTGAGTAGTTACATACAAGTATAACTGTTAAATACGGCTTCATTATTCCTATGAATAAAATTGCACTTGCACTTATTTCATTAATATTACCATTCTCTTTAGTCTACACATCACCACGAAAAAAGGTAGGTATCGTTTTAAGTGGTGGTGGAGCTAAAGGGGTTGCGCATATTGGAGTAATAAAGGCTCTTGAAGAATTAAATATACCTATTGATTATATTGCAGGAACAAGCATCGGAGCTATTATTGGCGGATTATATTCTATAGGTTATACATCCGAACAATTAGAAATAATAGTGAAACAAACAAACTGGATAGACTTACTTACCGATAAAGTTTCACGCAAAGAAATTCCTTTTCCGTTTAAATCTGATGACAGTAAATACTTTATGTCATTTCCTATCAATGTCTTTCGGATAACGGAAGTGGATTGGTAGGGTCTGGTTTATAAAATGTTATTCTAC
>ENA-ORTI01001269-ORTI01001269.1-human-gut-metagenome-genome-assembly--contig:-NODE-1269-length-26582-cov-2.761413_pt1 | contig 26582 bp, 27 predicted proteins | sample MGYA00242071_ERZ509191 | MGnify/ENA primary metagenome ERZ509191 (study PRJEB26280, sample SAMEA2338832) | human gut metagenome | biome: human gut; feature: human-associated habitat; material: faeces...
GACGCAGGATTATCATAAATATTTCTTCGGCGCGCAAACGGCAAAATACGAGCTTGCCCACTGTGAAGACAGCCTCGATTTTATCCCATATGGCTGCATGGTGGATGAATTCCAGCATTTGATGTATGAAAATGAGGACCTGACGCCGGATGAGCGCCACGGCGTGTGGGAGAAGCTCGAGAAGAAGTACCGCCCCTGGCTGAGCATGGACGGCCTGCCCTTCTACGGCCGCTACGCCCACTGGCAGTGGAAACCGCACATTTATCTCAATCCGCTGTACTATATTGATTATTGTATGGCAGGTACGGTCGCGTTCCAGGTCTGGACGCTCTCTCTGCAGGACCGCAAGGCAGCGTGGGAGAAATATCTGGCCTTTGTCGACCAGGCGGGAACAAAGACGTTCGCCGATTTGTGCCAAAGCGTCGGCCTGCGTATACCGTACGAGGACGGCTGCATCCGCGAGATCGGCTCCGGTATCCGCGACTGGCTCAAGGCGCATGCCCCGGTGGAGGCCTGAATGCTTTTGCGCGGTTCCGCTTGCGGTGGATGACAGAAAACGTGATTTTCGGCAGGTCGTGTCAGAATGCGCGTATCTTGTGAACATTTCATGAAATCAAAAAAATTATTATCAATTGTGTTTGCTTCCTTAATAGTTAGTTCAACAGTGTTTTCATCGAATGTGTTAGTTAAAGCTGTTGAGTTAAGGAAAAATTATGGACTTGATTTAGATACTATTTATAAACCAAGTTTACCTGATAGCGATATTCCAAATATTGGTATTAGTTCTTCGTACGATCCAAGAGATAGAGGTTATACTACTCCGGTGAAGAATCAATATAATCAAGGCACATGCTCCGTGTTTGCAAGTATAGCGATGTTTGAAGAAAAGGCATTTATGCAAACTGGAGTTAAAAATGCTTATTCCGAAGAAACTGCAAAATTTATAACAAGTAAAGAATTGAAAGTTAGTAATAAAGCAAGTAATTATGACGGATTTTACAGTTACGGCTTAACTTCTGGTAGAAATATAGAAACTAATATCCAATATTTGACTAATAGAAATAATCCGCTTATAGATAATAATTCTATTCCTTGGTTATCGTCAAATTATGAAGTTGATGTTCCATATACATATGATTATAATAATGAATTCTATTTATCAAATTATTCCTGTCCTAAAAATATGGACACTTCATATACAAATGCATATGTTTCAGGTATGCAATATATAAGTTTTGATGAAATAAAGGAAAATATAAGAGATAATGGAGCGGTATATATAACAATAGGTTATAATGGTGATTATATATCAAATAATTCCCTTTATAATTCGTCAACGACAATTCTTAATCATGCAGTCACCATTGTTGGTTGGGATGATAATTATTCAAAATCGAATTTTAAGCAAGGTGAACAACCACCACATAATGGAGCTTGGCTTGTGAAAAATAGTTGGGGAGTCCAAAATAATGATAATGGATATTTTTGGGTATCTTATTATGATTTACCGTTAAACGAAAGTGGTTTTGCTTCTGCGATTACAAATGTATCAAAAATGTCAAAAAATGAGTATATGTTATCGTATGATTTTACTCCTTTAACTAGCAAGTCTTTTGCAAATGTTAGCCAAAATAGTTATTACATTGCTAATGTTTATAATTTTAAAGAATATAATGATTTATATGATTCAATAAACAAAGTAATGTTTTATGCAAGTAATATAGGAGATATATATGATATATATATATCTCCTGTAGATAATGGAATGCCTGATGTTTCAAGTTTAGAAGAAAGTTTAGCTCAAGGAGTTGTAAACCATGAAGGTTATATAACAGCAACACTTGACAATATCTATAAAATGTGCGATGATAATAAATATGCAGTTATAGTTAAATTTACTACAAATAATAGTAGTGTATCTATTTCAAGGGAAGCTACTTCAACATCGTACAAAGCTGTAGCTAATAAGGGAGAAAGCTTTTATTATAGAGACGGTGTTTGGAAAGATATGTGTGGCAGTAGAAACAAAACTACAGCATACGGTAATTATTGTATTAGACCAATGCTGTTAAGAAAAAATTCTATAACTGAAAATTCCGAACTTTCTGAGTACGAAAAAAATAATACTGGTAGTGATTTATCAATTACGATGAAATTGAATGGTAATCAGCTTTACTCTATAAAAGAAAACGATAGTTCAGTTTTGTATGAAGATATTGATTATATTTATAATCGTAATAATAATGAAGTTACTTTCAAGAAAGATTATATTAATAATTTAGATACAAATTCAGATACTAAAATTACATTTGAATTTACTGATGGTTTAGATCAAATATTAATTATTAAAGCTAAAGAACGCTTGGGTAAAGTAGTAGTTGATGGCAATTTTGCAATAGGAAGCAAACTTAATGCTACTACATATAATAAACAAAATAATAAAATTGATGGTAATATTTTATCTTATCAATGGCAGTATTCTGATAAAATAACAGGACCATGGAGCAATATTCCAAATGCTAACAGAAGTACATATACAGTTACTGAAAATTATTTTATGAAATATATTAGAGTTAATGTAAAATCAGATAATTATACTTCTGTTGTTTATCCGGGAAATATTTCATCAACTCCTGATATGCAGACAGGACAAGTAATTTTGTATGGAGATGTTGATCTAAATAATACAGTAAATGTCAATGATGTAACAACTTTAAATTACTATCTTTCAGGATTTAGTGCTCTTAATTCGATACAAAAAAGAGCAGCTGATGTTGATGGAGATAGGTCATTAACGATAAATGATGTTACATTGATACAACAGCGTATTTCAGACGGAATAGATAAATTTCCTGTTGAATAATTTTAAGGAGAGGTTTGAATATGAAAAAAATATTGGCTTTTGTAATGGCAGTTGCCACAATTTCCGCAAGCAGTGTTGCTTCTGTAAATGCAGTAAGCTACAACAAACCTAAATTTGAAAATGAATTTAAGAGTTATATTGAAGAAATTGCAGGTTCATCGGCATATTGCGGTGATTATAATGAAAAATATTATCATTACGATGAAAACGGTAATATTGATTGGTGCCTTATAAGTGCATCACTGTCAACAGATCCGGGAATTTGTCATGGTATATTTGATGATATAATTATTTCAAATGCCGGCAGTACCAATCCGTTTAGTTTTGGATTGGCAGTATATGATGTTACAAACAATGAGTATTATGACATTTGCTATGCATGGGACATGGATTTTGCAGATTTACATAACAGCTTTTATAATGTAATGCTTGACGAAAATTCATCTTATAGTTATGGTAATGTTGTTGTTCTCGGTGATGTTGATGGAAACGGTAAGTTGGATATTAACGACACAACACTTATTCAAAAGACAATAGCTGATAATAATACTGTTATTTTTTCACTTGATTTTGAACATAGCGAATTAAAATATGGAAAACCGATTAAAAACCTTTGTGACTATAACAAGGATGGAGTTTGTTCTGTATCGGATGTAACAAGTCTTCAGTTAAAACTTGCAAAAGGATAATTTTAATTTGAATATAGAATATATTGGATTATAACATTTGTAAATAAATATGCCGCTATTAGTGATTAAAAATACTCCTTTTATTCACTATTTAAGCTGTACCGTTTCCTGTTTTTACAGAAAATCGGTGCAGCTTTTTATTATTTGCGTTAATTGTATTGCTGACAGACGAATTTGGGAGTATAATAGTAGCATATTACTAACAGCAGAGGTAAGTATGAACAGAGAAGAATATGAAATTTCTATTGAAGAATTAAAGAGAGTCGATAAAAACACTTGTACGGTGATTGATATAAGAGATGAGATTTCTTATAACTACGGAAATATTCCAAACTCGGTAAATATTCCGCTTGAGAAAATTAAAAATGATAAAAGTATTTTGCCAAAAGATAAGAGATTGATTATTTGCTGCAAAAGCGGTCAAATAAGCGATACTCTTGCAGAAGAGTTGCGGGAAGACGGCTACGATGCGGTAAATCTTGTGAACGGATATTACGGCTGGCTAAAGGATAAATTTACCGATGACGATTATGCGGCAGATGTTGAAAAAAGTATAAGAAAAAAATTCAGCAAGACCATATGGGGCAGATTTACAAAAGCTGTAATTGAGTATGAACTTGTAAAGCCGAACGACAAAATAGCCGTATGTATTTCGGGCGGCAAAGATTCTATGCTTATGGCAAAACTTTTTCAGGAGCTTAAAAGGCATAATAAATTTCCGTTTGAGCTTGTATATCTTGTAATGGACCCGGGATACAGCGTTGAAAACAGAGATGTTATTGAGAACAACGCAAGAAAGCTGAATATTCCGATTACGGTTTTTGAAACACAGATTTTTGAGTCGGTATATAATGTGGAAAAGTATCCGTGTTATCTCTGTGCAAGAATGAGAAGAGGATACCTCTACAAAAAGGCTAAGGAACTTGGCTGTAATAAAATTGCACTCGGACATCATTATGACGATGTTATAGAAACCATATTAATGGGTATGCTTTACGGAGGACAGGTGCAGACTATGATGCCGAAACTGCATAGTACAAATTATGAGGGAATGGAGCTTATAAGACCGCTTTACCTTATAAGAGAGGCGGAAATAAAGCATTGGAGAGATTACAATAAACTTAATTTTATACAGTGTGCGTGCAGATTTACGGATACCTGCATATCGTGCAACCCGAGCAATACAGGCTCAAAAAGACAGGAAATAAAACAGCTTATTGCACAGCTTAAAAAAATAAATCCTCAGATAGAGAGCAACATTTTCCGCAGTGTTGAAAATGTAAATCTTAACACGATTATCTCGTATAAGAAAGATGATTATCAGCACAGTTTTCTTGATGATTACGATAAATAATTTTTAATGAAACTCAGTCATTTTGTGGCTGAGTTTTTTCTTTGGCTTTTTAATATTCGGAGTTTATAAAAAGCGGCTGCTTGTCTTAAAAATTGCCAAATCATAATTTTATCACTATTTTTATAGAATTATTAACCGAGTAATTGTATTTATCTGCCAAATAATGTACAAGTTTGAAAAAACACTTGACTTTTTGGCGATATGGATATAAAATATCTCTATCAAGCAAACATACTAAAATGATAGGTATTATAGGTTATGTAAAAATAAGTATGTTTGGCATTATGAAAGGCAAGGGTGGTTTGTATGAAAAATCATTTTAACCGAATAAATAAACGAATGTGCGGTTCTTTTGGCGGTAAGTCGATGTGTTAAAACATTTTATCGGTTTACTTATTAATTTATGATAAAGCTAAAAGAAAGGTTTGATTAAAATGAAAAAAGTGTTTACTAAAAGACTTATATCCGTAATTCTTACAACAGCCCTTATCGGTACTTCTGCCTTTGCTCTTTTCGGCTGCGGAAAAGCTACTAAAGATACTTCTAATGATGCTAAGGTACATATAACCAATGTTTCATATGACCCTACACGAGAACTTTACGAAAGCTATAATAAAATTTTTGCCGACCATTGGAAAGCAAAAACAGGTCAGGAAGTAGAGGTTACTCAATCGCACGGCGGTTCGGGCAAGCAGGCTCTTGAGGTTGCAAACGGACTTGAGGCAGATGTAGTTACACTTGCGCTTGAGTACGATGTTAATGCCGTAAGAGATGCAGGTCTTATAAATGACGGTTGGATAAATAATTTTGAAAACGATTCTTCACCTTATACATCTACAATTGTATTCCTCGTAAGAAAAGGCAATCCGAAAAATATTAAGGATTGGAACGATCTTATAAAGGACGGCGTCGGCGTTATTACTCCAAACCCTAAGACCTCGGGCGGCGCAAGATGGAACTACCTTGCCGCATGGGCATATGCCGATAAGCTTTATAACGGTGATGAAAGCAAAATTAAAGACTTTGTAAAAAAGCTTTATCAAAATGTACTTGTACTTGATTCGGGTGCAAGAGGAGCAACAACCACTTTTGTGGAAAACGGACAGGGCGATGTGCTTTTAGCTTGGGAAAACGAGGCTTATCTTTCTATTAAAGACCATCCGGACGAATATGAAATTATAACTCCGAGCGTAAGTATTCTTGCACAACCGTCGGTTGCCGTTGTTGATGAAGTAGTTGACAGCAGAGGAACAAGAGAGGTTGCTACCGAATATCTTAGCTACTTATACAGCGATGAGGCACAGAGGATTGCAGGCGATAATTATTACCGTCCATACAATCAGGATATTTTGAAAGAGTATTCAGATGTATTCGATTTAAATATTAACCTTGTTACAATTAGTGACTTCGGCGGTTGGGACGAGGCACAAAAAACACATTTCGCAGACGGCGGAATATTTGATAAAATTTACGAAAAATAATTAACTATGCGTATGTGTTCGGCTGTTTTGCGGCTGAACACTATGCTTTGTATTTACAAGAAAAGCGGGTGTAAGAATGAATAAAACTAAAAAAGCAAAACGAGTTATCCCCGGCTTTGGCTTATCTATGGGAGTTACTGTATCAATACTTAGCATAATCGTATTGATTCCGCTTGCTTCTCTTGTGATTTATACAGCACAGATGAGCTGGTCAGATTTTATAGATACGGTTACAAGCGAAAGAGTAGTGGCAAGTTATCAGGTAAGCCTTATTACCGCATTCATAGCCTCTGCAATAAATGCGGTTATGGGTGTTATACTTGCGTGGGTGCTGGTTCGTTATAAATTTCCGGGTAAAAGAATACTTGACGGAATGATTGAACTTCCTTTTGCACTGCCGACAGCGGTTGCGGGTATTGCGCTTACTTCTTTAACAGCCGATACAGGTTACATAGGCAGTTTTTTCGCACGGTTTGGCATAAGCATTGCATATACAAGAGTAGGTATAACTTTTGCGCTTGTATTTATAGGTATTCCGTTTGTTGTAAGAGCGGTTCAGCCTGTACTCGAAAAACTTGACCCTGTTTATGAAGAGGTTGCAGGTGTAATGGGTGCGAGCAGAATAAAGATTTTTTGGAAGATTATTTTTCCTGAAATTCTCCCGTCAATTCTTACAGGTTTCGGACTTGCGTTCGGCAGATGTCTCGGTGAGTACGGCTCGGTAATTTTTATAGCAGGCAACAAGCCTTTTGAAACTGAAATTACACCGCTCATTATTATGTCAAAGCTGCAGGAGTTTGATTATAAGAGCGCTACAGCAATTGCACTTGTAATGCTTGCGGCATCATTCTTAATCTTGTTTGTTGTAAATCTTATTCAGGCAAGAAATTCAAAAATATTAAAGGGAGGAAGATAATATGCACGAAGAAACAAAAGGTTCAAAGGTCGTAAAGTGGATATTAATAGGTATCAGCGTTTTGTTTTTATTCATTATGCTTGTACTTCCTCTTGCAACAGTGCTGACAGAGGCATTGAAGAGCGGCTGGCAGGTATTTTGGGACGCAGTAAGCGACGAATATACTTTAAAAGCTGTTTTGCTTACACTTGAGGCAACAGCGTGCGCAGTTGTTTTCAATACAATATTCGGATTGTTCGCTGCGTGGTCTGTAACAAAGTTTCACTTTAAAGGTAAAAAAATTCTTACCACACTCATCGACTTACCCGTTACCGTATCGCCTGTAATTGCAGGTCTGATATTTGTACTTACCTTTGGCAGACAAAGTGTTTTGTATCCTCTTTTACAGGAACTTGATATAAAAGTAATTTTTGCGGTTCCGGGTATTATTCTTGCAACAATATTTGTTACATTTCCGTTTATCTCACGAGAGCTTATTCCCGTTCTTGAATCGGAGGGAACAGATGAGGAAGAGGCTGCCGCATTAATGGGAGCAAAGGGACTTACAATTTTCAGAAAGATAACATTTCCGCATATTAAATGGGCGTTTCTGTACGGCATAGTTTTGTGTGCGGCAAGAGCAATGGGCGAGTTCGGCGCAGTGTCTGTACTTTCGGGACATCTGCGTGGAAAAACCAATACATTGCCACTCCATATAGAAATTTTATTTAACGAATTTAAAACCGTACCTGCTTTTGCGGTATCGGCAATTCTTGTAATTATGGCGGTAATAATTCTGATTATCAGAAGTGTAATTGAATACAAAGGAAAGAAGGAATCGTAATGTATGTAGAACTTAAAAATATAAATAAAACCTTTGGCAATTACAAGGCGTCTGATAACGTGAATTTCACAATTGAGCAGGGAAAACTTATAGGACTTTTAGGTCCGTCGGGCAGCGGAAAAACCACAATTCTAAGAATGATTGCCGGACTTGAAACTCCCGACAGCGGCGAAATTATTATTGACGGCAAGGTCGTAAATGATATTCCGGCAAGCAAACGAGGAATAGGTTTTGTATTTCAGAATTACGCACTTTTCAGATATATGACTGTATTCGACAACATTGCGTTTGGTCTTAAAATTCAGAAAAAGGACAAAAAATATATAAAAGAAAGAGTAAGCGAACTTGTTGAACTTATCGGATTAAAGGGACTTGAAAAGCGTTATCCGAGTCAGCTTTCGGGCGGTCAGAAACAGAGAGTAGCGTTTGCAAGAGCACTTGCACCTAACCCGACGCTTTTGCTGCTTGATGAGCCGTTTGCGGCTATTGATGCAAAGGTAAGACAGGAGCTTCGCTCGTGGCTTAAAGAAATGATTGAAAAACTCGGAGTTACAAGTATATTTGTAACTCACGACCAAGATGAGGCTATTGAGGTTGCCGATGAAATCATTATCACAAACAAAGGCAGAATCGAGCAGATAGGCACACCGATGGAAATATATCAGAAACCGCAGACAGCCTTTTCCGCATCTTTCTTCGGTCAGACAACCGTGCTTGACGATTATACAAAATTTAAAACCTTTGATGTTGTAGATGGTGCGGACAAAGCTATTGTAAGACCTGAATTTATAAAGATTACCAAGTTGAACGAACCGTTCAGACAAAAAGCGTCCGTATCGGTCGGCGAGGTAGTGAAAACAGCTTTCAGAGGCAACAACATTGAAGTTACGGTAAAATGTGACGGCGGCGTAATTAACGGAGTAAGAGAACTTGAAGAACCTGCAGTTTATCACGGCGAAAAGGTAAATGTATTCTTATACAGACTGTTTGTTACAAAGGGAGATAACGCATTTATTCTTGAAAACAAATCTCTCACAGAGGAATCCGTAGTAATTTAATTTACAGACAAACTAAAACACACCGATTGGCTTTTCAATCGGTGTGTTGCTCTATAGATTATTTTATTAAATCTTTAACCACTTCGCCTGCAATTATAAGACCGACTACTGACGGTACAAATGCTATACTGCCGGGCACTTGTCGCCTTTGTGTGCATTTTCTTTCAGTTCCGGGAGGGCAGATGCAGTTTGTTTTGCAGCTTATTGCCATATCTTCAATAGGGGTGATAGGCTTTTCCTTTGAATATACAACTTTAAGTTTTTTAATGCCGCGCTTTTTAAGTTCATTACGCATTACTCTTGCAAGAGGGCATACGGAAGTTTTGTAAAGATCGGCAACTTCAAAAGCACTTGCATCAAGTTTATTTCCCGCACCCATTGAACAGATTATAGGGGTGTTCGCTTTTTTTGCCTGCATAACAAGTTCTATTTTGCCTGTTACCGTGTCGATAGCGTCTACTATGTAATCATACTGTGTAAAATCAAATTCGGCGGAGGTTTCGGGAGTGTAGAATTTCTGATGCTTGTTTATGATTATATTCGGATTGATTTCTTTCAGCCTTTCTTCGGCAACATCTACCTTGTATTTGCCTACTGTTTTTCTTGTGGCAAATATCTGACGATTAATATTTGTAAGGCATACTTTGTCATCGTCTATAAGGTCAAGCCGACCTATTCCTGTGCGTGCGAGCGCCTCGGCAGTGTATCCGCCTACACCGCCTATTCCGAATATTGCAACCTTTGCATTTGCAAGTTTTTCCATTGCCTCTGTTCCGAGCAAAAGCTGTGTTCTTGAAAATTGATTAAGCATTGATTTTCTCCTTAATATAAAAACTTAGTTTATCGTCCGAAATTTGTATCTTGTAATTCATATTACGAAAAAAGTTTTCTGCGTGTTTTAATACTTCATCACTCGGTACTTCGTCAAACGAAAAATATTGTCCGCCGCAGGCATCGTGAAAATGCAGATAAGTATTAAAGTTATCCATAAGTTCGGCTTTCAAAATTTTTACCGTATCAAATTTAACTGTCATAGCTACTCCTTAATTTATAATTCCTATCTATACAATAAGTATTATATTTCAATCATTTGTTTTGTCAATAGCAAAATTAAAAAAATATTGACTTTACTTATCGGTAATAGTATAATAAAACATATTAATTCAGTAGGTTTAATATGATATAGCCCGTTTGTTTATTTTTATTATAAATCTTAACTTAAAAATAATGCATAAAATTGACAACGCTATACCTTAGTATTAAAATAACAGGGTAGAATTAAATTGGGTGGATAAAGATGTATTGCATAAGTGTAAATTATAAAAATTCAGATGTGAATATCAGAAAAAAACTTGCTTTTTCCGAAAATGTACAAAAAGAATTTCTAACTGAACTTATAAACGGAAAAACCGTAAGCGAGTGCGTTATTCTTTGCACCTGTAACAGAACAGAACTTTATTGTTGCGGAAATGAAGACAGCCTAAATACAGTGCAAAATCTGCTTTCAAACTATTCGGGAATAGAATGTGATTTGCTTAAAAAGCATTTGTATTTGTTCTATTCCGATAAAGCGGTAATGCATCTTTTCAGAGTGGTAAGCGGTATTGAATCTATGGTTATAGGTGAGGACGAAATTCTCGGACAAATAAAACTTGCTTACACTATGGCAAAAGACTTGGGTATGACGGGTTATGAGTTAAATATGACTTTTCAATCCGCAATGGCTTGCGCAAAAAAAATAAAAACTCAAACCGCACTTTCAAAAACTTCTGTTTCAACCGCAACCCTTGCGGGAAATGAAATCGCACATTTTAAGGATAAAGTAAATGTTCTCGTTATAGGCGCAACGGGGAAGATAGGCACTGTACTTGTAAAAAATCTTTTGTCGCATAAAAATGTAAGCGTTATTGCAACATCAAGAAAACACAGTGCGGAGTCGGTACAGACCAAAGCAAACATTACAATTGCTAATTATGCCGATAGGTACAGTTATATGGATTCTGCCGATTGCGTAGTCAGCGCTACCGCAAGTCCGCATTACACTGTTACATATTATGATTTAAAGAAGAATATAAAAACCGATAAGCCAAGACTTTTTATAGATCTTGCCGTACCTCCTGATATTGACGGCTCGGTTGCAGAGATAAAAGGTTTAAAGCTGATCGGAATAGATTATTTTGAAAAACTCGCAAAGAACAACAATGAGCTTAAACTTGACAGTGTGGAAAGCGCAAAAGAGATTATAAAAGAAGAAAGCGATGTACTTAAAAAAGACATAGCTTTTCACTTTTTTTTACCGCATATGGAGAGTGTAAAAAATAAACTCAGTGAAAATTCGTTAGAAGAAATATTATATAAATTCAAAGCCGAGTTACCGTCAGAAGAATTTATAAAGATACTTGATGCATTTAAAAGCTGTGGAGAAAAGATATAATGGCATATTTTCCTTTTTATATTGATATAGAAAATAAAAATATTCTTGTAGTGGGCGGCGGAACGGTAGCTTTAAGAAAGATAGAAAAGCTGTCGCCTTTTAAGCCGAGTATTACCGTGGTATCTCCGAAAATCTGCAGGGAGATTTTAAAATTTAATGTGAAAGCCGTTGAGCGTGAGTTTGATGACAACGATTTAAACGGTGCTTTTTGTGTTATCAGTGCTACCGATAACGAAAAGGTGAACTCACATATATTTGAATTATGCAAGGAGAAAAATATTCTTGTAAATACTGTTGATGACAAAGAAAAATGCGGATTTATTTTTCCTGCGCTTGTACAAAAAAATTCCGTTACTGTCGGTATTACCACATCGGGCAAAAGTCCGATATATGCAAAGTATTTAAAAGAGCAGTTTTTAAATATGCTTGAAAATACAAATTCCGATACCGCAGAAACATTGTGGCAGTACAGAGAATACATAAAGGAAAACACGGCGGACGAAGAGTTAAGAAAGAAAGTTTTTTCGGCACTTATGGGTATGTGCCTTTGCGGAGAAAGTATTGATACCGATGTTGTTAATAAAATTATAAAGGAAAACAGCTGATATGAAAGTAAGAATAGGTACAAGAAAAAGCAAACTTGCCCTTGCACAGACAGAGATGTTTGCAAATGCTTTGAAAAAGAGATTTGACGATATAGATACAGAAATAGTTTGCATTTCAACAAAAGGAGATAAAATTCTTGATAAGCCGCTTGCAATGATAGGCGGAAAGGGAGTTTTTATCTCTGAACTTGAGAATGCTTTATTAAGCGGAGCGGCAGATATGGCAGTGCACAGCGCAAAAGATCTGCCTCTTGAACTTGCAGACGGACTTGAAATATCCTCTGCTTTAAATCGTGGCAATTATCGTGATGTGCTTGTTACAAGAAAAAATGAGCCGATAAAAAACGAAGAAAAATTTATTGTCGGCACAGGCAGTCTTAGACGCCGTGGCTTTATAAAAAAACAGTATCCGCTTGTACAGATTAAAGATATAAGAGGAAATGTTGACACAAGAATTAATAAACTTATTAATAAAGAATATGACGCAATTATTCTTGCGGCGGCAGGTCTTGAAAGGCTGTCGCTTTACAACAGCGCCGATTATGATATAATGCCCTTTGAGTACAAAGATTTTCTCCCTGCGCCCTGTCAGGCGATTATCGTGGCAGAGAGCAGAAAGGGCAGTGCCGTATCGCAAATGCTTAGAGAAATCAGCCATAGGGAAACTATGCTTGAGTTTGAAACCGAACGGCAAATTCCAAAGCTGTTAAATGCCGACTGCGGTATGCCCGTCGGCGCTTATTCAAAGGTGCAAGACGGCAGAATAGAGCTTATGATTTCCGCCGACTGCCAAAATATTGTGTTTGACAGTGCGGATATTAAAGACCGATTTAATCTTGCTAAAAGGTTGGTGAGTGAGCTATGAACATAGGAAAGGTTTACCTTGTGGGCGCTGGGTGCGGCGATTATGACTTAATAACTCTGCGTGGACAGAATTGTCTGAAAAAATGCGATGTCGTTGTATATGACAGCCTTACCGACAAGCTGTTGCTTGAGTATGCGGATAATGCAGAAAAAATTTGTGTCGGAAAACGAGCAGGAAAGCATAGTGAAAAGCAGGAGAATATAAACGAAATTCTCATTGCAAAAGCAAACGAAGGCAAGACTGTTGTGCGCCTAAAAGGCGGAGATCCGTTTGTTTTCGGCAGGGGAGGGGAGGAAGTACAGGCACTTCAAAGTCACAATATTCCTTATGAAGTTATCCCCGGTATTTCCTCGGCAATAGCAGTTCCCGAAATTGCGGGTATTCCTGTTACTCACAGAAATTTAAGCCGCAGTGTACACATAATCACAGGTCATACGGCACAGGATACCTTACCGAAAAATATACGGGAATACGCAAAACTTGACGGTACACTTGTATTTTTAATGGGACTTAGAAAATTACCCGAAATTGTAAAAGGTCTTACAGAAAACGGCAAAAGCGAAAATACGCCTGTCGCAATTGTGTCAAACGGTGCATATGCAAAGGAAAGTACGGTAAGAGGTACTTTAAAAAATATTTGCAGTCTTGCAGAGCAAAGCAAAGTTGAACCGCCTGCAATAATCGTAGTGGGAGAAGCAGTGGGGCTTGACTTTTCCGCTACAATAGAAAAGCCGCTCAAAAATAAAACCGTTGCGGTTACAGGTACGCATAAATTGTCTGCGAAACTTGGCAGAGAACTTATGTCGCTCGGTGCGAGAATCAACCGTATTGATTATCTTAGTGTAAAGGAATACAGACAAAACGAGCAGCTTGACAAAGCACTTTCAAACGTTAATAATTATAATTACATAGTGCTTACAAGTATGAACGGCGCTGAAATTTTTATTAAAAAATTGAGAGAGTTAAAGGTCGATGTTCGCAAACTGTGTAATGTAAAATTTGCCGTTATCGGCAGCGGAACAGCGGGCATTCTTGAAAAATACGGCATTTTTGCCGATATTATTCCAAAGGTTTATACTTCTGCGGATTTGGGAAATCTTTTGGCAGATACGGTAAACAAAAATGAGCGTGTGTTGATTTTGCGTGCGGAAAACGGCTCAAAAGAACTTACTGAAATTTTAAGTCGCAATAATATAATTTATGACGATGTAAAGACCTATGACATTCAGTCGGAAAGTAAGTCGGAGGGCGGAATTATTACCTCCGATTACATAACCTTTGCAAGTTCTTCTGGCGTAAACGCTTTTTTTGAAAGCGGATATGCTGTTAGCGAAAACACAAAAATTGTTTGTATTGGCGAGATAACCGCAAAGGCTTTGCATAAGTACAATATAGCCGATTACAAAATTGCAAAAACAAAAGATGTAGTCGGAATTATCAATACAATTATTTCAGATGTTAAAAAAGAGAGTGATTTTTAATGAGAAGATTCAGACGACTGAGATCAAATGAAAGTATACGCAGTCTTGTGCGTGAAACAAGAGTAGATAAGAAAGACCTTATTTACCCGATTTTTGTTGCCGAGGGCGAAAATATAAAAAAGCCCGTGGAATCTATGCCAAATGTTTATCAGTATTCACTTGACAGATTAGATGAAATTTTAGCGGAAATAAGCGAGAGTTCGATTGCGGGAATATTAATTTTCGGTATTCCGAAACACAAGGACGAGCTTGCAAGCGGCGCTTATGACGAAAACGGAATTACCCAGCAGGCAATCAGATACATAAAAGTTAAATATCCGTCAATGCTTATAATTGCCGATGTGTGTCTTTGCGAATATACAAGTCACGGACATTGCGGTGTAGTATGCGGTCATAAAATATTGAATGACGAAACCCTGCCGCTGCTTTCAAGAATGGCGGTAAGCCTTGCAAAGGCAGGTGCGGACATTATTGCTCCGTCAGATATGATGGACGGCAGAGTGTCTGCAATCAGAAATGCTCTTGATGAAAACGGCTTTGCAGATACTCCTATACTTTCTTACAGTGCAAAGTTTGCGTCTGCATATTATTCACCGTTCAGAGATGCCGCTGAGTCCGCACCTGAATTCGGCGACAGAAAAAGCTATCAGATGGACTATGCAAACGGCAAAGAGGCACTGCGAGAGATTGAAGACGATATAGAAGAGGGCGCAGATATGGTTATGGTAAAGCCTGCGCTTGCGTATCTTGATGTTGTAAAAGCCGCAAGAGAGCGTTTTGATTTACCGCTTGTAGTCTACAATGTCAGCGGCGAATATGCAATGGTAAAGGCAGCGGCAGAAAAAGGTTGGATAGACGAAAAGAAAGTTGTTTCCGAAAATTTAATCGCTATGAAAAGGGCGGGTGCGGATATTATAATTACATATCACGCACTTGACGCCGCAAAATGGATTGACGAATTTTACAAGTAAGAGGTGGCAAAAATGAATATTCAAAATTCGGAAAAGTTTTATGCCCAAGCTCAAAATTTTATGCCCGGAGGAGTAAACAGCCCTGTTCGTGCGTGCCGTGCGGTTGGCAGAGCGCCGTTGTTTATCGACTACGCAAAGGGTTCAAAAATCTATGATGTCGACGGCAACGAATACATCGATTATATTTGCTCATGGGGTCCGAATATTCTCGGACACGCTAACGAAAGAGTTATAAATGCAGTAACCGAAACCTGTCAAAGAGGACTTACATTCGGTGCTTGTCACAGCGGAGAAATCAAACTTGCCGAACTGATAAAAAAGCATTTTCCGTCAATGGAAATGTTAAGACTTGTAAATTCGGGTACAGAGGCGGTTATGAGTGCAATCCGTGCCGCAAGGGGTTATACAAAGAGAGATAAAATAGTTAAGTTTGAGGGTTGCTATCACGGTCATTCGGACGGTCTGCTTGTAAAATCGGGTTCAGGACTTCTTACCAATTCTATCCCCGACAGTGCAGGTGTTCCTAAAGGATATACGGATAATACCCTGCTTGCAAAGTACAATAATAAAGAGTCGGTAGAAAAACTTTTTGAGGAGCACGGTGATGATATTGCCTGCGTTATTGTAGAGCCTTGTGCCGCCAATATGGGAGTTGTACCGCCGCAGGAGGGCTTTTTACGGTTTTTGAGAGATATTACGCTAAAATATAATTCTCTGCTTATTTTTGATGAAGTTATTACGGGTTTTCGACTTAGCATTGGCGGTGCTCAAAAATATTACAATGTTAAACCCGACCTTACCACACTTGGCAAAATTGTAGGCGGAGGTATGCCTTTGGCTGTGTACGGCGGTAAAAAAGAAGTTATGCAGTGCGTTGCTCCGCTCGGTTCGGTGTATCAGGCAGGCACACTTTCAGGTAATCCCGTTGCCGTAAGTGCGGGAATTGAAACCTTAAAAATCCTTGAGGAAAACGAAGCTGAAATTTATACAAGGCTTGAGAAAATTTCATTGCAGCTTGAAAATGCCATGCAAGAATTGGGAATGAATGTGAATCGTGTAGGTTCAATTATGACTGTCTTCTTTACAGGCGAAAAGGTAAAGGATTACGATACAGCCAAAACCGCCGATACTGCCCGATTTGCCGAATATTTCAGACATATGCAGGACAACGGAATATATACAGCTCCGTCGCAGTTTGAGGCAATGTTTGTTTCGTTTGCACATACCGATGAGGATATAGATAAAACAATCAATGCAATCAAAAGTTTAGAATAATCACGAAAAGAAAAAGTGCAGCAATTCTATAATCTTGCTGCACTTTCTTTCTTTATTACACAGCCTCAGCCTGTGCAATAATTTCGTTTTGTTTGTAATGTTCCGCAATTTCTGCCAGAGTTATACTTTCGGCATAGTTTTGCAGGTATGATGACATTGCGCTCCACAATCTGTCGTTTATAAGCTCAGTCATCATATCGTTTTTATCTCTGCTGTCAAAATAAACATCATTAAGCACCCTTGTGTCAAGAGCGTTTAATATGTCTTTAAAAGTAATTTTATTCAAATCTCTTGCAACTACATAACCGCCGTTAAGTCCCTTTTGTCCACGAATCAGATTTGCGGAGGTGAGGGACGGCAGTATTTGTTCAAGATATTTTTTAGATATATTGTGCCTTTTGGCAATATCGGGAGCGGTGACCGAACAGCCGTTTTGAGAATAAACCGCTATGTCGATTATCGCCATAATGCCAAACTGCACTTTTGTTGATATTTTCAATTAATAATCAGCCCCTTATACAGAAGAAAAGCCTGTTTTGGAGCAGAATATGCCTGACTAAGCGTATTACTTATAGATTAACATTTTTTAAGGAAAAAATCAATACCTACTAAACAAATAAGCATTGTACATAATGACAGATTTTAGAATAATATGGAATAAAATTTGTTAAATAGGGAAAATCCTACAAAACCTATTGAAATACTAAGTTAAATGCGCTATAATCTACAATATCATCTTGCAGATAAGCTTTTGCAGGATAAGCATTGACTAAGCAAATATGATTTAAAAGGGATGGGAAGCTTATGGAGTTTAATACAGCGTTATTGCACAAAAATTTTAGCGGCGATAAGGCGTCGGGCTCTACTATGACTCCTATTTATCAGGTAAGTGCTTTTTCGCACAGCTCTGCCGAACAGCTTGAAAAAGTGTTCAACAACAAAGCGCCCGGATATGCTTATTCAAGAATAGGCAATCCTACGGTGGCTTCTTTTGAGGCAAGAATTGCCGCCCTTGAAAACGGTGCAGGTGCTGTTGCGTGTTCGTCAGGTATGGCAGCAGTTACAATGGCACTTCTTAATATATTGGAGTCCGGTGACGAAATAATAGTAGGCGCAGGTCTTTTTGGCGGAACTATTGATTTGTTAAAGGATTTAGAGGCATTCGGTATAACCGCTCACTTTGCAGACGAGGTTACACCGCAGAATGTTGAACCGCTTATCAACGAGCGCACAAGAGCAGTGTTTGCGGAACTTATCGGCAATCCGAAACTCGATGTTGTGGATATTGAGGCAGTATCAAATCTTGCACACAGATACAATATACCTCTTATTATAGACAGCACCACGGCAACACCGTATCTTGTTCACCCGATTGATTTCGGCGCTGACATTGTTGTTCATTCAACTTCAAAGTATATTAACGGCGGCGGAAACGCAATCAGCGGTATAATAATTGACAGCGGTAAATTTGAATGGGATACAGAGAAATTCAAAGGTATGAAAGAATACAAAAAATACGGTAAACTTTCGTATCTTGCAAAACTGCGAAACGGTATATGGCGAAACTTCGGTTGTTGTCTTGCTCCGTTTAATGCATTTTTAAATTCTGTCGGTCTTGAAACATTGGGACTGAGAATGGAGTGTCTTTGCAGCAACGCATTGAAACTTGCACAATTTTTTGAAACCTGTAAAGATATTGAGGTTAATTACCCGGCACTTGAAAGTTCAGAGTATTACGCACTTACACAAAAACTTTTAAAAGGCAAAGGCGGTGCGATTCTTACAATAAGAGCCGGCAGTAAAGAAAAAGCCTTTGAACTTATAAATAATTTGAAGTTTGCAACCAACGCAACAAATATCGGTGACACACGAACATTGGTAATTCATCCGTCAAGCACAATTTACGCACACAGTACAGAACAGCAGAAAGAGAACGCAGGTGTGTTTGACGATACAATCCGAATCAGCGTCGGTATAGAGAATATTGCAGATCTGATTGAGGACTTCGGAAATGCAATAAGTAAAATAAACAATTAGTTTTGGGGGATTCACAATGGCAGTTGATTATTCAACATTAAAAAAAGGCGGATTTATGCGCCAAAAACAAAAAAATAATTTTTCCCTTCGTTTAAGAGTGGTAGGCGGAAATCTTACGGCAAAACAACTTGCCAAGATTGCAGAAGTAGCAGAAAATTTCGGTGACGGCTATGTGCATCTTACCTCAAGACAAAGTGTTGAAATTCCGTTTATTAAACTTGACGATGTTGAAAATGTAAAGGCGGCACTTGCCGAGGGCGATGTTGAACCAGGTGTATGCGGTCCGAGAGTAAGAACAATTACAGCTTGTCAGGGACAGGCAATTTGCCCGAGCGGCTGTATTGATACATATTCACTTGCAAAAGAACTTGATGACAGATATTTTGCAAAAGAACTTCCGCATAAATTTAAATTCGGTATTACAGGATGTCAGAACAACTGCCTTAAGTCAGAGGAAAACGACCTGGGAATTAAGGGCGGAATAAAGGTTGACTGGAGAGAAAGTGACTGTATAGGCTGCGGCGTTTGCGTAAAGGCTTGCCGACAGGGTGCTATCACTCTTGAGGACGGAAAAATTTCCGTTGACAAGTCAAAATGTAATTTCTGCGGAAGATGCTATAAGGCTTGCCCGACCGACGCTTGGGATACCGTTCACGGTTACATAGTTTCATTCGGCGGACTTTTCGGCAACTCAATTAACAAAGGTGAAACAATCATTCCTTTTGTTGAAGATAAAGAAAAACTTTTGAAAATCTGCGATGCGGCTGTTAATTTCTTTGAAGAAAACGCAAAGCCGAGCGAACGCTTTAAGTTCACAATCGACAGAGTAGGCAGAGAAAAATTTGAAGAGAAGATATTGGAGGCATACAATGGCTGATTTTATTATTGACGATACAGTAGATATTACCGATGTTGTCTGCCCGACAACATTTGTTAAGGCAAAGGTTGCTCTTGAGGAGCTTGACGACGGTCAGATTTTAAGTGTTAAAATGAATGACGGTGAGCCTGTACAGAATGTTCCGAGAAGTATTAAGGAAGAGGGTCACCAAATTTTAAAACTTATTGATAACGAGGACGGCACTTATAATCTTATAGTTAAAAAGGTTGGTGATTAAATGCCGACAAGAATCAGTAAAGACAATTTTGAAAAAGAAGTTTTACAGGCAGATAAAACTGTACTCGCTGATTTTTATTCAGACAGCTGTGTGCCTTGTAAAAGACTTTCACCGGTACTTTTCGCACTTGAAGAAGAATATGCCGAAAAGCTCAAAATTGTTAAAATCAATATAAATTTTGATTCCGAGCTTGCCGAAAAATACGAGGTACAGGCAGCGCCGACTTTGGTATTTTTTAAAAACGGCGAAGAGGTTTCAAGACTGCGAGGTGCAGTAAAACAAGCAGAAATTAAAGAAGTTATTGAAAAATCAGTTTAAAGGGGTTATTATTATGACAATCACAGTTGCAGGTAATAAAAAAGAAGTAGCAGAAGGACTTACAGTAGCACAGCTTATTATTGACGAAGATGTAGAAACACCGGAGTATGTAACAGTAAGTGTAAACGACGAATTTCTTGCAAGCGGTACTTTTGAAGAAAGCGTACTCAAGGACGGCGATGTAGTTGAATTTCTTTATTTCATGGGAGGCGGTCAGTAATGGCATTTACTAACGAACAGCTTGAGCGTTATTCCCGTCACATCATTCTCAAAGAGGTTGGTGCAAAGGGACAGAAAAAGTTGCTTAACGCAAAAGTGCTTATAATCGGTGCAGGCGGACTCGGTGCACCCGTAGCAATGTATCTTGCCGCTGCCGGTATCGGTACAATCGGTATTGCCGATGCGGACGAGGTTGACCTTTCAAATCTTCAGCGCCAGATTATTCACGCTACAAAAGATGTAGGCAAGCCAAAGGTAGAATCGGCAAAGGAAACTATGGAGGCTATGAATCCCGATGTTACGGTAAAAACTTACCATACCTTTGTTACAAGTGAAAATATTATGGACCTTATCAAAGATTACGATTTCATTATTGACGGTACCGATAATTTCCCGGCAAAGTTTCTTATCAATGACGCTTGCGTAATGGCTAAAAAACCTTTTTCACACGCAGGTATTATCAGATTTCAGGGACAGCTTATGACATATGTGCCCGGTGAAGGTCCTTGCTACCGTTGTGTATTTAAAAACCCACCGCCAAAGGACGCAGTTCCTACTTGTAAGCAAGCGGGTGTAATCGGAGCAATGGGCGGTGTTATCGGCAGTTTGCAGGCAATGGAGGCTATTAAGTATATTCTCGGCAAGGGTGATTTGCTCACAGGATATTTACTTACATACGATGCACTCAAAATGGAATTTCGTAAGATAAAACTTCCGTCAAACACACATAACTGTGCGGTTTGCGGTGATCATCCTACAATTACCGAGCTTATAGATTACGAACAGGCAGAATGTGACGGTGTTCATTTATGATTAAATTATCAAAAGCTGATTATAATAAAATTGTGGCTCACGCAGAAAGTGAGCTGCCTAACGAGGCTTGCGGATTGATTGCGGGTACGGTTGACGGCGAAAACAAGGAGATTAAAAAAGTTTATCTTCTTTCAAACATAGACCACTCAAACGAGCATTTTTCGCTTGACCCAAAGGAACAGCTTGCGGCGGTAAAGGATATGCGACAGAACGGTTTTGTACCGCTCGGTAACTGGCATTCACATCCCGAATCTCCGTCAAGACCGTCGGATGAGGACAAGCGACTTGCATATGACAGCAAGGCAAGCTATATGATTTTGTCACTTATGGACAGAGAAAATCCCGTGCTAAATTCATTTAAAATCAGCGGCACAGCTTCAGAAAAGGAAGAATTGGTTATTTACTAAACAAGGAGGGAAATTATGTACGACATAGTTATTATCGGAAGCGGTCCGGCAGGACTTTCTTCGGCAATTTATGCTCAACGAGCAGGACTTAAGGCGGTTGTGGTTGAGAAAAACTACCTTGGCACAGGTCAGATTGCAGAAAGCGAGCGTGTAGATAATTACCCGGGATTATACGGCGAAAACGGCTTTGATTTGGGCGAAAAGTTCAGATCACACGCAGAAAGCCTCGGTACTGAATTTATAGAGGGAGAGGCTGTTAAAATCAGAAAAAACGCAACTGATTACAGCATTGAACTTGACAACGGAAATTCATTAGAAACTCACACTGTAATTTATGCGGTCGGTACGGAACGCAGAAAACTTCAGGTTGAGGGTGAAAAAGAGTTTTCGGGCAGAGGAGTATCGTATTGCGCAGTTTGTGACGCTGCATTTTATAAAGATAAAATCACAGCTGTTGCAGGCGGCGGAGATACCGCACTTGGTGATGCGGCTTTGCTTTCAAAGTTTGCGAAAAAAGTTTATCTTATTCATCGCAGAGATAAATTCAGAGCCAATAAAACCTTACAGCAAAAAGTTAAAAATATTTCTAATGTAGAAATATTGCTTAATTCGCAGATAAAAAAGATTAACGGCAGTAATAAGGTTGAGTCGATCACAGTTGATAAAAACGGCGCAGAAGCCAAAATCAAAGTTGACGGCGTTTTTGTTGCAGTCGGCAGTGTGCCTAATTCGGCAATTCTTAAGGATTTGGTTGAAGTTGACGATAACGGCTATATTGTTGCAAATGAGGACGGAGTAACTTCGGCAAACGGAATATTTGTTGCAGGCGATGTTCGTACCAAAAAGTTAAGACAGGTTGTAACAGCTGTATCGGACGGTGCTAATTGCGTATTATCTGCGGAAGATTATCTTGAAAAAATAAAATGATATGAAAATAAGGTGAGTGTAAAAGGGAGAGGCAGCCTATGAAAATTGAAAAATTAAGTACAGATATTCTGATAATAGGCGGAGGTACAGCAGGCTGTTATGCCGCACTCACTATTTCAGAAAATTCAGATAAAAAAGTTTTAATTTGCGAAAAGGCACACATCAAGCGCAGCGGATGTCTTGCGGCAGGAGTAAACGCTCTTAACGCATACATCGTTGAGGGAAGAAAGCCGCAGGATTATGTTGATTACGCAAAAAAAGATGCCGACGGAATTGTAAGAGAAGATTTACTCCTTACAATGTCCGAAAAGCTTAATGAGGTAACGGATAGGCTTGAAAAGTTAGGTCTTGTTATTTTAAAGGATGAAAACGGTAAGTATGTTACAAGGGGTAATAGAAACCTTAAAATAAACGGTGAAAACATCAAGCCTATTCTTGCCTCGGCTGTTGAGCAAGCAAAAAATGTTGAAATTCTCAACAGAGTAAACATTATAGATTTTGCCGTAAAAAACAATAAAATCAACGGCGCTTACGGTATCGGCATTGAAAACGATACATTTTACATAATAGAAGCAAAAGCCGTAATCGTTGCCACAGGCGGTGCGGCAGGTCTTTACAAGCCGAATAATCCGGGCTTTTCAAGGCACAAAATGTGGGATCCGCCGTTTAATACAGGTGCAGGCTATGCAATGGGCATTAACGCAGGCGCAGAGATGACCACTTTTGAAATGCGTTTTATCGCACTTCGCTGTAAAGACACCATCGCTCCGACAGGTACACTTGCACAGGGCGTCGGCGCAAAACAGGTAAATTCGCTCGGCGAGGTATATGAAACCAACTACGGACTTACAACTTCACAGCGAGTTTACGGCACAGTAAACGAAAACCAAGAGGGCAGAGGTCCGTGTTATCTTCGTACAGAGGGTATAACAGCCGAGCAGGACGAATCACTGTTAAAGGCTTATCTTAATATGGCGCCGTCACAGACAATTAAGTGGATAGAAAGCGGCAAGAACCCGTCACAGCAAAATGTTGAGATTGAGGGAACGGAACCGTATATTGTCGGCGGTCACACAGCGAGCGGCTATTGGGTTGATACCAAAAGAGCCACAACAATTGACGGATTGTTTGCAGGCGGTGATGTTGCAGGCGGCTGCCCGCAGAAGTATGTAACAGGTGCACTTGCAGAGGGTGAAATCGCAGGTATGTCGGCTGTTGAGTATGTGAACAGTCACACGCAAGCACCGCAGCTTGAAGATGAAATAACCGATAAGCACATTGTCGAAGTTGAAGAATTTTTAACAAAAAAAGATACCCGTTATACAACGGAACAGCTTGAAGAGGCAATGCAGACTGTAATGGACAGCTATGCAGGCGGTATAAAAACAAACTACCGTTTTAACGAAAAACAGCTTGATATTGCAGACTACAAAATCAAACAGCTTATTAAACTTTCAGGCAGTTTATATGCGGAAGATTTTCAGGAGCTTATGTATATTTACGAGCTTAGGGAAAGACTTACGGTTTGCAGAAGTGTAATTGCTCACTTAAAGGCAAGAAAGGAAACCCGTTGGCACAGCTTTGCGGAAAACCTTGATTATCCGAATAAGGATGACAAAAACTTTAATAAATATGTAAATTCACGCCTCAAAAACGGCGAAATTAAAATAATTATCCGAGATTTGGTAGAGGGAGGTAAAAGCTATGAGCATTGCGATTGACAAGCAGAAGTGCATAGGCTGCGGAAGATGCCGAAATGTATGTCCCGGCAGTCTTATAAAGCTTGACAGTGACAACCGTGCTTACATAAAGTATCCGAAGGATTGCTGGGGCTGTACTTCATGTATTAAGGAATGCCCTGCATATGCAATCAGCTTTTATCTTGGTGCAGATATCGGCGGTATGGGCAGTCTTGTTCATACCGAGAAAAAGGGCGATATACTTAGTTGGATAATTGACAAGCCCGAGGGTGAAACCATTAAGATAGATATTAACCAAAAGGAATCGAATAAGTACTGAGGAGGAATAAGAATGAGTCAGCTTTCACATTTAGATGAGCTTGAAGCAGAGGCTATATATATAATCCGAGAGGTAGCCGCAGAGTGCGAAAAGCCTGTTATGCTCTATTCAATAGGCAAGGACAGCTCTGTTATGCTCCACCTCGCAATGAAGGCTTTTTACCCTGAAAAGCCGCCGTTCCCGTTTATGCACATAGACACTACATGGAAGTTTAAAGATATGATTAAATTCCGTGACGATACAGCAAAAAAACTTGGCATTGAGATGATTGTTTATTCCAACAAAGAGGGAATAAAGCAGGGAATCAATCCGTTTGACCACGGCGCTGCTTATACGGATATTATGAAAACACAGGCTTTAAAGCAGGCACTTACAAAGTACGGCTTTACAGCGGCATTCGGCGGTGGCAGACGAGATGAAGAAAAGTCAAGAGCAAAAGAGAGAATTTTCTCTTTCAGAAATCAGGCGCAGGCTTGGGACCCTAAAAATCAGCGCCCCGAGATGTGGAAACTTTACAACACTAAAATCAACAAGGGCGAAAGCATAAGAGTTTTCCCGATTTCAAACTGGACAGAAAAAGACATCTGGCAGTACATAAAGAGAGAAAATATAGATATTGTTCCGCTTTATTTTGCGGCGGAAAGACCTGTTGTATATCGTGACGGCAATATTATAATGGTTGACGATGACAGATTCCCGCTCAAAGAGGGTGAAGTACCGGAGTACAAGTCGGTTCGTTTCAGAACCCTCGGCTGTTATCCGCTTACAGGCGGCATAGAGTCAACCGCCACAACCCTTGACGAAATTATAGACGAAACTTTAAGCTCCGTATCCTCCGAGCGTACCTCAAGAGTTATTGACAACGAGGCGGCAGGCAGTATGGAACGCAGAAAAAGGGAGGGCTATTTCTAATGAAAGGTTTATTGAAGTTTATTACCTGCGGAAGTGTGGATGACGGTAAATCTACACTTATAGGTCATATTCTGTATGATGCAAAGTTAATTTACGCCGACCAGGAAAAAGCTCTTGAGCTTGACAGTAAGGGAGGCAGCCGTAACGGTGACATTGACTATTCGCTTTTGCTTGACGGTCTTATGGCAGAGCGTGAACAGGGCATCACAATAGATGTTGCTTACCGTTATTTTACAACCGATAACAGAAGCTTTATTGTAGCCGATACCCCAGGCCATGAGGAATATACAAGAAATATGGCGGTAGGTGCGTCTTTTGCAGACCTCGCCGTAATTCTTATAGACGCATCTCAGGGTGTACTTGTGCAGACAAGAAGACACGCAAGAATCTGCAAACTTATGGGTATAAGACATTTTGTTTTTGCGGTAAATAAAATGGACCTTGTAAATTACAGTGAACAGCGTTTTAATGAAATCGTAGCACAGATTGACGAGCTTAAAAAAGAGCTTTCGCTTGAGAATATCTACATTATTCCGCTTTCTGCCACAGAGGGCGACAATGTTACGGTAAAGTCACAGAACATTCCCTGGTATAACGGAGTTCCGCTCCTTGAATACCTTGAAAAAGTTGATGTATCTGCCTCGGAAGAGGAAGAGGGCTTTTATATGCCTGTTCAAAGAGTTTGCCGTCCCGATCACACATTCAGAGGTTTTCAGGGACAGATTGAGTCGGGCAGTATAAATGTAAGCGATGAAATCATTGCATTGCCAAGCAACGAAAAAGCTAAGGTTAAGCAGTTGCTTGCGGCAGGCAAAGATGTAAAAACCGCATTTAAGAGTCAGCCTGTTACAATTACACTTGATAAGGAAGTTGACGTTTCAAGAGGTTGTGTACTTGTAAAGGGTACTAATCTTGCACCTTATGGCAAGCTTACTGTATCACTTTTATGGATGGACGATGAACCTTTATATACTGGTAAGGACTATATTGTAAAGCTCGG
>ENA-ORTI01001290-ORTI01001290.1-human-gut-metagenome-genome-assembly--contig:-NODE-1290-length-26326-cov-14.490922_pt1 | contig 26326 bp, 46 predicted proteins | sample MGYA00242071_ERZ509191 | MGnify/ENA primary metagenome ERZ509191 (study PRJEB26280, sample SAMEA2338832) | human gut metagenome | biome: human gut; feature: human-associated habitat; material: faeces...
CGCACAGCTCGTCCCGCAGACGTTCCAGCGCTTCGATTGGGGCCACGTTGGCGGCTGGAAGTTCATAAAGATATTCTGCAAACTCTTCTGGGGTCAAAAGCGTGAAAGGCGGACTATCTGCCCTACCAGCATCAAAATTATTAAATGCTTTTACAGCCACTTCTCGCTCAATGTATTCATCCATAGTCAGCCCTCCTGTTCCATTTTTCAGCATACTCTCCCGGATAACCCGTTTCCGGATTTGCGTCTCCAGCCCCCAAAACAAAAGGTTGATTCATGTCGTTAAGGACACAATCTGTATCATCGTGCATCCAGTATTGCTCAATGATGCGCTTTCCGAAACGATTTACATAGTTCTCCCGGTAAAAGTTCAGTTTACCGCCGCAGAACGGGCACGGTTTTAAGTCATTCATCCTTCATCGCCTCCACATAGCACCAGCTCTGGGGCGGGCGCTTAATATACAAGCTCTCGTTTCCACAAGTGCCGTTGTTTTCCAAGTACATGGTGCAGCTCTCACAATACCAACTGTTTGGGCAAGCTCGCCGGAACTCCGTCAATTCCCGGGGCTGGTCGTAGATACGCAGGCCGGAGATATGCCAGCCGTAAAGTGTCTTTCCTTTTGCATACTTTTCTGTGTCAAAACCGTCCATACAAGCGGCCATGCAGAAAAGTGGGTTGGTATTCCGCGGTGTGCCTAGCCAAAACCCATCGCAGGTAAACTCGCCGATGACCTTGCCCCACGACCCGCGCAGCCTGCGTGCGTCTCTGCCTTGCGTGCAATAAATATAGCACTTGAACGGATTTTTCAGCTTTTTTGGGCGTGTCTTTCGAACCTCGATCGTTTTTTCGCCGTTGGCAATCTTCTCCACCCACTTGGGGCGGATGCTGATAAGTACGGCTTTACTCATCCTTCATCTCCTCCAATGCTTTCTCCGCCGCCTCGCGGGTCAGGAACCAGCTTACTCCATACTGGCCCGGCAACAGCCCGACATCGGTATACTTCCCACGGACAATGGCGTGCCCCACAATGGCCGTTACCTTGTGTGGCTGAATGCCAAGGTCTACCGTCCCGTTGCAGTCGTAGGTCCTGAAATATACCGTATCGCCCACCTTGCACGGCAGCACCACCAGCCGACCGGCTCTGTCGGCTTTCAACAGCTCCCGAATCCGTTCTGCCTTTGACGTGTCATCGCTAAAGGCGGATTCGATAATGGCCTTTGCGTTTTCGCACTGTTCCGGCGTCATGCCCGTATCTAAATACTGACGCAGTAACGGGCAGCGGGCAGCCGTGACAGCCGTGCAGAACCCGCCGACCGCAGTACAGTTCCCGTTATCCTCATGCCTAAAGCGGCAACGCAGGCAATTAACATTTCCCATTATTTCTACACCTCCTTCACCTCAACTGTGCAAATCGTGTCATTTCGGGTCCCGCCATGAGGCACCAGCAAAATGCGCTGCATGGTAAACCCACGCTTTGCCCCCAACCCCATAGAACTCCAGCCAAAGCAGATGACCTTTCCTCCCGGTCTCAGGATACGAGCCGCCTCGTTCTTTGTCTCGCTCCAAAAGGTCGTTTGCCCGTCCCATTTCAAGCCCCCCTGTATGCCGTCGTAGCACTCTTTCACCTGTCGCTGAGAATACGGCGGGTCATACAGCACACCGTCCACAGAGTTATCTGCAAAGGTTTTAAGGAACGCCAGCGCGTCCATGTGGTAATCCGTGGGCCGCTCCGGATTCAGGTCGTTGGTAATCGTGGCCGGTGATTTCACCCCCGCGAACGGGTCAACCCAAACACCCTTGCCCATCTCCTCCCGCAGCAGCCGGGCAATGGGCTTGATGGAAAACGTCCATTTGTTGGGCATCGCCCAAATCCGCTCCATACGCATCACTCCACCTCCTGACCCCAGAAATTATCCCTGCATCTCTGGCAAATATCGACGTCGAGGCGGCAGCCGCCAACCGGATGGTATGCGGTATCCAACGTCCTTGGACAGAAACAAGGCTGTCCCTTATCATTCAGCATCACATTCGGGAGCATTTCCAGAAACACGCTCTGCCGCGTCTTGCGCGGGTACGCAGCAGACCATTCCTCGACGATGGTCACAATGTTGTCATCATCAACCATTCCTTCCAATGCACTACACTCGCAGTCTTTTGCGGGGCATTGATAGCAGTCCCCGGCATGGTGGTAAAAGCGGCACATTCGGTCGCGTTCTTTGATAAACTTCACAGCGTCCATCACATTTTCCTCCATTTGCACCCGTTGCAGGCCCCCTCATGGGCCAGCGTGTAGTTTCCGCATTTCAGGCAGAGTTCGTTTCGCAGTGCGTCAATCTCTTTCGCCTGCGCTTCAATCCGATCGGCTGCGGCAAGCCCCATCGCGTCAACATCGCAGGAGGACCACTTTGTCAAATTGACTTTTCCCACCAGTTTGTAAAACGGACAGTTCTTGCAGTCGCCGATTGGTCCGCCTGCTGTTGAAACGCATCTAAGCGCATTTACGAGGTTTGTATCTCTCATAGTTCCTCCCTTATATCTCCGCCCCATTGCTCCGACATGGCTCTGGCGATGCCGGGGTTAAGCAAAAGCACTTTAATTTCGCGAAGAAGGTCAAAAGAGCCGCTAATTGCCGAGATCTCAACAATTTTGCTTCCACCACCGTCAATCCTCGCCCACTCAACAAACTTTGCAATGTCACGGCAGGAAATTCTCCCGAGATCTGTTTCCGACCATTCGTGCCGTGTAGAATTTTCTGGGGGCGGATTTTGTCCGATAAGCCACCAGTCAGGGCCATATCTCCGCTGGAGTTTAAAGTAATAGTAGTCGTCTGGCTTGATTTCTACGTTGATAGTCTCAAACCAATCTAATGACGGCTGCGTATACGAAAACTTAAATGGCGCTTTAACAGACTGTGACATTCCACTCCGCCTCCTCACAAATATCTACGATATGGTCGCACAATGCAGCCGGGATGACAGACCGCTCCACGCTGCCAGCCAGCCCTTGCGTTCCCGTTTTGGCCCCGCGCGGGGCAGAGATATGGCACGGGTCGCCGTTATGACAAGGCGGTTTAAATCTGGGAAGCGGATGATTTGTCCAGATGTCCGTGGGCTTCATTCGGGTGTCCCCGTACTGACAGTATGTGACGGTGTACCGGGGCAGCCCCTCCATCCACGTCATTTTGCGCATCCCTCCACGCGGATTCTCAATGAACCAGTAAGTCGGGCTCAATGCTAAAATCAGCCGCAGCACGTGCTGGTCCACTGCATCGCAAAACTTGGCATACTCGCTCACCGGGTCCAAATTTCCTGTCTCGGGGTTTTTCCGCCTGTGGTGGCTGATGGCCGCGATAGAAAATGTGGTGCAGTCCGGGCTTGCCCAGATCACATCAGGCCGCCCAAACTCCCGCAGCACATCCTCCGCAGTCAGCTTCAGGATGTCAGCATATAGGTCGATGTGGTCAAATCGTTTGTCCCACTCTACGGAGTACACCTTGTGGCCCCGGGCCTCGAACGCCTTCCCTATAGAGCGCGTCCCAGCAAATAGCTCAAGCACCTTCATCCATTGTCCTCCTCATCCGTCGCAGCACCCGCCCGAAACGCCTTGCAGACTTCCTGCGATTCCTCACAGGCTATCAACACTTTCATGTGTCCTCCACCTCCTGCATCCAGAACTCGCGGCGACAAATATCACAGCCTCTTCCAGTCGGGCAATGCCCACGTAACGCTGTATCAACAAGGCATGGGTCTAAAGCAACGTTATGTGTGTTCGTATATATTGGCGCATTTGGGAACTGTTCCAGAAACACGCTCTGTCTGGTTTTTACGGGGTGCTCCTTCGCCCACTTTTCGGCAATTTCCACCGCCTCCTCCGGGTGGGTTCTTTGCCAAACAGGGCAGGTTTCAAACCCGCTACGTGCTTTCCCAAACTCGCATTTAAGGCACTCGCAGTGGCACATTCTGCACAATGTTTTCAAATACTCCACAGCGTCCATTACTTTTCCTCCTCAATGGTGACCTCCACGCGGGAGGCTCCGGTTGTCTGGTACTTCCGTACCGTCAGCAGTGCAATTGCGCTGTCATCGTTGTAGGCGTGGGTGTTCAGCGCGTCCAGAATGGCCTTCGCCACGTTGTCAGCGTCAGGGCGCTTGATGTGGGGCGTCCCGTCCATCGCAGCGGCCTTTTTCTTTGACGTGCTTCTCGGCACCGTGAAGAACGCCGTGACGGTGGCCCTGAGCGGGATGCCGTCCGCAAAGCCTTTTCCGCTCTGGCACTGCCAGCACTGGACCACCTTGTCCTCGTAGTCCCTCGTTTTCTGCGGGGTGTAGGTGTGACCATTTTTCATAAACCGTGGGCGACCCTTGCCCACCGGAATACCGGGGACCGTGAATGTAACCTTCATCGCTTCTCTTCCTTTCCGTCAATGATGACCTGCACCACCCGGACGCGGCCCAGAGGCTCCAGCAGCATGGCTACCGCCTCCTTCGTTCCCTGTGTGTCCTCGCCGTCGTAAATGTCGATCACAAGCCGCATCATCGTGTGTCCCTCCTGAATTTTGGGCAGTAGTGGATCACAAACGAGGATGCTACCCGTGTACCGCCCTTGCCCTTGCCGCCGACCTTCAGCACCCGGCTTGTGGGGGTGGCATCCCAGCCGGGAACCGGCTCAAACCGCAACGACCACTCGCAGCCGCCGCAGGCGTTGGCGCATGTCCAGCAAAGCTGCGTGGACTGGTACTCAACCTTGGGGGCTTTCTTCTGCTTCTTCTCCCGTGGGGGATAGCGGCGGATCAGCTCGTCCAGCCGAAAATTACTTGCCATTCAAACACCTCGCATATCTGCCAGAGCGCACCATTCGGCATAGGTCATCCCCTGCTTTTTCGCTTCGGAGGGGGTAGGGATACCGGCCTCGTGCCAGCGCTCGTGCTGTTCGCCTGCCTTGGCGTAGAATTTTTCCAGATAGGCGTTGGACGGCTCCGGCATGGGAGCCTCCTCCGCGTTGGGTCTTTCCAGTTTTGGGAGGAATGGAACCAGTTCATACACATCCGGGTAAAACCGGTTTTCCCGTGCCCGGACAATGACCGCCTGTTTCACGTCCTCGTAGTCCCATGGGGCCAAAACCAGTGTCCATGCCTCTAAGTCTGCGGCGGTGCGGGACTGCTGCTTCGCGTTGGGGTAGATCGTTTCGATCAGGCTGAACAAGCGCCGGGTATCCTGTTTCTCCATGTTCTTCTCCTGTAAGACTTTCGTAGAAGTCCCTAATAGCTTCTTAATAGCTTCTTTTAGCTGCTGCAGCAGCTAAGAGAGATAATATATATAATCTTTTCTTCTTAGGGGGGTGTGGGGGGCGTTCTTCTTTTCTCTGCGGCTGCTGTGTGCGTCGGTGATCGTGCTGCGGCTTGCTTGCATCCGCCCGTCACCACTCTTCAGACACACACGGCAACGTTGTTAAAAGGGGAGTTCCCCGTCATCCTCAATTTCGGTGAAATTATCAGTGGGGGCGGGGGCGGCATAGGCACTCTGGGCGGGGGTCTGCCCAGCGGTGCTTGCAGAGACGCAGACGTAATCTGCCACCAGATCGTTATAGGTCTTGCCCTCATAGTCGTGGATCTCCACGCGGCCCAAGGCAAATACGGAATCGCCCTTGCGGACATTGGCAAGGAGCCGTGCCCAATGGCCCCAGCCCTTGACGGTGAGCCATGCGGTGGTGCCGTCCTGCTTATCGTAGGCCGGTACGGAGACGGAGCCGACTTCCTTTCCGCTCTGGGTGGCGTAGATTTGGCCATTCTTGGCGGCGCGGCCCACGATCAGGCCGGTTTGCAGCTTCTTTCCCTCCTTGCTGTAGGTAGGCAGTCCGTTAATGAACATCAGGCGTTCTCCTTCGGTTCCAGCGCGTCCAGCAGGGCGTCAAAGTCCTTGCTTAGTACCTTGCTGGCGCTGTCATAGCCGTGGGCCTTCAAGAGGGTTTTCGCCTCCTGCTTCGTCAGGCCGTGGCGGGAACAAGCAGAATAGAAGAACTTCACCTGCGCGGCGGTGATGGGGGCGTTGGGGTCCTTGTTGGTCATGTAGGCGCTGCCGTCCTCGGTGTCGCTCTCAATGTCCTGAGTGAACATATCGGAGACGCATCCGAGAGACAGGGCGGCGGAGACCAGGGCGCGCTTCTGGGCCATCTTAATGGCGCTGTTGGCACCGTCATAGGGGGACTGGGAGCCGGTGCGCCCCTCCCGGGTATTGCCGGAGCCGTAAGCGGAGGTGATGACGTATTCCTTGCCGTCATAGATCTTGATAAGGTCGCAGCGGACGAGGAAGTAGAAGAAGCCGTGCTCGATATCCTCCAGCTTGCTTTCCAGCGTGTAGCGCTGGCAGAGACCGTAAGCCACGGCCACCTTCTCCGCGCCGGACTTAAAGAGGGTGGGGTTTTTCGTCATGGCGTCGCCGTTCTTCTTGCGGATCATGCCGAAGTCCACACCCCGGCGGAGGGTTGCGGGTGCGCCGTTAGGGGCGCAGATGGTGTAATTTCCGGTGCGGGGGATGGGGTCCACCATCAGCGCGGCGGCGTTATAGTTGTACAGGGTCAGTTCATTCATGTGCGTTTCTTCCTTTCTGTGGCTTTGTGGAGGGTGCGGCAGGCGTTCACCAAATTTGAATTTGGTTCTACATGGCGAAGCTCATAAGTGCCGTCCTTTGAGAGTTTCAAGGCATAGAGCGATTGAATTTTCCCGTAACCGCAGCGCGGGTCCCATGAGAAAATCATCTTGTAGGCGGTGAGCTGGGCGGAGAGGGCGGCGTCATGGAGCTGGCCGGTCTTAATGTCCAAGATTGCGGGGGCATTATGGATGATGCCAAAGCGGTCCATCGTCCCGGCCATCTTCATATCCCGGTCCGCTATGGGACATTCAATCAGTTTCCATTCCGGTTTCCAGTCTTTGAGAAACCGACGGTAGGCTTTCAGGTATCCGGCGATCTCCGGGGTTTCCTCCGGCTCCTCGCCGTAGTCGATGAGGGCGCAGGCTTCATGGACGGCAGTCCCCCCGCGGGCGGCAGCCTCCGCCAGCCATGGCCGGTCTGACTTGTAGTCATAGGCGCAGAAGCGGGTGACTTCGGTGACGCTGGGAAGCTGGATGCCGTCAAGGGTGTAGGTGTGGGTGGCCTCGTCAAATGTCAGCATGGGGTCCCTCCGTATACAGGACCGGGATACCGAGAGCATCGGCAAACAGGTCCATGTTGTTATCCAGCTCGTTCAGTAGGTAATCCTTGAAGCAGGGCGGGCAGTACAGCTCGCCGTTCGGGAGCTGGAACATCCGGTCGCAGTCATCCTCTGCGGCGGGGTTCATGGGGTGGTCGCAGTGGGCACAGATGGGATAGGTTTTTCTGGTCATAGTTGGGTCTCCCTCCAGACACGGACCGCGTGGGCGATGTCCGTATATTTTTTCGTGCGGTAGCCGCAGGAATCGCAGAGGACGAAAAACAGGTCCTCCTTTCCGGGGGCTACCATCCGTTTACCGCCGTACATGTGACACCGGGGGCAGGGCGGTAATTCTGCCATCCGGCCACGGCGCCTGCGCATCAGACCACGCCCAGCATGTGGGCCAGCACCATGAGCAGGAAGCCGAGGAAGCAGCCGAAGGAGACCCAAGCGGAAAAGTCGGCCCGGTCCCGGCGGCGCTCCTCCCGTGTGCGGTTAGCGTGCTTCATGGCGGTTCCTCCTCTCGATAAGATCTACGATCCGCAGGGGCCACGCGGCGGCGGTGGCTACGCCGATCAGAACGAAAACGAATGTTGTGGGATCCATAGTCAAACCTCCTCAAAGTGATAGCACTGGCGCAGGCCGCCGTCGAAGGTGACCAGAAACCAGCGGTGCGGAATGTTGATGTAGGTAACAATGCCGGTGCGGGTGGGATGCTCTGCATCGCCCAGGCAAAGGCGGAAACTGCACCTGGCACCCAGCTCCGGCGGCGCGGGCGGCTTTGGGTCCGGCTTAAAGCCGCAGAGGTTGAGCTTGCTCATTTTCTGGCACCTCCGCAAAGCTGGCGGGCGAAGGTGGCGGCGGAGATATGGCCGCTGGCGTCCATGGGATAGCGCTTTCTGACGGTGCGGGGATCCCGGATGCCGGTAAACGCCTTGACGTCCTTGATGTTCAGAAGATTTCGCCCGCCGGTAAAGGCGAGGATCTGTTCCAGATTGTCATAGTAAAAATCGTTGACCATAGGGGCCTCCTTTTTTGGTTTTGTCGTGATTGCGATTGCAAGTTGGTGTGAATTGGTGTATGTTTGGGGGTAAGGGGGGATATGCGGTGCAGAGGGAATTTGAAGAATACGCAAAGAAGTTAGCGGCGGATCAAGCCGCCAAGGAACGCGCTAAACAAGATGCCGAGAAGGAGCGTGAGCGCCGATTTCAGAAGAAGATTGCGATAGCACAGGTGCTTGTACCGCTTATAACGTTCATTCTGGGTATCCTCGTGGAGCACCTTTCCGGCATTGGTGAGGCCATTTTGAGAATTTTGCATAAATAACACCTCAGGGGGGGATTGAAATGAAGAAAATACTGAGCGGAATTTTAGATTTTACGGAATTTGTCCCGTTGGGATGGGTTTTGACCTGTATTGATCTGGGGGTTGACTGGATCAAAGAATCCCCAGTTGAAGGTCTGTTGACCTTGGCAGCGGCAACATTCATCGCTGGGATGCTTTCGGTATCTGGGTCTTTTGTTGCGGCTGGGGGTAATTGGGGAAACTCTATGCCGGCGGGATACGATTTGCCCATTGGAGAGCGGATCAGAAACCTTCTGATTATGCTGGCGGTGCTTGCGTTTATCACCTATGCAATTGGGCGTGCAATGCCATCATAAATTCACCTTTTCAAGATAATTTCAGGAGAAAAAAATTTGCTCCGTCTGGTCCTGATCCAGGCCCAAAACGCGCTTGATCGCACGGACTTCACCAAGAGAAAACTCCGCGCCGCCAGTTTCGTTTAGCTTGGCATTGAATCTGGACAGGCTCAGGCCAACTTGAGGGGCAAGGTCGGCTTGTGTCATGGCCTTTTCACGAAGGCGGCCCTTTAACATATTTGCGTTCATTTGTGTCACCTCAATTCATCTTTTCAAGATAATTTTATTATACTCATTTATTCTATCTTGTCAAGATATTTTTATTGACTTTTTAAAAAACCATGGTATTATTAAGATAACAAATAGAAAGGACAAGAAGCGGTGACAATAGGGGACAAGATCCGGCTGCACCGGAAAGCCCTCGGCTTGACACAAACGGAATTAGGCGAAAAGCTGGGGGTAAAAACCAATGCTGTAAGCAAGTGGGAGTGCGGCCGGGTCGACGATATACCAACATCTAAGATAAAAGCAATGGCAAAGCTGTTTGACGTACAGCCCTCATACCTGATAGACGAAAAGCAGCCCGCCCCCACGAATGAGGGCGAGCTGGCGGAAGATGATAAGCGGATCATTGAGCTTTTACATCAGCTGACGCCGGAGAACCGGGAGCGGATCGTTGAGATAATAAAAGCTCTTGCATCGCAATAAGGACGGCGGCTTGCTTCTCCGGCAGTAAGTTGCGGAAGGTTTCCAGAAATTCAAGGTCTGTCATAGGTTGGATGCTCCTTTCTATTTGAAACCCCGGCCCGCCGAAGCGGGACCGGGGAAAGGGGAGTGGGCCTATGAGAACGATAGACCCATTTAGCAAGAAAGTCCAATTCAAAGGGAGGATTTCTCTTGCAAAAAACTTGCAAGGAGGGGAAACGGTGAATTTTTCGGAAAAAGCACGGGCAATGCGCATGAAAAGCCCGCTGACGCTGCGGGAGATCGGCGAGCAGTGCAATGTATCGGAAAGCATGGTATCCCGCTACATTTCCGGCATGGTGAAGCCGCCGGACGATGTAGCCGAAAAGATTCTGGAGGTGCTGCGGAACAGCGAGCAAGCCGACGATAAAGGCATTTACGCCGCACACATTGACGATCTGCGGCGATTGATTCGCCAGCAGCAAAGGGAGAAGCGGGTCCTGTTCGGGATTCTCACGTTCCTTTTGATTTTTCTGCTGCTGCTCTATCTGGACGCTACTCACGGGGCCTGGGGCGCGATCCGTTACATAGAATAAAAGCCGCCTGAGTGCTGGAACACTCAGACGGCAGATGATACCACCAATCGCAATCACGACAAAGCCAAAGGAGGATCAATCACAGTATAGCACGATCCCCCTGGCGATGCAACAGGAGGAAAGGAAAAATGGCGAAGAAAAGTAAATATGGCGTCCGCAAGGACGGGCTGCACGAGGCGATCCGCACCATCAACGGCAAACGAGTAGCCTTTCGCGGCAAGACTGACAGAGAGGTAGACCGCAAGATCTTAGAGTACAAGCTGGAGGCGGAGAAGGGCCGGAATTTCCCGGTGATCGCGGATGAATGGGAGCGAGAACACGAGAGCGAGATCTCCGAATCATCCCGGCGGGTATACAGCTACGCCGTGAAGCGGCTGAAAGAGGCGTTTCCGGGGAGGGCGTCGGAGATCGAGCCGGTAGACGTGCGGAACTACATCAAGCGTTTTGAGGCACAGGGACGCAGCGCAAACAGCGTCGGCATTGAGCTGGCGGTCTGCCGAATGATCTTCACCCATGCCGTCATCAAGGGCGATATTCGGATCAGTCCGGCGGCGGAGATCAAGAAGAGCCGGGGCCTGCCCTGCAAAAAGCGGGAGGCGCTGACGGAAGAGCAAGAGGAGGCCGTCCGGGCGGCGGGAGAGGCTAAGACGGCCCGCTGGTGGCTGTTCGGCTATCTGCTGCTTTACACCGGATGCCGCCGGGGCGAGGCGCTGGCGCTGACGTATCGCGACATCGACCGCAAAGCCGGTGTGATTCACATCGACAAGAAGGTCAACTACGCAACCACCAAGCCGGTTTTGGAAAATCACCTGAAGTCGGATAACGGCCTGCGGGATATTCCCCTGCTGCCCCCTCTGGCGGAGGCGCTGCCGAAAAACCGGATTGGGCTGCTGTTCCCCGGTGGCGATGGGGGCTATATGACGCCCTACGAGATCATGAGAGAGTGGCGGCATTACTGCCGGGACATCGGACTGAATCAGATCCAGCAGGGTGAAAACGGTGAGACGGTGGAGACGTTCCCCATCACGCCGCACTGCTTCCGGCACAGCTTTGCGACGATCTGTTATGAGGCGGGGCTGGATCCCAGACAGGCGGCTGGACTGTTGGGCGATACGCCGGAGGTGGTGGAGGCGGTTTACACCCACCTGCGGCAGGACCGGAGGCAGACGGCAGCCGAAAAGCTGACGGCGTATTTCGACGAGAAACCCGTCTCGCAACTGTGAAGTTACTGTGAAGTTTTTATTCAATTTTTCTACATCAGGTTACATCAAAACGCAATTCTAAAAAACGCCGAAAACGTTGAAACTGCGTGGTTTGATGGACTTTCGTGCAGACTGGTGTAATGGGGCGCAGAGGGTGAATAAATAACCGTCTGTTAACACTTTATGAGGATTTCATGGGGATTTTTGACTATACTGTGAACGTACTGTGAAGCATGGCGAAAACGGCATAAAAAATCAGCGGCTCGGATGGCTCCGGGCCGCTGCTCTTTTTCGGTTAAAGCTCGATCTCTTCCGCACCACCGTTGCGGCGGTTGACAGCATCGACGATCCACACATAGCAGGCAGCCGGGTCCGGTTCTCCGCCCTCCCATCCGTCAGCAATCGGGTCACCACCGGCGCGGAGTGCGTCCAGCGTTTCACGGATCAACGCCCGGTCTTGGTCTGCCAGGTAATAAACACAGGCCCCGGAATCATCCAGCACCGCCAGGTGCAGGCAGCCCGCATTATCTTCAAAGCACTTGTAAGTATATTTCATGATCCTTCGTCCTTTCTCCGGCGGTGGCCGGTCTGTAAGTTGATGGTAACATGGGCCGCGCCGGTTGTCAACGCTCCCAGCTGCGTTTCTCGGTGTCCTGCATGGTCTCAATGCCGGGGCGCTGCTTCTTCAGTTCCGCAAATCGGGCAAAGGCTTTCCGGCGCTCCGTGCCGAAATATTTTTCATCCAAAACTCGCTCCGTGGTGCCGTCCTCATAAGTGCGGACGATTCGCACAAAGTAGATTACTGGCTTGCCCCTGTAACCGGGGTCACGGATCAGCTCCAGCCGTTCCCGGTATGCGGCAGTCGCAAGGGCGGCGTATCGCTCCGCCAGCGCTGCGCGGTACTCGGTCAGCTGGTCGATCAGCGCGTGACACTGGGCAATCATCCGGGCGGCGTTCTCGTCCTGATGCTGGATGCGGTCAGCGGTCAGGGCGTCGGGCCGGAGCAGGTAGGCGGATAGCCGTATATCCGCTTCCCGGCTGGGGTTGCCGTAGCGCTGGAAGAGGTCAAGATAGCTCATGCGGTAGCCCCCTTTCTAGCGGCGTGCAGGATGGCATAAAAGTCACCCATGGCGGAGACAGTCAGCCCCATTTCAGCGGCGGCGCGGCGGGCGGCGTCCTCGGTGCGGTAGGCTTTGCCGTTTGTAGGATTCGTGCCGGTCTCGGTGACGGCTTTCACGGCGTAGTGGGTGCGCTTGCCGTAGCCGCTAATCTCGATTGCGTAAATCATGGTGATGCTCCTTTCTGGTGGTGGCGCGCCCCGGTCAAGCCGGGAGCGCGTCGGAATTGGTGGAACGGGCGAAGGTGGTGCTGCCGTACTTGCTGCGGATCTCTGCCATGGTCTTTGTGCCCTTGTGCCAGCGCTGGCCTTCCTCGGCGAAATGCCAGGACCAGAGCTTTTTCGTGCTGCTCCACCGGCACCCGGCAGCCTTCAGGGCTTCCTTGTGTTCCTTGGTGTTGCCGCCGATCCAGAGCCAGCGACCGCACAACTCAATCTCGAGGCCGTCCAGCTTCAGCAGGGCCGCGATGATGGCGATGAAATCACCGGCGCTTTCGGTGGTTGCGTGGGTCTTGCCGGTGGTATCCTCGGCGGCCTGCTCATTCTGGGACCGCTTCAGGACCTCAAACCGGGCGCTATACTCGGCGTTGATGGCCTGCATGGTGGCGGTGTCTCCGCCCTTGTCGGGGTGGTTCTTCATGGCGGCGGCCTTGTAAGCCTTTTTCAGCTCGTCGAGGTTGCGGCAGTTGATAAAGTAAGTAGTCATTTTGTGATCCTTTCCGGCCTGTCGGCCTGTGGCGTTGTCGTGTTTGCTGTTGTTGCCTGAATTATAAGGCGGACTGATACGAGCTGTCAAGGGGGTTTTCGCAAATTCGTGCAGGTTTGGCAGGCTTGCACAGTATCAGGCGGACTTTTTTGTGCATGTTGTCAGGCTGACTTATACGCGCCTATGCGATATAATAAGACGCAAAAGGAGGTGTAGCCATTGGAGCGCAAGACATTGAGGACCAGCGACGCCCAGCGCCGCGCCTCTCTCAAATGGGAGCACGCGAACAATGAGAAAATCACAATTAAGCTGAGGACCGGCAACGATCCCAGCAAGGACCAGATCAGAGCGGCAGCAGCAGCGGCAGGCCAGAGCGTCAACGCCTGGATCATTGAGGCCATCCGGGACAAGCTGTGAGGAGCGACAGAGCGTCGAGGGATAACACCCCCGGCGCTTTTCTCTTTGTGAGCGGGGCGGCAGCAGCGGCAGCGGGGGCAGGGAGAGAGAGGGAAGGAGAGGGGGACTATAGGGGGAGAGAATAGGAGAGTGAGAGATGGGGGCGTATTCCCCCTACCCCAGAGAGATAAATATATATTTCTTACAGGGGGGGTGTTATATATACTCTACCGAGAGAGTAGCGAAAGGAAGAGACGAGGCAAATAAAAAACGCGAGAAAGCGAGAGAAAACGTGAGCAAAACAGAGCATTTGCGAGATATTCGGAGCTATTGCGAGATTGGCGCAATTACCATTCCCGGGAGAGATTTAAGTGGCTATTAAATATTTCTGTTGTGGCTGCTAGGCTTCGGCTGTCGCTGTGTAGATTCTGTGTATTTCCTCTTCCGGTCGAGCAATTCCTGTTGGCTGCTCCAGCTGGGGGCTGATTCCATCAGGACGGGCCGAGGCTTCACCGGCTGGGGGTCAGGGGGCCAGAGGTAGAGACCAGAGAGCAGGGGGTTAGGGGGGTAGCGGAAAAACAGGGGGGGTCTTTCGCGCGGGGTATAGGGCTATATACACACATCCCCTCTCCCCCTCCAAAAACTTTCATGTCAGCTGCGGGGAGCTATGCCGGTGCTCCCTCTGGGGGGGTGGAGGAAAAAGGGGGCGGGGGATTTTATGTAGAACATTACGAAAATAACTGAAACATCTTGTGTCCACTTGACGAAATATGCTTGAATGAAGTTAGCGGAACAGAATCCGCCTGCCTCCTATGTCAGACGCCAGTTTTCACCTTCAGTTCCTTTCCTGTTGCCCGGTGGGTCCGAACAGCCCACCGGAGCATGGTTTCGTAGCTCAGTCGGTAGAGCACCGCACCCGGAGGTATGCGCAGGTTCAAGTCCTGCCGAAACCACCAGAATTTTTTGCGAGAGGGGGCCGGGAGCATGGCCAAGACAGCATCGAACCACAGCAAGGCGCACATGGACGATATGAACAAGAAGGCCGCCGCGGCCCACAAGAAGCAGACGATTGAGAAGATCAAGGCGTTTTTGGAGCAATCTGAGAATTACTTTGACGTGCAGGACCGGCTGGAACAGGCATACAGCGAGGCGGGCCTTGCCAATGCGATGCGATGGACGGTTCAGCGGCTTCAGGGGTATTACGACTACAACGATGGCCGGGAGGCCGAGGTGGTCGAAGCGCAGGTGGAAGCCTTTGAGGCGGGCAATGAGGAGATCGACGATCCCCGCTGCGTTATGAGCTACTACGTGCGGCTGGCGTACCAGCGGATTCAGGAGCAGATCGACACCAGCCCCATCTACCAGGAAAAGGGCATGGTGACGCGAGGCATTTTCCTGAACAAGCAGAAGCGCCTGGGCGGCTATCAGGACAAGCAGGAGACCCGCCATGACATCAGCGTGAACGTGACCTTCGGGGACGGCGTGGACGCAAGCGACTTCAAGTGAGGAGGCGGCGAGGTGAACGGCCTGATTTTGGTTTTATCCCTGATCTGCGGTGCGGTCAGCATGGGCGCTGCCGTATGCGCGGTGCTGATCCTGCGGCTGCTGCGGGAGATCAAAGCCCCCACCTCCACTGAACCGGAAAAGCCGGAGGCGGAGGAGCCTACGGACCGGCAGAAAAGCGTGGAGCAGGGCATTGACAACCTGATGACCTACGATCTGAACACCATGAAAGCCAGCCTCAAGGGGCGGGAGGTGTGATATGGCGGTTACGGTACAGCAGATTTTCGACATCGCCATCCACCTGATGGATTCCCAGAACGAATCCACCGGCTCCACGGACACGGCGGACACCAAGGAGTACCGACTGCGGACCGTTTCTCTGCTGAACAGCGTGCTGGACCGTGCGTTTCCGTACAGCGACAACTACCGGGACGCTTTGGAGGCGGCGGGCGGCAAGCGGCCTATCTGCCCCAAGGTGGCGGATATGGCGGACGAGGTGGCGCTGGATGAGCGGATCTGCACCGGGGCGCTGCCCTATGGTCTGGCAGGTCTGCTGCTGCTGGAGGAGGACCCCAGCAGAGCCAACTTCCTGTGGCAGACGTTTCTGGAACAGCTGGAGCTGTGCCGCCAGAGCCTGCCCAGCGTGATCGGTGACGTGGAAAACCTCTACGGCGGCATTGAACACGGGGAGTTTGGAGCATGGTGGTAGATGGGACGTGGGTCTACCGCTGCCCTATCTGCGGGAAAGCGCTTCAGCACATCGAACCGGGCAGTGTGATCTACAACACGCCGATTTACTGCCGAAGGTGCAAGGTGAGTCACTACCCCACCATTTTTGAGGGGCGGGAGCTGGATACAGACGTCCCCTGCCCCATCACACATGAATAGGAGGAATTATCATGAAAGCAATGTTGTCCCAGCCCATGGCTGGAAAAACTCAGGAGGAAATCGTCTCCACCAGAGAGAAAGCCATCACTGCTTTGAAAACCAGGGGCTATGAGGTTATCAACACGCTGTTTACCGACGAATGGTACAGCAAGGAACAGATGGAGGAACGCGGCGTAGTGCAAATCCCGCTGTGCTTCTTGGCAAAGTCTCTGGAGAACATGAGCCTATGTCATGCAGCCTACTTCTGCAAAGGTTGGGAGAAGGCACGTGGCTGTAAAATCGAGCATGATGCCGCCGTTGCTTACGGGCTTGACATCATTTACGAGGAATAAGGCATCTGTTTTTCAACCGAATAAAAACGAGAGCCCAACGAGGCCATGAGAACGGCGAAAGCCGTTTCTTGTGGTCTCGTTTTTGTTTTGTCAGCAAAGCCAGACCAGGCTTTGAAAATACAAAGATCCGGCCAGACCAGGCCGGGGAAAGAGGCCAATATGGACGAAAACATGAACCAGATCCCCGAACAGGAGCCCGAAACTACGGACGCCTTTTTGGACGATTGGGACGGCGGCGCGGAGATGACGGCAGACCAGCCGGAGGAGACCGCAGAGCCGATGGAGACTGGCGAGGAAACGCCTGCCGAGGAACCCAGTGAGAGCGCAGAGACGCCGGAAGATGGCACCGAGCCCCCCGCAGATGCGGAACAGGCAGACCAGACGCAGCAGACCGAGGCGGAGACCGTGGACGCACGGCCCCAGACATGGGAACTGCGGCACATGGGCGAGGTGCGGCAGGCAAACGAAGCGGAAATGGTGGCACTGGCCCAGAAGGGCATGGACTATGACCGCATCCGCAGCCAGTATGACGAGTTTAAGCCTGTGATGGAGATGGTCAACCGCTTTGCAAACCAGCAGGGGTTGAACACCAAGGACTACATTTCCATGCTCCGGGCGCAGGCCAAGCAGGCCGAGGGCCTGAGTGAAGCGGACGCGCGGCGCTCCGTGGAACTTGAGGACCGGGAGGCCGTTGTGGCCGCCGCAGAAGCGGAGCGGCAGGCCCAGCAGGACGCCATGGCGCAGGCCCAGCGGGCCGAAGCCGAGGCGGCAAGCCGCCGACAGGCGGACATTCAGGAATTTCAACAGACATTCCCCGAGGCAGCAAAGGACCCCAACAGCATCCCGCCTCAGGTTTGGGCAGACGTGCGGAACGGCTCTTCTCTGGTAGCCGCCTACGCCCGGTACGCCGTGCAGCAGGCGCGGCAGGACGCGGCAGACGCCAAGCGGGAGACCACCTCCGTGTTGCAGAACCAGCGGAACGCGGAGCGCTCCACCGGCAGCATGAGAAGTGCCGGGGACAACTCCAAGACGCGGGACGATTTCGGAGACGCCTTTGACAGTGCCATGTAACGGCTCTTTTGCCTATGGGGAAACCGAACGAAAGAGAGGTTTTTACCTATGGCTATCAACTACGCAATTAAGTACGCAACCAAGATCGCGGAGCGCTTCAAGAAAGCCTCCATTACCGCCGATGACTGCGGCAACAGCTATTCCTGGCTGAATCCCAACAGCCGCACCATCCGCATCGGCAGCGTGAACACCGTGCCCGAGACCCAGTACACCCGCAGCGGCTCCAACCGCTTTGGCGAAGTCCATGACGTGGGCGACACCCTTCAGGAGATGACCTGCGAACAGCAGCCCGCCTTCTCCTTCACCATTGACGCGCTGGATCAGACCGATCAGGCCATCCAGAAGTCCGCAGGCAGCGCTCTGCGCCGTCAGCTGGACGAGGTGACCATCCCCGGCATGGACAAGCACCGCATCAAGAAGTGGATCATGGGCGCGAACATCGCCGTCAAGGAAACTACCGCCCCCACCAAGGCCACCATCGGCGGTCTCATCATCGACCTGAACGCGAAGATGACCGACGCGCTGGTGCCTCTGGAGGGCCGCACCCTCTACATCGCCACCGAGTACTACAAGCTGCTCAAGCAGATGCCCGATTACATCGGCGTGGACGCTCTGGGCAAGGAGGCTCTGGCAAAGGGCGTTGTGGGCGAGTTCGACGGCTGCCGCGTGAAGCCCATCCCCACCAGCTACATGCCCGCCGGTGTGTACTTCTTCATCAAGCACAAGGGCTGCACCGTGGACCCTGTGAAGCTCCAGAAGTACAACATCCTGACCGAGGTGCAGGGCTATTCCGGCCCCGTGGTGCAGGGCGTGACCTACTATGACAGCTTCGTGCTGGGCGCCAAGGGCGACGGTGTTGCCGTTTGCGGCAATGCTGCGGTTCTGGCGGCACCCGTGATGTCTATTACCGGCCATGCTGTCAGCATCACCGCCGTGTCCGGCGTGGTGTTCAAGTACACCACCGACGGCACCAACCCCCGGTACTCCACCACCGCCGAGGTCTACACCGCCGCTGTGACCCTGACCGCCGGTCAGACCCTGCGGGCTGTGGCCACCAAGGACGGCTGCGTGGGCATCGAGGGCACCAAGGATTACGAGTGATCTCATGGGAGGGGGCTTCGGCCCCTTCCCCCATATATGGACGGAGCGGGTGCATGAACCCGGCCCGTCCACCAGATATAAGGAGCGATTATGCCTCGATATAAACAGACAGCAGGCGGAACGGTGCAGGTGGATTTGGGGACGCTGAACCCCAAGCAAAAGCAGTTCTGCCAGTCCCGGAGCCGGTACACGGCTTACGGCGGCGCCAGAGGCGGCGGCAAGACACACGTTCTGCTGCGGAAGGCGGCAGGTGGCGCGCTCACCTACCCCGGCATCAAGATCCTGATCGTGCGCCGGGAGTACCCGGAATTGGAGCAGAACATTATCCTGCCCATGCAAAAGCTGATCCCGCCGGAGGTGGGCAGCTACAACGGCAGTATGCGCATGATGTTCTTCTGCAACGGCAGCATTATCAAGTTCGGACACTACGGCGCGGGAGACGATCAGGAATATCAGGGCCTTGAGTTTGACTGGATCTTTATGGAGGAGGCCACTCAGTTCTCGGAATCCCAGTTCCGCACACTGGGCGCGTGCTTGCGCGGTGCGACCAAGTTCCCCAGGCGGATGTACCTGACCTGTAACCCCGGCGGCATCGGCCACCTGTGGGTAAAGCGGCTGTTCGTGGACCGGGAGTACCGGGAGGGGGAAAAGGCCAAAGATTACACCTTCATCCCCGCTACGGTGGACGATAACCCACAGCTTTTGGAGGCGTCCCCGGAGTACAAACAAATGCTGGACCTGCTGCCGGAGGATGTACGGCGGGCGTGGCGTTACGGCGACTGGAACGCCATGGCAGGCACGTTCTTCCCGGAGTTCCGGCGGGAGACCCATGTGATCGCGCCCTTTGTGCGTGTACCCCAGGAGTGGAAGAAATACCGGGCGTTCGACTATGGCCTTGATATGTTCGCCTGCCTTTGGGTGGCGGTGGACTTTGAGGGGCGGGCCTATGTGTACCGGGAGGTACAGCAAAGCGGCTTGATCGTCAGCGAGGCGGCAAAGCTGGCAAATGCCCTGACGCCGCCGGAAGAGCACATTGAGTTCACCATTGCCCCGCCGGATATGTGGAACCGGCAGAAGGACAGCGGGCGGAGCATGGCGGAGATCTTCGCACAGTACGGGTTAGGACTGCTGAAAGCCAGCAACAACCGCGTTCAAGGATGGATGGCCGTTAAGGAGCTGCTGAAGCCCATGAAGAGCGACACGGACCGGCCCGGACTGCTGGTGACGGAAAACTGCGTGGGCCTGATCCGCAATCTGCCCTCCATCCAGCATGACGAGAAAAACCCCTCGGACTGCGCCACGGAGCCCCACGAGATCACCCATATCTGCGACGCTGCCCGGTATTTCTGTGTCACCCGCGTTCTGGGCGCGCAGAAAACCGTGGAAAAGATCGTGGACGATTTCGATGAGGGCGAGGACTACGATGACGTAATGACGGGCGGGGAAATGACCGCCGGTTATCTATCCTACGGATAAAGGAGGCCCGGACGATGGCTCAAATCACATCCAGCAACGATATTCAGGTGTTGAAGATCCGCCAGTTTTTGGGCCTGAACGAGAACCCGGACGGGGATACCAAGATCAAGAACGGCGAAATGAGCAAGATGCGGAACTTCCGTGTGACGCGGGAGAAGCATTTACAAATCCGCCCCGGCACCAAGACGGTCCTGAACCTGAAAACGGCATGGGACGCATGGTGCGCGGAGAGCGGCCACACGGCCCCCACAGCAAACCCGGTTTTCTCCGGCGCGTGGGAGGGCGTGGTCGACAGCAAACAGCGGACCCTTGCCGCCTTCGGCGGGCTGATCTTCTCTCTGGACCCGGCGGCGGCAACTACTAAGGTTGTGGGCCAGTGCACGCAGGACCAGACCTCGTTTTTTGGCTTTTCCAACAAGGTCTATCTGCTGAACGGCCATGAGTACATGAGCTGGGACGGCAAGGAGGACAGCAGCTTTGCGGCGGTGGAGGGCTATATCCCCACGGTGATGAACGCCACCACGCCTGCGGGCGGTGGGTTTCTGCTGGAAAACGTAAACCGGCTGACGGGCAAGCGAAAGGTGCTGTATTCCCCGGACGGCAAGGAGACGGTTTTCCACATCCCGGAAAAGACGGTGGATGAGATCATCTCCGTGAAGATCGGGGACACGGCGCAGACCTACACCTCTGACCTGACGGCGCGGACCTTCACCATTACCCCTGCCCCCGCCGCCGGAACCAACACACTGGAGCTGATCTACCGCAGCGGCAACGGAGAACGGGCGCAGGTAACTGGGATGCGGTTCTCCGAGCTCTACAACGGCCAGACGGACAGCCGCGTGTTCCTCTACGGAGACGGCACTAACAAGACCATTTACTCCGGGATTGATTCCGCCACGGGTAAGCCTTCGGCGGAATACTTCCCGGATCTGTACGAGGCGGAGGTTGGCGAGGCCAACACGCCCATCACCGGCATGGTGCGCCATTACGCACGGCTGGTGGTATTCAAGCAGGACGCCACCTACTCCATGAGCTATTCCACGCTGGTAACGGCTACGGACGTTACCACGGCGGCATTTTACGTGACCCCTGTCAACCGGCAGTTCGGCAATAAGGCTCCGGGGCAGGTGGACATTCTGGAAAATAACCCCCTGACGCTGGACGATCAGGCGGTGTACCGGTGGCGGAGCGTATCCACCAGCGGGAATATTACCTTTGACGAGCGGAACGCGGAACGGATCAGCGACCGGGTAGAAGTGACGCTGCAAGGCTTTGATATGGCAGAGACCCGGACCTTCAACCGGAAATCGGCACAGGAATACTGGTGGATGTACGGAGACAAGGCGCTGATCCTAAACTACGGCGCGGACGCATGGTATCTCTACACCGGATTGAGCTTCCGGGCCATGGTGGAGGTGGGGCTTGAAACTTACGGCTTCCGGCCTGACGGCGGCGTGGTGCATCTTTCCCGGCAGTACCGGAACGACGACGGCAAGGACATTGGCGCCTACGCGGCCACCGGCTCCATGGACTTTGACCGGGACTGGGTGCTGAAATACAGCCCGCTGATCTTCGTGGCGATCCAGCCGGAGAGCAACGCGCGGGTGCACGTAACGGTGGAGACCAACCGCCGCAGTGACTACCCGGAGAAAATCGTGTCCTCCGGCCTTGCCACCTTTGCCCATGCAGACTTCGCCCACTGGTCTTTCGGCACCAACCGAAAGCCGCAGGTACGGCGGGTGAAGATGAAGGTGAAGAAGGCCACCTTCTACAAGCTGGTATTCAAGAGCAAATCGGCATCGTCTACCGCAACAGTGCTGGAGACGGACGTGCAGCTCCGCTATACCGGAAATGTGAAATAAAGGGGTGAACCCATGAGCAAACAGACGATGACCCCTGAGCGGGTCGGCAAGGAATACAACGCGGGCATCAGCTTCAACAGCGGCATTGACCTCTATGACTGCGTGGAGACCAACGAAAATTTCTTCATTGGTAAGCAGTGGGAGGGGGTCCAGAGCAATGGCCTCCCCACCCCTGTATTTAACTTTTTGAAGCGGGTTGTGCTGTTCTCCGTGGCGAATATCTCCACGGACAATCTGAAGCTGTGGGCGCGGGCCATGTCCTCCAGCGGGGAGCGGAATACGCAGACCTTGGAGCTGGTGGCGGATATTCTCAACGATCAGTTCGCGTCCATCTTCGAGCACAACAGCATCGGCGGGCGCATCCGGGAGTATACCCGAAACGCCGCCGTGGACGGTGACGGCTGTATGTATACCTACTGGGACGATACGGCGGAGACAGGGCAGGCCAGCAAGGGGGCCATCCGCACGGAAGTTCTGATGAACACGCAGGTCTTGTTCGGCAACCCCAACAACCGGGACGTGCAGAGCCAGCCCTACATCATTCTGGAGCGGCGGATGCTGCTGAGTGAGGCCCGGAAGCGGGCCAATCGGTACGGCAAGGACCCGGACGAGATCCAGCCGGACAACAAGGACTGCGGCAACAACTACATGGATTCCATGAGCGGCAGCGGGAACAAAGTGACGGTGCTTCTCCGGCTGTGGAAGGATGACGAGACTGGCACCGTCCACGCCTACGAGTGTACCCGGCAGGCGGAGATCCGGGGTGATCTGGATCTCGGTATCAAGCTGTATCCCCTGACGTGGATGAACTGGGACTATGTGCAGGACTGCTATCACGGACAGGCCATGATTACCGGCCTGCTGCCCAACCAGATCTTTGTAAACAAGCTGTTTGCCATGTCTATGATCTCGCTGATGACGCTGGCCTATCCGAAGGTGGTATACGATTCCACCAAGGTAGCCAAGTGGACGAACAAGATCGGCGGGGCTATCCCGGTAAACGGAAGCGTGGAGGGCGTGGCGAAGATCATTGACCCGGCCAGCATCTCCCCCCAGATCAGCCAGTTTATCGACATTGCCATCAGCTACACGCAGAAGTTCCTCGGCGCGTCGGACGTGGCGCTGGGCGATACCCGCCCGGACAACACCTCCGCCATTATCGCCTTGCAGCGGGCGGCGGCAACGCCTATGGAGCTGACGAAGCAGAACCTTTTGCAGAGCATTGAGGATCTGGGCCGCATCTACATGGAGTTCATGGGCGAATACTACGGAGAACGGTATGTGGAGATCTCCAACCCCTATGACAACAGCAAATTGGTGGTTCCCTTTGACTTCTCCATCCTGAAGGATATCCCCTTCACCATCGGACTGGACGCGGGCGCGGCTTCCTACTGGAGTGAAATTGCCGCCATGCAGACCCTTGATAATCTGCTGATGCAGGGCAAGATCTCCACGGTGGAATATCTGAAACGGCTGCCCGCCGGACAGATCACCGACAAGGAGGCGCTGATCCAAGCCCTCCAGCAGCAGGAACGTGCCATGATGGGTGGTCAGCCGGGAGCAGAGGGCGAACAGCCTGTCACCGAGGAAGAAGCCGTCCCCATTCGTGGCGGGGCCGGGTACGGCCAGTTGCAGCGGAAAATCAACGAGACCGGCGAAGTGCCGAAAACGGAGGTAGGTGCTTAAATGGAGAAGCGATTGACAGCGGATCTGAACGTGGTAGCCAACTCCAATCTGGAAATCCAACTGCTGGACGGCGACCTGAACATCATTCAGAAGCTGGATGACGAACCCAACGACGTGGGCGGTTTGACCAGTGCGGAGCTGAAAGCCAAGTTCGATGAATCCGGCAACATCATCAAGAAGTACATCAACGAGACCCTGATCCCGGCGGTTCTGACGGATGACGCTACGGAGGAAAGCCGCAAGCAGGCGGAAGCGGCGCGAGTGGCGGCAGAGCAGGGGCGCGTGACCGCCGAACAGGGGCGGGTATCTGCTGAATCTGGGCGGGTATCCGCTGAGCAAGGCCGGTCTGAGGCCGAATCCTCCCGCGTCTCTGCTGAAAACGCCAGAGCGCAGGCAGAGACCGCCAGAGCAGACGAGACCGCCGGTATTGTAGCCCGTGCAACCGCACAGGCCAATGCGGCGGCGGGCAGCGCGTCCCAAGCCGCAGGCAGTGAGCAGAGCGCCAAGGACGCGGCGGGTACGGCCACCGGCGCGGCAAGCTCCGCCAGTCAGTCAGCGGCGGCATCGGCCAGCTCCGCGTCTCAGGCCAGCGCGGCAGCGGCGGCAGCGGCGCAGAGCGCGGCCAGTGTGGACGGTATCAACAAGACCGCCCAAAGCTGGGCCGTAGGCGGTACCGGTACCCGCCCCGGGGAGGACACGGACAACGCCAAATACTGGGCGCAGCAGGCGGCGGCAGCGGTTGGCGGCGACTTCGCTACCAAAACGGAGGCGCAGGGCTATGTATCAACGCATAACCAGAGCGTTGACGCCCACGCCGACATCCGGGAGGCACTGAACGGCAAGGCGGCGGGGAAACACGCCAGCCAGCACGGGAAGGACGGGGCAGATCCCATTACCCCTGCGGCCATTGGCGCGGCGTCTCTGGACACGGACGGCAAGGTGCCTGCAAGCCAGCTGCCGGAAATCAGTTCCGTCAAGACCTACACCGCCACCATCGGAACCACGTGGGTGGAGGACAGCAACACCGGTGTCAAGACGCAGAGCGTTGCCATCGCCGGAGTGACAGCCCAGAGCACCGCTATGGTTGATCATGTTTACACAGGCAGCGGGACCTCCGACGATTACGCGGCCTTTGTGGAGGCGGAAAACCAGTACCTGACCTATATCACCAACGGCTACGCAGAGACCTATGACGGCGGCATCAAATTTACGATCTTCGGGGATGCCAACACGGTGTCTATCCCCATTGTTGCGGAGGTGAGCTGATGGGCAGAGTGATTTTGAGCGGGGCGAGTAAAGGCATGACCAAGCCAACCGTAGGAGCGCCTATTTCGGAACTTGCAGTTGGCTCCCCAGTCAGACTAAGCGTGAATGGCACCGTAACTGATTTTCTGATCGTTAATCAGGGTATCCCTTCTAATTCCATCCTGTATGACAGCTCCTGCAACGGCACTTGGCTGCTGATGAAGAACATCTACGAGAACCGTGTCTGGCAGAGCGGAAATATCAACAAGTACGAAAGCAGCGACATCCACACCTACCTGAACAACACGTTCCTGAACCTGTTTGAGAGCAATATCAAAGACGCAATCAAGCAGGTCAAGCTCCCGTATCGCAAGAACAGCGGTTCTGGCGGCACTGACCAGAGTGGTGCGAACGGTCTACTCTGCAAGATTTTCCTATTGGGTGGTTATGAGGTTGGCTTCACGACCAGCGACAGCGAAGACTTCCCGGTGGACGGTGCGAAGCTGTCCTACTTTACGTCTGGGACCGGCACGTCCGCTAACAACAAGCGTATTGCGTACCTGAACGGCTCGGCCGCCGCCTGGTGGCTCCGCTCCCCGCGCGCCAGCAATGCCGCCAGCGTGTGGGGCGTCTATACCAATGGCGACTCCTTCAGCAGCAGCGCAGTCAACTCGCGCGGCATCCGCCCCGCTTTGATTCTTCCCTCTACACTCTCGGTCAATAAAAACGGGATGGTGATTGCCTAATGGGACACTGTTTATTTTTGCGGAAGGGCGAGGTGCATACGGCACCTATGCCCCTGCCTTCCGGATACACAAAACTGGCGTATATCCAATCCAGCGGGACACAATATATTGATACCGGTGTCAAACCGGATCAAACATATACTCTGAAAATAAAATTTCAGACAACGCAAACGTTATCGGGTGGCGTTGCAGTCAGTGACCAGAACTGGCAATCAAACGGCTTCGGCCTTTGGTGCAATGCCGCCGTATTTGGGGATCAGGCGATGCAGAACGCTCCATTAAACGGAACAGACCCAATCGAGGCTGTGCTTAACCAAAGCGGCCTGACCGTCAATGGTGAACAAATATGGACACCGACAGCGGCAACTTTTGCGGTTCCTGCAAATATGACGTTGATGGCGCTCAACCGTAACGGTTCCATTGCTGAACAGCTGTCCGGAAAACTGTATTACGCACAGTTATACAGCGGAGATAGCCCAATCCGAGACTTTCTGCCCTGCAAAGACGCCAGCGGGGCGGTGGGACTTTATGACCTTGTAGGCAAGCAGTTCTACGGCAATGCGGGGACGGGGACATTCACCGCTGGGGAGGTGGCATAATGGGCAGAGTGCTTATGAGCGGCATTGTGCCGCTGCTGAAAGCGCCGGTGACGTATAACGCAAATTTCGCGGATAACGATTGGGCCACGATCATTAAAGCCTGCCACAAGAACCAAGTGCCGGAGACGTGGGTAGTTGGGAACCAGAAAGCCATGACGATTAACGGGGCAGATTACGTTATCGACATTATCGGAAAGGGGCACGATGACTATGCCGATGGCTCCGGAAAAGCTCCCCTGACCTTCCAGCTGCATGACTGCTACGCGGACAGAAAGATGATGAACGGTGGCA
>ENA-ORTI01001299-ORTI01001299.1-human-gut-metagenome-genome-assembly--contig:-NODE-1299-length-26252-cov-2.792839_pt1 | contig 26252 bp, 25 predicted proteins | sample MGYA00242071_ERZ509191 | MGnify/ENA primary metagenome ERZ509191 (study PRJEB26280, sample SAMEA2338832) | human gut metagenome | biome: human gut; feature: human-associated habitat; material: faeces...
ATGGAACACAAGGCACAGTTCAGGCCGCACAGGGAAAAGCGGGTTTCCGTACGGGTAAAGCCTTTCACGCTGTTCCCTCCCCTAAAACCACAGTGCCTGCTCTTCCCGAAACACCGGGATTTTCCCCTGGGCATAGGGATCATATCGGGTTTCGTTGCAGCCGAATTCCTGCAAAAAGCAGATCCGTCCCGCCTCATTCCAGCGGATAAGGGAGATGCCGTCAAAGCTCTGGATCACGTCATCCGTCATGGCGCACCGGAAAGACCATTCCACCACCGTCTGGTCCCCCTTGTGGAAGAACTGGCGGATATCCCACCGCTCCACCGTGCCCCGGCGGTTCCACTCGGTGAACCACCAGGCGATCTTGTCCGCGCCGTGGTACTCCGGGCCCCAGCTCTCGATGTACACCGCGTCCGGGGCGAAAAGGTCCCGGATGCCGGTGTCCCGCTTGGTGAGCCACATGTCGAACCATTGGCAGATGGCCGCTTCCCGCTGTTCCATCTGATTGCTCCTTTCCGCTGTATCTGCTCTTATCTATAAACAAAATGAATTAGGATGCGAGGATGTTCTGAACCTCCGCCAGCAGAGCTTCCCCGTCGTGAATCGGATAGTCGTCCGCCGCGAATCGCCCCTGGCTGCCCACCAGGATGACGGATTCCCCATTGGCACCCAGGAGCGTGACAGTATCCGCTTCCAGAGGATATACCCCAATGGGATTCTTCCAGCGGAACCTGGAGGCCCCCCGCATTGTAGCCTCCAGGTCCGCCAGCTGCTCCGGCCGGAGCGACGCCGTCAAATCCCGTCCGTCCTGCCGGACCTCCAGCAGCTGGAAGCCCTCTCCCACTGCCGGGGCGGGTAGCAGGAAGAAATAGCCAGTCAGGGCTGCCACGGCGGCAGCGCACAACAGCAGGAATCTCCACTTTCTTTTCACAGGCGCATCCCTCCCCTGTCACGGCTCCGGCAGCAGGGCCCAGACCTGTTTCAGCAGCCCTTCGCCGTCAATAATGGGGTAGCCGCCCCTTTGTCCGTCGCAGAGTACGCAAGCTTCGCCGTCCAGCTCAAAGAACCAGGGTCCATTGCTGTCGACGCCTATGATCTGCACCGTGTCCTCCCGCAGCTGCCTGGGAAAGACATTTCTGCGGTACCCCCTTCTCTCTGCTTGCCGAAGCAGGTCATTGAGGGCGTTACAGGTATTCTGGTCTATCTGACCGGTAATATTCTCCAGCGTCTCTCCCACATTGATATACTGGACTTCGTAGTCCTCCCCTACCGCGGGGCGGGGAAGGAGATACCACGCCGCAGCACATGCTACTGTCACTATCACAACACACGCCAGCAGGATTTTCCACTTCTTTTTCAAGAGAACCGCCCCCTCTCCGGCTCCATCATAAGGGGACCGCCCTGGACCTGTCAAGGCGGAACGCAGATTTTCCCAAAGTTATTCTTGACATATGTTCAAAACTGTATATAATGGACATATGTTCAAAACAAGGGAGGGACATCCATGCCGCGCAGTGCCAAATGCCGCCGGGTCTGCCAGATGCCGACCCACTGCCGCTTTTCCCCGGAACGGCCTGCCCACAGAGAGGCCGTGGAGCTGACGGTGGAGGAGTATGAGGCGCTGCGGCTGATGGACTACCTGGGACTGACCCAGGAGGAGGCCGCCGCCCAGATGGGGGTGGCCCGGACCACAGTCCAGCGGATCTACGCCCAGGCCCGGCGGAAGCTGGCGGTCTTTCTGGTGGAGGGCCGTCCACTGCAGATTGGCGGTGGCAGCTACGCCCTCTGTCCCCAGGAAAGTTGCCGGGGCTGCGGCAGGCCCTGCGGCCGGTGTGCCTCCCAAGACGGAAAGGAAGCGTCCTCATGAAAATCGCAGTCACCTATGAAAACGGCCAGGTGTTCCAGCACTTTGGCCACACGGCACAGTTCAAGCTCTATGATGTGGAGAACGGCACCGTAGCCTCCTCCCAGGTGGTGGATACCAATGGCAGCGGACACGGGGCCCTGGCTGGCTTTTTGAAGGACCGTCAGGTGGATGCCCTGATCTGCGGCGGCATCGGCGGTGGGGCCCAGATGGCGTTGGCGGAGGCAGGTATCCGGCTGTACGCCGGTTGCCAGGGCGACGCGGACACCCGGGTGGCAGAACTGCTGGCAGGCACGCTGGTCAGCGCCGATGCAGCCACCTGCGACCATCACCACGGTGAGGAGCACACCTGCGGCGACCATGGCTGCGGCCACCACGAGAGCGGCCATACCTGCGGCCACTGCTGAGACCGGACCGGGAGGGCGAAACGCCCTCCCGGTTTTTGTGCAGCACTTTTTGGAAATATGGGATTCCCTTTCTGCATAGGATGGGAACAGCGGACTTTGACACTTCGCCGGAAAGGATGATCCCCTTGGAGCAATACATGGAACAGCATTATCCCTTCACCCTGCCGCCCCTGCCCTACGGCTATGACGCGCTGGCGCCGGAGCTGATCGAAAAAGTGCTGTATTTCCATCACGACAAGCACTTCGCCGCCTATGTGGACGCTCTGAACCAGCTGCTGGAGCGGACGCCCGCCTATCAGTCCTGGCCGCTTTGGAAGCTGTGCCTAAACTGGGAGGAACTGCCGGATGGCCTGCGACAGGGCGTTCGGAACAACGCCGGAGGCGTCTTTAATCATGACCTGTATTTCCGCACCCTCCACCCCCTGCCGGTCTCCGCCCCGGACACGGCGCTGGAGGGCGCTGTGGTACGGGACTTCGGCGGCATGGCAGGTTTGAAGGAGGCCATGCGCAAGGCGGCCCTGGGGCAATTCGGCTCCGGCTGGGCCTGGCTATCCGCAGACGGCGAGGGGCACCTGGCTGTCCAAAAGACCGCAAACCAGGACACACCGCTGCCCCTGATCCCCTTGCTGTGTTGCGACGTATGGGAGCACGCCTACTATCTCCAATACCAGAATCGCCGGGCGGACTACTTCGAAGCCTGGTGGCGACTGGTGGACTGGCCTGAGGTCTCCCGGCTCTATACCGGCTGCCTGGCCTGCCGTCCGCCCCGGCCCTGATGGAAGATTCCAGAGGCGGCGGCAATCGCCGCCGCTTTTGGAAAACTCCATGAAAAGTCAAGTTCAATTTGCAAAAAAAGCCCATAAAATTTTATACAATTAAATTGGTTGAAATTCCCAAATCCTCCAAGCACTCCCAAAAGACTGTGTTTGCGTTCTTCCATCCCAGTGTTTCACGGGGATACCGGTTCATCCACTGCTCGATTTCTTTCACGCGCGATCTGGTCAGGGAAGAAAAGTCCGTTTCCTTCGGCAGGAAGCGCCGGATCATTCGGTTCAAGTTTTCATTGCTCCCGCGTTCGTATGCAGAGTACGGATGGCACTTGTAGATATGCGTTCTCGGCCCCTTGCGGAGGCAGGATTTCTCCATGCCCTGATAGTCCGAAAACTCTGTTCCGTTGTCGGTGGTGATCGTGCGGAATACCTGCCGGAAGGTCCTGCTCCCCAGCCTCCGCTCCAGCCTATTCAGGGCCGCAACGACGCTTGCAGAACTCCCGTCCTTCATCAGTTCGATGATCTCGCCTCGGGTCTTCCGCTCCGTCAGCACCAGCAGCCGCTTTTTGGAACTCTTGGCAGAAACCACCGTGTCCATCTCCCAGTGTCCAAATGTCCGCCTGATTTTGATTTCCACCGGCCGGTCTTCGATGCTGTCCCCCAGGGGTACGCGGGCCGTCCGCACTTTTCGGTATGGCTGCTTCTTTCTCTTTCCCATGGGCAAGTCCTTGTTGGTCAGCCGGGCGAATATTCCCTTGTCGATGTAGCTATACAGGGTCCACTCGCTGATTTCCACAGAGAATATCCGCCCCTCTTCCTTGATCTTGGCCAGGGCCGCCGCAGGCGAAAACCGTTCGTCGGCGATCAGATGTTCAAGATATTCCGCCAGGGCCCGGTCATTCCCAATTTTCAGACCCGGCCCCTTTGCCTGCATATTCTCCTGATATTTCTGCTCCGCAGTTTCTGGACAATAGACCTGGATGTATTCCCATTCACTGGTCAGCTGGCATGTCATGCCCCGTTTAATTTCCCGGTAAATAGTAGAGTTATGAACGCGCAGGGCATCCGCAATTTCCTGAACCTTTCGGCCTTCTTTCAGCATTTTCTCAATTCGCAGCCGGTCTTTCCAGCGCAGTTGTGAAAAGCGTCTCTCCATGCGTCCGTCCTCCTTGTTGATCTACGCTAATAATCCATAAAAAGCCGGAATTTGTCAATCCCTTCCAAGTCATAAAAAAACGCTCCCATAGGCTATAAGCCTATGGGAGAAATTTTTTCGTTCAGATCATATCGCCGCACAAAAGCCAGTCAGCGGAGACGCCCAGCACGCTGGACAGCGCCCAAAGCTCATAATCCTGTACCATCCGCTCCCCGAGCTCGATCCGGCTGATGGCGTCTTGCTCCAGGACCACGCCTTCGGTTTGAACCTTCGCCGCCAGCGCCGCTTGAGAGAGGCGCATGGACAGCCGCTTCATGCGTACCCGCTCGCCTGAGATATTCCGCCGCCCTTCATAATCGTTTGCCTTCACGCCGTTCCCTCACTTTTATGGGAATCATCTGTATCTCAGTTGACTTTACCATTATTTGGCGATATAGTCATGGTAATATCCCATAAAACAGCAGAAAAAAGTAAAACGGGAAAGCGGTGTTTTTTTTGGAAGCAGTGTATGTCCTTGGCGGATTTGGCCTAAGCAGCATTTTCTATGCAGTCGGTGGCTATCTGAACGAGCTGTGCATTTACTTGGACAACATGGGGCACTCTGGATTCTTTCAAAAAGTCTTAGTGGTCCTTTCGGTCGCTTGCTTTATCTTATCTATTCCTGCGCTTATCGTCTTTTACCCACTCCAGAACCTTTTGCTAAAGCGCATGGAAAGATACTGGCGGAGGGATGAACGGGAAAGGTGGAGATAATATGAAATTCTTGATCTGGTTTGTATATTTGGCGATTGCTTCGATTTTGAACTCGCTGTTGCTTTCGCTCGTAGATACTTCCGCCTCCTTACAGGGCGTGATGTTGTTCTCTTTTTTCATTACCGTTGCAGTTTACGGAGCCGCGATATTTTTTGCCAAGACAACTTGTAACTGGTATGCCAAAAAGAAAAACAAATGCACTCCAATGCAGTTCGTCCCATCTACGCGGATTACGCAGGTACCCACCTCGCAAGAGATCGTTGAGGTGTACCGCCAGCCAAAGAACCGCGTTGCGCTTTCCCGCCCGACCGGTACTATTCTGGTTCTCATTTCCTGTTTGATCTGCCTTCTGTCCATCGGATTTTCCGCCTGGTCGTGGTGGTCCGCAAAAAGTGAATATACTATTATGGCAGAAGAAATAAACGAAATGTGTAATCAACGCATAAAAACTGTTGGATCGGCAAACTACGATAGAGGTTATACACACGGATATAATGCAGCAAAAGAAGAAACTGCAAGCGAATTAGCTTTTTACAGGGAAAACGCTGTAATTGTTACAGAAAACGGCGAAAAGTTCCATTGTTGGGGATGTTACCACCTCGATGGTCGAAGATATCTGATTTATAATGTCGAGCTTGCCGAGAGCCTGGGCTATGAACCATGCGCAGACTGCTGGTGGTCTTGGGTGGAATGGGAAGAATAATGCAAAGCCCCCGGGGATCATCCCCGGGGGCTTTGCATCAATCCTCGTCCTCCTCGTGCATCTGGTCGTAGATTTTCTTCCCTACCTTCCGGTCAAAGGGATTGCTCTTCCAGTTCCACCCCTTGTTCTGCAGCTGCCACATGGCGGCCCGCTCCTGCCGGTCCAGTCCGTCCATGTTCCGGATCACAGCCTCCGCGATCTCCTGGGTCAGGCTTTTGGCCTCCTCTTCCTCGCGCTCCCGGGCAAAGGCTTCCTCCGCCTCCATCCACTCTCCGCCGGAGATCCCGTAGGTCTCGGCCATGGAGATTTTCTCGTCCTTGCTTTCACCGCCGGTCCTTCTGAAAATTTCCGACTTCTGCTCGCCGGTCAGGTCCGAGCCCTCCAGGACCTCCAGAACACTCTTCCCGCTCTCTTTCTTCTTTGCCTCGTCCTTGATCTCCATGAGGACCCGGGTCGCTTCTCCCATGTCCGCGTCCTGATCTGCCAGGGCGTCCATGATCTCCACCTCTGCGTCAGATGCCATCAGGCCGTAATATACCACGCTCTTTCCCTCTCCGGAGATGTCGGCCTCCCGCAGGACGGATCGCTTCTCGTCAGCTTTCAGCCCCTGGAGCTCCTGAATGAGCGCGTAGGCGTCCTCGCCCGGCACCCCCACATCCACCATGCCCTGATAGGCCGCTGTCTGTTCGGTGCCCAGCGTGTCAAATCCGCTTTCTACCCAGTCCCTTCCGGTTTTCAGCGTCGTAGTCCCGAAGATGGATGCCATGATCGCGTTCTGCACCGTCTGCTGGAAGGTATCGTTGTAGACCGGATATTGCAGCTGCTCTTCGCCCTCCGCGTCCAGGGTGTACACGCCGCCCTTTCTCACGGCATCCAGTGCCTGCAGGACCCGCTTGAGTTGTCCTCCGCCGAAGGGAGTAGCCAGATAGGTCAGCGGCTTCTGCAGTTCGTCCGCCGCCTCCTTCAGGCGCTTCTCCGGCGCCCACTCGTCGTCCGTGGCCGCCCGGGCCAGGGTTGTGAAGTCTGGGATGGCGCTTCCGATAGGAAGACGTCCTCCCCCCAGCAGGCCGCCGATAAAGGGCAATTCCTCCGCCGTGGCCGTCCCCAGGTTGGCCAGGGTGTCATAGAGGCCCTGCTGCTCCACCTGCCAGGACGGCGCATCGCCGGTGGCGGTGCCCACGCCCAGCTCTACCAGGTTCGGCACCTCCCAGCCGGTCAGGTCTCCCACGGTGTCGTTCAGGATGCCGATGGGATCCAGCGCCGGCCGCCGCCCGATGAGATACTCATACACTTCGTCATAGAGCCAGGCGCCCAGGGCAAATTTCAGCAGGGCAGCCATCAGGGCCCGGATGCCCAGGTTCTTTTTCTCCCTTGGCATATCCTTGAAAACGTAGCTCAGCTGGTTGTTGACCTCCAGCTGGAACTGTGTGAAGAGTTTGGACACCGGGTTCGTCCTGGAGAACATAGTGGGGGTGGACCCCTTGCTCCGGTCCGCCATGACGCTGGCCGCGAAGGCATCCGCGTCCGCCAGGGCCGCGTCCTCACCCATGCCCTTTGCCAGGTTCTGCCGGTATCTGGCCCGGACCAGGCTGTCCGCTGTGAAGTTGTCGATATAGGACATGGGGCTGGACAGCACGTCCCCGATCCGGCCGGCCGTGATGCCTGCGTTCCGAAGCTGTCGGCGGACCCGGTTGGCCGGCTCCGCCCCTTGCTCGTACACGCTTAAAATCGGGTCGCTCCCCCGCCGGTTGGTGAGGAAAGTGCTCCGCTCCACCAGGCCGTCGCTCTCCTTATAGGACCACAGTGTCTCCCACATTCCCCGCAGAAGATACCCTCGATCCAGCAGGGCGCCGCCCTGGGTCAGGGGAATAAAGTTTGTCAGCCACGAGGCGGGATTGATGGCCACCATGTTGGCCGCCACCCGGCTCTCCAGGGCGCGGACCACGTTATAGAAGCGCCGGCCCAGCCGCTGCTCCATGTCCCGGTCCGCCCGGCTCTTCTTGTTTGCCAGCAGGTTGGTGTATTCATCCAGGTCCACCACGAAGTTGGAGAGGGCAAATCGCCCGTCCTCCACGATCTTCTCGATCCGGTTCCGCTTGTCCTCGTCATCCAGGCTTGGGTCGTTCCGCACACGGTCGATCTGCTTCCGGATTCCCTCGTCTCCCGTCCGGTATCGGATCTCCGTCGCCAGGGCCCGCAGCCGCTGGATGTTGTCCGTTTGGTAGATCACGTCCGCCACACCCTCGATGTAGCGGTCGAAGCCCTCCACGGCGTCGTATGCCGTGTTGAAGCCCAGGCGCTCCTGCGCGTTCCCGAACCAGCGGATGCCGGGCCGGAAAGCGTGCGTGAGCCCGTTGATGGTGGTGGGAAGGGCCGTGACCTCCGTCCCGATGCCCAGCGCCCGGCCGAACTGTGCCATAATCCCGTCGCCGTCTCCCGGCTGGAAGTGGGGGAAGTACCCCTGCCGGTAGTTGACCGGCTCGTATCCGTTCCGGATCCTGGTGTCGTTCATCTGCCGGAACAGTTCGTCATAGATGGTCCGGAACTCCGCCACGGCGTCCCGGATCTTCTGCTGGTCCAGATTCGGGTTCTCCGCCCACAGGTCGTTGACCACCGCCTGCCATTCCTCTAGGGTCTTTCCGTCCCGGACTTTCCGCCGGCCGCGGCTCTGCTGGATCATGCGGATGTTGTCCTCTGCTTCTCCCAGCAGCTGCACCGCATGGGCCTCGGATACCGTGTTTCCCTTTGCCACCTTGCGGGAGAGATGCATGCCCCGCACCTGGTCTCTGTATCGGTTCTTCAGACGGTTCGAGTCTGCCGCCGCCCGGTGGACCGGCTTGAAGTAGGTCTCAATGATCTGCTCCGCCAGCTGCCTGTCCGGCACAATATCCCGGATGTTCCGCTCCATGGTCTCCCGGGCGTACAGGATTCCGGATTTCTTGTCCTTCCAGGCGTTGGCTGTCTCCAGCAGATGCTCCGCCTGGGTCCGCATCTCCGCTTTCCGGCTCTGGTTCCACAGCCGCAGCAGGCCGGTGATCCGCTCGTATTCCCGCTTCGCCTGATAGACCTCCGTGATCCCCCGGACATTGTCCCTCTCCGGGTTCAGGTGCCGCGGCTCGATCTCACCCCGCAGCAGCCGCCCCACCTGCGCCTCGTCGCTGTCTGTCAGAAGGTTCCTGGCCTCCGCCTTTTCATAAGTCCGCCGGGCTTCCTTCAGGTCCGTCCACAGCGCGTTTACCTCCTCCAGCGTGGCGGGCGCCTGGTCGGCCGCCTCCGCCGGCTGTCTGGAAGCATCCGCGTACCGCTTCACATTCCGCAGTTCTCCCAGGAGGTCGGTCACGGCCGCCTCAAAATCGTGCTTGGCATACTGCCGGTCTCCGTAATATTCATCCAGCGTCTGCTCCACAATCCGGAAGGACTTGGACACCTCCGCGATCCGCTCCAGCTGGTCCGGGATATTGTTCTCCCGATCCTCGTTGAAGAACTCCGGCCACCGGGCGGACAGCTCCTGGTAAACCTGGTCCACGTTGGTTTTCCCGCTCTTTGTGGAGATGTTCAGCCGCCCGAAGTTGCTCTTCCGGAAGTCGTTGAAATCCGGGATACCTGCTGCGTCCTCCTGGGAGACCTCCAGCTTCGTGTTCCGCAGGTAGTCCCGCAGCTCCTTGTACTCGTCGTAGTATTCCCGGGCCGCCACCACGCCCTGTTCGTATGCCTCGTCGAACAGGTTATCCATTGTTTCAGCGGGCACTCGTCCCTCCACCAGGTACGCTTCGGAGATATCGCGTACAATGGGGGCAAGGAACTCCCGCCGCGCCCACCTGGGAACGCTCAGGCTGTTGCCCATCTTTCTCAGCAGCTTCCGCTCCACGCTCTTTAGGTAGTTTTGCGCCCGCGGGGGCAAAGCAGCAACCGCGCTTTCCTCCCGGGACTGCTCCGTTTGATTGGCGGAATCGTCCGGTGCCGCCGCGGAGTCCTCGTCCATGCTGTACCGGATGTCCTCATCGTCCAGCGTGGGGAGAGAGAGGCCCGGGATCTCCGGCTCCGCGCCGCTCTCCATGGCGGCGTCCAGGTCCGCGATGTAGGCATCGTAGTCCTGGAACATATCTGCGAACTGCGCCCTGGCGTTTTCCGGGTCCGCCTTGTGATAGCCCCAGACAAGGGCATTCAGCTCATCGAATGCAATATCCTGTTCTCGCTGCGTCAGATCAAGTAAGCTCTCTCTTCCGGGGAAGCGTCGTCCTAGGATCATGTCCATGATCTCAGCAGACTGATTACTTGTGAAGTCGATATAATCTCCTGTGTTTTCCAGAAAATCACGGTACTGCGCCTGTCCTTGCTGTCTGGCAGCATGGACTGCCTCGTGGTAGCCCACTACGCCTGCCAGCTCCTCCGGCACGCTGTCGGAGATGTAGACGCTTCCGCCGCTGGTTAGGGCCCAGGCGTTGGGGTTTTTCTCTTTGATGGCGGCGTCCTCCACCACAAATGCGTCCGCTCCGTACCGGCCCGCATTTTCAACCGCAATTCCGGCCGCTATAGAAGGCTGGTCAATTACACGTCCTCTTGCCCAGGAAGCGGGGGCTGTACGCCCTCTTCCTTCATCCGTCTGGCTACTTGCCGCATTTCTTCTTTGAGCCGATCCAAGTCTTCCTGGGTTGGTTTCTTCTGCTTCCCGCCCCCGTACATCTTCTCCATAAATTCCTCGAAGGGTGGTGTCTTGGCCATTGTCTGCGCCTCCTTGCTGATCTGTCGTTCTGCCGCCATCATACGCCGCCGCCTGGGCGGTGTCAACAGCGAACCGCCAGCCATGGTCCTCCGTCCGCTCCAGGCCGGTTTCCTCCCGGATGGTGTCTGCGTCCACGCCCTGGAAGAACAGCCGGTCCGCCTCGTCCTGCGCAGCCGTTGACGGCTCCGCCGTCTTACGGATGCGGCGTGCCCCTTGCGGGTGCTGCTGGGCGTCGGTCGGCTCACTGATAGAGTATCGAATCCGGTTGTCATTCGGGGAGAAAGCACCGCTGTTTTCTGTTGCGTGTTTGATCTGGTTTGGGAACCACGCAATGAAATGTTTCTCTCCACTGGGGAAGTTCACCTGCACACCGTCATATCCAAGGACGTCCCGCACCGCCTGCCGGTACTCTGTGGGATGGTCCCGGAAAATGTCGGTTGCCAGGGTCCCCAGCGTCCAGTCATACTCCCTCGCCAGCCGGTTTATCATGGATCTCTTTGGGCCGCTCTCCCAGTAGTCGTCAAAGAAGTCTCCCAGGATGGAGTTTTCCGGGTCCATAATGTCCGGCATCTTCCCGATGATCTTTGCCGCCTGGCTGGCCGGCACCTCGATCTGGTACAGGTTCGGCGTATCTCTCGCTTCCACCACCAGGGGATTCCTGATATTCAGGTAGGCCGGGATCACGTTGGGGTTGTCCATTCCGCCCGGTTTGCTCTGATCGTTCAGGGTCCTGGTGGTGTACCCCTCCGCCGTCTCTCGGTCCGTTGTGAAGTAGAAGCCGCTCCCGTACTGATCGTTGCCCTGCCCCGTGAACTCTGGCAGAAATTCCTCGATGCTGGTCCCTGTCCCATGATACACAATCAGGGGGCGTCCCTGACCGTCCACCACCTGGCTGTGGTCCGCCCGGTCGCTGGTCCAGTCTCCAAACCAGTCCTTGAACGCCTGGCTGTCCACCGGTTCCGCCGCCTCTGCGGAAAAGCTGTTCCCGAAATTATCTGCAAACACCGTGTTTTCGTCCCCGGTGTTGGGCATGGTCTCCCGCCGCTGCTCCGGCGTCATCTGCCGTCGCTGCGCCGCATCTCTGGCCTCGATTTCTCCGGCGGTGTTGAAGTATGCGTCATACGGTGTACGCCGTGCGTCCATGCCCGCAGAGATGGCAGCATCCCGTTCTGCTCTGGCGGCGTAGTATTCGTTCAGAAGATCCTCCCATCCGCCCTCTCTGGCCGCCTCTTCAATCGTGTTCATCCGATCCAGGTATCTCTGCTGCCCTTCCTGGCTCTCCTCCTTCCAGTAGAGATCATCCCAGGCGTAGTAGGCCCTTGCGTTTTCTAGGTTGATGGTGTCGTTCGGCCACTCTTGACGGAAGCGGTCTTCAATCTCCCGCAGTCTCTCCCGTGTTTCCTGAATTCTTCCACGGTATTCAGGCCGGATGGCGGCCTCTCTCGGCGTTCGCCAGTATTCCGGGCTGCTCCCGCCGGCAAACCCCTCCGCGTTCTGGATGGCGTGCTGGATCTCGTGTACCAGCGTGTCCTCCGGAGAGGACCGCAGGGAGTTGTCCAGCGTGATGGTGTTGGTCTCCGTGTTGTACGTCCCGTATGTGCCGTCCGGCAGGTCCGCAAAGCGCAGGCCCGCCCGCCGCAGCTGGGGATAGTTCTGATAGAGCTCGTCATGGCGCACAAAGTCAGAGAGCCGCAGCGTCTGCTGTTCCTCCGCCCGGCCCGGGCCGTGCCCTTCTTCCAGGAGGGAGCGCAGCTCCGTCTGTTCCTCCTGGGTGATGGTCCCGTCAATGAACCTCCCCTCCAGCTCCCGGAACCTGGCATACTCCGCCCGGTCGCTCCGGTTCATGTCTCCCCAGCGGCTGTACTCCATGCCGGAATCGTCGATCTCGAACCGCCATTTGCCGTCCGCGCCTGTGTACCACCCGGTCTCCTGGAAGATGGTCTCCATGGCCACGCCCCGGCGCTCCATGTCCTGGGCCCGGTCCAATGCCTCCAGGTCCGCCCGCCTGGCATTCTCCCCGCCGAAGCTGTAGCGGTTCAGCATGGAGATGTCCTCCAGCCCCTCTTCTTCCATGATGGTGTCCAGGGCTTCGTCGAACTCTTCGTCACTGATCCTGCCTGCTGACAGGTCTTCCCGCAGGACGCGGATTTCCTGACGGATTTCTTCACGGCTCCGCTGTTTCTCTTCCTCCGCTGCCGAATCGGTCTGCTGCTTCGGCGCCGTCTCTTGTTCCCGCGCCTGCGGTTCAGTCTGCCGCTCCGTCTGCTGTCCGGCCGGTGCCGCCTGCGCAGCGGGGGCCGCCGTCTGCTGGGCACTCCGTCCTGCCTCCTGAGTGGTCCGTGTCTGCTCCAGCGCCCTTGCATAGGTATTCCTGGCGGTCGTGAGGAAGTCCCGCTCCCGGGCGCTGCTGTTTCCCAGCTTTGCAAGGAGCTGGTCGATCCAGTCCATGATCCGCTGAGCCAGAGTCGGTTTCTCTCTGGTCAGCTCCAGAATTTCCTGTTCACTGGTGAGCAGGTTATGCTCTACGTACTCTGCTACAATCTCCTGGTCAACTTCCTTCTGACTTCTTAGGAGTTTCCCATTCTGCGCATAGAACGCCTGTTTCTCCTGCCGAAGCCGCTCCAAATCCCCGCCGGTCTTCTGGATGCGGTCAAATACCAGGGAAGAGAGGTCTCGGTACGCGTCTGCCATCTCCACACTGTGAGTCAGCTCGTGGGAGATGATCTGCGCCACCGGATTTGCGCTCCGGCTGTTGACGTAGATGGTGTCCCCGTCGAAATACCCGTTGGCCCGGCCGGAGGGGTCCTGTCTTTGCGTGCCGTCATAGAAGCGAATCTCTCGGCCTGTGGCCCGGCTGATCTCCGCTGCCGCCCGGACATCCGCTTCCGCCACGCCGGCAGCGGCGGCGCTCTGTTCCAGCTCCGCCACATTGACCGCCGCCGGCTGTCTGGTTTCTTCGCCTCTATTGACAATTTCCGCGCCCGGTGCTATGGTAGAATCAGAATTGAGGGGACGCGTACCCTCAACCGGACGTGATTGAACTTCCGCCGCGGCAGGTGCTTTTCCTGTGTCAAGAGACGGAGATTCTTTCAGGTCCGCTGAATCCCTCTCCGGCGTTGTGGTAACTCCGTCTCGAACGGTAACTCCGCTCTTTGTGTCGCCGGAGGGGGATTCTTCTATTCTGATATAGTTCCCCTCAGAGTCGACGACCTCGGACAGATAAAATTTGTTGTCGGGCCGCTGGTCTACAACTGCCGCGACATAGGTTTGGGTCCCCGCAATCGTCACTGGAGCCGCAAAAACATAGCTTGCATATCCGCGCCCTTTCCAATTTGGATCAAATGCAATCTGGCGCCCCTCCTGAATGACCTCCGGAACCGCCGTGATGCTCACCATCTTCGCCCGGTTCAGCGGCCGGTGGTTGAGCATTCCGCCAACACCATACTCCCCAAGGCTCACCGCTCCAAAGCCGCTCCGGGTGACAGTGCCTCCGATCCGTTTGAAAAAGTCTCTGATCTGTTCCGATGGTTTCTTGGCGCGGTTGTTCATCTCGCGTCCAGTCAGTTCTGCCACCGGTTGCATATCCCTGATGGAATCAATGCTTCCAGCCAAGGTCCTTGCAAGCCCTTTCCCGGATTCCAGTGCGGAGCTTCCTTTCCGAACCGTGACCGCCGCCCCCTCCGGGGCGGCGTTTTGCGTGCCCGCGGGCACCGCCTGCGTGATCTGCGGGCCCTGCGCCTGCCTGTTCCCGGAGGGCAGGGGGGAGGCGGTTTCCACCTGTCGCCGCGCCTGGGCCTCCGCCGCCCGGCGTGCCGCGGCGTTGATCCCTCTCGCGGCGCCGATCTGTCCGCCGCCCAGGACGCCGCCCACCACGGCGCCGCCCGCGAACTCCTGTGCGGCGGTGGCGGGGTTGAAGATGGCCCGCTCGTCCGTGGTGGAGAACAGGGGATTGCCCGCCCCGTACATGGGGTTCTGCAGGGCACGCTCGATCACGCCCTGCACCACTTCCTCCTTGCCCTCGTCCACCATGGCCTCCACCCAGGACTTCCAGGCGCTCTGCCCGCCTCTCAGCTGGTCCGGCAGGGTCTGGATGCCGCCTCCGATTTCCACGGCGGCGTTCATCAGGCCGTTTCCAATGGCGTACAGCGCCGCCTTTGCCCGCATGGCGTTCTGGTTCTCCGGCGGCTCGTAGGTTTCGCCGATCAGCGCCGCGGTCATTTCCTTCTGCGCCTCCAGCTCGATCATGTCGTCCAGAGCGTCCTCGTAGCTGCTGCCCACCACCTGGGCAAAGGAGGTCCAGTACTGGGGGTTTTTCGCCATGGAGCGGACGGCCCCCTGTACCGTCGCCGCCACGCCGGGGCTGACGGCCTGCGCCGCTGTACTGGTCAGCCCCGCCGTGGTCTGCGCGGCCGCGCTCCCGCCGCCGGTCAGCAGGGCAAGGACCGCCTGGGGCAGGGCGGCCACTGTGCTGGCGCCCAGGTCCTCAAAGATCTGGGCGGCCTTTCCGCCCCGCGTCGCGTTGGGCGCGTAATGCGCTTCAATGGCCTCCTGCTCCTTCCGGATGTCCGCCGCCCATCTGTTGAGAAGTCCCTTGTCGGAAAAGGTGCCCAGGTCATTTCCGCTCAGCAGTTCAAAGGGCGCAAGCGCGATATCCTCAGCCAGCGCGAAGGTGTCTCCGCCAAACCGCGCCACCTGCTCCAGACCCTTGACCACCGCGCCTTCCACGGACTTTCCGAAAGAATACGCCCCCTCGATCTTCCCGCCGTTTTCCGCCCGCCCAGCCTTCCGGCGGGGGTTCGTGATTCGGTCCAGATCCTCTTCCAGCGCCTTTCTCGCTGTGTACGCGGTCCGGGTCTGCTGGCTGTCCAGGCCGAATTCCCGCCCGATTTCCTCCAGTGCTTCCCGCTCCAGGCCCTCCGCCGTGAGCCTGGGAGCGGCAGCGCGAGTCTGCTCGATGGCGTCCAGGCGGACCAGTGCCTCCCGGATGGCGTCCGCCCGGCTTTCATCGGTCTGCGTCCCTTTTGTGCCGGAGGCAGTGGGCAGGGAAGGGGAGGCCACCCGGCCCTTTGGCTGTGCCCACGACGGCGCGGCTGAGCTTAGCGTGGATGCCCGGTTCCGCACCACCTGTACCTGTTCCTTTGTCGGGTTTGCGGATCCGTAGACCCGCTCCCGCAGCTTTTCAAGATTAGATGGCATATCATCACCCCGCAAGATTCAAAGCCTGGAGGATCGTGTCGATCCCTTCCTCGTTGATGTTTCCGGCCTCCAACTGGTTCAGGAGATAGCCGGTGATCTCCTCTTCTGTGCTGTTTCGTGCCATATTCTGTACATTTCTCAGTACCATCCCGTAAGCGGGGCCGTATGCGCCGGCGCTGGAATTATTCAGGATCGTCTCGTAGTCCGGTAGATTAGATTGGGAGACAGTCACGCCGCCGCTTTCCGCCTCCTCCTGGGCAATTTCCCACTCCGTATAATCATCGTAAAGTCCGGAATTGGATGTGAAGCCGAATTTCTTGTAGTTGTTTGCAATGTAGCTCTTTGGATGTCCGGACTCCATAGCCGCGGCAAATAGTCCGTTATAATCCTGGGCCCCGCCTCCGCCGCTGTTCCTGCCCCCGCCGGAGCTTCCGCTTCTGACCTGCTGGGCAGCCTGCCGCCGGTAGGCTTCCTCCAGGGCCTGGACATACTCGCTCCTGTATCCGGAGGCGCCCACCAGATCCGCGCTGGGGCTTCCGCCGGCGGCCAGAATGGCATCCACCTGGGCCCGGGCCAGGTCCGTTTCCTCCGCCTGCTTTTGCTCGTACAGCCCCACCTTGTCCATCCAGCGGTTGTAATCCACGCTGTCCTGCCCCTGGAGGGAGGCCAGTTGGTTCTGCAGAATATCGAAGTCGGAGAGATACTGGTTGAAGGCAAAGTTCCGGTCCGTGTTGAACTGTCCCAGCTGGTCCAGGTACTTGGCATAGTCCAGCTGCTCCTGCGTGTTGACCGCATTCAGATCCTGCAGGCTCATGTTGTACTCGTTCAGGTAGCGGTCGTATGCCTGCTGGTACAGCGTAGGGATGATGTCGTTCAGCTGGGTCGCGTAGTAGTCCCCGGCCTGGGTGGCCGCCGTGAGAGCCGCCGTGGAGGGCCGTCCTCCGCTGGCCGCTGCCGCCTGGCCCAGTGCGTTTGCGGTGGCCCGGTCTCCCTCCCGCAAATAGGACTTCTTGTAGCTGCTCCACTGGGGGTCATCCTCCTTGCTCCAGGAGAAGTCCGGCCGGTTGATGATGGCGTCCAGCAGCGCCTGCTGCTGTTCCGCGTACTGGTTCTCATAGCTGGGGCGCTCCTGGTCAAAGGTGAAGCTCCCGAAGCCGTTGATCTTGTCCAGCACGCTGTCGATCTGGTTCGGGATCTTCCCGTCCGAGATGTAGTCCGCACCGTATTTTCCGCCGGTGTACCCGCCGTAGCTGGACCGGAGCTGGTTGGCCGCCTCGTTGGCCAGCAGCTTTGCCTCCGGCGTGGTCGCCTTGTGGATGTCCTGTTTCAGCCCCAGGATGGAGTATCCGAACTCCGGGTATTTTCTGGCCGTGTCCAGGTCCGCCTGAGAGAACTCCCCCAGCAGGCCGGCGTTGCTGGCCGCTGTCAGAAATCCGTCATAGGTGAAATTCGGCATGATCTTTCCTCCTCACTGTCTTCCCGGTAGAGATTTCAGGCTGCTCCCGTCGTAATACTCCCGTGCCAGAGAATATACCCGGCAGCCGCCGTGCCCTTCCAGTTTGATCCGGTAATGGTCCCCGCGCCGCGGCACGATGGGGAGGGTGTAGCTTCGTTTCACACCGCCCTCCAGCGTCCCGTTTACCGCGATCCATTCGCCCGTCGAATCGAACATGATGAAGAGCTGCACTTCCGCGCCCTCGTCCACCTCCAGCCGCAGCAGGAGCTTGGAGACGCCCTTCTTGTTTGGACTGTCCTCGCACCAGTCGGCAAACTCCGCCATCCAGTCAAAGGCATCCTCCATTGTTGCCTCTTCCGGCGGATTCTGGATGTTCCCGGTGATCCAAATGTTCCCGCCCTCGTCCAGCAGATAGAGATTTCCGGCGCAGCGGGCAAAGTGTGTGGACTGGGTGGCGTCCTCGATGTGCCACGCCCCCCGCTGGGTGTCGTAGACATACAGGAGATAGGCGCCGTCCTTCCCGGCCATGGAGACGTAGTATTTGAGCCCATCGGACCCGCCCACGGCGTCCTCGAACCGCTCCACTCCAAACGCCGCCCCCACCGGCTGGGGGATGCCCCCGGAGTAGGCCATGATCCCCGCCCGGGAGTGGTAGAACAGAATCTCTCCGGCAATCGCCAGGCTCCGGTCGCTGCCGGCCGCCACGCCCAGGGTAGCGCTGCCCATCACTTCAAAATTGGTTGGGATGGAGCCGTACACCTTGTAGATGTGGTCCTCCTTGAAGAAGATGGGATACCCCAGAAAGGAGATACATGCCGTGAAGCTGCCGGCGCTGCCGGTGTCTACGGAATAGCTGTCCGTCGCCAGTCCCTCGTACACATTCCAGTTGAAGATGTCCCCCAGCTTGGAGGCGTAAATGGTGGTCTTGTCGCAGCCCCACAGGCGGTTCTCGTTCTCGCAGACGAACAGCAGGTCCGGCACTGTCCGGGAGACCGAAAGCTCCCCGGTTTCGGTGTAGGGCGTCACACCGTCCTCGCCATCCAGGGTGAAGATGTATTCGTAGAAGTACAGCTTGTCCCCGTCGATCTCCCGGATCACCGGGGTTTTGTTGTTCTCTGTGTGCTTCGTGCATCCCGCGATGGTCACGGCGTCCCCAGCCTTGAAGTAGTCCTCCCAGTTGACGCCCTCCGCCTGGATGCAGTTGGCCTCCGCGTCCTCTTCATACAGTTTCCCGTTGGTGAAGGTGAGGGAGGCACCGGTCCAGGTGGCCTCCAGATTGCCGAACTCGTCCGCCGCCGTGTTGTAGTATGCCTTGTCCGGGAAGATCACGATGTAGGCTCCCAGGGCGGTGAAGGTCTTCCGGCCGGCTGTCACGGTCCCCTTGGCCACGCCATCATAGTAGAACGTGGTCCCGTCCACCCAGCACAGCTTGTCCCAGCAGAACAGACCGCCGGGGTCCTGCAGCGTCTTGTACAGCATCCGCCGCGACCTGGTCGCCAGCAGGGGAGAGTAGTCGCTGCACAGGTTTCGCATATCCCACAGCTCCCCGTCCTTGGCGCCCAGGTTGTGGTTCAGGCCGGCGAACTCGTCCTGTTTGGCGGTCTTGATCCCGTCGGCATAGGATACCTGCGGCAGTCTCACTTTCTGTCACCTCCTCGGAAGTCGATGAATCGGGATAGGACCTCCAGTGATTTTACGGAGATCGTGTCCGGCGCCGGCGCCCGCAGCTTCGTAAAACGGATCTCTGCCGGCGTCTCGGCAAGCTGTCGGTGCTGCTCCTCGTATTCTCCCCGCTCTCCGGGGGCGCGGAAGGTGAATCGCCCCTGGGCCACGCGGATGTTTCCGTCCTCGTCCTTGGCTGCGAACTTCTCCACCAGCTTCCGCTCCTCCGCCGCGAAGGTCTCCGCTTCCGCCGCCGTGGCCTGTTTGACCTTCATCAGGGCCAGAGCCAGGGAGTAGGGGACGGCCTGCCGCCCGACCTCCTCCGCCGCCAGGTTGGCCATGACGGCCTCCATCAGCGTTATTTTCATGTCTTACTCCTTCCCGGCCGACAGGGCCGCCACTTGTTCTTTCAGTTCTGCTATCTCCTCCGCCATCTGCTGGATTTTGGCAATCGCCATAATCTGAATCTCTCCATAGCGCAGGGTATAGAGGCCGTCCGGCCGTTCCTCGCCGGGCGGCTCTGTGCACAGGGCCGCGAAGTCGCTCTCCGGGATACCCTCGTCCGCCAGGGCCTCCTGCACCTCCTGGGCAATCAGGCCCAGGTGGCGGCGCTTGTGCCCCTCATAGACGAAAGTGCAGGGCTTCAGCCGGTCAAAGACGCCCAGGTATTTCTCCACATCGTACTGCTTCTCCGTCTTCAATCGCGCGTCGGATGTTGCGGCCGGCTCCCCGTTGATGAATACCGTGTCCCCGGTGATGGACACCTGCGTACTGGTGCACACCACCGTGGAGACGCCGTCATATCCCATCCGGGCGCCGTTGGTGGTGCAGATCACCACCGCCGCCTCGTTGCTGCTGGCAATGGCGATGCCCGCCGTGGAACTCCCCGAAGCCGTCATGCCGGACATGTATCCGATATAACCGCCCAGGGAGAACCCGCTGGCCGTCCGGTACACGTCCATCTGTCCGCCCAGGTGGATGATGTCCGCGAAGATGGTCCCCGTGGTGATGTTGTCGCCGTTGATGGTGGTGGCGCCGGAGGTCTCCAGATCCGCGAAGAGGACCATTCCGGTGAACGTCACCCGGGCGGAGTCGATCACGGCCCCGTTTGCGGACAGGTAGATGGTGGAGCTGCTCTCCCCATTGCTCACAGAAAGGGAGAAGCTGCCCACCGTCTGCTGCAGGCTGCTGATCTGCCCCGCCTGGTTGGCAACCGTGCTGGAAAGGCCGTCGGCCGTCACCTGCAGGGCCGCGATGTCTCCCTCGGCGTCTGTGATCTGCGCGGCCAGTCCCGTGGCTGTGGCCTGCAGGGTGGTGATGTTCCCCTCCGCGTCCTCCATCCGGGCAGACAGCCCCGCCGCCGTGATGGCAAGCTGGGTAATCCGTTCGTCGCTGTCCTCCAGATGGATGTAGATGGGCTCGGTGATGGCGTTCTCCCAGTCGTCCACCGCCGCCTCGTTCATGTTGGAGAGATCCAGGTTGTGCAGGGTGTACCGCAGCTGCTCCACCAGCATATACATGTAGTTTTGGATTGTGGTGACCTGCTCTTTCAGGTTCTCATCCCCGGTGAACGTGGGGAAGTTGCTGTCGATGTACAGCCAGTTGGATGGCACGTCGTCTCGCCTCCTGTAAGAAACGGGGCCGGCCGCACCGGCCGGCCCCTCGTCCGTTTATGTTGGATGGAATTTTTTGTGATACCGGTACAGCATGACGGCGAACTGTTTGCGGGTCATGCCCTGATCCAGCATCAGGTCCCCGGCGCTGTTGCCCAGCATAATGCCCTCACTGGTGATCCACTCCACCGCTTTTTCAGCCTCCGTCGGCTCTGCCGGCTCCGGTGCGTCCTCTTCCTCCCAGGCAATACCCAGGTAGTCCAGGATGCCGCGGGCCTCTGCCTCCGCCAATCTTTGCCGGTAGCTGCTGTTCCGCAGGTTTTTCACGTCGCCCTCGTTGGTGTGGAAGCCGTGCTCGATCAGCACCGCCGGCGCCACCGTCCCTTTCAGCACGTAGAGGGACGGGGCTTCCACGATGGGGGTGGACCGCACCGCGATCCCCGCTGCCCTCACCGCCTCCAGGATGCTCTGCGCCGCGGTATATCCGCCGCTGGTCTTGCTGAACACATAGGCGCTCCACCCGGAGGCGGAGGACCAGCCGCTGCCCGCCGCCGCATTGGAGTGCAGGCTCACAAACAGGTCCAGCCCCCGGATGTTGTTGGCGATCTTGCACCGCTGGGCCAGGCTCACCGCCTCGCCGCCGGTGCGGGTCATCGTCACGGCCACACCGTACCGCTCCAGGATGGCCTTGATCCGGTTCCCCATGTCCAGGGCGAACTCGTGCTCATAGTAGGTGCCGTCCGGGCTCTTGTTGGCCAGGTTGCTTGCGTCGTGGCCCGGGTCCAGGCAAACCGTCTTTTTCTCGCTCACAGGTGCTTCCTCCGTTTCTCCGTCGTCCAGGTACAGCAGGATCAGGTTCTGGCTGGGGTCCTTGCCCTGGATCAGGACGTTCTCGCTCTTCACATACAGATTGACCTTGCCTCCGCCGTCCATCATCACGGCGAATTGACAGCCCTGGCCCGCCATGTAGTCCCGCAGTTCCTCCGGCGTCATGGCTCCGCTGGAGCCGTCGGACGCCCCATAGGTGATCCAGGTATCCTTCGTCAGGCCCACGGCCACCCGGCCCCGCCGGCCGCCTACGTCGGCGTTGTAGGTCAGCTTCTGCTGGGGCCGTCCCGCCCGGACCAGCAGGCAGTTTGCCACATAGTTCCGGCAGTCGCTCTCCCCGCCGGGGGGGACCAGGACGGGGAGCATGTCGGCTCCCACGTCCCAGCCCAGGGCCCAGTAGCTGTACTGCTGATCCGCAAACAGGACGGTCCCGCCCGCCTTCACCGGGCACACCGGCGCCCATTCGGCAGGATTGTAAAACGCTCCTGTCATGGCAAGGTCCGGCTTCTCCCGCTCCACGATCTCCGAAAGGGACAGCTTCTCCGTGTTCTGGTAGACCACCGCCCGCAGGATCATCTTCAGCGGCGTCCTCTCAATATGGACCATATCAGCCCTCCACAATCTCCCAGTCGTCCGCCAGCATATCTGCCTGGGAGGCCAGCCAGCCCATCTGCACGCCGGAGGTGCCCACGAAGGCCAGCGCCTGGTTCCCAATGGCGTCGTGCTCCGCATTCACCACCGCGCCGGTGGGGCTTTTGTAACTGATGGCCTTTGCCAGCTCCACATACTGGCCTTTTCCGTTCCAGCCCTTCCGGGCAATGCGTTTGCCCTTCTTGGCCGCCTCAATGGCCATGCCGAAGGTCATGGCGTAGGCCGGCCTGCCTGCCTCCGTTTTCGCCTTCTTCACGCCATGTACCGCGGTCTGCAGCAGGAAGCCCAGCAGGAACCACACCTTGTCCTTGATCTTCCCCAGGCAGATTTCCCGGCCCAGCTTCTCGTCGTAGTTCTCCGCGCTGACGCAGGCAGAACTCTCCACAATCTCGAACCCGTTCCGCAGAAGGGCCCGGACCACTGTGGTCTTGTCTCCCATGGTCTGCGTCCAGGTCTCCAGGATGAAGTCATCCACCATCTGCTGACTGATGCTGGGAGCGTCTGTCCGCAGATCGGGGTTGACGGTCAGCGGCAGATAGGCCTGCTCGAACACATCCTTGGGGCTCCAGCTCTCGTATCCGTCCGGGTAATGGACCCGGTAGCCTTCCTCGCGGTTCATGCTTCTTGGGACCGGACCGCTCTCAGGATAAATCTCCCCATCGATCCGGAACGCCGGCTCCGCCTGGATGATCTTGGTCCCGATGTATGTCTTCATCAGTCTTCCTCCGTCAGCACATCGCTCCGCAGGCGGTACTTGCGCCCGGCGATGTAGACATAGGCGGCCTCATGTCCCATGTCCACGTCCACCGTGCGGCCGTTCACCACATGGACCTTTTCCAGGCTGCCCACGCCGTGGTCCAGAATGCCCCATCCGTTGGCCTCAGCAGGGGTCTCGCCCACACGGGTCTCCGCCAGCTCCTCCGGGGTAATCACATTCCGGTCAGGGTTCAGGCGCAGGGGAGAGCCCAATTCCTTCAGACCGTCGTTGGTCTCGTCCTTACCGGCCTCGCCCAGGGTGTACTTCTGCAGCACTTCTTCCACAGTCTTCATGTTCAAAATCTCCTTTTCAAAATTTAATATCAACCGCACAGCGGCTTGATGCCTATTCGTTTTTGGTGTTTTCGCTTTCCTTCGGATCGTCTCCGCCGCCCTCGCCGGCGATGCTCTCCCCGGCGGCGTCCACGGCATTTTTGCCGATCTCCAAAATGTTCCGCAGCCAGGAGGGGACAGGTGCCCCAAAGGTAACGGCGTGCTCCGCCAGGGAACCCAGCTCTCCGATGATGTACCAGACGATCACCAGCGGCCCTAGCAAAACAGAATATGTAAATGGCAGGGACACCGCCGGGATATGCCCCAGGATGCTCCCGATCAGCCAGTCCGCCACCAGGGCGATGCACACCACCAGGATCATCCCGCCTTTGTGCCAGGCGCCCTCCCGCATCTTGGCGCTGGACCAGCGCCCCTCCTTGGCTGCCGCCGCGCTGCCGATCAGCCAATCCGCCAGCATCAGCAGCACCCAGGCGATCACCAGCCACCCGAACCAGCCCCACAGGGCCGTCATGGTAGCCACCGCCGCCGCGATGGCGGCCTTTACCGTGGTCACAGTCGTTTCATTCATGGTCGTTCTCCTTTCGGTCAAATGTTTTCCTATATGCCCGCCGCGCAGCCTCCGGCAGAATCGCGGCGTAGATCATGGTGGTTTTGGGGTCCTCATGCCCCAGGAGCTGTTGAATCACCGGCAGCGCCATCCCGCCTTTCAGGGCCTGCGTGGCAAAGGTATGCCGCAGGATGTGGGGGTGGACCCGCCGTTCCAGCCCGGCCCGCTGCCCGATTCGTGCCAGGGCTTTCTCAATACCTCCCGGCGTCAAAGGGGGCCATGGCGCTCTGACCGCCGCGAAAAGCGCGTCTCCGCCCTCCCGCTGACTCAGGTATTCCCGCAGAAGCTGTCCAGCCCGGACGGAGAAGAACACCGTCCGCGCCTTCCGCCCCTTTCCCAGCACGCGTACACTCCTCTGCTTCCAATCCACCTGCTCCGCACGAATCCCTGCCGCCTCGCTCAACCGGCAGCCGCTGGAGGACAGGAATTCTACCAGCGCCTGGTCCCGGATGTTCCGGCAGCCCTTCCGCAGTTGGCTCAGTTCCGCCTCTGTCAGAGGGCGGCGAGCCGCCGTCCGGTCCACGCTCCGGCTCCTGATCCTCCGCATGGGGCTTTTCCCGATCACGTCCTCCAGCTCCAGCCATGCGAAAAAGCTCCGCAGCGTGTTGGCGTGGGTGACGATGCTCCCGTTCTTCAGCCCTCGCTCCGACAGTCCGGCCAGATACCGCCGGACATCGTCGGCGGTGATCTCCTCCGGCGGCCTGTCTACATTCCGCGCAAAAGACCGCAGCACAAGGCCATAGTCTTTCAGCGTTTTGGGGGACAGGCCGTCGATCCGCTTCGCCGCCAGGAATGACTCGATCCGCTCACGGAGCGCCAGGGCGCCGCCTGTCTCTGCCCAGGTAATCCGGTACGCCTCCAGGACTTGTCTGATCTCCGTCTCCATACCGGGGGCCAGTCCTACCAGCCTCCGCTCCAGCTCCGTCTTTGCGTCCATACGCAACACCTCCCGCACCAGTATAGCAGGAGGGTGTCTTAGTCTAATAAGGCGCCCGCGGGGTTTGGCTTCGGGGATGCGATACAGGAAATTGCGACCACCAGCGCGGAGGAATCCTATGAGACATACTGCGCCAAGGTAGACGCTGTACTGGATGCGATGCCTGACAAGACCGCAAAACTGGTGCGGGCCTATCCGCCGGCAGTGTACGGCAATGCAGGTACTACGATATCGCTCTTATACAAGGGCGATGCGAACTACGCGGTCCTATCCAATATCGGCAGTGCAGACGTGGGGCTATGCGGATGGCGGATGTTCAAGCTACGCTATCCATCGTCGTCGAGTCCAGCAGTGTGGATGCCGTTTGAATGGGAGAATCCGCCCATGAAAATCGGTGTCGAGTACCGCACCACTGAGCGATACGACGGCAAACCTGTGTTTGTGATGGCCGTGAACGGCGGGGCATTCCCGGACAACTCGTCAAAGATAATAGAAGTCCAAATCCCGGATACCAGCGGACAGGTAAAGATGCTGGATTGCTATGGCGTATTGGACAACGGAACGCAAATTCCAGGGCTTTTTGGAGAATCTGTTTTCGACGCATCAAACTATCTTGGTCTGTTTACACAAAACGGGAATGGGAAGTTCACAATTTCGGTCGGGTCTGGCCGTACAGTCGGATTAAACTTCACCCTATTCTTGAAATACTGGAAGGAGGGCACATGAAGATCATCAAATACCGGTTGGCAACAGAGATCAACCACGGCACTCCCGAGGAGCCGGATATCGAGACGGTGCTGTCCGGTGTTACGATGCCTTACACGGAAGCGAATTACGCTATCGCCCAGGCGGAGGCGTATCAAGGGCAGATCACCGCGGAGGATGATGGAGCCCCCGCGCCGCCTCCCACAGCCCAGGAGCAGCTGCGGGCAGATGTGGATTTCTTGGCGGCCATGCAGGGGGTGGCGTTGTGACAGTGTATGATATGGCGAGGGCCTACTATCCCCGCCTTTGGGATGATGGCCGTCTGAATCAGCTGATAGCCGCCGGGCGGCTGTCTGCCGAGGAAGCCGCACAAATCAGGGCAGATTCGCAAGCTCCGGCATCCGCGGCCAAGTAATCGCGCCTGGAAAATGCTCCTGTTGGGGCACATCCCGCAGGGCCTGCCGGTAGGTTTTGACCGCCTCCAGCGACTGCGCGTCCAATGGAGAATCCGGCAACACCGCCCAGTCTGTGGCCGCCAAAAGCCGGTCACGCCGCGCCCGGATTTCATCCGCGGTTTCCGGCACCTCCTCCACGGTGACCTCACCTTGCCATGCCTCAGACAAGGCCATCTGGTAGTCGGTCTCCGTGGTGTAAGGCATGGAGACATCGGAGAGTACGGTTTCCATCATCGGCTTCTCCGGGGTTCCGTGGTTGGCCTCCGTAGCCAGTTTGTATTTCAGGATCTTCATGGTGTTCACCTCAATCAGTTGTTTTTGTGTAACGCAAAACCAGATATACATAACTGGCGGATACATCCGAATTTGTCGTGATCCGGATATTGGAGGCATTGATCTGAATACTGTCAAGCGCAGGCGTTTCGATCAGATTGGCACCCCCCATCATCCCTGTGTATGAGACAAGCTGGCCGAAACTCTCTATCCCATGAGAAACGTCTTTGTATGTGGCATTTGGTGCCTGACCGAAACTGATTGCTTTTGCATAGACAGGCTTGTTGTTGTAGCTCTCGACTGTCCGGTACTCAACACCCAGTTTCATGGGCGGATTGATCCATTCGAGTGGCCCCCAAACGCCATTCCTGCAGATGCGGCGTGCTTGATTTTGTGCGCCTTGGTTAAGTGACCAATATTCCTGTAGGACATTTTGGGAATCA
>ENA-ORTI01001312-ORTI01001312.1-human-gut-metagenome-genome-assembly--contig:-NODE-1312-length-26122-cov-4.267388_pt1 | contig 26122 bp, 18 predicted proteins | sample MGYA00242071_ERZ509191 | MGnify/ENA primary metagenome ERZ509191 (study PRJEB26280, sample SAMEA2338832) | human gut metagenome | biome: human gut; feature: human-associated habitat; material: faeces...
AGGCGCGGCTCGAGCAGCTCGAACCGATGGAGGTGGCGCACTACTACACGGAGCGTTACCATCGGGCGATGGATGCGCTGGGCGTGCTCAGCCCCTCGATCGAGCCGCGGGCTTCGGGGCATATCATCGAGCAGGAGGCCTTCGTGCAGAAGATTCTCGATGCGGGTTACGCCTACGAGTCGAACGGATCGGTCTATTTCGATGTGGAGAAGTACGACCGCGACCACCGCTACGGCGTCCTTTCGGGGCGCAATCTGGAAGACATCGTGGTCAACACGCGCGCGCTGGACGGGCAGTGCGACAAACGCAACTGCTGCGACTTCGCGCTGTGGAAAAAGGCGTCGCCCGAACACATTATGCGCTGGCCTTCGCCGTGGAGCGACGGGTTCCCCGGCTGGCACATGGAGTGCTCGGCCATGAGCACCAAGTATCTGGGCGAACGGTTCGACATCCACGGCGGCGGCATGGACCTGATGTTCCCGCACCACGAGTGCGAGATCGCGCAGTCGACCGCCGCGCTGGGACACGATTCGGCGAAGTACTGGGTGCACAACAACATGATTACGATCAACGGACAGAAGATGGGCAAGTCGCTGGGCAACTTCATCACCCTAGAAGAGCTCTTCACCGGCAGCCACAAGCTGCTGGCGCAGGCCTATTCGCCCATGACGATCCGTTTCTTCGTGTTGCAGGCGCACTACCGCTCGACGCTCGACTTCTCGAACGATGCGTTGCAGGCCGCCGAGAAGGGGCTCGACCGCCTGATGAAGGGCGTCGAGACGCTCTCGAAGCTCCGCCCGTCGGAGGATTCGACGGTCGATCCCGCCGAGTTGGAGTGCCGTTGCCGCGAGGCGATGGACGACGACCTGAACTCGCCGATGGTCATCTCGGCGCTCTTCGACTGGGTGCGGATCATCAACCAGATCGCCGAGGGGCGGCAGCGCATCACGGCGGCCGACCTGGCGGCGCTCACGGCCACCGTCAAACGGTACGTCTTCGATATTCTGGGTCTGCGCGACGAGAAGGCCGCGTCGGCGGGCGGCGGCCGCGACCGGGTGACGCCGCTGGTGGAGATGCTGCTCCGTATGCGCATGGAGGCCAAGGCCGCGAAGGACTGGGCGACGTCGGACCGTATCCGCGACGAACTGACGGCCATAGGTATCCGCGTCAAGGACCGCAAGGACGGCTTCGACTGGGAGATCGAGTAACCGGACGGAGGGAACGGGGTATGGCCTACGACATCTTCATCAGTTACCGGCGCCGCGGCGGTTTCGAGACGGCGAAGCACCTCTACGACCTGCTGACGAAGGACGGTTACCGCGTCAGTTTCGACATCGACACGCTCCGCAACGGCGATTTCGACACGGAGCTGCTGCGCCGCATCGACGAGTGCCGCGACTTCATCCTCATCCTGAGCGAGGGGGCGCTCGACCGCTGCGTCGATCCTTCGGCCGTAGCGTCGGCGGACTGGGTGCGGTGCGAACTGGCCTATGCGCTCGAAAAGAACAAAAATATCGTCCCGATCATGCTGGCCGGATTCACGGCTTTCCCCGACAATCTGCCCGACGACATCCGCAAGGTCGTCCGCAAGAACGGCCCGAAGTACGACAGTTACTATTTCGACGATTTCTACCGCCGTCTGAAAAGCGACTTTTTGGAGACGAAGCCCGAGGAGCGGGGCGATGAAGACGCCTATGTCACGCAGCTGCTCAAACGGCTCTCGGCATTGAAATCCGTGCCGGAACCGACCGACGGGCAGCAGGCCGAACTGGGCGAGACGTATTATGAACTCGGCCGGCTGGCGTCGCTTCACAACCGCCCCGACATGCTCGATTACCTGCCGCAGGCGTTGGCGATCTTCCGCCGGCTCGCCGAAAAGGAGCCCGAGCGTTACCGTGCGCGGATCGCCGAACTGGAACCGCTGGTGCGGCGGAACAAACGGACGTTCAGGCTCTTTACGGGATTGTTCCTCCTCTTCACGATCGCCTTCTGCGTGTTGCTGCCGGCCGGTCTGCTCTACTGGATCGTCCGGGCGGGGGCGGCGCACAACTATCCGCTCATGGCAGCGGGCGTCGCGGTGCTGGGCGGGGTCTTCGCTCTGTTCGTTTACCTGATCCGAAAAAACAGATCCGAATCGTGACCGAACTGGAAAAAATGCTGGCCGGCGGGCTGTACGACTTTTCGGATGCCGAACTCGCGGAACAGTTCCGCGAGGGCCGGCGGCGGGTGGAGCGTTTCAACCGTACGCCGGCGGACGATGCGGCCGCGTATGCCGCTGCGCTCGGGGCGCTGATCCCGGGCATCCCCGCCTCGGCGAAGGTCGTGCAGCCGTTCTACTGCGACCTCGGCTGGCGGATCGAACTGGGCGAAGAGGTCTTCGTCAACATGGGCTGCACGTTCCTCGATTGCGGCGGCGTCAGGATCGGCGCCCGCACGAAGCTCGGCCCCAACTGCCAGCTCTATACGCCGCAGCACCCCGTCGACTATCTGGACCGCCGCCGTCCGGTGGAGACGAGTTTTCGCATCACGATCGGCGAGGACTGCTGGCTCGGCGGCGGGGTGGTCGTCTGTCCGGGCGTCACGATCGGCGACCGTTCGGTCGTTGCGGCGGGCAGCGTCGTCGTGCGCGATATTCCCGCCGATTCGCTGGCGGCGGGCAATCCGGCGACGGTGAAACGCCGGCTGCGGTAGGTCCCGACGAACGAAAAAGCTCCCGACACCGAGTGTCGGGAGCTTTTCGTTATGCGCACGGGCGGTTATTTGCAGACGCCCTCCCTGACGGGTTCGGCCGCCGCCAGTTCGACGCGCGCGGGGCTGAAAATGTTCAGACCCAGCCGTACGGAGATGTATTCGAGCGCCTTCTGTGCCTTGACCGAGTTGCCCGCACTGTCCAGGGGAGGCGCGAACGCCGCCAGGCCCATTACGCCGGGGATGACGGCCATAATGCCGCCGCCGACGCCCGTTTTGGCCGGAAGCCCCGTGTTGAAGAGCCAGTCGCCCGTATGCTCGTAGAAGCCGACGGTGGCCATGAGCGAAGCGATGTGCGGGGTGAGATTGGGATGGAAAACCTCCTCCCACGTCACCGGATTGGTGCCGCAGTTGGCGATCGTGGCGGCCATGACGGCGAGCTGTCTGGCGGTGATGCCCAGCGAGCACTGGCGCGTGTAGAGGTCGAGCGACATGTCGGGATCGTCGTAGATGCGGTTGTAGTTCTTCAACAGCCATGCGATGGAGCGGTTGTTGAAGTTGGTTTCGCTCTCCGAACGGTAGAGTTCGTCGAGTACCGACACCTTGCTGCCGCAAAGTCCCGAAATGAAATCCACGATCGCCTTCCACTTGGCCTCCGCGTTGCCCGTCGGTTTGATCATCGAGCAGGCCGAGATCGCGCCGGCGTTGACCAGCGGCGTCGAAGGATGGTCGTTTTCCAGCAGGATCGCCATGATCGAGTTGAAGGGCAGTCCCGTTGCGTCGGCGCCGATCTGGGAGAGCACCTTTTTGGCGCTGTACTGGTTCATCGCCAGGATGGCGGTGGGGACTTTCGACACCGATTCGATGCCGAAGCGGTAGTCGGTGTCGCCGACCGTCACGCTGCGGCCGTCCGCGAGGCAGACCGAGATGCCGAAAAGGTCGGAGGGCACGTTTTTCAGATAGGGGATGTAGTCGGCGTTTTTGCCGCCCTTCTCCTCGCGGAAATGGGCGTGGGCGGCTTCCACCGCCTCTTTTACGGCCTCGATGGTAATGATGCGTTTCATAGCGTCGTCTTTTTTTGAAATTGGTCAATTGGTAGGGTAACTATTTCCTGTTTTACACCGGCGTTCCACCGGAGCCCGACTACCGAAGCGGGTCTTGTCCGAAGCCCCCGCCGAGGCGGGGCTTCGGGGTGGGGCCGATCTGTAAACGCGGCTCTGCCGCGAGTGCTCCGACAGTCGGTCGTGTGCAGCGGATCGGAAATCCGATGGGGTGTAAAGTCGTATGTAGCTGCCATCGGTTATTTGCGGCCGTCGGCCGGTTTGGCGGCGGCGTTCGTGCCGGCTGCGTTCGCTGCGGCGATGTTAGCGGGCGTCTGTGCGGCCTGTTCCCAGTGGAAGGGTTCGAACTGCGCCTGCGGATTGCGCCACGACGGTTTGCGGGCGGCGTAGATCAGGAACGGAGCCCCCACCACGACGATACAGCCGATGACGAGTACCGAGAACCATACGGTATTGCTGCCGGTCGAGATCTGCGAAGGCGGAATGAAACTCAGGATGAAGGCGAGCAGCGCGCCGCAGAAACCCATGCAGCCGAGCAGCCACATCAGGCCGTTGCCCTTGCCCAGGCGGAACGGACGGGCGAGATCCTTCATCTTGTAGCGCAGCACGATCGCGGCCGAGAACATCAGCATGTACATGATCAGGTAGAGCAGCACGGTGAGCTGCGAGAGGATCTGATAGAACGACTGCACCGAAGGCATCACCACGAACAGCAGCGCCAGCAGCGTTACGACGCCGCCCTGAATGAGCAGGATGTTGCGCTGTACGCCGTTCTTGTTGGCCTTCTGGAAGAAGGGAGGCAGATAACCCGCCTTGCCCACGGCGAAGATACCTTTCGAAGGGCCTGCCACCCACGTCAGCACGCCTGCCAGCACGCCGAACATCAGCGCGATGGCGATGATGGGCGACGCCCACGACATATGCAGGTACTTGAAGTAGTTGTCGAAACCGATCAGCAGCGATTGCGTCAGGCTGATGTCCTTGGCCGGAATGATGAAGCCCAGCGAGAAGGTGCCCAACACGAAGATGCAGACCGTGACGAGCGAACCGATGATGATGGCTTTCGGGTAGTTTTTCGACGGATTGTTCACGTCCATCACGTGAATACCCATCATCTCCATACCCGCGTAGAAGAGGAAGATACTGCTGGCCAGCACCAGGTTGTCGAACTTCGTCAGGTCGGGGAAGAAACCCTGCGACATGTCCATCTGGTTGTGACCGCCCGAGGCGATGTAGACGATGCCCAGCAGAATGAGCAGTCCGGCGGGTATGATCGTGCCGATCATACCGCCCCATTTGCTGATTTTCCCGACCCAGCCCAGACCTTTGAGCGAGATGAAGGTGGCCAGCCAGTAGATGGCCAGCACCACCACCAGCGTGAAGATCTTGTTCGACGCCAGGATCATGTCCGCATGTTGGTTCAATCCGATGAAGGCGATCGACACGGCGCCGAAGGTCAGCACCGTGGGGTACCAGATCGTCGATTCGATCCATTGCAGCCAGATGGCCAGAAAGCCCGTGCGCGCTCCGTAGGCTTCGCCCACCCAGCGGAAGACGCCGCCCTGCTTGTCGGCGAACATCGCCGCCAGTTCGGCCGCCACCAGCGAGGTGGGGATCAGGAAGACGATCGCCGCGAAGAGGTAGTAGAAGGCCGATGAAGGGCCGTAGACCGCTTCTGCCGGCAGGCCGCGCAGACTGACGACCGCCGTGACGTTCATGATGGCGAGCGTCGCTACGCTGAGCTTGAATCCCGTACTTTTTTTTGCATCCATACGCATTTATGATTTAAAGAATGGTTTCCTGTGGTCTTCATCTCCGGTGTCCGGCGTGACCGTCGAACGGGCTGCATGCCGGCGGCGTCCGGACGTTCGCGTTCCGATCCGCTTCGGAGCGTTCGCTCTCCGCCGGATCGGGTCGCAGCGTCGGTGAAGAGGTGCGGCGCTGCGGCGAAACACCTCCCCGACAGGTGCAACTATTGTGCAAATCGCTCCGCAGGTGCGAAGATTCTCCCGTCGGGGCGGGGTTATTGCGGGGATTTTGTTACATTTGCGGTAGTTATTTTAATCCGTATTCCGATGAAACGCATTCTGTGGATCGCACTGGCCGCATTGCTCGTGGCGGCCTGCGGCGGGAAAAAGAGCCGACCGGCGCAGTCGTCCGCCCGTCCGGCGCCGCGCACGTTCCGCGCCGTGACCGTTCCTTCGACCGTCCCGCCCGAGGAGCGGAGGGCCTATCTGCGCGATCACTATTGGGATAACTTCGATTTCCGCGACACCACGCTGCTGGCCGAGGTCGATACGGTGGCGATGGTGCGTGCGTTGTTCGCCTATGTGGCCAATTTCGTCGCGCCCGACGACCGGGCGGCGATCGACACGCTCATGCGGCGCGCCTCGGCTTCGAAGCCGATGACCGAATATTTCGCCATGCTGGCCGAGCGCGTGCTCCACGATCCCAATTCGCCCGCACGCAACGACGAACTCTACATTCCGGTGCTCGAAGCGCTGGTGTCGAGTCCGTGGCTCGACCGCTGGGAGCGCATCGCGCCTCAGCACGATCTGCGCATGGCCTCCCAGAACCGGATCGGCCGACCGGCCAACGATTTCCGCTATACGACGGCCGACGGGGCGACCCGCCGCATGTACGACATCCGCGCCGAATACCTGCTGCTGTTCATCAACAATCCGGGGTGCAACATGTGCAAGACGGTGCGCGAGGCCATTTCGGCATCGCCGATGCTCAACGAACTGATCGAGCGCGGCAAGTTGAAGGTGCTGGCCCTCTTCCCCGACGAAGACCTCACCGAGTGGCAGGAATACCGTCCGCAGATTCCCGCACGCTGGATCAATGCCTACGACAAGGGGTGTGTCGTCCGCGATCGGGAGCTCTACGACCTGAAAGCCATTCCGGCGCTCTACCTGCTCGACCGCGACAAGCGGGTGATGGTGAAGGACGCCGTCGACGTGGGGCTGATCGAGTGGGCCATCGACCACGACGATAGGAAAAACTGATGCCGGTATCGGAAAATATGATCGGGCGATCGCTTGGAGCCGTCCGCAAAGTTCGTATCTTTGCTTCTGTAAAAAATACGTTCACACTTAACAAAACGGAAAGATTATGGCAAAGAAATGGCGTTGTACCGTCTGTGGTTATATCCACGAGGGTCCCGAGGCACCCGATCAGTGCCCGATGTGCAAGGTAGGCAAGGAGAAGTTCGTCGAGGTCGTCGAGCAGGAGGAAGGGCTCACGTTCGTCACGGAGCATGTGATCGGCGACGGCAAAGGTGCGTCGAAGGAGCTTTGGGAGGGACTTCAGAATCACTTCATGGGCGAATGCACCGAGGTGGGCATGTATCTGGCGATGAGCCGTCAGGCCGACCGCGAGGGCTATCCCGAGATCGCCGAGGCCTACAAGCGTTACGCATGGGAGGAGGCCGAGCACGCCTCGAAGTTCGCCGAACTGATCGGCGAGGTGGTCTGGGACACCAAGACCAACCTGATGAAGCGCATGAACGCCGAGTCGGGCGCCTGCGAGGACAAGATGCGTCTGGCGCGCATGGCCAAGGAGGAGAATCTCGACGCCGTGCACGATACGGTACACGAGATGGCCAAGGACGAGGCGCGTCACGGCGCAGGCTTCCAGGGCCTTTACAACCGTTACTTCAAGAAATAGGGGACGATCCGCGGTCTCGAACCGCCGTCTTCCGGTTACGGCCGCGGGAACATTCGTTCCCGCGGCTTTTCGTTGCCGGCGGCATTCGTCGGGGTGGATTTGCACTTCGCGGGCGGTTTCCCGTAGCCGGATTTTCAGCGTTCCGCCGAGGGAAAATCGGGCGGAATGTTGGAAGTTCGGATTTTTTATCTATTTTTGTACAAACGTTTGCGCAAGGCTTGTAATGCGGTTTTTGCCGGTTTCGGAGAACGAGTGCGAACGAATTGCGTTCATCTTAAAACTACAACCTATGTTTATCGTCAACAGTTACGCCCTCGCAGTGCTTTTCTGCTTCATCACGATGATGTGCTGGGGATCGTGGGGCAACACCCAGAAGCTGGCTTCGAAGAGCTGGCGCTACGAACTTTTCTATTGGGACTACGTCATCGGCATGGTGCTCTTTACGCTCGTCGTGGGGTTCACCATGGGCAGCATCGGCTCCGAGGGGCGTTCGTTCCTGCCCGATCTGGCGCAGGCCGATGCGCGCGGCGTGGGGAGCGTCGTGCTGGGCGGCGTGATCTTCAACGCCTCGAACATCCTGCTCTCGGCGTCGGTGGCCATGGCGGGGCTGTCGGTCGCCTTTCCGCTGGGTGTCGGACTGGCACTGGTGCTGGGTGTCGTCGTCAACTACGTGGGTGCGCCCAAAGGCGATCCCGTCATCCTGTTTCTGGGCGTGGCACTGATCGTGGCGGCGATCGTCTGCAACGGCATCGCCTCGCAGCGGGTGCAGAGCGGCGGTACGCAGCGTGCGCAGTTCCGCAAGGGCGTCGCGCTGGCGGTCGTGGCCGGCGTGCTGATGTCGCTCTTCTACCGCTTCGTCGCGGCTGCGATGGATCTGGATCATTTCGAGAATCCGACGCCGGGCATGTTGACGCCCTATTCGGCGGTCTTCATCTTCTCGCTGGGCGTGCTGGCGAGCAACTTCGTCTTCAATACGTGGGTGATGAAACGCCCCTTCGACGGGGAGCCCGTCGCCTACCGTGACTACTTCAAGGGCAGCTTTTCGACCCATCTGGTCGGAATGCTGGGCGGTGCGATCTGGTGTCTGGGTACGACGTTCAGCTACATTGCGGCCGGTAAGGCCGGTGCTGCGGTGTCGTATGCGCTGGGACAGGGCGCGCCGATGGTGGCGGCCGTGTGGGGCGTCTTCGTGTGGAAGGAGTTCCGCGGCGGCGGACGGGCGGTCAACGGCCTGCTGGCGCTGATGTTCGCCCTCTTCATCGCGGGGCTGGGGCTCATCATCGTGGCCGGCGGGAACTGATCGCGGTGCCATGCAAAAACAGCGGCCCGAACGTCATCGTTCGGGCCGCTGTTTTTCGATTACTCCCACTCGATCGTTGCGGGCGGTTTGGAGGAGATGTCGTAGACGACGCGGTTGACGCCGCGAACCTTGTTGATGATGTCGTTCGACACGCGGGCCAGGAATTCGTAGGGCAGGTGCACCCAGTCGGCCGTCATGCCGTCGGTCGATGCGACGGCGCGCAGCGCCACGCAACTTTCGTAGGTGCGTTCGTCGCCCATGACGCCCACCGACTTGACCGGCAGCAGGATGACTCCCGCCTGCCAGACCTGGTCGTAGAGCCCGTGCTCGCGCAGGGCGTCGATGTAGATCTTGTCCACGTTTTGCAGGATCTCGACGCGCTCGGGTGTGATCTCGCCCAGAATGCGGATCGCCAGCCCCGGCCCCGGGAAGGGGTGGCGGCCGATCAGCTCCTCGCCGATACCCAGCGAGCGGCCCACGCGGCGCACCTCGTCCTTGAAAAGCAGGCGCAGCGGTTCGACGACTTTCAGGTGCATGTGCTCGGGCAGTCCGCCCACGTTGTGGTGCGACTTGATCTTGGCCGCAGGGCCGTTCACCGATGCCGATTCGACGACGTCGGGATAAATCGTGCCCTGCGCCAGCCACTTCACGTCGGCGAGCTGCTGCGCCTCGGCATTGAAGACCTCCACGAAGTCGCGGCCGATGATCTTGCGCTTGGCCTCGGGATCGGTCACTCCGGCCAGGTCGCCCAGGAACTTGTCGCCGGCCTTGACGCCCTTGACGTTGAGTCCCATGCCCTTGTAGGAATCGAGGACGCTTTCGAACTCGTTCTTGCGCAGCAGACCCGAATCGACGAAGATGCAGTGCAGGTTCTCGCCGATGGCGCGGTGCAGCAGCACGGCGGCAACCGTGGAGTCCACGCCGCCCGAGAGCCCCAGCACGACCTTGTCGTCTCCGATCTTCTCGCGCAGTTCGCGGACGGTCGTCTCGACGAAACTCTCCGACGTCCACGACTGTGCGCAGCCGCAGATGCCCACGACGAAATTCCGGAGCAGCTGCACGCCGTCGGTCGAGTGGTAGACCTCCGGATGGAACTGGATGGCCCACGTCGGTTCGCCCTCGATGCGGTAGGCGGCCACGTGCACCTCGGCCGTCGAAGCCACGATGCGGTAGCCGTCGGGCACGCGGGTGATCGTGTCGCCGTGCGACATCCACACCTGCGTGGTGCGGGGCAGTCCCTCCATGAGCCGGTCGTCGGGTTCGACTACGGTGAGCATCGCCCGTCCGTATTCGCGGCTCGGGGCGGGCGTCACCTCGCCGCCGAAGTGCTGGGCGAGGTATTGCGCGCCGTAGCAGACGCCCAGCAGCGGCAGCCGGCCCTTGATCGCCGAGAGGTCGATGCGGGGGGCTTCCGCGTCGCGCACGGAGAAGGGCGAGCCCGAGAGAATCACGCCGCGCACCGACGCGTCGATGGCGGGCAGGTGGTTGAAGGGGTGGATTTCGCAGTAAACGCTCAGCTCGCGTACGCGGCGGGCGATGAGCTGCGTGTACTGCGAGCCGAAGTCGATGATTAGGATTTTTTCCTGCATAGCGTCTGAGTATCGTAGGTTTCGGATCGACGGGGCGATCAGTGTTCGCTGCTGTAATTGGGCGCCTCGCTGGTGATCGTCACGTCGTGCGGGTGGTTTTCGGTCACGCCGTTGGCGGTGATGCGGATGAACCGGGCCTGTTTGAGCGTCTCGATGTCCGCCGCGCCGCAGTATCCCATGCCGGCGCGGATGCCGCCGACGAGCTGGTAGACCGTTTCGCTGAGCGAACCCTTGAACGGCACGCGCGCCACGATCCCTTCGGGAACGAGTTTGTTGATGTTGACCTCGCCTTTCTGGAAATAGCGGTCGGCCGAACCCGCCTTCATGGCGTCGATCGAACCCATGCCGCGATAGCTCTTGAACTTGCGGCCGTTGTAGATGATCGTGTCGCCGGGCGACTCCTCCGTGCCGGCGAACATCGAGCCGATCATCACGCAGTCGCCGCCTGCGGCCAGCGCCTTGACGATGTCGCCCGAATAGCGCAGTCCGCCGTCGGCGATCACGGGCACGCCCGTGCCGCGCGCGGCGCTGGCTGCCGAGTAGATGGCCGAGAGCTGGGGAACGCCCACGCCGGCGATGATGCGCGTCGTGCAGATCGATCCCGGGCCGATGCCCACCTTGATGCCGTCGGCGCCGGCGTCGATGAGGAATTTGGCCGCCTCGGCGGTGGCGATGTTGCCCACCACCACGTCCAGTTCGGGGTATTTGGCCTTGATGCGGCGCAGCAGCGCCACGATGTTGGCCGAGTGGCCGTGCGCCGAGTCGAGGACGATGGCGTCCACGTCCTCGCCGACGAGCGCATCCACACGCTCCATCGAATCGCCCGTGACACCTACGCCGGCGGCTACGCGCAGACGGCCCTTGCTGTCCTTGCAGGCGTTGGGGTGGTCCTGTACTTTGGTAATATCTTTATAGGTAATCAGTCCGACGAGTTTCCCCTCGTTGTCCACGACGGGCAGCTTCTCGATCTTGTTGTTGAGCAGCACGTCGGCCGCATGGGCCAGCTCCGACGAATGGGTGGTGATGAGGTTCTCCGAGGTCATCACCTCCGAAATCAGGCGGTGCATGTCGCGCTGGAAACGCAGGTCGCGGTTGGTGACGATGCCGATCAGCCGCCGCTCGGCGTCGATCACGGGGATGCCGCCGATCTTGTTCTCCTGCATCAGCGCGAGCGCGTCGCCCACGGTGTGCTCCTTGGAGATGGTGATCGGGTCGTAGATCATGCCGTTCTCGGCGCGCTTCACACGGCGCACGTGCGCGGCCTGCTCGGCGATGGACATGTTCTTGTGGATGACCCCGATGCCCCCTTCGCGAGCCAGCGCGATCGCCAGAGGCGCTTCGGTGACCGTATCCATTGCGGCCGAGACGATCGGAATGTTGAGTTTGATATTTCGCGAAAAGCGGCTGGTGACGTTTACTTCGCGCGGCAACACCTCAGAATAGGCGGGTACGAGCAGGACGTCATCGAACGTGAGTCCGGTCGGCTGTACCCTCTCATCGATAAAAGACATAATGATTGGGGTTTTTGTTGCGCACAAAAGTAACAAAATTTCGGGAAATATCCCGCATCGGCCGAAATGTTTTTCCGAAAAAGGTGTTTCCGGTTTCGATTCTTTCGTGCGGAGCCGTTCTATCAGGCTGGTACTATTGGAGTTCCGATAAAAAAAATACGGACAGAAAGAATAACGGCAGCGATTTTTACTTAATTTCGCCATTGGTTAGTTGGACGAAATGCAGTGTTCGGTTTCCGCGGTCGGTTTCTCATCGGGGCATATTCGTGCAAGCGCGGCTCTGCGCTCGGTTTATCGAAAACATTCGTTTGTCGCGGGACAAACGGCGATGCGCCTCGTCGCGCAGGGAGAGGACGATACCCGGGCGGCGGTTTCGCTTCGGAAGGCTATCCTCAGACTTTTTATTTACTTAAATTTCATCCTTTATGAGAAAATGGTTTACATGGTGCTTACTGACGGCGGTAGCGTTCGTCGGTTCCGGTTGCTCGGACGACGATGACGGCGGGCAGGTGAAGCTGGCCTTCTCGAAACGGACGGCGGTATTCGGTGCGGGAGGCGGCGCGGTCTCGATCAACGTCGATGCGGCCGGCGCTTGGAGTGCGGCGCAGCCCGAAGCCGGCTGGCTCGAAGTCGAATACAACGCGACGTCGATGCGGCTTCATGCCGAGGCGAATCCGTCGCCCGAGGTACGGCAGGCCGAAGTGGTCGTTACCACCGGAGACTATACCGCGACGATCGACGTCGCGCAGGAACCCGCCGAGCCCGTGACGCTCGACGTGAAGGGGCCAGAAAGCTATGTCTTCGATTCGGAAGGGGGCGAAATCCTGCTTTCGGTCGCGTCCAACGCTGCGTGGACGGCTTCCGTCGATCAGACGTGGTGCGTGCTCTCGACCGACCCGGAGAGAGGACTGGCGACTTTGACCGTCGCCGAACCCAATACCGGAGACAAAACGCTGACGGCGACGCTCACCGTCGAGGCGGGTACGGAGGTCAACGGTGCGAAACAGACCTTTTCGCTCTCGCAGCAGATGCGCGGCGAGAATCCCTATTTCCGCATTCCGGGCGCCTTTTCGATCACGGCCGACCACTGGATGCTGCGCGGCGTCGATCAGGGAACCGGCACCCGGGGATCGTGCGTGATCGAAGAGGATCTCTACAACCAGTATTTCAACCTCTCGGCGCTGACGTTCGACGGTCAGGGCGAACCGATGCGGATGGAGGCGCTGGCGCTGAATCTGCCCTACAACCGCGAGGAGTGTTACGTGTCGATTCCGCTCGGGCAGTTGCTGGCCACGTTCGAGGAGAAGGACATGATGGTCTATCTGGTGGCCATCAACGTGAAGAACTCCACCTTCACCACCGGTTCGGGCGCCGTGACGGGCGTCGTGTCCGACGATTTCCGCACGATCACGCTCCACGGGCTGCCCGAAGAGTATCAGACGCTGGGTCTTATTTCGCGGAAAATATCCGATACGTCGCAGGTCGGCATGTTCGGCGATATCTACTATCCGAGCGGTGAAGGGATCGTGCTCGCGCGCGAGGCGGCATCCGCGTCGCCGGCACCGCTTCCGGTGGCGTTCAGTTCCGTGCAGCGGGGCGACGTCGTGCGGCTGCGCGCCCACACGACCGGCCGGATCAACCGGATCGAGCAGTTCAATTGATGCAGAAACGCTAAAACAGAGAGCAGATGAAACGATTATATCATGTTATAAGTGGTTTGGCGGGCGGCGTTCTGCTGCTGGCGGGATGCGAGGGCGATACGATCGTGCTCGACGCCGATCCCGTCGCACCGGAGGCTACGACGCTCAGCGTGACGTCGGACAACCCGCTCTATTCGGCACAGGAGGGGAGGGGAACGTTGCGCTTCAAGACGCCCGGCGGCGAGGTCGTGTTCTTCGTCGAGACCAATGCCGAGACATGGAGCTACACCAACGACAACGAGGCGTGGCTCGCAGTGGAGCAGAACGAATACGACGGTACGCTGACGCTCCGCGCCCAGCGGAACGAGGAGGCGTCGGAACCCGCCGCCGAGGTGGTCGTGACGGCGGGCGAAGGGTCCGGCGCGCGGACGTGGACGGTGGAGGTCGTGCAGAACGCGGCCGGAACGCCCGAAATCGTGGCGACGCCCAATCGGGTGCTGATTCCGGCCTGCGGATCGCTGCTGAGCGCTTCGACCGAAATCGCCTGCAACTATGAGGATTGGGAGTTCACCCAGTCGTGCGACTGGATGTTGGTCGAGCGCCAGCAGGACAAGCTGGTCTTTACGGCCGACGAGAATACTTCGTCGGAGTCGCGGCAGGTCGAAGTGAAATTGACGGCGGGCTACGGCGATCGGAGCATCAGCGAGACGGTCGTCGTCGAGCAGGACGGCAGGGCCTTCGTCAGGGCGCTGCCGGAGGCTCTGTCGTTCGACTATCGGGGCGGCACGAAGACGATCGCCGTATCTTCGAACTTCGAGTGGAACCATGCGGCCGATGCGAAGTGGTTCGCCGTCACGCGCGAGAACGACGTCTTGACCGTCACGGTCGACCCCTACGACGGCGAACAGGGGCGGACGGAGAACATCAGCCTGACGACCGGCGTCGGCGAGAATACGGCGTCGCTGGAAGTGGCGATCACCCAGATGGGCGTCAACGACAAATATCTGCGCTGGAAGTTCGAGATTCCTTCCGACAATGCGACGGCCACGGCGATGATCGCCGGCGAGGTCGATGCCGAGATCAACTGGGGCGACGGTACGGTCGAGACCGTCACGACGGCGAATCCGACGCACGTCTACGCTACGGCCGGCAGTTACGACGTGGAGGTGAGCGGCAAGGTGACGGCATTGAAATCGGCCGGTGAGAAGAGCTATGTGGTAGAGGTGCTCCAATGGGGACAGACGGGGCTCACGTCGATGGAAGATGCCTTCAACGGTTGCATGAACCTGAAAAGCATTCCCTCCGATACGGCCCATTCGTTCGACGGGGTGACGACTTTCAACGAAGCGTTCTACGATTGCCAGACGCTCGGCGCCATTCCTGCGGGGCTGTTCGACAACGCTACCCGGGCGACCGACTTCACCTCGACGTTCCATTTCTGCCACAGCATACCGGAGATTCCCGAAAAACTCTTCTACTACAATACCGAAGTGACTTCGTTCAGCCAGACCTTCTATTATGTGGGTTCGCAGGTGAACAAGGAGGCGGAAGGGCTGCTGACCGAGATTCCGGCAGGGTTGTTCGAGACGAACACCAAGGCGCAGACGTTCCTCTCGGTATTCGGCCATACGGCCATCCGGTCGGTTCCGGCCACGCTGTTCCAGAATTGCCCGAACGTGACGGTCATGACCTCGCTGTTCGACAGTTGCAAGGCGTTGGAGATCGTTCCGGCCGACCTGTTCGGCGGGTGCCCGGCGGTGACGAGTTTCTCGCAGGTGTTCCGCATGTGCACGGCGCTCAAATCGATACCCGAACTGATCTTCTTCAACAATACGCTGGTGACGACCTTCAAGGGGGCGTTCAGCGGTGCGGGGATCGAGACGATTCCGGCCGGTCTCTTCGCGCGGCAAGTCGGTGTGACCAGCTGTTCGGCCGTTTTCCAGGACTGCCCGATCGGCTCGATTCCGCGCGGACTCTTCTCGACGATGACCAAGTGTACCGATTTCTCGCAGGCTTTCAAGGGGTGCACGAAACTGACATCCATACCCTCCGATCTGCTGGCTTCCTGTCCCGACGTCTCCAACGTCGCGTCGATTTTCGCCGAGTGCGCGTCGATCGCCTCGATCCCGAGCGGACTATTCGGCCACACGACGAGCATCAAGAACGGCAACAACCTCTTCGAGGGCTGCTCCTCGCTGCGGACGCTGCCCGACGACCTGTTCGCCACCTTCTCGGCCACGGGAAACTTCACCTTCACGAGTACGTTCGAAGGGTGTACGTCGTTGCAGTCGCTGCCTTCGGGGTTGTTCGCGACCGTCGCGGCGACCGGATTCGCCAACACCTTCACCGATTGTACGGGATTGACGTCGCTGCCTGACGACCTGTTCGCCGGACAGACCAAGATCAAGACCTTCTCGAACACCTTCAACGGCTGTACGGGACTCGAATCGCTGCCCGAAGGGCTCTTCGCGGAGTGTGCGGCCATGACTTCCGTGTCGTCGGCCTTCATCGACTGTACGGGACTGAAATCGCTGCCCGCGGGGCTCTTTGCGAAGAACGCCGAGCTGGCGACGATCACGTCGGTTTTCTCGGGTTGTACGGGGCTTACGTCGATTCCGGCCGGACTGTTCGACAACAACAAGAAGATCAAGACCGCGAAGACCGCCTTCAAGAATTGTTCGGCGCTGACGGGCGAGTCGCCCTTCACGCAGATCGACGGCCGGAAGATACACCTTTACGAACGTACCGCGGCACTCGGCTTCACGGCCGTTACGAACACCAACGCCACCGATTGTTTCGCGGGCTGCACGGGCCTGAGCGATTACGATGCGATGCCGGTGGCGTGGAAATAAGTGAAACAGTTAATGGAAAGCAAGATGAAAAAGTTCATTATCAAGCTCCTTTTCTCGCCACGGCAGCGTTCGAGCGAGCTCGGCTCGGCACTCGGCTTGACGAAAAGGTCGAATATCGTTCGTCCGTTTCCCGCCGCGGCGCAGCCCGCACAAGCGCGGCGCAGGCCGGTCGGACTGGCGAAAACGTGGATATATGCCGCATCGTTTGCGGCCGGCATGTTGCTGGCGGGTTGCGACACGGACGATGAATACCGCGCCGCCGAGCCCGAGCTCTACCTGACGGCCTCGACGCGGATCTTCGCCCTGTCGGCCGACGGCGGGCAGCGAACCGTGGTGATCGACACCAACTGCGGCGAGTGGAAGGTTACGACCGACGCCGCAGGTTGGCTGTCGAACCGGAAGGAGGGGAACCTGCTGACGATAACGGCCGGAGAGTCGTTGTCGACGAAAGCGCAGACGGCCGTGGTGACGGTTTCCAGCATCGACGACCCGTCGCTGACGTGCGAAATCCGCGTGATGCAGTACGGAACCGGCGCCACGAACCTGTCGGCACTCGGTACGGCCAACTGCTACATGGCGTCGACGGGTGCGTCGTACGTCTTCGACGCCTCGATCAAGGGCAACGGCTTGGGCGACGGCAATTCGGAATACATCGACAAGCACGGCCTGCTGCTCGACGAAGGGGTGGCGGCCGAGCTGCTGTGGGAGGCGGTTTTCGATGCCGACAAGACGCGCAGCCGCGACGTGATCGACGGCGAACCGGTTTACCGCAACGGCCGTATCTGGTTCACGACGGGCCGTGAGCAGGGCAATGCGGTGATCGCGCTGCGCGATTTTTCGGGCGAGATCGTTTGGAGCTGGCATATCTGGGTGACGGACCGCGAGGTGACGCTGACGGCCGCCAACGGCTACGAGTGGATGGATCGCAACCTCGGCGCGCTGAACAATACGCCGGGCGACGTGGCCAACCGCGGTCTCTTCTATCAGTGGGGACGCAAGGATCCGTTCCTGCCTTCGTCGGCGCCCTATACGACAGGGAACGTGACGGAGGCCAATGTCGAGAATCACCAGGTGGGCGACGGCACGGCCGAGTGGGCCTATACGGGCGTCCGACAGCAGTTGTTGACGGAGGCTCCGGGCAATATCGAGAATGCCGTACGGCATCCGACGCAGTTCCTGAAAACCTATTACCAGTATTCGGGTTCGTCGTGGTACGTGACGCCGACCAACGATGCGTTGAAGGAGGCCGACCTGTGGGGCGGAAATAAGATGTCGTCGGGTTACAAGACTATTTTCGATCCCTGTCCGCTGGGGTACATGGTGCCGCCCGACGGGGCTTTTGCGACGGCTGCCGGCGACATGTCGACGGGGGTGAACGTTGATGCTCAGTGGGGCCCGTTCGAGGGCAACGGCCGCGCGTGGATCGGCGGAACGGGCGATTTCTTCCCCTTCGTCGGGATTCTGACGATCAACACGCCGCTGACGAACTGCGGCCATATCGGCGTCTACTGGACGGCGTCGGCCGACGCTTCCAACGGCTACGGCTACGAGGTCTACGTGACGTCGGACTGGGGGCGCTACCGCCAGGGGGCGACGGCCTACGGCAACTCGGTACGCTGTGTGAAGGAGAAGTAGCGTATTGCTTGGAATGGGAGAGCCGGACGAATCCGATTCGTCCGGCTCTCTTTTTTCGTCGGTATCCGCATGAATGCCGGCGGAAGATGCGGTGCCGCCGTCAGTAGGCTTTGCGGCGGAACTCCTTGGGCGTCATTCCCACGCGGCGTTTGAAATACTGGCCGAAGAACGACGGATTGGGGAAATTGAGTTTGTCGGAGATCTGCTGAATGGTGAGCTGGTGATTGGTTTTGAGCAGATTTTTCGCGTGCATGATGACCGTGTGGTTGATCCACCACGCCGCGCTGTTGCCCGATACGGTCCGTACTACCGACGAGAGGTATTTGGGCGTCACGCAGATCTGGTCGGCGTAGTACCCGATTTCGCGCTCGCGGACGTAGTGCTGCGAGACCAGAAAGAGAAACTCGCGGAACATGCTCTCCTGCCGCGTTTGGGCGCTCATGGCCAGCGGTTTGCCGTGTTGATAGATGTGGAAGATTTCGTAGTAGAGCATCATTGACATGTGGAGGGTGATCTGGTCGCGGTAGGGGTGGCCGTTCCGTTCGAATTCACTGAACATGCGGCAGTATTTGAGCATCCGCCGGAAAGTCGTATCGTCGAGCGAGATACAGGGATGGTCTTTGATGTAGAGGAACAGCGAGGTCGCCGAAGGGACCTGCACTTCGCGTGTGACGTCGATCTCGGAGACGATGCAGTAGGCCTCGAAATCGTCGCTGTGGTCGTCGAGTTGCATGAGCATTCGGGGGAAGAAGACGCACAGGTCGCCCTTCTGGATGTAGCAGCGGTGCTGGTTGAGCGTGACGCGGCTTTTCCCTCGCAGGCAGATACAGAACCCTACGGTATTCAACTCGTGCGGCAGATAGTCGGATTCGGTGAATTCCATCGAGGAACTCGTGAGATGCAGCAGCCGGAACGAAACGGAGTTCGGCCGTTCGGAATCCTGTTGAGGAGTCACTGGAATTTGTTGGAGGATTTCTTCCATAATAATGTTGAATTTCGCCAAAAGTAATAACTTTTTCTCGCATAATAGGAGGATTGAGCTCCTTTATTCGACTTATTGAATGTTATTGCCCGCCATATGGACAAGAAGCGCATCCTCCCGATCGTTATTTTTGTGACGAATTACAGGAAAAAGACGAAAAACGAATGAAAATCATCTTGTCGGAAAAATACGGCCGTCTGGCTTCGTGGATGCGGAAATTGCCTGCGCAGGGCGTTTGCGGGGAGGTATTGCGCGACGACCGCAATACGCTTTGGTGCGAACGGGTGGCGGGCGAGGAGTTTGTCGTCAAGCGTTTCGCCGTACCGCTGCGCCTGAACCGGTGGGTCTATACGTTTTTCCGGCCGACCAAAGCCCGACGTTCCTATGACTATTCGCTGCGGCTCCGGCGGTCGGGCATCGCCGTGGCCGATCCGGTCGGTTACATCGAGTGCCGGCGGGGGCTGCTGTTCCATACAGGCTACTATGTTTCCAAACGGCTTCCCTACCCGACGCTCCAACAGCTGGATCGAGAACCGCAGGCACGGCAGTTCGAGATTCTCGACGCCTTTGCGGCCTTCACCGTCCGCCTCCACGAAAAGGGTGTGCTCGACTACGACTACAATCCGGGCAACATCTTCTATTACCGGGAGGACGGTGCGTGGAATTTCGCGCTGATCGACGTCAACCGCATGGCCTTCCGCCGCAACCTGAGCCGGCGCGACTGCGTGGAGATGCTCCACCACCTCGACTGGGAGACGCCCTATCTGGATTATGTGCTGATCCGTTATGCCGAATTGCGCCGCTGGGACTGGAAACTCCTGAGCGGCGCCGTACTGCTCAAACAGGGGATCAACCTGCCGGTACGCATCCGGCGCTTTTTCAAACGGCTCATCGGGAGGAAGTAGCGGCCGGCGATGCGATTATCCGTCCGAGAAGTTGTATTTTCGGACGCAATTTCCTATCTTCGCTTTACGAAAACCGAAACCATCCGAAAATGAAACCTTTCTACCTGGGGACGCTGCTCGGCGTTCTGTCGCTGGCCTGCTGCGGCGCGCCGTCGCAGCAGGTGCTCCGTCTGGAAAAAAGCCCTCTTCCGCTCGGCGGGAAAATGGCCGTCTACATGGAATCCAACCCGCACCGGCCGTGGGATGCACTCTATCCCGTCGTGCGGGGCGTGCCCGACTCGTGGCGCGATGCGACCGTCTACTATGCGGAAACCGATCTTCCGCAGCTGCTCTACCAGGGCTATCGGCAGGGGCTTGCCGACGAAAAGTTCTGCATGGGCTATTTCAACGTTTGGGGCCTCGATACGGCCTCCCGTTCCGCCCGTCCGATCCGTAGCGTGATCGCCATGGCGGCGGGCGTGACGGCCGAGGGGCGTCCGGCTTACCTGTTCGATACGGACGGCGACGACGACCTGTCGGACGAAACGGTGCGCTATTTCGGTGCGGATTCCGTCGCCGTGGAGGTGACGCCCGTCTACGTCGAACGCTACGGCGGCGGGGGCGTCGTCCTGCCTGATTCGGCCTATGTCTATCCGGCTTGCAGGAACTCCGACATGCTGCTGTATTGCGCCGAGTGCTGCTCCGGCGAGGCGGCGGTGGCCGGCGGGCGGTATGCCGTGACGGTGAAGCCCTATGTCAGGAACTACGACGCCGATTCGGCGGAGATCGTTTTTTCGGATGGCGATACGACGCTGCGGCACCGTGTGGGCGAATTCGTGCGGTTGGGCGGGAGCTACTACCGCATCGACAGCCTGCGGCCCGACGGCCGCGAACTTAGGTTGACACCGACGCCCGACGCTCTCGATCGTCCCTCCGCGCAGGTGGGGTTCCGCCCGATCCCGTTCGAGGCGACGACGACCGACGGCCGCAGGGTGCGCTTCCCCGAGGATTTCGCCGGCCGCTACGTCCTGCTCGACTTCTGGTCGCTGAGTTGCCCGCCCTGCCTCATGGATATCCGCGACCACTATCTGCGGGACTACGCGGCATACCGTGAGGCCGGTTTCGAGATTCTCGGAGTGGCGAGGAATACCGACGAAGATCTGCTCGGGAATTTGCCCGACCTCGGGATCGTATGGCCGGTGGTGGCCGACCGGCCCGAAGGGCGTATTACCGGATGTTATCGCGTCGACGCTTATCCGACACTCTATCTGATCGATCCCCGGGGACGGATCGTGGCCGAAGGTTCCGATCTGCGCGGCGAGAGATTGAGCCGGTGGTTGCGGCAGGCCTATCCCGGGGTACAACCCTCGCCGCAGACCGAATAGCGGCCTGCCCGATGGCGATGCGGCTTGCACTGCGAACGGTGCGACGGCCTGCGATACCGGTCAGCGTTCGGCGCCGGCCGTTTCGCTCACCATGTCGCTCCACTCCGGATGCCGCTTGATGTAGACGGCGACGAAAGAGCACTGCGGAACGACTTTCAACCCCTGCCTGCGGATGTCGGCCAGTGCGGCGGCGACCAGTTGTGCGCCTACGCCACGTCCCTCGTATGCTTCGGGGACGAACGTATGCGTCAGGACGATCGTCCCGTTGTCCTTTTCATAGTCGATATAGGCGGTATGCCCTCCGAGGTCGAACTCGTAACGGCTGCGGGCCTCGTTGTCTTTGAGGATGTATCGTTCCATAGAATATCGTTGTTTTCAACCGTCGTTTTCTTGCCGAAGCGCAGTTCGCGCGACGCGGCTCTGCCCGTTCGACTCGGAGAAAACGTTGAATTTCATTCTTCGTTTTCTCGCCTCGGTAGAGTCCGAACTGCGTTCGGTTCTGCGCTCGGCTTGACGAAAACGTTCTGTTTGGCCTGCAAATTACAAAATCGATTCCAAAACGGCTGTAAATCTTCCGGAATAAATGCGGGATTCCGGAAAATTCGTATATTTGACGATGCGAACTTATCCCGAACACCTTACTATCTATTCAATTTTATGAAAAAACTCTTTCTCCTCGCGGTGCTGTCGGCCGTCGTGTGCGGCGCAGCGGCACATCCCAATCACATCTTCGGCGTGCGTGTCGGCATGAACATCGCCAACATGACCTTCAAAACGGGCGGCGTGAGCGCTACGCCCAACTCCGTAGTCCGCCCGCTGGTGGCTTTCTCCTATGAAAAGAGCTTGATGCACACCCTGCCGCTCTATTTCGAAACGGGGCTGGGTATCGCCGGCTACGGCACCTCGATCAGCGACGGTGCGGTGAAGCTCAACGCCTACTATTTCGAGGCGCCGGCACTGGTCAACTGGCGTTTCGGTTTGACGGAAGACGTCTCGTTGATTCCTTATCTGGGTCTGAGTATGCGCGTCGGCTTCGCCGGCAAGGTGAAGTCCGGATCGGCAAAGGCCGATACGTTCGGCGACGGGGGATTCGACCGTTTCGATATGGGCGTCCGCGCCGGCATCGGGGTGGAGTACCGTCGTTATTCGTTCCGTTTCGGCTACGATGCGGGATTCCTCAATCTCTCCGATGTGTCGGACGTCACGGTTCGCAACAAGACGTTCCAGCTGCAATTGGGCTACCGCTTCTGATCGCAGCCCGATCGCAATTCATCGCTTCCCCTGCCGTTGCGGCGGGGGAAGGTCGTTTTAGGAAGGCTCGCTTTCCGGGCGGTCGGATTTCCGCGCTCCGTTTCGCTGCATCCGGAACGAGGGTTTCGGCCCGGGTCGTCCGATTCCGGTACAGCCATTCGGAGAAGGAATCCTGCGGGGCTTCCTGCGTGAGGATCGATTGCCGGCGCATTTGCAGCGATCACCGGTGGGCAGGCTTTCGTGCGACGTATGTTCCCGATTCCGGTTTCGGCGGCCCGCAGGCCCGCGCGGAGGCATTGCGGAAGGGCGGGAAAAGTCCGGAACCTGTTTGCGGCACGCACTTTGCGCATGGGGCGAGTGTAAAACACCCCCGAAAGCTATGTTTGCGGATATTCATTTCATCGATTTTTTGCGCGCCAATCCGGCGCTGGCCGTTTTCGTCACCCTTGCGCTGGGTTTTCTGGTCGGCAAACTGCGCTGGCGCAGTTTCTCGCTCGGCACGGTGACGAGCGTGCTGCTGGCGGGCGTCGTGGTCGGGCAGTTGAAAATCGAGATTCCCGAACCGGCCAAGATCCTCTTTTTTCTCCTCTTTCTCTTTTCGGTCGGCTACGCCGTGGGCCCGCAGTTCTTCCGCGGGCTCAAACGCGACGGGCTGCCGCAGGTGGGGTTCGCGGTGGTCGTCTGTCTGTTGTGCCTCGGGTCGACGTGGCTCTGCGCCACGCTGATGGGCTACGACGTAGCGCAGGCGGCCGGACTGTTGGCCGGTTCGCAGACCATGTCCGCCGTGCTGGGCGTGGCGACCGACACCATCCGCCAGCTGCCCGACGGACAGGCGATCGATCTGGACGCCATGCCCGTCTGTTATGCCGTGACCTATATTTTCGGTACGGCGGGGTCGGCGTGGATCTTGGGAACGCTCGGCCCGCGTCTGCTGGGCGGGGTGGAGAAGGTACACAAGGCGGCGCTCGACCTCGAATCGAAGCTGGGCGACGACGTCAGTTTCACGGCGGGCTTCGATCCTGCGGCGCGTGCCATCGTCTTCCGCGCTTACAAGGCCGAAAACGACTGGTTCGGGCAGCGGCACACCGTCGCCGAATTCGAACGCTACATGCAGTCGCAGAAGAAACTGATTTTCGTCGAGCGGCTGCGTCAGCGGGGGCGCATCGTCGACGACGTGACGCCCCGCACGACGATCTATCCCGGCGATACGCTCGTGGTGAGCGGCCGCCGTCAGTATGTGATCGAGGAGGAGGATTGGATCGGTACGGAGGTCGAGGACGCGGAGCTGACGAACTTCTCGGTGCAGAGCCTGCCCGTGGTGGTGAGCAAGCGCGGAGCGGCGGGGCAGTATGTGCGCAATATTTTGAAAAGGAAAGAAATGCACGGTGTGAATATCCGTTCTATCCTGCGTGCCGGCGTGAAGATTCCGGTGCTGGCCGGCGGCAAGCTCGATGCCGGCGACCGGCTCGAACTGGTCGGCCTGCCGCAGGACGTGCGCCGCGCCGCGCCGACGCTCGGGTTCAGCGATCCGGTCTCGGAAAAGACGGGGATGCCGCTGGTGGGGCTGGGCATCTTTTTGGGCGGACTGCTCTTCGGCTGGTTGCTGATGACCCGTATCGGGGCCGTGCCGCTGAGCCTTACGGTGAGCGGCGGCGTGCTGATCGCCGGCCTTTTTTGCGGTTGGCTCCATGCCCGTTATCCCCACGTGGGCAATATCCCGCAGCCGACGTTGTGGTTCATGAACAACGTCGGCCTGAACACCTTCATCGCCATCGTCGGCATTTCGACCGGCCCGACCTTCATTCAGGGATTTCAGGAGGTAGGGTGGAGTCTCTTTCTGATCGGCGCGGCCGCGACCTCGATTCCGCTCGTCGCGGGCATCTTCATCGGACGTTACCTCTTCCGGTTCAACGATGCGCTGACGCTGGGGTGCGTCGCGGGGGCGCGGACCACCACGGCGGCGCTGGGTGCCGTCGAGGAGACGATCCAGAGCAACGTCCCCTCGATGGGCTACACGATCACCTATGCTATCGGCAATACGCTGCTCATCATCTGGGGCGTGGTGATCGTGCTGCTGATCGCGTAGCGGACGGCGGACTTTACCGGAGCGTCCGCTTCTGCCGCGGGGCGGAAAGTCCGCCATTAGGCTCCGTTTGCAAAAGCAGGGTAAAATCCGTAGTTTTGTCGCTGTCAACCCCAGCGAGCATGAAACGAATCACGATCAAAGAGTTGGCCGAAAGGCTCGGACTGTCGCCGTCGACCGTGTCGCGGGCGCTGGCCGGCGACCGGAACATCCGCCGCGAGACGCGGGAACGGGTTTCCCGACTGGCGGGGGAACTGGGTTACCGTCCCAATCCGGTGGCTGTGAACCTCCGGTCGGGGCGGAGCAATACGGTCGGGGTGATCGTGCCCGAGATGGTCACGCCTTTCGCCGCGACGGTCATCGGCGGCATCCAGCGGGTGTTGTATGGGCGCGGCTTGAAGGTCATCATCGCCCAGTCGGACGAGAATCCGCAGACCGAATGCGGGAATCTGGAATTGATGGAGCGCTTCATGGTCGACGGCGTCATCGCCTGTCCGTGCGACGCGACCCGTAACGGCGAGATCTACCGGCGTATCCGGCAGCGCGGCGTGCCGCTGGTCTTCTACGACCGTGCGCCGCTGCGCGTCGATGCCTCGCGGGTGATCGTCGACGATTTTGCGACGAGCTATTTCCTTATGGAACACCTCGTCCGCAGGGGATGTCGCCGGATCGTCCACCTCGGCGGCCCGGCGCATATCCCGAATGCGAGGGAGCGTCTGCGCGGGTTCAGGTATGCTTTGGGGAAGTTCGGGTTCGTGTCGGACGGCCGGTCGGTGATTCCGGCAGGCGTGACCTTCGACGACGGCCGTGCGGCGGCCGACGAGTTGCTGCGCCGGATGCCCGATGCCGACGGCCTCTTCGCGTGGACGGATACGGTGGCGATCGGCGCGATGAACCGGTTGCGGGAACTGGGCATCCGCGTTCCGGCGCAGATGGCGGTGGCGGGGTATTCGGGAACCGTACTCTCGACGATCGTCAATCCGCAGCTCACGACCGTCGAGCAGCCGCTCGACGAGATGGGCTGCCGCGCTGCCGAACTGATTCTGGAAAAGATCGCCGATCCGTCGGCGCCCGACCGCACCGTCACGCTGACCGCCTGTATCCGCGAACGGGCGTCGACGGCGCGTTGAAAGAAGGATTACCGCGAACGGGGGCGCGTATCGGTCGATACGCGCCCCCGTTCGTATCCGGTGCGGCGGATCAATAGCCCAGGATACGCATCATGGCGCGGTAACTCTGCTCCTTGGCGAACAGACGCGTGTAGTATTCGTTGTCGCCTTTGTCGCGGTCGATGATGATGTGTTTGGGCGCGGGGATCAGGCAGTGCTGGATGCCGCCGAAGCCGCCGATCGACTCCTGGTAGGCGCCCGTATGGAAAAAACCGATGTACTGCGTGTTGCCCGCTTCGAGTTTGGGCAGGAAGATGGCGTTGGTGTGCGACTCGGCGTTGTAGAAATCCTCGCTGTCGCACGTCAGCCCGCCGAGGAAGACGCGCTGGTACTCCTTGTCCCAATTGTTGACGGCAAGCATGATGTAACGCTGGTTGATGCCCCACGTGTCGGGCAGGGTGGTGATGAACGACGAGTCGATCA
>ENA-ORTI01001323-ORTI01001323.1-human-gut-metagenome-genome-assembly--contig:-NODE-1323-length-26003-cov-3.678048_pt1 | contig 26003 bp, 16 predicted proteins | sample MGYA00242071_ERZ509191 | MGnify/ENA primary metagenome ERZ509191 (study PRJEB26280, sample SAMEA2338832) | human gut metagenome | biome: human gut; feature: human-associated habitat; material: faeces...
ATCGCTAGCGGCTTGTGTTGATAAAGAACCGGTAGATGAAGAAGATGTAGACCCTGCTATTAATCCCCCTATTACTTTTGTGGAGGATGATGAAGAAGGTAATAATGAAGGCATTACAGGTCCGGCATTTCCTTCCTTTACCAGTAATAATGCACCAGCATTTCCTGGTGCAGTGGGATATGGAAGAAACGCTGATGGTGCCCGTGGAAGTAACACTAAATCTGTTTATGTTGTAACCAATCTGAATAATAGCGGTACAGGGTCACTAAGAGATGCCGTCAGCCAGTCAAACAGAATTATAGTATTTAACGTATCGGGTGTGATTGATTTAAACAAAGAAGTGCTCGTATTTAAGGACAACCAAACGGTTCTGTTCCAAACAGCTCCAGGTGATGGTATTGAACTTTATAATGGTAGGACTTCTTCTACCAATGCAGATAACCTGATTGTACGCTATATGCGTATGCGTGCCGGTCGGCAGGTTAGTGGCAGTGACAATATAGATGCGGGAGGAGCGGCTTACGGTCACGACCAAATTTATGACCATTGTTCTTTTACATGGGGGACAGATGAATGTTTTTCACTTAACAATGACAAACAGCCAGAGGGACTTTATAACATTACATTACAAAATTCAATACTAGGGCAAGGATGTCAGAATCACTCTTGTGGAGGATTAGTTCAAACGAGTGACGAAGAAGGAATTACTGTTTACCGAAATCTATTTATTGATAATAAGACTCGTAATTTTAAAGTAAAAGGACTGAATCAATTTGTTAATAATGTTCTCTACAATTGGGGAAATGGAGCAGCTTATAATATGGGTGGCGAATCTTCTGGGCACTCCAACACAGTCATTGAAAATAATTATTTTATCAAAGGACCAGCTTATACATGGGTGAATACGTCATATCCTATAGCAACTACAGATAAGAGTATGTTCGATGATGAAACGAAATATCATTATAATGGAATAAGTAGTGACAATAACAATTATTTGGCAGATACTTATCAACAAGTAAATCCGACTAAACCTTTCATTGGTGGTACCGGTGATGGCGATTTCGATACCTATTGTGTAGGCAACTATTACGATGATAATAAAGATGGCACATTAAATGGATTTGAAATCACGCAAGGCAATTGGCAAACTTATTGCAGTGCCACTCCTGTCTTTTTGAGTAAACCAGACAGCCAGCATCCGGAAATCACCATAAAAGTTAGTGCTACAGAAGCCTATCACTGGGTTGTTAAAAATGTTGGTCCGGTTTTACCCAATCGTGATTTGGTAGATCAATTCATGATTGATGAACTAACCACATTAGGGATTAAAGGAACGATTTTCCGTAACCAAAACCTAGAACGCCAATACCCTCTTGCCAAGACTTGGCAAAGCATCAATATTGGCACTCCTAGAGTAGATACGGACAGTGACGGTATGCCCGATGATTTTGAAGATAAATGGGGCTTAAATAAAAATGATCCGAATGATGCTGTAAGAACTGCAGCAAACGGATATACTAATATTGAAAACTATGCTCTTTCGCTTGAATTCCCAAATGAATATGAGAAAGCATGGCAAGAAGCATACGGAGAATAGTAACTTATCTAATAATTTATCAAACAATGAAAAACGCTACATTTTTACAAAAGATGTTGTGGCTGCTATGCCTTCCATTGATCTTGCTTTCGTGTGAGGATAAGATGGACGAGCACTATGAAGTGCCCGATTGGGTGGCAGACAACGCATGGGAGGTGTTAAGTTCCGGTGAACACGGTAACTATTCTATCTTCCTACGGGGACTGGAGATTTCCGGTTACAAACAAATGCTGGAAGGCAAAAGTATTCTGACTATCATGGCTCCTGATGACACAGCCTTTCAGGCTTATCTGAACGAAAAAGGATATGCCAATATTGAAGTCGTGCCCATTAACGAAGTCAAAAAGCTCATTGGTTATCATGTACTTTATTACTCTTACACCAAAGAGAATCTAGTTAATTTCCGTCCTGTGGGAAGTACAGAAACGGAAGAAGAAAAAAATGTTGATGCTGGATTATTCTACAAGCACCGCACCAGAAGTTCGGACACTCCGGAATTAGAAAACAGATCCGATGGTTCTTCCGTTATGGTGTATCATCTTGAACGTTATCTTCCGGTATTTTCTTACCGCTTTTTTCAGTCAAGAAAGCTGGATGCCAAAAGCAATTACGAAGCTTTCTACCCCAATTCCACTTGGACAGGAGACAATGGATTCAATGTTTCCAATGCATCTGTCAAAGAGTATGGCATTATAGCCAACAACGGTTACATTCATGCCATTGACCGTGTGCTTGAACCTTTGGAAACTATCTATACCGAGATGAAAAAACGGGACGAATATTCTACATTTTTCAATCTATACGAGTCTTTTGGAGAATATGTTGCCGATGACAACCTGACCAAATCATATGCTGCAGCATACGGTGTGGACACTTTATACCAATATCAACACAATGGTCTGCCTAACATTGCTTGCGAATGGCCGGTTAGCTCCTCACTCGCTTTCACCTCTTTGACAGCTATGGGTTATACCATCTTTGCGCCGTCCAATACTGCAATCGACAGCTTCTTTGAGGAATTCTGGGCAAAAGGAGGATATACTTCCTTGGGCGAAGTTGATAAACTGGCTATGAATTCATTCCTGCGTCAGTTCATTGATGCCGGATTAGCAGTATTTCCCGGTGACATAGAAAAGAGTATCAGTAGTACGAAAAGTGAGGATAAAATCGTGTCTGTGGAAGGTTCCGAAATCAATGTCAATCCGAATACGCTGAACGATAAAATTATGTGTGTCAACGGAGTATTATATGGTATGAACAAAATCAGCACACCGACTACTTTTGCTTCCGTACTTGGCACCATGTTCCAAAATAAAGAAGCACGTTCGTTCCTTTATGCAATGAACGGAACCTCTCTTCAACCATCTTTCGTTTCAAACAATGCAAAATACATTATGTTGATTCCGAAAGCAGCGCAATTTGAAGGTTCAGAGATTAGAACCTCTTATAGCACATCAACGTTGGAACAGAACACGGAAGATGGATGGGTGGAATTGAGCAATTCTTCCAAACAAGGTATTGTGAATATTCATTCGGCGAATATCCCGGAAACGCAATCGGCTTCTTTGCCGGACAATGGGATAAGGGTCATTACTACCCAGACAAGTTGGAACTTCTGGTTTGTCAAAGACGGGAAAATCACTAGTAACGCCCGTTTCAATATGCAACTGAATCCAGAATTCCAAGGAACGGTATTCTCTTCGTTCACGAAAGTTGGTGAAGGCTCTAACGGTACTTCTTATTGGTTTGACAATGAACAGCTCTTTAGCGCGGAAAATGGTGACTTGTCTCGTTCCATCGCTATTTGTGCCGACAAGCGCTATGTTTATTACAACTTTGCCCAATTGCTCAAGGAGGCGGGTATTACTGTCGGTGAGACTATGATGAATATCTTTGGCAAAGGACGCTTTGTCGCATTTATTCCGACGAATGAAGCCATACAGACAGCATTGTCAGAAGGAAAGATTCCGGGCGCTACCAATGCCTCTTTCGATGAAGACGGCAAGCTGACCGGAGAGTTCGACACAGCGACGTTGAAGGATTATTTGAATTCCTATTTTATCACCGGTGCCAAAAACACCATCGCGGCCTATCCTTATCCCGGTTCCAGTTTCAAAAGCGGAACATACAAGACTGAAAGTAGCGTAGCTCCCAACCTCATTTATACGGATAATGGAAGCACTCTGAACCTCGAATTGCAGGGACACGGCAAGTGCCAAGTGGTTTCAACTTATTCCAATTTCCCGTTTGCTTTTGGAGACGGTTGTTTTCACTTGATTGATGGCGTCTTTTTAAAATGAAAAACATAAGTTATGAAATTATTAAAATACATACTAGTAGCATTAGTATTCGTTGTCACTACCGGAGAGGCTTTCGGGCAAGTCAAAGTCTTGTCCGGTAAAGTATCGGAAATGTTCGGATCGACAGCGGATCCTTTGATGGGAGTCAACATAAACGTCATGAACTCCCAGAACCGTTCTTTGGGTGGAACCGTTTCCAATGTAGATGGTATCTATAATCTGAAGATTCCTGCCGGGGAGAAAAACCTGACAATCGTATTCTCTTATATTGGAATGAAAACGAAGAGAATCAAGTATACGGGACAAGAAAAGTTGAACGTCACCTTGCAGGAGGATACGAGAACTATTGACCAAGTAGTCATTGAAGGAAAACGTATCGAACGCAATGAATTGGGTATTACCGCCAGAGAACAGACTTCCGCTACCCAGAAAGTACAGATGAGCGACTTGGTAGACATAGCTCCGATTACGACCATCGAAGATGCCTTGCAAGGGCAGTTGGGTGGTGTGGATGTTGTGTTGGGCGGTGGCGACCCGGGTGCACGTGCTAATATTCAGATTCGTGGTGCAAGTACGCTGAATGCCAATGCCGACCCGTTGATTGTAATCGATGGTGTGCCCTATCCGGCTAATATTAGTGACGATACCGACTTCTCTACGATCAGTAATGATGATTTGGGAGCATTACTTAACATATCTCCACAGGACATCGAATCCATTGAAGTTTTGAAAGATGCTGCTGCTACTGCCATCTGGGGTACTAAAGGCGGTAACGGTGTATTGATGATCAAAACCAAGTAAGGAGTAACAGGAAAGACCCGTTTCACGTTCTCTTCCAAATTCTCTGCCAAGTTTGAACCGAAGAGCATTCCGATGCTGGACGGTAACCAATATTCAGCCATGATTTCCGAAGCTCTGTGGAACAGTGCCAACTATATAGGTCTTAGTAATTCGCTAAATTATCTGAATATGCTTTATAACTCTCCGGAGATCGGTTATCAACCGGACTGGACTTATTTTGACGAATACAACCAAGATACCGATTGGTTGGCTGCGGTACGCAAGAATACACAGACATGGGATAATAACTTCTCCATGAGCGGGGGTGGTGAAAAAGCCACTTATCGTTTTTCTCTAGGCTACCTCAATGAAGGCGGTACGACGATCGGAACCGGATTCAGCCGTTTGAATTCTTCTTTGAGTATCAACTATAAGTTCTCAAGAAGATTGAATTTCGGGGCACAGTTCAACTACTCTCAATCAAAAAGAGATGAAAACTATTACAACGTGCGCTCGGAAGCTTTCCGCAAAGCTCCAAACAAATCGCCTTATTACGTTGACGACACGACCGGAGAACTTACTTCACAGTATTTCAATCACAGTGAATATAGCAACTTGGATCCGGCATTCAAGGAGGACGGTAATGGTAGCAAATATTACAATCCGGTAGCGATGGCAAACGAGAGCGTCAAGAAAACGATCCAACGGGAGAGCAAGATGACTTTCCGTATCGAATATCAGATATTGAAAGGGTTGACTTATAAAGCCTATGCGAACTTGAATATCCGTAATACCAAAGGCCGTATGTTCTTGCCTCAGGTTGCTACCGGCCTTCCTTGGACAGACAGTTTTGCCAACCGTAGTACAGATACCTCTTCCGACCAGCTGACCATTGCTACGGAAAACCAGTTGATGTATCGCAACAGTTGGAAAGACAAACATTCATTGGTTGCCAACTTGTTGTTCCGTACGAATGAAACGACTAACTCCAGTTATGGCAGTCAAACTTCCGGTAATGCATCTTCCAGCCTGTCCGACCCTACTATCGGAAGCACGGTGCAAAAAGTAAGTTCCGGTGATTCTAAGGTGCGTAATATCAATGGCATTGGCGTTGTTAACTATACGCTGCTCAACCGTTATGTATTCAACGGAACCATTGGAGTAGAGAGTAACTCGGCAATGGGTAAGTCCGAACGTTTGGGGATTTTCCCTGCGGCAGGTTTTGCTTGGCATTTGGCTGACGAACCGTTCATGAATAACACAGACGAGTGGTTGGATGAATTCAAACTCCGTTTCAGTGTCGGTGAAAAAGGTAATGGCGCCGAAGGTACTTCCATCTATCTGGGTTCTTATGCATCCGGTGACAACTATATGAATATGAACTCCATCAAACCCAGTAGCATGCAGCTCAACAGGTTGAAATGGGAAACGACTACCGAATATAATACAGGAGTGGATATTTCTCTTTTCAAGAACAGAGTAAGTCTAACAGTGGATGTGTATCAGAAGTATACAAGAGATATGTTGCAACCAAAAATGAGCACGCCTACCAGCATTGGTTACGGTAGTGGATATAGGATGGCTTACTATAACTCAGGAAAGATGACTAATAAAGGTTGGGAGTTCCGTGCAAACATAATCGCTCTTAAACGTAAGGACTTTCAGTTGGGATTCAATTTCAACATCAACCAAAATACCAATAAGATTACAGAAATTCCGGTAAACTATACGGAAGAAAACTACACATTCGGTAACGGGAACTATGCTTTTCGTTATGAAGTCGATCGTCCTTTAGGCTCTTTTTACGGTTATCGCTACAAAGGTGTTTACCAGAATGCGGAAGCAACTCATGCACGTGATGCAGAGGGCAACATTATGAAAGACGTTAAAGGTAATCCTATTGTAATGATGAACGGTCATTATACTGTAGCTCCGGGTGATGCCATATATGAAGACATCAACCATGATGGTGTCATCAATCAGTATGATATTGTCTATTTGGGCAACTCACAGCCGAGATTTACCGGAGGATGCGGTTTTAACATTACTTACAAGCAATTCAAACTGGTTGCCAACTTCTATGGCCGTTACGGACAGAAAGTCATTAACATGACTCGTTTGAACAACGAATCTATGTACGGAATCAACAACCAAAGTACCGCTGTGCTCAGACGTTGGCGCAACGAAGGTGATATGACCGAAATCCCGCGCGCGCTTTATGGGGAAGGTTACAACACTTTAGGTTCCGACCGTTTTGTGGAAGATGCTTCTTATCTTCGTTTGCAAACTTTATCATTGAGTTACCGTCTGCCTAAAAAAGTATGCAGAGCTTGGGGAGTCAATAATATTGATTTCTATGTGACCGGCCGTAACCTCTTCACTTTTACTAAATATACAGGACAGGATCCGGAAGTGAAGACGGAAAGAACATTGGCAAAGGATGAAGCGGTAACGCCGACCTCCATCCAGCTCACTTGTGGTTTTAATCTAAGTTTTTAAAAACGCTACGAACATGAAAAAAATATTTGTTATACTATTACTGACAGGAGGCTTGTTGACGAGCGGTTGCAGTGACTGGCTTGATGTACTGCCTAAAGACAAGCAGAGCACGGATATGTACTGGCAATCTGCTGAAGACGTGGAATCCATCCTTGCGCAAGGATACAGTTGTATGCGCAATTGTATTCCATATATGATTGACTGGGGAGAGTTGCGGGGCGGATCGGTAATTGTTCCTTCCAGAGCTACCGAGAATGGTAGAGTCCAGAATTTTCAAGTACTTCCTAACAATTCAAGAGTGGCATGGGGTACATTCTACCAAGCCATTGGCATGGCGAATGCTGTATTGAAATATGCGCCGGGTGTGATGGAGAAAGACGAAAGTTACCATGAATCCCAGATGAATTCACACTGTACGGAAGCCTATTTTATTCGTGGATTGATGTATCTGTATCTGGTACGTAATTATGGAGAAGTACCTTTGATCACCGAACCTTACGTGGATGATGAGATGCCGACCAATGTGGCCAAATCATCTGAACAGGAAATCTTGGAACAAATAAAGAGCGATATGCGTACAGCTCTGGATACCAATGCAGCCAAGGAATTTTTTGAAGATTCATGGGCAACTAAAGGACGTTCCACCAAATGGGCTTTGTATGCGTTGATGGCGGAAACCTGCTTATGGGCGGAAGATTATGACGAATGCGTCACTTACGCTGACTATCTAATTAATGCTACCTCCGGTAGGCGTCCGGTTTTCATGTCTGTCCCCAGCCAATGGTTCCAAATTTTTTATCCGGGCAATAGCAATGAGTCCATTTTTGAATTGCAGTTCGATGGCGCTACTTATTACCAGACAAACAATTGTCCGACTAGTATTATGCCATACAGTACTTCCAGTACCAATAAAACTTATATGTATTCTGAAGCGATGACATTGCGTTTGTATGAGGAGAGTCTGAAAGAGGCTGTCCGTACTTATTTCGGTTCATGTGCACCACGCGAAAATCTTCATACACCCAGCTATTATGACGATTATCCCGATAATGCCATTATTTGGAAATACTCAGGGATGGGTACAAATAGTCTGATAGCTATCCGTGGTGGAAATCAGATGGATGCCAATTATATCATTTACCGGATGGCAGATGTCATGTTGATGAAAGCCGAAGCATTGATTCGGAAAGGCGGTAGCGAGAATTGGACGGAAGCCGTAGAGATAATGAACCAGATTCGCAAACGTTCCAACTTAGTTCCCTTGACCGTGGCTATGGAAGAAATTAGTGAACTGGATTTGTTGCAACTATTGCTGAACGAACGGGACATGGAGTTTGCCGCAGAAGGAAAACGATGGTATGATCTGCTTCGTCTGGGAAAGCAGCAAAATTTTAAGTATAAGGCTGAATTTAAGGAACTCGTGATGCAGAACAACAGCACCGCAGAGCCTAAATGGCTAAATTCCGCTTTGAATAACAGCGATGCCTGGTATCTGCCTCTTCCCGAAAGTGATGTGAACACCAACCGATTATTGGAACAGAACCCTTATTATGATAAATAATCAAACCATGAATAAAATGAAAAAGATAGGAAGGATTTATTGGATGCTGCTCATTATCTTATGCACGGCCTGCAATGATCCGTATGAAGGAGACACGTTCTCTGTTTATGATATACAGCCGGCTGCTACTTACTTGTCCAGCCGTTCCGGTGAATTTTCAGAATGGATTTCCATTATGAAATACGCTGACCTATACAATGCCGTCAATCAAGCGACTCAATATTTCACCCTTTTTGTCCCCACGAACGAGGCGGTGAAAGCATTCTATACGAAGAAGGGGATTACTTCTATTGAAGAATTGGGAGTGGAATATGCTCGTAACCTAGTTTCTTTTCATATTGTTCAAGATACAATCAGTCAGGAAAAATTTATCGAGCAAGAAGGCACGTTAAGTAAAAAAACGGTTTCCGATGACTTCCTTTCGGTGTCTTTCGGCAGTGCTGAAAATGGCGGCGGTGGTTTGCAATCAGTCTATCTGAATAAGGAAGCCCATGTCATAGAGTTTGCCAATTTGGTATCAAACGGCTACGTTTATGTGCTTGAAAACACGTTGACTCCGTTGACCGAGAGTGTGTATCAACGTATCGCTGAAAATGGAGACTACACCATCCTGAAAGGTGCATTGGATGCTACCGGATGGGGAAAGGAAATCAATACCATCTACGACACCATAGAAAATCAGTCGGGAGGTACTACTCAGCAAAAGCGAAACTATACCTTCCTTGCCGTAACGGATGCAGTTTTTAGTGAAAACGGTATCAGTAGTTTGCAAGATTTAGTACGGAAATTGGAAGCAGGTTCTGACTATACTAATCCGGATAATGCTCTTTATCAGTACGTTGCCTATCATATTTTGCCGGGAAGCTATGATCTGAAGAAAATGAGGAGTTTTGATACAGCAGACGTAACTTCTAAAATTTGGGATACTTCAAGTACCGGAAATATCGTCAAGGTAAGCAACAAGAATGATATTTTCTATCTCAACTATGCAGATGAGGAACATCGTGCCACGTTCCTCGAAGATTACAGTGACTTGCAGGCAAAGAACGGATACATTCATCAAGTCAGCACATGGTTGCCCATCGCCGAAGCTGAACCGGAAACTGTTTTGTTCGACTTGTGTAATTACTCCCTCATCGGTGAATGGATTGCAGCTGGTCATGGAGAAGAAGGTATCAAATTTCAGGCAGTAGGAGATGAAGAGAAAAAGTGTTCGGTGACAGAATTAAACTGTTATCAATATGAATTAGTAAATCCGGCAGGAGCGTATGACAGTTATTATAATGTTACTTATTTCCAGATAAGTTCAAAAAATGATTGGAAAACAGCAAATAATGGTGATCTTCTAATGCTGAATATTGGTAACACTGGATGGGTTTCCATGCAAACTCCTTCCATTATCAAAGGTAAATATAAAGTGACTCTGCAGTTTGGATATGCTACATCGCAACTATTCATTAAGCAACAAAGTAATAGCAATGGCGGACAAATGGATTTCAAGCTGATAAGCGGAACAGAAGAAGTTTTGTTGAACGAGCAAACTGAATATAAGCCTTATACAGAATTAGAAGGTTCAGCTCCTAAATTAGGACTCTATAAAAGCGTCATAAATAATGAAATAGAGTTTACAGATACTCAATCATATACTTTAAAAATAGTATTGAAAGATCCGGGAGCTAGCGCTAGTTCCAACTCTAAATATCGTATTTATCTGGATTATATCTTATTTGAACCTGTAATAGAAGAATAAAAGAACCATGAAAACGAAAAAATACATACTATATGCTCTATCCTTTCTGACATTGATAGGCAGTAGTTGTTCCGACACATGGGACAACCATTACGCTCAAGAGCAGAGTGCAGTAAACAATGACCAAATTACGATTGTCAATAAACCGCTGACCGAGTATCTGGCAGAAGAATCTTCGTTGACCAATATGTATCAGTTGTTTAAGGAAACCGGTATGATTGACGAAATGCAGAAAAAGGAACAGATGTACACCATCTTAGCTACGGAAGCAGATCTGGCACCAACAAGAGCTGCAAGCAACGATGATGTATATACCGCTCAAACTTATATCTCCGATGCATCTATTTCTCCGTCTAAAATTACAGATGGCCAACGTCTTTTGATGTGGAGTGGCAAATTTTTGAATATCAAGAAAACGGAAGAAGAAACCGGGAACATCATCCAGTTCAATAATGCAACAGTAACTAAAATAGTGAAACTGACTAATGGTTATCTTTACATACTGGATCAGGCGATTGTATCTCCGCGAAGTATGTATGAGATTATTGAATCATTGGGAGACGATTATTCCATTTTCCGTCAGATGATCTTGTCGCGCAATCAACTGACATTCGACAAGAACGCCAGTGAAATTATTGGAGTGGACAACACGGGAAATACGGTTTACGACTCCGTATTTACTGTAAAAGCCCCTTATTTTGAGAATAAAGGCTTCGACATTATGTCGGAAAACGTGACTGCAACCATGCTGATTCCTTCCAACGAGGTAATCAATGATGCTTTGACTACCGCACGTCAGAAACTGACAGAATGGGGACTGGAACGCGAAGACAGTATCATTAGAAACTGGGTATTCCAAGCTGCGTTTTTCAACAAGAAGTACACTAAACTGGATTTTGAGGAGAACGAAGACCTCAAATCGGTGTTTTCCAAGCAGTGGCGTACCACCGTTCAGGAAGTAGATCTTGACCATCCGGTAAACATGAGTAACGGAACTGCATACTATGTGAAGAAGATGAAAATTCCTACCAATGTGTTGATTTATCGTCTGAAAGATCATTTTTATTACTATGAAAAGATGACGGCATTAGAAAAAGAAACTTATTTCAAAACGACAAATCTGGCATATAAGGAAATTGGACATAGCGATGGTAAAAGTTATCATGACGGATGGCCTGCAATGGGATTTCCTAGAATCTATTATTACACTTTGGTGTATGATCTGGCAGATCCTGCAAACAAAACTTATACGCTTGAATTTACACCATTCAAGTATAAAGAAATGGGAACTACAGAGCATGAGGTTTCACCTTATAAGATTCCGGAAGGAACATATAAGATTTATTTCGGATTTGAACAGGACAAAAGTGGTAAAGTTGGACAGGTGAAGATATTTGTCAATGACGTGGAGGTAGGAACCGCTTCAGAAAGTGCAAATAAAGGTACCAATTTCCATTTCGACCGTAATGGCGGTGGATATGCGGAAGGATATGATGCTAATGCTGCCAAAGCTGCCGGAGTTAGCAAATATAGTAACTATGATCGCGATGGTGGAGTCATGTCCAATGAGTTGGTCGTTACGGGAGAAGCCAAACCTATCACGATACGTTTTGAAGGTTCAGGTAATAGCTTGACAAAGGCTATCTTCTTCCACTGGTGTTTGAAACCTACAGAGGATTGTTATTAATCTTATGAAATAAAGACAAAATGAAAAAGATACAAATTTTATTTTTCACTTTTCTGCTTTGCCTTTTTGCAGCCGATGTATGTGCGCAGAAACAGGACAAGGTAAGCGGAAAAATCCTATCTTCTCTCAATACTCCGGTGAAGGGAGCGGTAGTGTCCGTTACAGGAAGTGAAGATGTGACCACAGATGAAAACGGAGTATTCCAAACTGAATGTAAGGATCTGAAGAAAGCGTGGATTTCTGTCTGGGCGGTAGGCTACTACACGGTTCGTCAGGCATTGGACGGACGGAAGGATATCAACATCATCCTGATTCCCGAATCTAAATATAAATATAATGAGACAACGGTTTTGCCTTTTCGGGTTGAAACGAATGAAGTCACTACTTCGGCAGAGAACATCACTAAAAAGGATTTCACGCCTGCCAGCATGAATATTGACCGTGCGTTAGCCGGTCAGATCGCCGGTTTACAGGTCACTCGCGGCAGTGGTATGCCGGGGGAAGGAAGCTATATGAATCTGCGCGGTGTGCGTTCATTTGTCGGTAACAACGCTCCGCTAGTGATTATCAATGGCATTCCTTATATTCCTGACGTGCACAATTCGCAGATGATCAACGGATATAGTCGAAATATTTTTCAAGCCTATAATATCAATGATATTCAGAACATCACTGTTTTAAAGGGTGCGGAAGCTGCTATCTATGGTTCGATGGGTGCCAATGGCGTTATTCTGATAGAAACCGACGGTGCTACTTCAGACAATATGAACACGGAAATCAGTTATTACGGACAGTTCGGAATGAGTTGGAATGATAAACGTATACCGCTTTTGTCTGGTATCGATTATAAGTCGTTCCTGTCTGACATGGGTATGAATTACTATGGAAATATGGAGAACTTTTTCAATAATTTCCCGTTCATGAATGATGCAGAAGGCAAAAACGGTTACCTTTACAACAACAATACCAACTGGCAGGATGAACTCTACCGGAATGGATTCGTCACAGACAATTTGTTCCGTATAGAAGGTGGTGACAATATTGCCAAGTACGACTTGTCATTGGGTTACGCCAACGAACAGGGGATACTGAAAAGTACGAAGCAAGACCGTTATCACACGCAATTAAACGGTAACTTCCTCGTAAGCAAGAACTTTGAAGTGTATGCCACTATCGGTCTGGCTTATATGAACGGTCATTTCCAAGAACAGGGAATGTCCCGGCATACCAACCCGATTTTGGCAGCCTATGCGCAATCACCTTTGCTTGCTCCTTACCAGAAAACGTCCAATGGTGACTTTACTCCTCTTTATTCATCTTATTATTATGGTATCTGTCAGGATTTGACTTTTGCAGTCAGTAACCCTGTCGCCATCGTGAACGAAGTGGACGCTAACAACCGTCAATATGATGTCAATATCAAAGCCGGATTCAACTATCGGATTATTCCCGGACTGTCTGTCGACGGTGTATTTGGCATTTATTATAACTATAACAAAGAGCACATCTTCATGCCGGGTGTAAGCGATCCGGTTATTGTTCCCGCTATTGACACTTACGGTGAACAGAAGAACGTCGTGCGCGAAGGAGTGGCGGAAACGCAGAACTACTTCTATAACCTGAATGCCCGTTTCAACAAAGTGTTCAGTAACAGACACGTCCTTAACGCAATGGCGGGATGCCAAGTGCTGACTACGCAGAACGAACTTGATGGAGCTTTTGCCCGTAATACGACAAACGACTTTTATCAAGTATTAAATTCTGCCAATAAGGTGGGTTCTTATTTCGACGGTTATCTGGCAAAATGGAACTGGATGAACATCTTTGCCCATGCCGACTATACGTATAACAATCTTTTGAATGTTTCTGCAAATATGTCTGTCGACGGTTCTTCTGCCAATGGAAAATATACCAATCGTTTCCGTGTATATCCGTCTGCCGGATTGACATGGATGGCAAAGAATATGTCTTTCCTGATTGACAAGGATTGGGTTAACCGTCTGGAGCTCCGTGCCGAATATAGTGTTACCGGCAACAGCCGTTTCTCTTCCAATTATGGCAGAAATTACTATAGCAGTTTGCCGTACATGGCAGTATCCGGCATTGTGCGGACACAAATCCCGAATACACACCTGAAACCGGAAGTGACCACACAGATGAACTTGAGCTTGGACGCCGCTTTCTTGAGAAACCGCATCAGTTTGGGAGTTGATTATTATCGGGGCAGAAGCAAGGATGTAATCATGAATGTCAACACTTCAGCCGTTTACGGTACTTCCGGCTATTATACCAACTGTGCAAAAATCGACAACAAAGGGGTAGAACTCTCCTTCCAGGCTTCTTTAATCCATCTGCGCGATTTCGAATGGATTGTGGGAGGAAATATCGCGTTCACCGACAATAAGATCAAGTCTTTAGGCGGATATGACCAAAAGACATTGGAATATAGCGATGGCGCCACAGTGGTCAGTCGTGTAGGTGGAAGCCCGTACGAATTCTACGGATTACAGGCCGACGGAGTCTATGCCACTCAAGCCGAAGCTGACAAAGCCAATTTGGTCAACAGCAGTATGCAGGCATATCAAGCCGGTGACGTGCGTTTCATTGACCAGAATAACGACGGACGTATTGACATAAAAGACCGTATATCTTTGGGAAGCGCCGCTCCCGATTATTTCGGAGGCTTTTACACTAACTTCCGCTACCGGCATTTCGCACTGTCCGCAGAATTTGCATACTCTAAAGGAAACAAAGCATACAATGCCGTAAGACGTACTTTGGAATCGGCTTCTTCTTTTTCTAACCAGAGCGTTGCCGTCAGTAATCGTTGGAACGTGGAAGGGCAAGTGACTGATATGCCTCGTGCAACCTTCGGAGACGCTATCGGCAATAACAACTTCTCTTCACGTTGGATAGAGGATGCTTCTTATCTGCGTATAAAGAATATCACATTGAGCTACAACTTTGATAAACCGATATGGAACTTCTTCCGCTCCGGAACGATCTACGTAACCGGTGAAAACTTGCTGACAGCTACCAAATATTTAGGATTGGATCCTGAATTTGCTTATTCGTCTAGCGACAACGCAACACAAGGATTCGATTATGCGAAAGTAATGCAACCAAAATCCGTTAAACTGGGTATAAACTTGAAATTCTAATTATGAAGATGAAAAAAATAATACTGAATGTCGCATTGATCTTTGCAGCTGCTGTAATGGGTAGCTGTGACAGCTTCTTTGAAGTAGATACGGATGACACGTTGGACGGCAGCGAATATATTTCTGAAGAGAGCGAAATGTATTCGGGATATATGGGTATCATGGCAAAGATGCAGGCTGTCGGTGACAAGGCAATTTACTTGAATGAACTAAGGGGGGAACTGGTAGAACCCACCTCAACCGCTCCCACAGAATTGTATAGCTTGTACAATTATGATGATGATCTGGAAGGAAACTCGTATGCGAATCCTGCTGGATATTATGAGATAATCAATGCGTGCAACGACTATCTTCGGAAGTTACAGACATACAAGGAGAGCAATTCAATAGATATGACCCGCTATAAAGCTTTGGTCAGCAGTACGTTGCGTATAAAAGCATGGACTTTTATGACGATTGCCAAGATTTATGGTAAAGTCGTATGGGTGGACAAACCGATGGATTCATTAAGGGATCTTTCCAAATTCAAGACTTTGGAATTGGATGATGTCATGGCAGCCTGCAAAAATCTGCTGGACATTGGTTTTGATGATGTAGACGGAACATACGAGACTGCTTGGAAAGACTGGGTGGATCCGGATACAGAACTTGCAAACAGTGAATACCGTCGTTGGGATATGATGACGCCTCCTTACTATGCCGTATATGCGGAAATCTGCTTGTGGATGGGTAAATACCAGAAATGTATTGATCTGATACAAGGTGAAATGAATAGAAGATACCAACAGAGTCAGAACCAGTCTATCGCCTATCTGCGTAACGCCCAATTGCTGGGACAATGGGGAAAGTTCTTTAATTACGAGACTCCTTACGATTATGAGTCGGTATCTGCTGTTATGTACAACTATCAGAATAAGCAGACAAACAGTCTGTTAAAACATTTTGATTCCGATTACCCCAATAAGTTCTGGCTTGCTCCTGCTGAAAAAGCGATGGAACGCTTCTCGGATAAAGACTTCGACCCGATAGGTGCCAACGAAGAAGATTTCAGGAAAACCTATACTTTCAAGGAATACAATGGCAAGTGGGTTATCAGCAAATTCCGTCCGCCCTATAATCCGGTGCGTGCCGCTTATCGCGATGACGTGTTTGTCTATTTGTACCGTGGTGCAGAACTTTATCTCATGATGGCGGAAGCGTTCAACCAACTCGGCAAGAAGAATGCCGTTGATGCATTGATAAATACCGGTGTTGAAGGTTATGTGGATGAATTCGAGAGAAATGCGGATGGAGTTCTTTCCGGAACATGGAACGGCTTTACTCCCCACTGGACCAGTTTGAAAACTGTATATAAACTGGCAAACGGAACGACGAGTATTACTAACCGTGCTTATGGAGATAACGGCTTGCGTGGAACTGCCAAAACCAATATGGGCTCTCGGTCATTCACCAATGATATCAAAAGCAATGATGAGGAACTGTTGAAGGAAATGAAGTCCCGAGCTGCTCTGCCGATTTTGACTAAGCCTGCCCATGCCAGGGAACTAGAGGAGGCGGGGCGTAGGCTGTTTTCCCTGGAGGTTCAATGCACCGATTTGTATGACCTGTGCCTGCCGGAGGTCCCTGTCCCGGGGCGGGAGTGGACCACTGGGCCGGTGCGGCTGTAAGGGGGGAGACAGATGGAAAGACGAATGGGAAGGCGTACACTTGTCTGGGGCGTGGCCCTGGTCCTGCCTGCCCTGCTGGTCCTGCTGTTTGAGACACGGAAGTGGGATCAGGCTCTGATGGAGCATTGGGTATCCAGCGTGATGGCTCCAGCGGAACAGCAGCTGGGCCGCCTGTGGGGGCGGATCCCCTGGTGTTCGGTGGCGGAACTGCTGACCGTCCTGCTCCTGACCAGCTGTGTCCTCTGGCTGATCTGGACTGTGGCCGGATTGCTCCGGAGCCGGGACGGCCGGATCTTTGGCCGCCGGATGACAGCACTGTTTTCTGTGCTTCTGTGGCTGTGGTGCGGTTTCTGCTGGATGTGGAATGCGGCCTACTATGCTTCCGGCTTTCAGGAAAAGAGCGGCCTGAGAGTTCAGCCATATCCGGTGGAGACACTGATTCAGGTGACCGCTCTGTTTGCTCAGCGGGCGGCGGAACTTTCCATACAGGTGGAGCGGGATGAGACCGGCCAATTTACCGTGGATCAAGATGAAATCTTGGCCCGTGGGCCGGAAATCTACGAGAATGTGTCCCAGAAGTTTCCGTTCCTGGCTCTAGAGGGTCAGACCAGGGCCAAGCCCATCTTCTTCTCCCGACTACAAAGCAGGTTGGGATTTACTGGGGTATATTTCCCGTTTACCGGAGAGGCCAATGTGAATGTGGACGCACCCGCCTGCCTCCTTCCGGCCACAGTGGCCCACGAGATGGCACACCAGCGGATGGTAGCCTCGGAGCAAGAGGCGAACTTTGTGGGGATACTGGCGGCGGTGACCAGCGGGGATACGGTGTATCAGTACTCCGGTTATCTGATGGGGCTGATCCAGTTGTGTAATGCCCTGGCTCCAGTGGACCGGTCGGCATGGCAGGACATTGTGCAGAGATATTTTACTCAGGAACTGGCGGACGACTGGAATGCTAACAATGCCTATTGGGCGGCGCTGGCCTCCCCAATGGAGGACGCGGCAGAGCGGGTGTATGACTCCTTTTTGAAGGGGAACGGTCAGGAACTGGGGATGCGCTCCTACGGGGCCTGTGTGGACCTGCTGGCGGCCTATTTTGGAGGGGACCAGATCTGAGTGTAGAAAACCCCGGGAGATCTTTCGATGAAGAGGTCTCCCGGGGTCCTTTTTTGTTACATTAGAGGAGCAAAGATACGCAGGATGTTGCGGTATAGCTGGAGAAGGGGGTTGAGATGCCGCCACTGGCGAAGGGAGATGCGCTGGCACACGGCCAAGGTGTCTTCAAAGTCCTTCCGAATGTCCTGGATGCAAGGGGCTTCGCACAGCCAGACGCCGTCCTCGAAGTGGAGGAACAGGCTGCGGTAATCCAGATTTACAGTGCCAACCGTGGCGAAGCGGTCGTCCACGACAAAGTTTTTGGCATGGATAAAACCAGGAGTGTACTCATAAATGTGGACACCGGCTTCCAGAAGAGGGGGGTAGTGGGCTCTGGTCACTTCAAACACATAGCGCTTATCTGGGATGTGAGGGGTGATGATACGTACATCCACCCCGGCTTTGGCTGCGTTGCACAGGGCAGTGTTTGTGGCAACGTCAATGACCAGATATGGGGTGGTGATATAGATGTATTTCCGGGCCTTGGAGATCATATTCAGATAGACTGCCTGCCCAACTGTCTCACGATCCAGGGGCGTGTCCGTATAGGGCTGGACATAGCCGGTCCAGGGGCGCACGGCGGAGGGCTCCGGCCGGAAATGGCAAAACTCCTCCTCCCAGCCGCAGCAGTGATCCCACATGGTGAGGAACATGACCGTCATGGACCAAACCGCGTCCCCCTCCAGCAGGATGGCGCTGTCCTTCCAGTGGCCGAAGCGCTCCCGCTGATTGATGTATTCATCCGCCAGGTTGATTCCGCCGGTGAAGCCCACCTTTCCGTCAATAATCATCAGCTTCCGGTGGTCGCGGTTGTTCAGCCGCAGGGACATAATTGGAACAAAGCGGTTGAATACCCGGCACTGGATGCCCCGGGCCGCCAGCTGCTCATTGTAGTCCCGGGGGAGGCTGAAGATACAGCCCATGTCGTCATAGATCAGCCGGACCTCCACGCCCTGGGCGGCCTTCTCCTCCAGGATTTCCAGAATACTGTCCCAAAAGACGCCTGGCTGGAGAATGAAGTATTCCAGGAAGATGTACCTCTCTGCCTTTCTCAGTTCCTCCAGCATTCGGGGAAAGACCAGGTCTCCCAGGGCGAAGTATTCCGTTTCTGTGTTCGTATAGGCGGGACAGTGAGCAAAGCGCTCCAAATAACGGGCCTGCCCGGCGGCATCCTCTCCCAATGGGAGCAGGTCATCAGCCTTGAAGTCCTCACGCAGGTTTTCCTCTGACTGTTCGGCCACACGGCGCATCCGGCGGCTGATCCGCTTGGGGATGTGACCGCCGCCTACAAGCAGATAGAAGATGCCTCCAAATACAGGGAAGGGCAAAATGAGCAGCAGCCAGGCGATCTTATAGGCGGGCTCAATGCGGCTGCCCAAAATCAGCAGAGCCGCAATCACACTGATGGCGATGCAGCACCAGTAGAAACTGTTGATATATTCGGAGAAAATGTTGACCATGACCACCAGCGTGACCACTTGGGCCAGCAGGGACAGGGCCACCAAGACGGAGCGGTGAAACAGGATATACAGGACCTTTTTCACAGAATACGCCTCCTTTTTGGAACGGCTGGACTGTATGGGAGTGGAACGGATCAGACCAGACGGGTCAGGGTGCAGCGAATCAGCCCATCTTCCAGCAAGATGGTACCATAGCTGGAGCGGCTGGGGCCCGGGTTGAGTACCCACAGTCCGTCCTCCCGCTGTTGACAGAGGGGCTGATGGGTGTGGCCGAAGAGGAGAATATCCGCTTCGGCCGCCCGGGCCTGGGCGACGGCGGCGTCATAGCCGGATTTAACGCCCCACAGGTGTCCGTGGGACAGGAGGATACTGCGCCCTTGAAGAGTGATCTGCTTGATGGCGGGGACGGTGGTCCAGCCGTCGCAGTTGCCCGGGACCATGCAGATGGGAAGCTTAGGGTAGAGATAGGACATCTCCTCTGCATCGGAGACCAGGTCTCCCAGGTGGATGACCTGGTCGGGCTGCTGCTCGTCGATGGCCTGGATCATGCCGGACCAGGAACGGTGGGAGTCGGAAAATACAAGGATCTTCAAATTTGTCACCTTACCTGCTGTGCCGCATATACTAAAACTGAGACCGGTTTGGGGGTGAGTAAGGATGCAGCACAAGAATCGTAGGGAGGGAACATCCCTTCCAATGGAAGAACTGGTGAAGGACCCGGCGGCCCTGGCCCGATTAGCTCAGTCTGGCGAGGCCCGGAAGCTGGTGTCTCTGCTGAAGCAGAACGGTGGGGTGCAGGAAGCCGCCCAAGCGGCGGCGAACGGGGACCCGGGACAGCTGATGCAGATGATGGAACGCCTAATGAACACCCGGGAGGGGGGAGAATTGGTGGAGCGCATCAGCCAGCAGGCCAGAGAGTCCGGACTGTCCTGATATGAGCCAGCCCGGGAAGGAGAGGGGGAGCGTATGTGGGAGAATTTGAGGAAAAACTGAATTCGATCCTGGGGGACAAAGATGCTATGGGGCAGATCATGGCCCTGGCGCAGTCCCTGGGAAAGCCTGCGCCCCCCGCTTCGGAGCCGGAGGACGAGAATGAGGAGACCGGATGGGAACGGGCCTGTACTCCTACCCCAGAGGCAGGGGCGGGGGAGGATCCGTTGTCCGCTTTGGGCAGCTTGGATCCAAGGATGGTCCAGATGGGGATGCGGCTGCTGAAAGAGTATCAGACAGGTGACGACCGGAACACTGCTCTGCTGGCCGCCCTGCGCCCATTTCTGAGAAAGGAACGGTATGCAAGGCTGGACCGGGCCATCCAGATCGCCAGGCTGTCCCGGGTGATCCGGGTAGCCTTCCACTCTTTGAGCGGGAAGGAGGAGGGGGAGGGTGTATAACCGTTATATCCCCAACGGGGCGGTTTATACCCGTGTTCCCGTAGAGGAAGATGACGCGGTACATCAAGGCTGTCCGTCGGATAGAGTTCCTCCTGCTGGAGGAGCAGGGCAGATGCAGGGAGCCCCCTTCTCCATCACATCCTTGCTGGGAGGCGGGACAAGAGGAAGCGGAGGACTGACAAGGCTGCTTCGTTCCCTTAAGCTTGATCGACTGGACAGCGGGGATGTGTTGTTGCTTCTCATCGTACTGCTCCTCCTATGGGAGGGGGATGACTTGGAGTTGGTCATAGCTCTGGGTCTGGCCCTTATTATGGGTCTGGGAGACGAAGAGGGGACAGAAATAGAATAGAGCCGCGGCAGCCAAGGCTGCCACGGCTCTTTTTTATACCGTGTGGAGCACCTGGCCGTCCGGAAGCGCAAAAGAAGCCGTGGCGGGGCAAGGCGTTTGGATCTGTCCGTAGGCAGTCATGCGGTATACCAGTTTTCCGTTGACCTCACGCTCTGCAGAAATGAGAAGACCGTTGTCTGTGCTGATCCAGTACCGCTCCACTGCGAGGCTCCCCTTGTCCTGAACGGCCACATAGACGCAGGGATAGGAGCCTCGAAGTTCGTATCCAGTTTCAGAGATAGAAGAGGGATCCAGATCCAGTATGGTCTCATAAGTTGGGATATGCTGGGCAAGATCGTGGGAGCGATCATCCGCAGGGAGCGTGTTCCATGCGGGAGAGCCCTCATACCAATAGTAGGCATTCTTAGAACTGGCCAGGTCATGGCGTACCGCGCCGGAGGCTAGATTCTGCCGGGTGTGGGACCAGTCTCCGTCCTGCCAGTACTGGATGGAGGAGGAGAAAGAACCCTCCGACCAGAAGGTCTCCACAGTAAGCTCCCGGTAGTAGCTGTCTGGGCGGGTCAGGGTAGCTACAATGCTCTGAACAGTTTCAGGGGTGACGTCTACCTTCCAGTACTGGTCGGTTGCCCCCTGTCCGAAGGAGCCGGAGACAGAATCCTCCCCAGAACTGGCATCGCTTAGGGTGATGGAGGGGATGTGGACGAAAAAGAGGCTGCGTCCGAAGCTGGCGAAAATAGCCACGACGATCAGACAAGTGATGGCGATGGCGATGGCCAAACGATTTTTAGAATCCAAATCCACACCTCCTGTTCCAGGCTGAGGTGGTCACACCCCGCCGAAGGGGGCAGGGGGAGCCTCCCGCAGACCGAATTTCCACTCGATGGCATCGGCGATCCGGCGGCAAGCAAGTCCATCCCCGTAGGGGTTGACCGCATGGGCCATGGCGGCATAGGCGCCGGGATCGGTAAGCAGTTCATAGGCCATGGAGAAAATGGCCTCCTCCTCCACGCCAGCCAGCTTTACTGTGCCGGCAGCCACAGCCTCGGGGCGCTCAGTCTCGCGCCGAAGGACCAGCACCGGTTTGCCCAGGGCTGGGGCCTCCTCCTGAAGACCGCCGGAGTCGGTCATTACCAGATGGCAGCGGGCCATCAGGTTGTGCATCTCGTCCACCGCCAGCGGGGCAATGAGGTGGATGCGGGGATGGCCGTCCAAATATTTATGAGCGGCTTCCTGTACTACGGGGGACAGGTGGACCGGATAGACAAGTTCCACATCAGGGAAGGCGTCGGCGATCCGCCGCAGGGCAGTCATAATATTGGTCATGGGCTGCCCATAGTTCTCACGCCGGTGACAGGTGACCAGGATGACCCGGCGGGCGGCGTAGTCCAAGTGGTTGAGGATCTCATCCTGGAAGGTAAACTGGGGGCGCACCGTGGTCTGAAGGGCATCGATGACCGTATTTCCGGTGAGAAATACGCCTTGGGTGATGTTCTCACGGGCCAAGTTTTCGCGGTTGGCCACAGTGGGACAGAAGTGGAGGTCGGCGATGGCACCTACCATTTTCCGGTTCATCTCCTCCGGGTAGGGGGACCACTTGTCATAGGTCCGCAGACCCGCTTCCACGTGGCCTACCGGGACCTTGTGGTAGAAGGCTGCCAAGGCTCCAGCAAAGGTTGTAGAGGTGTCTCCATGCACCAGGACCAGGTCAGGCTTTGCTTGCTCCAGCACCTCGTCCATACCAGTGAGGCACTTGGAAGTAATAGTAGACAGGGTTTGACGGGGTTCCATGATGTTCAGGTCATAGTCTGGCTTCAGCTGAAAGATATTCAGCACAGAATCCAGCATCTCCCGGTGCTGGGCGGTGACGCAGCACAGGGCATTCAGCCCGGGACGGCGGGATAGCTCCAGGGCCAGGGGGGCCATCTTGATGGCTTCCGGCCGGGTGCCGAAAATCGTCATAACAGTGACAGGTTTCATTTGTCAGATCGCTCCTCTTCACCGAAAAAGTAGTCATTGCCCGCCACATCTCCAGGGGGCTGGCGGAGCTTCCGGGGGCGGGCCGGAGCGCCGTCCTGAGCGGGGGGCTCGGGTGGTTCCCGGTGGTTTACCCGGTCCAGGTACAGCTTGGCGGACAGGCCGCCGGCTACGCATGAGGCCAGCAGGACCATCATGGCCTTCAAAACACTGGTCGTTGTGAGCAACACAGCGGACAAGCCCAGAATCGCGCTGATCACATACAGCACAGCAACTGCCTGCTTCTGGCTGAAACCCATGTCGATGAGCCGATGATGGATGTGACCCCGGTCGGGGGCCATAGGACTCTGGCCGTGGGACACCCGGCGGAAAATGGCAAAGCAGGTGTCAAAGATGGGCAGGCCAAGCATGAGGAAGGGGACTGCGAAGGAGATAATGGCATAGGACTTGAACAGCCCCTGAATGGATACCACCGCCAAGATAAAGCCCAGGAAGGTGGATCCGGTATCTCCCATGAAGATCTTGGCCGGGTTCAGATTATAGGGAAGAAAGCCGATGCACCCGCCAGCCAAGGCGGCCATGAGGAGCGCAACGTCGGGCTCCGCCACCGTGAGGGCTATGACCAGCATGGTCATAGAACTGATGGTGGACACGCCGCAGGCCAACCCGTCCAGTCCGTCGATGAGGTTGACTGCGTTGGTGATGCCTACGATCCAGATCACGGAGATGGGGATAGACAGCCAGCCCAGCACCCAGTAGGGGTCGCTGCTGAAAATATTGGGGTTGGAGAGAATGTCGATCCGGTTGCCCATGAGCACGGCAATGAGGGCGGCCAGAATCTGGATCAGGAACTTCGGCATGGCAGGCAGGGCATAAATGTCGTCGAATATGCCCAAAATAACGATGATCACGGCCCCTAGGAGCATGCCGCGGAGTGGGGTAGTCAATGGAATAAAAATCAGAGCGCTGAGGATAAAACCGAAGAAAATGGCAAGTCCGCCCATCCGGGGAATGGGGTGGTTGTGCATCCGACGGTTGTCCCGGGGCACGTCCACTGCACCGATTTTAAAGGCCAGAGAGCGAACCACCGGGGTGGTAATGAATGCCACCACAGCGGCGGCAAATAGTGCGGCGGCTACCGCACCGATGACAGAGAGTTCAACAGAAGACAACATGAAGCAGTTCCTCTTTTGCAGTTGATATGGTCGGGTCAGCGGGCCACGAAGCCTACCTTTTTATAGACTTTCCGCAGGGTTTTGGAAGCGGTATAGGACGCCTTCTCAGCGCCGGCCTTGTAAACACTCTCCAGATACGCCTTGTCGGCCAGAATGCGGGTGGCCTCCTCGCGGATGGGACGCAGGGCTTCGATGACGGCGTCACCCACGGCGGGTTTGAACTTTCCATAGCCGCAGCCAGAGAACTCGGCCTCGATTTCCGGAAAACTCTTACCGGTGACGGCGGAGTAGATGTTCATCAGATTGGCTACGCCGGGCTTGTTGGCAGGATCGTAGCGCACACAGTTTTCAGTGTCGCTGTCGGTGATGGCCCGCTTGAACTTGCGCTGGATATCCTCCGGCTTCTCCATGAGGAACACGCAGCCTTCGGGGATGGATTTGGACATTTTAGATTCGGGATTGGTCAGCCCCATGATGCGGGCACCGGCCTTAGGAATATAGGGCTCAGGAATCTTAAACACATCGCCATAGATGTTGTTGAAGCGCTGGGCTACATCACGGGTCAGCTCGCAGTGCTGCTTCTGGTCCTCTCCTACGGGAACAAAATCGGGCTGGTAGAGGAGAATATCAGCGGCCATTAGAGCGGGATAGGTGAACAGGCCGCCATTGATGTTTTCTTTATGTTTGGCGGATTTGTCTTTAAACTGAGTCATACGGCTGAGCTCGCCGAACATGGTGTAGCAGTTCAGTACCCAGCCAAGCTCTGCGTGGGCAGGAACATGGGACTGGATGAACAGGGTGTTCTTCTCCGGGTCCAGGCCGCAGGCGATATACTGGGCCAGCTGCTCCAGGGTGCGGCGGCGCAGATCGGCAGGAGTCTGACGGACGGTGATGGTATGCATATCAGCCATAAAATAGTAGCAGTCGAACTCGTCGGCCCGGGCGCCCCAATTCTTGATGGCCCCCAGATAGTTGCCCAGGTGCAGATCGCCGCTGGGCTGGATGCCGGAGAGCATCACTTTCTTTTTCGCTTCTTCCATATCGAAACACAACCTTTTTAGAAATGTCAAATGTTGTTCCAGCTGCCAGCGTGATATGGGGCTTGGGAGCGGAACAATGTCATAGGCATAAAAATACTGATACATCATAACACATTTTAGCTGTAATAGCAACGTGCCCGCGCAGATTTGGGAGAAAAACCGGGGCGATGACTCTGCCATTGCCCTTGAGAAGGCGAAATTCTAAAAAATTATTAAATTTTTCCTCTGCTCCCTTTACACGGACTGCTTTTTGGAGTAAACTAGGCACAAATCTTCCATGCTTATTTTTAGGAGGTGTTTTCGATGGACGAGATGGATTTCACCCGGAAATTCCGGCTCGGCGACCAGCGCGATTTAGAGATCAAGGCGATCCTGGCTTCTGTATATCAGGCGCTTCAGGAAAAGGGTTACAACCCGGTCAATCAAATCGTCGGCTATATTCTATCCGAGGACC
>ENA-ORTI01001337-ORTI01001337.1-human-gut-metagenome-genome-assembly--contig:-NODE-1337-length-25686-cov-5.107058_pt1 | contig 25686 bp, 23 predicted proteins | sample MGYA00242071_ERZ509191 | MGnify/ENA primary metagenome ERZ509191 (study PRJEB26280, sample SAMEA2338832) | human gut metagenome | biome: human gut; feature: human-associated habitat; material: faeces...
GTATGAATTGCTTTCTTTTTTTCATATACTGTAATGATTACATCTGCCACCTGCTGTTTCTTTCGTTCTGACACAGATATTCATACTCTGTGTTCCGGAATCAGAAAGATATTTTTATGAGGAGTATCTTTGCATGAAGCGGACTTTAATATTTTTTGAAATATTATGCATGATTTTTTTTCTGCTCTTTTCTTCTGTTTACAGACGCACACAGTTCCTTACTTCACTGGCAGGTCCCGGTATGCTTTCCCTTGTAAAACAGGCATCTGCAAAAGCTACAGCTTCTGAGAATTTTTCAACTGACACCACCGCCGGGCTTCCCGTCGAAGAACCTCCCAGAATCGCACTGACCTTCGATGACGGTCCTAATGCCCGGTATACCCCCATGCTTCTGGATGGATTAAAAAAAAGAAACATCAGGGCATCTTTCTTTCTGATAGGCGAGAACATTGAAGGAAACGAAGACATACTCCTGCAAATGCGAAAAGACGGACATCTTATCGGAAATCACACCTGGGATCATGTACAGCTTGACAAGATACCGGCGGAGAAAGCCAGACTGGAAATTGAAAAAACAAATAACAGAATCTATGAAGCTTCCGGAATTTACCCTTCTTATGTACGACCGCCTTTCGGCGCATGGATCAAGGATATGGAACTTTCTGTCACCATGCTTCCCGTATTCTGGGATGTAGACACCCTGGACTGGAAAAGCAAAAACATCGATTCTATCCTGTCTATCGCCCAGAAACAGGTTCATGACGGTTCTATCATCCTGATGCATGACGGCTATCAGACATCTGTGGATGCAGCCCTGAAAATCGCTGATCTTTTTACTGAAAAAGGCTATGTTTTTGTCACTGCAGACCAGCTCCTGCTCACATAAAAGATTTGCTTTTTCCTGCCTGATTCGTTATACTGTTATACAAAGCTTGTACAGATTTCTCTGTAGCAGGATTATCCGCAGAGTATGCTGTACATCATTATATACAAAAGGAGTAATTAAACGAATGGACAGACTATTTAACATGGACAACAAATTCTTCACCGTCATGGGACGCGTGGCTGATCTTATTATGCTTAATGTGGTCTTTCTGATCTGTTGTCTGCCAATCGTGACTATTGGTGCGTCACTGACTGCACTCCACTATGTCACACTGAAAATGGCACGTAACGAAGAATCTTATATTATCAGAAGCTTCTTCAAATCCTTTAAGCAGAACTTCAAACAGGCAACTGTCATCAATCTTATCATGCTTGCAGTTGCAGCTATCCTTTACATGGATCTGCGTATTGTAGGTAATATCAGCGGAACAATGTCTCAGGTACTGTATATCGTTTTCTTTGCATTTGGTATCCTTTATATGATGGTATTTCTGTATATTTATCCGGTGCTTGCCAAATTCTACAACTCCATCAAAAACACCTTCCGCAATGCATTCCTGATGGCTATCCGTCATCTTCCGTATACAGTCCTGATGGCAGTCATCACTCTGTTACCTGCAGGCGTGTTTTTTATTAAAAGTTTCCGCATACAGTCCATGGCCATCATGCTTCTGTGCATGTTTGGATTTGCACTGGAGGCATTTATCAACGGACATTTTCTGGTAAAGATTTTTGATAATTATATTCCGGCTGATGCAGATACCCAGGATACAGACCTTCAGAACGGAAACTCTGCTGAAACTTCATCAGCAGAAAATGATCACACAGTATGACCAAATGGGGAGAGAAACCATACCACTCTCTGGACTATATGCTGAGAGAGCGGTTTGGAGAAAAGGTTTATAAGGTCACGCTAAATGGCGGCATGTCCTGTCCCAACAGGGACGGTAAGATTGGAACCCGCGGCTGCATCTTCTGCAGCGCAGGAGGAAGCGGAGATTTCGCTGCAGATGCCGCACTTTCCATCACTGACCAGATAGAAAGCCAGATCAGTATCCTTTCACAGAAACGTCCGATTCATAAATATATTGCCTATTTCCAGGCGTACACAAATACCTACGCACCTGTGGAATATCTGGAGAAAATTTTTACAGAAGCAATCTCTCATCCAAAGATAGTTGCTCTTTCCATCGGCACCAGACCAGACTGCCTCAGTCCTGAGATCGTGGCACTTTTGTCCCGGTTAAATAAACAGAAACCTGTCTGGATTGAACTTGGACTTCAGACGATCCATGAGTCCACTGCCAGGTATATCCGAAGGGGATATCCTCTCTGCGTTTTTGATGATGCCGTAAAACGCCTGCGAAAAGGAAATATCGAAGTAATCGTGCATACAATCCTCGGATTGCCCGGTGAAAACACAGCAGATATTCTGGAAACTATGGAATACCTCAACCATATGGATATTCAGGGAATCAAACTGCAGTTACTTCATGTGCTTCGCGGCACTGATCTGGCAGCAGATTACGAGAAAGGACTGTTTCAGACTTACGAACGGGATGAATACATCTCTCTCCTTATAAACTGTCTGGAACATCTCAGACCGGATATGGTTATACACCGCATCACAGGCGACGGCCCCAAAGATCTGCTGATCGCACCACTGTGGGCAAGCCGTAAACGTGAGGTATTAAATATGCTGCATCACAGGATGAAAGAAGAACAAAGCTACCAGGGAAGACTGTTTTCGCACTAAAAGATTCTCTGCTACTCTATGCAAAGGAGGGATAAAATGGCAACACCATTCACAGTTTACAAATTAATCGTATTATACATGCTTCAGAATACTGAAAATACCCTGACAAATTCGCAGATTTCGGAATTTATCCTGGACCGGGAATATACAAACTATTTCCATCTCCAGCAGGCAATCTCAGAACTGGTAGAAGCAGAACTGATCACCATGGACACCCGTTCCAATGTCTCCCATTACCGGATTACCGAAGATGGCATAAAGACTCTCTCCTTTTTCCAGAAAGATCTCTCTCCTGAGATCAAACAGGAAGTCAGGGAATACCTGAAATCCACCGGCTTCAAAGCCCAGGAGCGAATCGTCACTCCTGCCGATTATTACATCACCAAACAGGGAACCTATTCTGTAAGATGCCAGCTCATCGAAAAGGGCAACTCCCTCATCGACCTGAACATCGCAGCTCCTAACCTTGAGGCAGCACAGTCGATCTGCAAAAAATGGTCCACACATTACCAGGAAATATACGGTAAAATAATGGAAGAGCTCTTATAATGCTCTTCCTTTTTATTTCCTAATCTTTACAAAAAAACAGGGATACGTTATACTAAAACAAATATACGTTCTATAGCACTCCTCGTAAATAATGTATATTGATTAAGAGACTTGCTATAATTTGTCAGAAATACTTTATGTCACTATAAACACGAAATGAAATGTGACTGTTTTATCATCATATTCTATGGAGAAAAAACTATGGATTTATTTGAATACGCCAAATCAAAAACCCTGGACCAGGAATCCCCTCTGGCATCCAGACTACGCCCCACAACTCTGGATGAAGTTGTAGGACAGCAACACATCATCGGAAAAAACACCTTATTATACAGGGCTATCAAAGCTGACAAACTGACCTCCGTCATCTTCTACGGCCCTCCCGGAACCGGCAAGACCACCCTTTCCGAGTACCTGCAAAGGGAGCTGGGCGTCCCCCTCTTTTGCAAGGACAACACTACCAGTGCAGAATTCACCCAGATCAACGCCACTGTAGCAGGCAAAAAAGATATGGAAGCAGTTGTAAAAGAAGCCCAGCAAAACCTGGGTATGTACGGCAAAAAAACAATCCTCTTCATAGACGAGATCCACCGCTTCAACAAAGGCCAGCAGGACTATCTCCTCCCATTCGTAGAAGACGGAACCATCATCCTCATCGGTGCCACAACAGAGAATCCATACTTCGAAGTCAACGCTGCTTTAATCTCCCGTTCCATCATCTTCGAACTGAAATCCCTGGAGATCTCCGAAGTCAAAGAACTCATCCTTCGCGCAGTCAACGACAAAACAAAAGGAATGGGAAACTATAAAGCCCGGATAGATGAAGACGCCCTCGACTTCCTTGCAGACATGGCAGGCGGCGACGCCAGAAATGCCCTCAATGCCATCGAACTGGGCATCCTCACTACCCCCCGTAGCGAAGACGGTCTCATCCACATCACCCTGGATGTGGCATCTCAGTGCATCCAGAAACGCGTCGTCCGCTACGACAAAAACGGAGACAACCACTACGACATCATCTCCGCCTTCATCAAAAGCATGCGTGGCTCAGACCCTGACGCAGCAGTCTACTACCTTGCAAAAATGCTCTACGCCGGAGAAGACGTCAAATTCATAGCCCGAAGAATCATGATCCTCGCCTCCGAAGACATCGGAAACGCCGATCCACAGGCCCTCTGCGTAGCAGTCGCCGCAGCCCAGGCAGTAGAACGCGTAGGAATGCCCGAATCCCAGATCATCCTCTCCCAGGCAGTCACCTACATGGCCTGCGCTCCCAAAAGCAACTCCGCAGTCAACGCCATCTTCGCTGCCATGGATTCCGTCAAACACACAAAGACCACAGTCCCGCCACACCTCCAGGACGCCCACTACGGCGGCCACGAAAAACTTGGCCACGGCATCGGCTACAAATACGCCCACGACTACGCGGGCAACTTCGCCGAACAGGAGTTTCTGCCCGAAAGCCTCGCGGGCACGAAGTTCTACGAACCCAACACCGGAAACGCCGCCGAAGCGAAGATCGCCGAACGGATGGCGCAGTTGTGGAAAGAGAAATACAAATGAAACGCATAGGGATCATCTCCGACACGCACGGCACGTTCGACGACACGCTGCGGGAGTTCCTCCGCGACGTGGACGAAATCTGGCACGCGGGCGACATCGGTTCGCTCGAGGTCTCGGACCGCATCGCAGCCTTCAAGCCCCTGCGGGCCGTGGCCGGAAACATCGACGACGCGCTCACGCGCCGCATCTACTCCGACTTCAACGTCTTCGACTGCGAAGGCGTGCGGGTGCTGATGACCCACATCGGCGGCTACCCCCGCCGCTACGACCCGCGGGCGCTGGCCCGAATCCGCAGCGTGCACCCCAAACTCTTCGTCTCGGGGCACTCCCATATACTCAAGGTCATGTACGATCCGATCTACGACCTGTTGCACATCAACCCCGGCGCAGCGGGCGAATACGGCTTCCACAAGGTCCGCACGGCCGTGCGCCTTACGATCGACGGCGCGCAGATGCGCGACATGGAGGTCGGCGAGTGGTCCCGGCGGTAGGAAGTCACGCCCCGGGAGGGAAAATCCTTTTCCGCAAAAAGCCGGGAAAATACGCCGAAGCGGCCGTCGCAATGCGCCGGAACGCATTCCGCATACCGTCTCCGGATGCGGCGCCAAACGGTCAGGCGCTACACATATCCGCCCGACAACATCCCGACACGCATTATATAACGCTGTATATAAGCAATTTAATCGTGCATAAATACATGCACGATCCGGAGAGAATCCGGCTTCAGCCCGGCTACGGGACAATCCGCAAAGGCCACACGCCAAACAAATACGTCCATATAATATTCACATAAGCCCCCGCGTTAGTCTGTCGAAACCAAAAAGACGACGCAACGATGCAACTGAAAATTTCGAAAACGCTCGAGGGGCTTATCGCCCGTTCGGCATTCAACACGACGAAGGCGGGCATCACCCACTCGCTCAAGGATTTTCTCGCGCTGGAGCTGCTCCGCGAGGAGGGCTCGCTCGCCTTTCAGCTTTTGTCAGCACGGCTCCGCGACTGGGAGCTTTACCAGATACGTCTGCGCATCGAGCGCGAAGTCGCCTCCGCCAAGGCGAAGGCGGACGACCGCTCGTCCGAGGAGTTCTACCGCAACTTCTCCGCCGAACTGCTCGCCACGTCGGACGCTCCGCGGAGCGTCACGACGGGTCACGCCCTGCTGTCCATCGCCGGCGACCGCACGACGGCCACCGCGCGCGTACTGGAAATGTACGGCATCACGCCGGAGACGATCGCCGAGGAGCTGCGCAAATTCGCCGCAGGCGGCGACTTCCGCACGGAGATCGAGGTGCACCGCCTCGACTTCAACGAGGAGAACCGCCCCGCCGAACAGCGCTCCGCCGCGCATCCGCTCGACAAGTTCGGCGTGAACCTCACGCGGCTGGCCCGCGAAGGGCGCATCGACCCGGTCATCGGACGCGACCGGGAGATCGAGCGCGTGGTGCAGATTCTCTCGCGCCGCAAGAAGAACAACCCCATCCTGATCGGCGAGGCGGGCGTGGGCAAGAGCGCCATCGTCGAGGGGCTGGCGCTGCGCATCGCGCGGGGCGAAGTGCCCTACACCATCGCCGGAAAAACGCTCTTCTCGCTCGACGTCTCGTCGCTCGTGGCGGGCACGAAGTTCCGCGGCGAGTTCGAGGAGCGGATGCAGCAACTGCTCGACGGGCTGCGCCGGGCGCAGGACACGATCGTGTTCATCGACGAGATCCACACCATCGTGGGCGCAGGCTCCACGCAGGGGAGCCTCGACACGGCCAACATCCTCAAGCCGGCCCTCGCCCGGGGCGAGTTGCAGACCATCGGCGCCACGACGCTCGACGAATACCGCGAGAACATCGAGACCGACGCCGCGCTCGAACGCCGCTTCCAGAAGGTGCTCGTCGAGCCGACGACGCCCGAGGTGACGCTCCAGATTCTGCGCAACATCGCTCCCGGCTACGAACGGCACCACAAGGTGCGCTACTCCGACGAGGCCCTGCGCGCCTGCGTGACGCTCACCGGACGCTACGTCGCCGACCGCTACTTTCCCGACAAGGCGATCGACGTGCTGGACGAGGCCGGATCGCGCGCGCACCTGCGCTCGGCCCGGGAGCCGGATTCGCTCCGCTCGATGGAGGCCGAACTCGACGAGGTCCGCCGCGAACGGCGCGAAGCGGTCGAAACGCTGGTTTACGAAAAGGCCGCCGCGGCGCGGATGCGCGAGCTCGCGCTCCGTTCCAAGCTGGACGAGCGCCGCGCCGAATGGCGGCACACGCTCGAACACAACCCCGTGCAGATCACCGAGGAGGACATCCGGCAGGTGCTGACCGACATGACGGGCATTCCGGCCGAACGCATCTCGGACGGGGAGGCCAACCGCCTGCGGAACCTCGGCGACTACCTCGCACGGCGCGTGGTGGGCCAACAGGAGGCCGTGGAGAAGATCGCGCGCACGATCCGCCGCTCGCGCACCGGGCTCAAGGACGAGAACCACCCGATCGGCGTCTTCCTCTTCGTCGGCCCGACGGGCGTGGGCAAGACGCTGCTGGCCAAGGAGGTTTCGAAGTGGCTCTTCGACGAGCAGCGCGGCCTGATCCGGATCGACATGTCCGAATACGGCGAGAAACACAACGTCTCGCGCCTGATCGGATCGCCGCCGGGGTATGTCGGATACGGCGAGGGCGGCCAGCTCACGGAGGCCGTACGGCGCCGGCCCTACTCGGTGGTGCTCTTCGACGAGATCGAGAAGGCGCATCCCGAGGTCTTCAACACGATGCTGCAAATTTTCGACGAGGGACACCTCACCGACGGCGCGGGCCGGAGGGTCGATTTCCGCAACACGATCCTCATCATGACCTCCAACGTCGGCTCGCGCGCCGCCGTGCGGCGATCCGCGCAGGTGGGTTACAGCACCCCCTCGAAAAGCTCCTGCACCGCCGCCGCGCCGCAGGGCGAGTACCGCAAGGCGCTGGAAAGCGTCTTCGCGCCGGAGTTCCTCAACCGCATCGACGAGATCGTCGTCTTCCGCACGCTCGACGAGGGCGACGTGGAACGGATCGTCGAGCTGGAGCTCGAAGGGCTTTTCGCCCGCACCTGCCGGCTGGGCTACAAGGTCAAGATCACCGACGGCGCCAAGCGACGCCTGGCGGCGATGGGCTACGAACCGCGCTACGGCGTGCGGTCGCTCAAACGGACGCTGACGGACAACGTCGAGGAGCCGCTCTCGTCGCTCATCCTCGACGGCAAGCTCCGCATGGGCGACACGGTGGTCGTCGAGTCGGACAAGGCCCGCGGCGTGAGGCTGCGCGTCGCCTGACGGGGCGCACGGCGGCAGCCGGCCCCGTTCCGAGCAGACAGTCCCGACGGGCTGTCTGCTCTTTTGCGTCCGGAAGGTGTCCCGAAAGCATTTTTCTCCGCCCCTTTCGGCTCCGCACGAGGTTATTCGGGCCAAAATTCGTACCTTTGCCGCCCCGAACCGAATCGCAACCGAAACATATTATGTACAGATTTTCGCTATACAGGGAGCAGTACCGGCAAAACCTGCGGCTGGCGCTGCCGATCGTGCTGACGCAGGTGGGACAGATTCTCACGCAGGTGGCCGACAACCTCATGGTCGGCCGCTACGGAGGCGACGACCCCACGCCGCTGGCCGCCGTGTCGTTCGGCGGCGCCGTGTTCTTCATCCTCTTCGTCGCCGCCATCGGCATGGCGCTGGGCCTCACGCCCCTCGTGGGGGAGCTTTACGCCCAGAAGGACCGGATCCGCTCGGCCGCCCTGCTCCAGAACGGCATCCTCTTCTACACGCTGCTGGGACTGATCATGGCCGGCGTGCAGTATGCCGTCATCCCGCTGATGTACCACCTCAAACAACCCGTCGAGGTGGTCGAAATGGCCATTCCCTACTACCGGATGCTCGTCTTCAGCATGCCTTTCATGATGCTGTTCTTCTCCTTCAAGCAGTTCCTCGAGGGCGTCGGCAACACGAAGGTCGAAATGGTCGTGACGATCCTGGCCAACCTGGCGAACATCGGCTTCAACTCGGTCTTCATCTACGGGCGTTTCGGCCTTCCGGAGATGGGCGCCGAGGGCGCCGGACTGGGCACGCTGCTCTCGCGCGTGCTGGCCGCCGCCCTGATCATCGGCTACTTCTGCCGCCACAGGATCTACCGCCGCTACCTCGACGGATTCTCGCACCGCGTGCTTTCGGCCGATGTCGTGCGGCGGCTCGTGCACATGGGCCTGCCGATCGCCATGCAGATGTTCCTCGAATCCTCGGCCTTCGTCGGCACGGGAATCATGATGGGCTGGTTCGGCAAGATCGCCATGAGCGCCAACCAGATCGCCATCACGCTGGGCAACTGCGCCTTCATGATCGTCATGTCGATCGGCGCGGCGACGACTATCCGCGTCTCGCACTGCTACGGTGCACGCAACGTCGGCGAACTGACGCTGGCAGCCAAAGCCTCCTACCACCTCGTGCTGGCATGGAACGCCCTCGCGGCGCTGGTGTTCATCTCGCTGCGCCACCTCATCCCGACCTTCTTCACCACGAACGCCGAGGTCATCGCCACGACCTCCTCGCTGCTCGTCTTCGCCGCCCTCTATCAGCTCTCGGACGGCATCCAGAACGTCTCGGTGGGCGTGCTGCGCGGCATCCAGGACGTGAAGGTCATCATGCCCATCGCGCTGGTCTCCTACTGGCTGCTCAACCTCCCGGTGGGCTACCTGCTCGGCTTCACGCTCGGCATGGGCCCCACGGGGCTTTATCTGGGCTTCGCCGTGGGTCTGTCGTCGGCCGCCGTGCTGCTCATCCGCCGCATCCGCCGCAGCGTCCGGAAACTCCGTGCGGGCAATTGAAATTTTTTTCGTATCTTTACGCAAATTATGCCTACGATGGATACCGAAAAACCGCATAACAACAGATTCAAACCCGAAATAGGCCGCGGCTGCGCCTTCTGCGACTGCGGCTCCGAAGTCGAAGCGAAGCCCTGCGACGGCTGCTTCAAACTCCACGAGACGGCGTGGCTCGAGGAGTACCCCGTCAATGTCCCGAGCGACATCGTCGAGGTGCGCTTCAAGAACACCCGCCGCTCGTTCTACCAGAATGTCAACAACCTGCCGCTCAGACGGGGCGACATCGTGGCCGTGGAGGCTTCGCCCGGCCACGACATCGGCATCGTCTCGCTCACGGGCGACCTGGTCGCGCGGCAGATGCGCCGCACGGGCTTCAACCCCTACAACGGCGAGTTCAGGAAGATCTACCGCAAGGCCAAGCCCTACGACATCGAACGCTGGCAGGAGGCCATCGCCCTCGAACACGAGACGATGATCGCCTCGCGGCAGATCGCCGCCGACATGGGACTGAACATGAAGATCGGCGACGTGGAGTACCAGGGCGACAAGATCAAGGCCATCTTCTACTATATCGCCGACGAGCGCGTGGACTTCCGCGAGCTGATCAAGGTCTTCGCCGAGCGGTTCCACATACGGATCGAGATGAAGCAGATCGGCGCGCGGCAGGAGGCGGGCCGCATCGGCGGGCTCGGCGCCTGCGGCCGCGAACTGTGCTGCGCCTCATGGATGTCGAGCTTCTCGAGCGTCACGACGGGCGCCGCGCGCGTGCAGGACATTTCGCTCAACCCGCAGAAGCTGGCCGGGCAGTGCTCGAAACTCAAGTGCTGCATGATGTACGAATACGACGCCTATGTGGACGCCCGCAAGGAGTTCCCGCGCCTGCGCGAACCCCTGCAGACGATCGACGGCGAGTGGTTCCTCGTCAAGAGCGACGTGCTGGCCGGCACGATGACCTTCTCCTCGTCGAAGGAGGCGATGGTCAATGCCACGACGCTTCCCGTCTCCCGCGTCAGGGAGATTCTCGCCCTGAACCGTCAGGGCAAGAAGCCCGACCGGCTGCAACACGCCGACTCGCTGCGCGACGAGCCCGAGGAGCCGACTTACCGCGCCGAGGAGGACAGCATCACCCGTTTCGACCAGGCCAAACGCCGCAAACGGGGCGGACGTAACCGCGGCCGCGGCGAGAAGACGCCCCAGGGCGAAACGCAGAGCGCCGCTCCGCAGCAGCAGCGCCGCGACGGCGGCGAAAACGCCGGAGAGCGCAGCGACCGCAGCCGTCCCGCACGCGAAGGGGGCCGCGGGGAGCGCCGCAGCCGCCGAGGAGAGCGTCCGCGCAACGGCGAGGAGCGTACGAACGACGACGCCGGAAACACCCCGCGCAGCGAAGGCCGCGAGCCGAAGGCTGCCGACCGCGACGACAACCGCGCACAACGCACCGAATCCCGCACGAACGACGCCCCGCGCGATCGGGGCGAGGGCAACCGCTCCCGCCACAACCGCAACCGGCGGCGCGGCGGAGGCAATGCGCCGGGCGGGAGCGGCGGCAATCCGGACGGGGGACGCTCCGGAAAGGGCGACGCCCCGGTCGGCGGAGGAGGCAATAACGGCGGCGGCACACCGGGCAGCAACGGTCCGGTATCCGGAGGCAACGGCAACAACGGCGGCACGCCGCCGCAGAACGCATAACACCCGCAGGCCGTGAAACGCATCGTCCGGCGTATCGCTTCTCCGGCGGCTGCGATTGCGGCGGTCGCTGCGGCCGGAGGCTGCACGCAGCCCTTCCGGTCGAACGCCGCGGACACCGATCCAGTCTCGTGGAAGGACCCGGCCGGAATCGTGCTGGCGAACGCCGACACGACGTCGCTGCGCGACCTGACCCTGTTCCTGCGCTGCAACGACCGCTTCGGCGAGGATACGCTGACACTGCGCATCGCCACGACGACACCCGATTCGCTGCGCTTCGAGGAGTTTTTCCGCATAACGTCTCCGCGCACGAACGGTCCGGCAGCCATCGCCCGCGAAATCGCCGTACCCTACCGCCGCCGCGTCCGTTTCGCACGGGAGGGCGACTACCGCATGACGATCGCACCGACACGGCCCGTGCGCGGTATCGAAGCCGTCGGGATCGGAACCTCCGACAGCCAATGACAGAATTTCAACCCCGGTCCGCCCGGCAAGGCGGCAGATTCATCCGGTTATGGGAAAAGACAAACTCCGCAAATTCCGCGAAAACCTGACTTTCGACTGTTTCGTACAACCCGAATTCGACGAGGTGTTCCGCCGCGACCACCCGCTCAAGGGACATTGGCACGACTCGTTCTTCCGCAACGACAACCCGATCGTCCTGGAGCTGGGCTGCGGCAAGGGCGAATACACCGTGGCGCTGGCCGAACGCGACCCGTCGCGCAACTACATAGGCATCGACATCAAGGGCGCCCGCATGTGGCGCGGAGCCAAGACCGCGACCGAACGGGGTATGCGGAACGTGGGATTCCTGCGCACGCGCATCGAGTTCATCAACGGGCTCTTCGGCGAAGGGGAGGTCTCGGAGATCTGGATCACCTTCCCCGATCCGCAGCTCAAAACGCGCCGCGCCAAGAAGCGGCTCACCTCGCCGCTCTTCCTCGAATACTACGCCCGCCTGCTCCGGGCCGACGGGACGATCCACCTCAAAACCGACTCCAAGCACCTCTACGCCTACACGAACGAGGTCATCCGCCGCTTCGGTCTGCCCTGCGCGGTCTCGAACCCCGACATCTACGGCTCGGGGTATGCCGACGAGGTGCTTTCGGTGAAAACGGCCTACGAACAGTTGTTCCTCGGCATGGGGCTGCCGATCACCTACACGCGCTTCTCGCTCGGCGGTCGGCGCGAATTCCCCTGGTTCGACTGGGAGGAGGACGAAAAGCCGGAGAAGGACAACGAAGCCGAACGCGGAAACCGCTGACCCGGAACAAAAACGCCGTTTCCGATCTCCGGCCGGCCGCCATGCAGCCGGATTCCCCGTCCGGAGCGGAACCCGTCCGCCTCGCCGATCTTGCCCGACACGATCGAGAAGATCGCCGCCGGATCCGGAACGCGCTGACGGCAAGGCCTCCAAACGGTGAATCGGCGCCGCCCTGGAACGGGCGGCGCCGATTCGCATTCCGACAGACATGTCCGCCGCTTCGGACTACTCCAGACCGAGCAGCTCCATGATCCGGCGGGCCAGTTCCGTGTTGTCCATCACGCCGCGGATGGCATCGGCTCCCGCACCGTAGAGATAGACCGGCACGAGCGTTCCGGTATGTCCCTTCGTCGAGAAGCGGTAGTCGATGCCGCTCTCCGCACGGGTGAAATCGGCATTGCCGCTGGGAATCGTCAGACCGCCCGTCTCGTGGTCGGCCGTCACGACGACCAGCGTTTCGGGCGTGCGGTCGGCGAAGTCCATCGCCGCGGCCACCGTCCGGTCGAAATCGCGCATCTCGGCCAGCAGCCGTTCGGCGTCGTTGCCGTGGCATGCGCCGTCGATCAGCGAACCTTCGATCATCAGCAGGAATCCCCCGCCGCGCTCGCCGGCAATCCCTTCGAGCAATTCCATCGCCTTGCGCGACGCGCGCGGCAGGAAATCGCCCCGCTCGGAGACCGCGAATCCGTCGAACTCCTTCTCGTCCACGGCGCAAAGCAACCGCCCCGACGAGACCTCCTCGGCCTCGTCGAGCGACTGCACGACCCGGTATCCGCGCCGGGCGAACGCCTCGGCATAGGTTCCGCCCTCGTCGCAGGGCTTTTGCAGATTCCGCCAGCCGCCGCCCAGCATCACGTCGATCCCCGACGAAAGCATGTCGCGCGTGATGGCCTCCGTCTCCCCGCGGTTTCCGACATGCGCGTAGAACGCCGCGGGTGTCGCATGCTGCAGGTAGGTCACCACGGCCAGGCCCGTGGCCATATCCCGCTCCGCGGCGCGCTCCATCATCGAATGCAGCGCATTCCCTTCGGGATCGAGCCCCAGCACGCTGTTGTTCGTCTTCCCGCCCGTCGCCAGCGCCGTACCGGCCGCCGCCGAATCGGTGACGCGGTTGTTGGCCGAGTAGGTCGAGATGAGCGCCACGCCCTCGGCCCGGTCGAAGGCCGTGGGTTCATAGCCGTTTTCGATCTTGAGCATCGATACCTGCGCCAGCCCCATACCGTCGCCGATCAGATAAATCACATTGCGCACGCCTTCCGCGGAGGTCTGCGCCGCCAGGCTCCCCGCCGAGAGCAGAAAAGCCGCCAGAAAAAGTATCGTTTTCTTCATAACGGAAACAAAGTTAGCGATATTGAGCGAACTTTTTACTACATTTACGCAACTTTAACCGCATCGTAACTCCTATGGATGTAAAGATCGCACCCGACTGGAAAGAGCTGCTGGCTCCCGAATTCGAGAAACCCTATTTCGTCGCCCTGACCGATTTCGTCCGGCAGGAATACGCCACGCGACGCATCTACCCGCGCGGCAGCAACATCTTCCGGGCTTTCGACAAATGCCCGTTCGACCGTCTGAAGGTGGTCATCATCGGGCAGGACCCCTACCACGGCCCCGGGCAGGCCAACGGCCTCTGCTTCTCGGTGGCGGACGGCATTCCCTTCCCGCCGTCGCTGCAAAATATCTTCAAGGAGGTCTCCGACGACACCGGAACGCCCGTCCCCGCCTCGGGCAACCTCGACCGCTGGGCCGAACAGGGCGTGCTGCTGCTGAACTCCGTGCTGACGGTCCGCGCCCACGAGGCGGCCTCGCACGCAGGCCGCGGCTGGGAGACCTTCACCGACGCCGTGGTCCGCGCCATCGCCGAACGCAAGGAGGGCATCGTCTATATGCTCTGGGGCAGTTACGCCCAGCGCAAGGGCGCCATCGCCGACCCGCAGCGCAACCTCATCCTCAAGGCCGTGCACCCCTCGCCGCTCTCGGTTTACCGGGGATTCTTCGGCTGCCGCCACTTCTCGCGCGCCAACGACTACCTGCGCTCGGCGGGCAAGGAGCCGATCGTCTGGTAGCCCGCTCCGCGACAGGCCGTCCCGCGAAGGGATGCCGCCCGCCGTGCGGTCCGATTCCGGAAACAGCGTCCCGGCGCTTCCGCACCTTCCGACGCCCCCGCATCCGCTCTCCGCGATGCGGGGGCATCGCACAAAGACGGTATGGTCCCGCTGCAAAAATCCCGGAATCTCGGTATTGCCCGACTTGCGGAAATGCCGTTTCTTTGCATAGAACCAAAAACACATCAGAGACTATGACCGGAATTTTTTACGGCAGCACGACCGGATCGACCGAGGCCGTCGCACAGGACATCGCCAAACAGCTCGGCATCGCGGATGCCGACGTACACAACGTGGCCGACGCTTCGGCCGACGAAACCGACAAATACGACCTGCTGGTCCTCGGCTCCCCGACCTGGGGCAACGGCGACCTGCAAGACGACTGGTACGGGTTCCTCGACCGGCTGAAGACCCGCGACCTGACCGGCAGGAAGGTCGCCCTGTTCGGCTGCGGCGACAGCGGCTCCTACCCCGACACCTTCTGCGACGCCGTATGGCTGCTCTACGAGGAGCTGCAACCGACCGGATGCATTTTCGTCGGCTCCTACGAACCCGCGGGATACGACGTCACGGACTCGCTCGTCTGCGCCGACGGCAGGTTCGTAGGGCTGGCCATCGACGAAAGCGCCCCGGACAAGACCGAAGAACGCGTCGCGGCATGGTGCCGGCTGCTCAGAACCGAAGAATAGCCATGAGCGCCGAAGAGTTCCACCGCTACGACTCGATGAAGCTGTTCCTGCACCAGATCTACGAGTTCCGGAAGGGCGTGCGCAACCTCGTGCTCTGCACCATGTGCCGCACGTGCGCCTCGCTGCTCGCCGAACGGCTCGAACGTCAGGGCATCGGCTACCTCATTCAGGAGGTGGCGGGCAGCAAGGTGAACCTCTATTTCGGCAACCGCCGCTGCCTCGATGCCGTAGCGACATTCATCCACAAACCGCTCAACCGGCTCTCGCCCGAGGAGGATTTCATGCTCGGCACCATGCTCGGCTACGACATCGCGGGACAGTGCGAACGCTACTGCAAGCGTCTCCGAGAACAGGCATAGGAATCCGGGTATCCGGACACAAGTCCCGGATGCGGACATACATACGCCCCGCCGCGAGGAACGCTCCGTCCGCCGGAGCCTCTCCCGCACGACGAAACGGCCCCGGAGCGAATCGCTCCGGGGCCGTTTTCTCGCTCCGATCCGGGGTTATCCCAGATAGGACTTCAGGAGCTTCGACCGCGACGAATGACGCAGGCGGCGGATCGCCTTCTCCTTGATCTGACGCACGCGCTCGCGCGTGAGGTCGAACTTCTCGCCGATCTCCTCGAGGGTCATCTCCGAGCAGCCGATGCCGAAGAAATACTTGATGATGTCGCGCTCGCGCTCGGTGAGCGTCTCCAGCGCGCGGTCCACCTCCGTCGAAAGCGACTCGTTAATCAGCCCGCGGTCCGCATTGGGCGAATCGGGATTCACCAGCACGTCGAGCAGCGAGTTGTCCTCGCCGTCGGCAAACGGGGCATCTACCGAGACATGGCGGCCGGCGACACGCAGCGTGTCGGTCACCTTCTCCTTCGGAAGCTCCAGCTCCGAGGCCAGCTCCTCGGGCGACGGCGTGCGCTCGTGCTCCTGCTCGAAGCGGGCGAACGCCTTGTTGATCTTGTTGAGCGAGCCGACCTGGTTCAGCGGCAGGCGCACGATGCGCGACTGCTCGGCCAGAGCCTGGAGAATCGACTGGCGGATCCACCACACGGCGTAGGAAATGAACTTGAAACCGCGGGTTTCGTCGAACTTCTCGGCGGCCTTGATAAGCCCCAGGTTCCCCTCGTTGATGAGGTCCGGAAGGCTCAGGCCCTGATTCTGGTATTGTTTGGCGACGGAGACCACGAACCGCAGGTTCGCCTTGGTGAGTTTCTCCAGCGCCTCCTGGTCTCCTTTCTTGATCCGTTGGGCGAGTTCCACCTCCTCCTCGACCGTGATGAGCTCCTCCTTGCCGATCTCCTGCAAGTACTTGTCCAGCGACGCGCTCTCGCGGTTGGTGATGGATTTCGTGATTTTTAACTGACGCATCTTCTTATCTGTACTCCAAAAAAGTTAATCTTCCGCATGAAAAACCCGCCCGGACCGCCGCCGGCTACTCCACAAGCATATAGCTTGCCGAGCGGCCGTTGGGATAGATGCCGTCGATCGAGCGGATCTTCTCGGTCATGCGCTCCATGTCCGAGAGCGAGTAAACCGGCGCGTCGTTGATGTGCGTAATCACGAATCCCTGCTTGACACGGGCACGGGAGAGGATTCCGCCCTGCTTGACGCCGACCACCTGCACGCCGCCCCGAATGTCGAGCTCGCGGCAGAGTTTCGTGCCCGCGTCGGCGAATTTGCCGCCCAAAGCCTCGACCACATCGACGTCCTCCTTGGTGATCAGTTCCGTTTTACCTGCCTTATTACGCAAAGTGACGTCGATTTGTTTCACGTCGCCGTCTCTTTTTACCGACAATTTCACCTTGTCGTTGGGACGGTGGCGTGCGATCTGCTCTTGTAGCGTCGCGGCATCGTTGATTTTCAGACCGTCGATCTCCACGATCACGTCGCCCTTGCGGATGCCCGCCTCCGAAGCCGAGCCGCCCTCGGTCACGCCGGCCACATAGACGCCGCCGATCTCCTTGATGCCGAGTTCCTCGCCCTCGCTGTCGATGAAGTCCTGATCCACGGGACGGAACATGATGCCCAGCATGGCGCGCTGCACGACGCCGTACTCCTTCAGATCGACCACTACCTTGCGCACGATCGACTCCGGAATGGCGAACGAATAGCCGATGTAACTGCCTGTCTGCGATTTGATGAGCGTATTGATGCCCACCAGCTCGCCGTGCGTGTTCACCAACGCGCCGCCCGAGTTGCCGGGATTCACCGCGGCATCGGTCTGGATGAACGACTCGATGCGGAAATCGTTGGGAATGGCCCCCAGATTACGCGCCTTGGCGCTCACGATGCCGGCCGTGATGGTCGATTGCAGGTCGAAGGGCGAACCGATGGCCAGCACCCACTCGCCCAGCCTCAGCGCATCGGACGAACCGAACGGCAGCGTCGGCAGGTCGTCGGCGTCGATCTTCAGCAGCGCCACGTCCGTCGCCGAATCCGTGCCGACGAGCCTGGCGTCGAACGTCCGCCCGTCGTTGAGCTTCACGCGCAGTTTCGAGGCGCCGTCCACCACGTGGTTGTTCGTCACCACATAGCCGTCCTTCGAAATGATGACGCCCGAGCCTCCGGCCCGCTGTTCGCGGTAACGCGGCCGTCCGTCGCCGTAACCGTAGTCCTGCGGAATGCCGAAGAACTCGAGGAACGGGTCGTAGCCGCGGCGCTGCGGCATCTCGACCTGCTGGATGGCCTCGATATTGACCACGGCCTTCACCGCGTTCTCGGCGGCATACGTCAGGTCGGGATACTTGTCGCTCTGGTACGACGTGAAATGCGTGCCCAGCGCCGGGGTACGCTCCACTTCGCGTTCGATATACTTCACCTCGCCGCCGCGCCCGCCGCTCACGGCCCAGGCCGTCACGCCGCCCGCCGCAGCCGCGACGGCGATAGCTCCCAAAAACAAAAATGCCTTTTTCATAATGAATCGAAATGTTTAGGTTCTAATTATCATTCGGAGGCAACTTCATCCATAAGCGAATCGTTTTTCAAGCCGGGTTTGCAGGACAAACGCACCCGCCCGGCCGGTTAGTATGTCCGTCCGGCACAAAAATCGGGGCATCCCCGACGGACGCCCCGATTCCATTGCCTTACAGACCATTACAGGCCGAACTCTTTTTTGATGGCATCCACCGCGTCGAGTTTCTCCCAGCCGAAGTACTCGATCTCGCGCTCGGTCTCCGCACCGTTCTCCCAGACCTTCTCCACCCGTTTGTAGGGACGGTTTCCGAAGTGTCCGTAGGAGGCCGTGGCCTCGAAGATCGGGTTTTTCAGCCCGAACCGCTTCACGATGGCCGCCGGACGCAGGTCGAAGAGCCGGCCGACGCGGCGCGCGATCTCGCCGTCGGTCATCCCCGCGATGGCCGCCGGGCGCTCCGAACGGTAGGTATCGACATAGACCGAAAGCGGCTCGGCGATGCCGATGGCGTAGGAAAGCTCCACGAGCACCTCGTCGGCGACGCCCGCCGCCACGAGGTTCTTGGCGATATGCCGCGCGGCGTAGGCCGCCGAACGGTCCACCTTCGAGGAATCCTTGCCCGAGAAGGCGCCGCCGCCGTGCGCGCCCCGGCCGCCGTAGGTATCGACGATGATCTTGCGGCCCGTCAGACCGCTGTCGCCCTGCGGGCCGCCGATGACGAAACGGCCGGTCGGGTTAACATAAAACTTTGTCTCGCTGTCCAGCAGGCCCGCGGGGATGGTGGGCTTGATGACCAGCTCGATCATATCGCGGCGGATGGTCTCCAGCTCCGCCTCAGGCGCGTGCTGCGTGGAGACGACCACGGTGTCGATGCGCTTGGGCTTGCCGGCCTCGTCGTATTCGACCGTGACCTGCGTCTTGCCGTCGGGACGCAGATAGTCCACAAGACCCTGCTTGCGAACCTCGGTCAGGCGCTTGGCCATCTTGTGCGAGAGTGAGATGGCCAGCGGCATCAGCTCCGGCGTTTCATCGCAGGCGTAGCCGAACATCATGCCCTGGTCACCCGCGCCGTTGTCGAGGTCGCTCGCGCCGCTTTCCTTGTTCTCATAGGAGTTATCGACGCCCATGGCGATGTCGCCGCTCTGCTCGTCGATGTTGGTGATGATGCCGCAGGTGTCGCAGTCGAAGCCGTATTTCGCGCGGTCGTAGCCGATCGAGCGGATGACCTCACGTGCGATCTTGGGGATATCGACGTAGCAGCTCGTCGTGATCTCGCCCATGATGTGGACAAGGCCGGTGGAGACGGTCGTCTCGCAGGCGACGCGGCCGTTGGGGTCCTTTTCCAGAATGGCGTCGAGCACCGCGTCGGAGATCTGGTCGCAGATCTTGTCGGGATGCCCTTCGGTGACGGACTCGGAGGTGAATAAACGCTTTGCCATGATTCTTCTTTCCTTTCTTTTCTCGCGGGAGCACAAAAAAAGCGCTCGGCCGAATCGGTCGAGTGCGAAAACTTTTTGCTTTCCCTCATCTTTCGATTCGTTCGACGGATTTGGCACCTTGCGCTGCAGGTTGCCGTGGTATCATCGGGCCGTTCCCTCCACCACTCTTGATGAAGTATGAACTTGTCTGGTATTTGCTGAAATTATTCTACCCGGATTCCCATGTGATGTCAACAGATATTTCAAGAATTTGTGCAAATGCTTGACTTTGCCCTTTCTTATGCTACAATAGCCACAGCAAGAAATGCGAGAGTCATCGGAGGACCTGCGGCCGCAGCCGCAGCGGTCGAGAAGATGTCGGATGCGTCCGGTCAAAAAAGGGACCGGATTTTTTTTGCTCATTTTCAAGAGGGGAGAGAGTGTCATGGTATTCAGCAGCGCCAGCTTTCTGATCTTTTTCCTGCCGTGCCTGCTTGTCCTGTATTTCCTTGTGCCGCGGCGCTGCCGCTATCTGAGAAACCTTGTCCTGCTGGCCTTTTCGCTGGCGTTTTATGCCTGCGGCGGGCCGAAATTTCTGCTGCTCATGCTGCTCTCCATCGCCATCAACTACGCCGGCGGGCTGCTGGCGGGACCGGCGCACCGCCCAAGGACGCGGCGGCTCGGCATGACGCTTGCCGTGGTGCTGGGGCTTGCGCTGCTGGGCTGGTTCAAGTACGCGGGCTTCTTCGGTGAGATGCTCCACGCTCTGCTGCCGGTCGTTCCGGTGCCGCAGGTGACGCTGCCCATCGGCATCTCCTTCTTCACCTTTCAGGGCCTGAGCTACGTCATTGACGTCTACCGCGGCGACGCTGCGGTGCAGCGCGACCCGCTCAAGCTCGCGCTCTACATCGCCTTCTTTCCGCAGCTCGTCGCCGGTCCCATCGTGCGCTACACCACCGTCGCGGAGGAGATCGACGAGCGGCATGAGTCCGTCTCCGAATTCTCCGCCGGCGCGGTGCGCTTCCTCTTCGGCCTCGGCAAGAAGATGCTGCTGGCGAACGCCGTGGCGCGGATCGCGGATGCGGCCTTTGCCGCCGTTATGCCCTCGGCGCTCTTTGCGTGGCTGGGCGCGGTGGCGTACACCTTCCAGATCTACTTCGATTTTTCTGCCTATTCCGATATGGCCATCGGCCTCGGGCGAATGTTCGGCTTCCACTTTTTGGAGAATTTCAATTACCCCTACATCGCGCGGAGCGTCACGGAGTTCTGGCGGCGCTGGCACATTTCACTTTCCACATGGTTCCGCGACTATGTGTATATCCCACTCGGCGGAAACCGCTGCTCGAGGGCACGCAATGTGTGGAACCTCTTCGTCGTCTGGTTCCTGACCGGAATGTGGCACGGCGCGAGCTGGAATTTCATCGCCTGGGGGCTTTGGTTCTTTGTGCTGCTCGTGGGGGAAAAGCTCCTCTGGGGCAAGGCTCTGGAGCGTCTGCCGTCGCTCGTGCGCCACGCCTACGCGATGGTGCTGGTCGTATTCAGCTGGGTGCTCTTCCGCGCCGAGACGCTCACGGCTGCGGCGGCTTACTTCGCCGCCATGTTCGGCAGCCGCGGCGCGTGGTGCGGCAGCCGCGTCGTCTATTACGCGCTGGAGTTCTGGCCGGAGCTGCTGTGCTGCTGCATCGCCGCGCTGCCGGTGAAGCAATGGCTGGAGACGGCGCTTCAAAAGCGGGACGCCGCGCCCGCCCGCGCCGTGCTGACGTGGGGGCCGAAGCTCGCGGCGATGACGCTGCTGACGTGCTCATACTGCAAGCTCGTTACGGGATCGTTCAATCCCTTCATCTACTTCCGGTTCTGAGAGGAGGCGCCGCTATGAAAAAATTCAGCGAGTGGGCGATGGCCCTGCTCTTTTCCGGCACGCTCCTGGTCCTGATGGCAGCGACCATCCTGCTGCCGAAGGAGCGCTACTCCTACTACGAAAACCGCAACCTCTCCGCCTTCCCTGAGATCAGCGCCGAGAGCGTCGCGAGCGGAAAGGTCTTCGGCGAACTGGAGACCATGTTCTGCGACTATGCCGCCTGGCGCACCGCCGCGCTCCGCGCGGTGACCTGGTGCGATCTGAATCTTTTTCACCGTCCTGTGGTGAACGAGGTCGTCGTCACGCCCGACGCGCTGCTCGAGGAGCTCTACACCATGCCCGACACCGCCGAGGACATTCTGCGCGAGGCCGACGCCGTGGCGGCGGACAACGCCGCGCTGCGCGATCAGATCGAGGCTTACGGGGGATACTACTGCTATCTCGCCGTGCCCTGCCAGTACGCCTACTACGAGGACGCATATCCCGCCTACCTCGAAAACCGCGCCGCCTACACCGCCGCCGAGCGCGCGGCGCTCCGCGAGGCCATGGAGGCGCGGGGTATCGCCTATGTGGACATGGGCGAGATCTTTGATGCCGAGGGCCATCTGCCGGAGTTCAGCTCAAAGGTGGACAACCACTACGGCCTGCGCGGCGCGTATGTGACCTACCGCGCGGCGGCGGAGCGGCTCGCGGCGGACGGCTGCGCGCTCCGCGTCCCCGAGGAGGGGACGGACGTGACCTTCTCCGCGCTGCCCAATCCCTACATGGGCTCGCGCACGCGCAAGCTGCTCGGCCTGCGCGGCAGCGATGAAAAGCTCCTCACGGCCTCGTTCGCCGAGGACATCCCCTTCACCCGCTTCGATAACGGCGCGGCGGCGGAGGCCACGGTCTACGCGCTTCCGGGCAGCGACGCCGAGCCGCTGACCTACGGCCTCTACATGGGCGGCGACATTGCTGAGACGGTCATCCGAACCGACCGCCCCGAGCTTCCCAACGCCCTGATCTTCGGCGACAGCTTCACCAATCCGGTGGAGTGCCTTGCCTACTACAGCTTCAACGAGCTGCGCTCGGTCGACCTGCGCCACTACACGGCGCAGAGCCTGAGCGACTACATCGCGGCCTATCAGCCCGACGTGGTGCTGTGCGTCCGCGACTATCAGAGTCTTCTCCTGCGGGAGTTCAACGGAGATTTCTTCAGTTAACTGCCGCAAAAGCCGGACAGAAAGGAGGCAGAACGCCTTGCGGATCACGCTTTCCGACCACTTTACCTACCAAAAGCTCCTGCGCTTCACGATGCCCAGCATCGTCATGATGATCATCACCTCGGTCTACAGCATCGTGGACGGCTTCTTTGTTTCCAACTGCGTGGGCAAGAACGCCTTTGCCGCGCTCAACCTCATCTTCCCCGTGCTCATGGCGCTCTCCGCCTTCGGCTTCATGGTCGGCACCGGCGGCAGCGCCCTCATCGCCAAGACCCTCGGCGAGGGAAAGACGAAGGAGGCGAACGGCATCTTCTCGATGCTCGTCGCGATCCTGGCGGTCGGCGGCGCGGTGCTCGCCGCGGTCTTCTTCGTGTTCATCCGACCGATCTCCTATGCCGTCGGCGCGACGGAGCTGACCATCGACGACTGCGTGCTCTACGGGCGCATCCTGCTCGTCTCGCTGCCGCTCTTCATGCTGCAAAACAGCTTTCAGAGCTTCCTTGCCACGGCGGAAAAGCCGGGCTTCGGGCTGAAGGTGACAGTGTTCGCGGGCTTGACGAACGTGGTGCTCGACTTCCTGCTCGTCTATGTCCTTCCGTTCGGACTTGCGGGCGCGGCGCTCGCTACCGCCCTTTCGCAGGCGGTCGGCGCGGCCATTCCGCTCGTTTACTTCCTGCGCGAGAACGACACGCCGCTGCGGCTCGGACGGCCGTGCTTTGACCTGCGCGCGCTTTGGCGGGCCTGCTGCAACGGCGCGAGCGAGATGGTCAGCAATCTTTCCGGCTCGCTTGTCGGCATTCTCTACAACATTCAGCTCATGGCGATCGTGCGTGAGAACGGCGTGAGCGCCTACGGCGTTCTGATGTACGTCGACTTCATCTTCAAGGCATTTTTCTTCGGCTATTCCATCGCCGTCACGCCGGTCGTCGGCTACCACTACGGCGCACAAAACCATGCGGAGCTCAAAAGCCTCCTGCGCAAGAGCCTGATCATCACCGTGCTCGTGAGCCTCGTCATGACCGGTGCTTCCGTGACCCTTGCCGGCCCTATCGCCGACCTCTTTGTGGGCTACGACACGGCGCTGCACGATATGACGGTCAACGCCCTGCGCATCTACTCCGTCTCGTTCCTCGTCTTCGGCTTTAACATTTTCGGCTCGGCGTTCTTTACCGGGTTGAACGACGGCACGGACAGCGCGCTCATTTCGTTCCTGCGGACGCTGGTGTTTCAGGTCGCGGCGATCTTGCTGCTGCCGAGGTGGCTGGACATCAACGGCATCTGGCTCGCCGTCACCGCCGCGGAATCGCTCACGCTGCTCGTCACCGTTTCGCTCCTTGCCGCGAAGCGGAGAAAATATCACTACTGAGCCGATAAATTCCCGCCGTATGGCGGGAATTTTCGCGGAATTTATAATTTGGTAATGACTTTTTCCGCCGCATAGGGTACAATGCAGGATAAGCTATTTTCACGATCGGAGGGATCGACCTTGAATTCTCTGCGCCGCCGCATCGACCGCTTCTGCGTGCTGCATCCGAACTTCGGCATTCCGAACCTGATGCTCTACATCGTCATCGGCAACATCGCCTTCTATCTGCTTTCCCTGTTCTCCACGCTTGACGGAGGCTCCTTTTACTCCATTCTCAGCTTCAGCTGGGCGGGCCTCAAGCAGGGGCAGCTTTGGCGGCTGCTGTCCTTCAGCTTTCTGCCGATGACCACCAGCCCCTTCTGGCTGCTGGTGAGCTGCTATTTCTATTACTGGATCGGCTCGACGCTCGAGCGTGAGTGGGGTACGGCGAAGTTCACCATCTACTACCTCAGCGGCGTGCTCCTCACGGCGCTCGGCGCGACCATCACGAGCCTGATCACCGGGTACGACTGGCAGGTGGCGGGCGCGGAGTATGTGAACCTTGCGATGTTCTTCGCCTTCGCCACGCTCTATCCCGACGCGCAGGTACTGCTGTTCTTCTTCATTCCGGTCAAGATCAAGTGGATGGCCATTCTGGACGCGTGCTACTTCGCGTATATCATCTTCTTCTGCGCCGTCTCCCGCTATTGGATCGGCGTGGTGCTGCCGCTCGTGGCGCTGCTGAACTTCTTCGTGTTCTTCGCGCCGGAGCTGGGGCGCTTTGCCAAGCGGGAGCAGACGCGGACCAAGCAGGCGGCGCACTTCCACAACGCCGTCCGTCAGACGCAGCGCGAGCAGAAGAGCCAGGGCTACCGCCACAAGTGCGCGGGCTGCGGCCGCACCGATGTCACGAATCCGGAGCTGCAGTTCCGCTACTGCTCCAAGTGCGCGGGCTATCACTGCTTCTGCTCCGACCACATTTTCAACCACGTCCACTTCACGGACGAGAATCCCTAAGGAGGCATTGTTATGGCATTGACCAGAGAACAGGCATGGGAGCTGCTCAACGAGTACAACAAGGGTGAATTTCATCTCAAGCACGGTCAGATCGTCGGCGACGTGATGCGCTGGTACGCAAATGAACTGGGCTACGGCGACGAGGCCGACTTCTGGGAGACCGTAGGTCTCCTGCACGACCTTGACTTTGAGATGTATCCCGACGAGCACTGCATCAAATCGCAGGAGATCATGCGGGAAAAGGGACTGGATGAGCGCCTGATCCGCGCGACCGCCAGCCATGGCTACGGCCTGCATTTCGACGGCCTGCCCGAGCCGCAGCGCGAGATGGAGAAGGTCCTCTTCGCCGCCGACGAGCTGACCGGCCTCATCGGCGCGGTCGCCCTCATGCGCCCGAGCAAGAGCGTGGACGACCTTGAGGTCAAGTCCGTCAAGAAGAAGTACAAGGACAAAAAGTTTGCCGCCGGCTGCTCGCGCGAGGTCATCGAGCGCGGCGCGGACATGCTCGGCTGGACGCTCGACGAACTCATGGAACAGACGATCGCCGCCATGCAGGCGTCTCCGGCTGCCAATGGGAACTGAGAAGGTGCTCGTCGCCATGTCCGGCGG